>Ga0193716_1001855_pt1 | contig 12121 bp, 9 predicted proteins | sample U2c1metaG_FD_145901 | JGI IMG/M metagenome (GOLD analysis project Ga0193716, IMG submission 145901) | Soil microbial communities from a riparian zone of the East river system, Colorado, United States - U2c1 | ecosystem: Environmental > Terrestrial > Soil > Riparian zone | place: USA: East River...
GCAGGGCGGACGGGCGGCCATTTCGCCGCAGCCGCAATCCACAGCTCCTCTTCGCCTGCGGCGCGAATTCCTAACGGCAAAAATCGGCGGCCTGTTTTTTCGTCCGTCATCAATCTGACGAATGCGGAGTCAATGTCCGCCATGTCTTTTGCGCCCTGTCGCGAATCCGAAATCGAAACGACACGGAAAAATTTCCTGTCTTATTCGCGCGCGACAGCACGCGCGTTCTGAAACTGCATTCACATTTCGGGCGCGAAACGAAATCGCCACGTGCGGTTCACAATTCTGAAGATTCCGCAATCTACGACACCTGCGGGTGATGAACGTTCGCGGCCGCGGAGGTCGCAAAAATCGCCAACGACAGGACTTAACCACAACCCGCCTCAGTTTGCGGGTCCGCTTTCACGCACTCGTGTGAAGGCACATATCCCGGGGGATTGACATGAAAAATCGGCTGACGAAAATACTGATGGCGGGTGCCAGCCCGGTCATTCTGTTGATGACAGGCGGGCCCGTCTTCGCTCAGTCGACCGCCACGCAGCAGATCGAGGCCGTTACAGTCTCCGCCAATGCGAGCAGCACCGGCGTGCTGGTGCCGATCGTCGTGCCGAAGGAACGCGCCACCATCGACCAGAATTTCATCAATACCCAGCCCGCCGGCCAATCGATCTTCGAATCCCTGAACCTGGTGCCGGGCTACAACTTCACCAATGCCGATCCTTACGGCAATTCCGGCGGCAATGTCCGCATCCATGGTTTCGACGGCAACCGCATTTCCTTCACCTGGGACGGCATGCCGCTGAACGACTCCGGCAACTATGCCATCTTCACCAACCAGGTCGCCGATTCGGAAATCATCGCCAGCGCCACCGTCAATCAGGGTTCGACCGACGTGGACAGCCCCACCGCATCGGCGGTCGGCGGCGTGATCGCCATCACAACCACCCGCCCGAAAGAAGAATTCGGCGTCCTCTCGGACACCTCCTATGGCAGCTTCAACGAAGTTCGCGAATTCCTGCGTCTCGACAGCGGCACCTTCGGTCCCTTTGGCACCCGCGCCTTCGCCAGCTATTCCTATTCCTATTACGACAAGTGGAAGGGGCCGGGCTATCTGCAGAAGCGCCAGTACAACGCCGAACTCTATCAGGATCTCGGCGCCACCGGCTGGGTCAGCCTTGCCGTGCACTACAACGAGAACCGCAACAATTTCTACAACAGCGTCACTTATCTAGAGTCCAACGCCAACACGCAGTACATCGCCAATGCCGCCACTGTCGGCGGCGCGACGCCACTCTCGGCCGCACAATCGGCGGCTGCCGGGTTGCCGACCATCGGCGTTGCAGCGCCCAATGTCGCGCTCAACGACAGGGGCAGTTATGTCGGCGTCGGCAGCCTGCCGCTGCCCACCACCGCGTCAGGCTATGGCCTGACCTGGGACGAGGCACCGACCTGCACGCGTCCTGCAGCTGTTGCCGGCACCGCGCAGATCGAAGCCACATCGAGCGGCGGCACCACACCCTTCTGCACAGGCTACTACAATGTCCGCATCAATCCGTCCGACACCGGCAATATCCGCTTGGCGTCGCTGTTCCACCTCACCGACGAACTGTCGCTGACCTTCGATCCCAGTATCCAGTATGTGCTGGCCAATGGCGGCGGAATCACGGTGCTGGCTGAAACCGATCCGCGCCTGCGCGGCGCGGGTGGCGCCGCCGGCAAGGACCTCAACGGCGACGGCGACCTGCTGGACCAGATCGCGGTCTACACGCCCAACAACACCAACACCATCCGCTACGGTCTCAATACCTCGCTGCTGTGGCAGATCAACAAAGATCATGCGTTCCAGCTCGCCTATACCGGCGACTATGGGTTGCATCGCCAGACCGCCCAATTCGCCTTCATGCAGCCCAACGGCGATCCTTTTGACGTGTTCGCCGGCTACAAGGATGCCGGCCATCGCGTGCTGTCGGCCGACGGCACGCCGATCCGTGGCCGCGACCGCCGCAGCCGCGCCATCCTGAATCAGGTCGCCTTCGACTATGAAGGCAACTATCTGGACGAAGCATTGCATGTCAGCGCCGGCCTGCGCCTGCCCTTCATGGAGCGGGACCTGAACCAGCTCTGCTATGTCCAGGCCGCCGGCGCGTTCAGCCAGACCACACCGGGCGCGGGCTTCCAGTACTGCACCTCGCAGAGCCCGAGCACGGCGCCTGCCGCCAATGGCACCGTCACCTTCGCGCAGACCGGCGCCACGAACCTGTTCACGCCCCCGGGCACGACCATAGCCAGGTACAACCGGCTGCTGCCCAATGTCGGTCTGTCCTACATGCTGCCGGGGACCGGCCACATGGTCTTTGCCAGTTTCGCCGAGGGCCTTTCGGCGCCGCGTACCGACAATCTGTACAATGGCGGCGCCTCCGGTTGCGCCACCGCCACCGGCGTTCCCGCGCCGAACCAGGCGGGTTGTACATTCTCGACCTTCGCCGCGGTCAAGCCGGAGACCACCAACAATTACGATCTGGGGTATCGCTACACCGGTGAGAATGTGAATATCACGCTCACCGCCTATAACACCCAGTTCAAGAACCGCATCGTCACCACCTTCGACGCCACGCAGGGCATCAGCATCGATCACAATATCGGGTCGGTGAACATGGATGGCGTGGATGCCGGCCTGGATGTCCGGTTGATGGACAATCTGTCGGTCTATACCTCGGCGTCTTACGAACACACCCGTGTCTCGGACGGCCCGCTATCCTTCATCATCACCAATCCCACCACTGGCACCGGTGTTTCCATTGCCGGCAAGGAACTGACGGAAACCCCGGACTGGACCTTCGTGCAGCGCTACCAGTACAACTATGCAGGGTTCACCCTGGGCTTTGGCGGCAAGTATGTCAGCCGCCGCTTCGCCACCGAAACCAACGACTACCGGCTGCCAAGCTATGTCACCGCCAACCTGGATCTCAGCTACGATCTGGGTGAGGTGGGCTGGCAAGGTTCCTACATCAGGTTCAACGCCGAAAACCTGTTCAACCAAAAGTATTTCGGCAGCGTTCAGACCCTGCGGACCTGCTTCACGCCCTACACGCCAACCACTTCGGGCTGCACCAGCTACCCGGCGCTGGTGGTGGGTTCGCCGCCAACCTTCCAGGTTACGCTGCGCTCGGTCTTCTAGGCGTGCTATTCATCTGACGGCAAAGGCCGGCCCTCAAGGCTGGCCTTTGCGTTTGGAGGAGACGGAGATGCGCAAAGCTCTTTTGGCGCTGCTGCTGGCGGCCCTGCCGGGTCCGGCCCTGGCCTGGGGCGGGACCGGGCACATCTATATCGGCGAAGTGGCGGCGCGGAATTTCTCCGCCGAGATCCCCGCCTTCCTCAAAACGCCTGAAGCCGTGAAGCAGATCGGGCTGATGGCGATGGAGCCGGACCTCTCGCGCAATGCCGGGGAGCCCCACGACAGCGACAGCGATCCGGGCCATTTCGTGGATGTTTCCGACGATGGCAGTATTCTGGACGGTCCGAAGCTTTCCGCACTGCCAGGCTCGCGCCGCGACTATGACACTGCGTTGCGGGCCGCAGGCGCCGACGAATACAAGGCAGGCTTTCTTCCCTATAACATCATGGATGGCTGGCAGCAGCTGGTGAAGGACTTCGCCCTGCTGCGGATGGATATTGCGGGTGAGAAATTCGCGCATGACAAAGCCACCCGCGCCCGTTTCGCCGACGCCCGGGCCGTGCGCCAGATCCTGACCCTGCGCGACCTGGGCGTGTGGGCGCATTATGTCGGCGACGCCAGCCAGCCCATGCATGCCAGTGTGCATTACAATGGCTGGGGCGAGGGGCCGAACCCGCAAGGCTTTGTGGTCACACAAGGCCTGCACGCCAAGTTCGAAGCCGATTTCGTCAACGCCCATGTCGCCGAAGCGGATATGTCGGCGGCCTTGCGCCCTTATAGGAGCTGCGACTGCACCATTCAGGCGCGGACCCAGGCTTATCTTGCTGCGACTCAGGCACAGTTGGTTCCGGTCTACACGCTCGAGAAGGCCGGCGCCTTCGATGCCGCCACGCCTGAGGCCAAATCCTTCACCGTGGCGCGCATCGCCGAAAGCGCCGCCATGCTGCGCGACCTGGTGACGGACGCCTGGCGTGCGGCGGGCGAGGCGACTTTGGGCTACAAGGTCAAGGAAAGCGTCGCCGACATCGAGGCTGGCAAGGCCGACCCGTCGCTGGTGAACTGATTCCATTGAAGTCGCTCGAACACCGCCCCGCCAGCCGCTTGCGGACGGCCTGGAATCTGGCCAATCTGCCCACAGAATAGGCAAAAACCGGCGAACCGGTTTGCATAAAAATGGGGCAGATACCTTGATAAACGCCGCTGACACCGCCTGGATGCTGACCGCCACGGCGCTGGTGCTGCTGATGACCCTGCCGGCGCTGGCGCTGTTCTACGGCGGCCTGGTCCAGGCCAAGAACATCCTGTCGGTGCTGGTGCAATGCGCTGCGGTGGCGGCGATCTGTTCGGTGCTGTGGTTCGCCTTCGGCTATTCGCTGACCTACAGCGGCAGCGGCGACTGGCTGGGTGACGGCGCGGCCTTCTTTCTCGCCGGCCTGACGCGGGACGGCGTCCATCCAGGTACCCATATTCCCGAAAGCGTCTTTGTGATGTTCCAGATGACCTTTGCGGTCATCACCCCGGCGCTGATCATCGGCGCCTATGTCGAGCGCATCCGCTTCGCCGCGGTGCTGCTGGTTTCGGCTTTATGGCTACTGCTGGTCTATGCCCCGGTGGCGCATTGGGTGTGGGGCGGCGGCTGGCTGGCCAAGCTGGGGGTGATGGATTTCGCCGGCGGCATCGTGGTGCATATCACGGCCGGCGTCTCGGCCCTGGTGATCGCCTGGATGATTGCGCCACGTCATGAATTTCCCCACGGCATCCGTCCGCCGCATGCGCCCTGGATGGTGATGGTGGGCGCGTCTCTGCTGTGGGTGGGCTGGTTCGGCTTCAACGCCGGCAGCGCGCTGTCGGCCGGCAGCGATGCCGGCATGGCGATGCTGGCGACGCACCTGTCGGCGGCCAGCGCCACCTTGGTGTGGATGGCAATCGAATGGATCAAGTTCGGCAAGCCCAGCCTCGTCGGCGCGGTGACCGGCACCATTGCGGGGCTGGCCACCATCACGCCGGCTGCCGGCGTCGCCGGCCCGCTGGGCGCTGTGCTGCTGGGGGCCGCTGCCTCCTGCGTCTGTTACCTGGCGGTGTGGCTGGTGAAGCGGGTGATGGGCGTGGACGATGCGCTGGACGTTCTGGGCGTGCACGGCGTGGGTGGGGCGCTGGGCACCCTGCTGCTGCCCTTCGCGGCGCTGGTGGGCGCGGGCGGCGGCCATCTCAACCATGCACCGATGCAGCAATTCGGCGTGCAGGCCATCGCCGCGGTGGCGGTGATCGTGTTTTCCGCCGTCGCCACATTCGCGATCACCAAGCTGGCCGATCTGCTGGTGGGCCTCAGGGTAGACCGCGAACATGAAACACAGGGGCTGGACTTCGCCACCCATGGCGAAACCGGCTATCACATGAACCGCTAGTTTTCAGATAAGGAAGATCGGGATGAAACTCGTCGTCGCCATTGTCCAACCGCACCGGCTGGACGCCGTCCGCCAGGCGCTCACCGATATCGGCATCAACGGCATGACCGTGACCGAAGTGCGCGGCTATGGCCGCCAGCGCGGCCATACCGAAATCTATCGCGGCGCGGAATACACCATCTCCTTCATGCCCAAGCTGAAGGTGGAAGTGGCGCTGCCTGACGAGCGGGTGGACGATGTGATCGCCGCCATCACCAAGGCGGCGCGCACGGGACGGATCGGCGACGGCAAGATTTTCACCATCGACCTGCAGGCCGCCTTGCGCGTCCGCACAGGCGAGACCAGCGAAGACGCGCTCTGACGGACGTTGCTGCGCCGCGGCAACTTCATTGCCGAAAAGCCGTCATCAAACCGTTGCGTCAGGCGGCTTAACTTTTCCCGGGTTCTGCTGGGAAAAACAAAATGACCGACATCGCTGCACCGAGCACCGAGGCCTATCACGGTCGCGGCGCGCCGCACCTGGACCACAAGTCCGGTCCCGCCACCGCCATCGTGTTCTTCTGCCTGCTGGCGGCGGGCATCGGTTACGGCATCCACGGCCTGCTGGACGATATCCAGAGCGTCCATGAACCGCTGGCGCTGGGCGTCTTCGCGCTCTTGGGCATCGCGCTGCTGATCGCGCTGGGCTTTGAGTTCGTCAACGGCTTTCACGACACCGCCAATGCGGTGGCGACGGTGATCTATACCCATTCCATGAAGCCGGTGGTCGCGGTGGTATGGTCCGGTTTCTTCAATTTCCTGGGCGTGATGGTGTCCACTGGCGCCGTGGCCTACAGCATCGTCACCCTGCTGCCGGTGGAACTGATCCTGCAGGTGGGAAGCGGCGCGGGCTATGCCATGATCTTCGCCCTGCTGATCGCGGCGATCACCTGGAACCTCGTCACCTGGGCGCTGGGCATTCCCAATTCCTCCAGCCATGCGCTGATCGGCTCGATCATGGGCGTGGGCCTGGCCAATCAGCTGATGGCGCGGACCGGCCAGGCGACTTCGGGCGTGGATTGGGGCCAGGCGCTGACGGTATTCCAGGCGCTGCTGTTCTCGCCGCTGATGGGTTTTGTCTTCTCCGCGCTGCTGCTGGTGGTGATGAAAAATCTGGTGCGCGCGCCCAAGCTCTATCAAGAGCCCAAATCCGCCGCCCCGCCGCCCTGGTGGATCCGCGGTATCCTGATCTTCACCTGCACCGGCGTCTCCTTCTTCCATGGCGGCAACGACGGCCAGAAAGGCATGGGCCTGATCATGCTGATCCTGATCGGCGCCGCGCCCACCGCTTATGCGCTGAACCGCACCATGCCGGAAAGCGCCACCCCGGCCTTCGTGTCGGCCGCGACGGCGGCGCAGGGCGTGTTCATGGCCCATGCCGGCGGCATGGCGCCGCCGACGATCGAACAGGCTCGCGCCACGGTGGGCGACGCGCTGCGCGACAAGTCGCTCAACCAGCCGCAAGTCTTTGCCGGCCTGTCGGTTCTGTCGAGCGACATCGCCAGGAACGTCAAGAGCTACGGTGCGCTCAGCCATGTTCCGGCCGGGGCGACGCCCAACCTGCGCAACGAAATGTATCTCGCCAACGACGCCATCCGTCTGTTGCCCAAGCAGGGCGCCAAGTTCAGCGATACCGAGACCGCAACCCTGAAAGCCTATTCCGGCGGCCTGCAGAAAGGCACGCGCTTCATTCCGCTGTGGGTGAAGGTCTGCGTCGCCATCGCACTGGGCCTGGGCACCATGGTGGGCTGGAAGCGCATCGTGGTGACGGTGGGCGAACGCATCGGCAAGACTCATCTGACTTATGCGCAGGGCGCCTCCGCCGAAATGGTCGCGGCCCTCACCATCGGGGCGGCGGAACTGTACGGCGTTCCCGTCTCCACCACCCATATCCTGTCCAGCGGCGTGGCGGGGACCATGGCGGCCAATGGCTCCGGCCTGCAGTGGAGCACCATCCGCTCCATCGCGTTGGCCTGGGTGATCACCCTGCCGGCGGCGATGCTGCTGGCGGGCGGGCTCTATTTCGCGCTGCGCCAGTTCGTCTGAGCTTGTTTGAACTTTGGGGCCTGAACTTGCCCTTTGTGGAGGGGTGTGGAATCCATCCCTGCGATGGACCCGCACAAAGACGTCCTGGATGCGCTGGAGGCCAAGGGGCGGTTGCGCGCCTTGAGCCGCAATCGCGGCCTGGACTTCACCTCCAACGATTACCTGGCGCTGGCGGAAAGCGCCGCGCTGCGCGGTGCGGCGTCGCAGGCGCTGGGGCGCGGCGTGCCGCTGGGGGCCGGAGGCTCGCGGCTGCTGCGCGGCAACCATCCCGAGCATGAAATGCTGGAAGAGGAAGCCGCCAGCTTTTTCGGCAGCGAAACCGCGCTGTATTTTTCCACCGGCTTTGCCGCCAACGCCGCCATCGCCGCCACCCTGCCGCGCGAAGGCGACCTGATCGTTTACGATGCGCTGATCCATGCCAGCTTCCGCGACGGGCTCGATCCCGCCCGCATCCAGGCCGTCCAGGCGCCGCACAATGATGTGAACGCGATGGAGGCGATCATCAAGGGTTGGCGCGCCGCCGGCGGCAGCGGGCGTGTGTGGATCGCGGTGGAGACGCTCTATTCCATGGATGGCGACCGTGCGCCGCTGGCCGAACTTGTGGCGCTGGCGGCCCGGCATGATGCGATGCTGTTGCTGGACGAGGCGCACGCCACCGGCGTGCATGGCGATCAGGGCAGGGGATTGGGCGCGGCTTACGAAGGCGCTCCCAACATCATTTCGCTGCACACCTGCGGCAAGGGGTTGGGCGCGGCTGGCGCGCTGGTCTGCCTGCCGCGTCTCTACCGCGATTTCCTGGTCAATCGCGGCCGCGCCTTCATCTATTCCACCGCGCCGTCGCCGCTAATGGCCGCGGTGGTGCGCGCCGCGCTGAAATTGAGCGCCGGCGCGGAACAGGAACGCACGCAGTTGCAGGCGCTGGTGCGCCACGCCGGCGCGGCGCTGAACCGGCTGGGCCTGTCGGCCTCTGGCTCGCAAATCCAGCCGATCATTCTGGGTGCCGACACCCGCGCCACGGCGCTGGCCGAGGCGCTGCAGGCGCGGGGCCATGACATCCGCGCCATTCGCCCGCCCACGGTGCCCGAAGGCACTGCGCGGTTGCGCATTGCCCTGACCCTGCATGTCACCACAGAAGACCTGGATGCACTGTTCGCCGATCTTGCCGAACTGATGGCGCGCGCATGAGTCAGGGCATGAGATATGTCGTCAGCGGTACCGACACCAATATCGGCAAGACGGTGTTCTCGGCCGGTCTGGCCGGCATGCTGGGCGCGCGCTACTGGAAACCGGTGCAGGCGGGGCTTCCCGCGGACAGCGATGTTGTGGCCGAACTGGCAGGTGTGGAGGTCGTGCCGGAAGTCTATCGGTTGCAGCTCGCCGCCTCGCCGCACCAGGCCGCGGCAGAAGAAGGCATCACGATTGATCCAGCTGCACTGAACCCGCCCGCTGGGCCGGTGGTGATCGAAGGCGCCGGCGGGCTGATGGTGCCGCTCACGCCGGATACGCTTTACATAGATGTGTTCGCGCGCTGGAAGCTGCCGCTGATCCTGTGCGCCCGCACCCGGCTGGGCACGATCAATCACACTTTGTTGTCCGTCGAGGCGGTCCGCAGCCGCGATATTCCGCTGCTCGGCATAGCTTTCATTGGAGAAGCCAACCTCGAAAGCGAAAAGATCATCACCGAAATCGGCAAGGTGAAACGGCTGGGCCGCTTGCCGGTGATAGAGCCCTTGACGGCGGGGCGTTTGGCCGGCGTCTTCGCCAAGACGTTTGAACGGGCGGATTTCGCGTGACGTCTCCGGTCTGGCATCCCTTCACCCAACATGCGTTGGTACCGGACGCGACGATGGTATCGCGGGGCGAAGGTGCCTGGCTCGAAACAGACAAGGGCCGGCTGCTGGACGCCATCTCCTCCTGGTGGGTGATCACCCACGGCCATCGCCATCCCAGGATCATCGAGGCCATCAAGCGTCAGGCCGATGAACTGGACCAGGTGATCTTCGCCGGCTTCACCCATCAGCCGGCCGAAGACCTGGCTCGCGCGCTGATCGGGATCGCGCCGCGCCGCCTTTCCCATGTCTTCTATTCCGACAGCGGCTCTACGAGCGTGGAAGTGGCGCTGAAGATGGCGCTGGGCTTCTGGAAGAACCAGAACAAGCCTCGCACCCGCATCATCGCGCTGGAGCACGCCTATCATGGCGACACGGTCGGCACGATGTCGGCAGGCGCGCGGGGCGTCTACAATGCCGCCTACGATCCCCTGCTGTTCGATGTGGTGCGGCTGCCGTTTCCATCACCCGGAAACGAACAGCAGACCCTCGACATGCTCAAGACGGCCGCAAAAGACGCCGCCGCGCTCCTCGTCGAACCGTTGATCCTGGGCGCCGGCGGCATGTTGATCTATCCGCCCGAAGTGCTGCGCGCCCTGGCCACCATCTGCCGCCGCAACGGCGCGCTGTTGATCGCCGACGAGGTGATGACCGGCTTCGGCCGTACCGGCACCCTGTTCGCCTGCAAGCAGGCCGGCATCTCGCCGGACATTCTCTGCCTGGCCAAGGGCCTGACCGGCGGCAGCCTGCCGCTGGCCGCGACCTTGTGCACGGCGGAGATATTCGATGCGCATTATTCCACCGACCGCAGCCACACTTTCTTTCATTCCAGTTCCTTCACCGCCAATCCCATCGCCTGCGCCGCGGCGCGGGCCAATCTCGAAATCTGGCGGGACGAACCAGTGGCCGAACGGATCGCCGCCCTGGGAGCCCTGCAGGAAGAGCGGCTGGCCCGGTTTCGCACCGACCAGCGGTTCGAGAATGTCCGGCGGCTGGGCACCATCACGGCGCTGGATTTGAAGGTGTCCGACCCCGGCTATCTGGCGGGTGTGACCTTGGAACTGACGCGCTTTTTCCAGGCGCGCGGCCTGTTGCTGCGTCCGCTGGGCAATACCCTGTACGTCATGCCGCCTTATTGCATTACGGCGGGGGAGCTCGATCTGGTATATGATGGCATTGCGGAGGCCGGGCAGAAATTTGCGTAACCACCGGGTGATCCCGGGCGAACTGGCAAGCGTAGGTGTTTTGGGAACCAGGCCATGACCATGAAGCCCCTGTATCTGATGCTGACCGCCGCAGCCGTTGCGGTGTTTTTCCCGCTGCTGCCGTCGCGCGCCGGCGACCTGGACAAGCAAATCCCCGCTGCCGTCGCCGATCCCGCCAACCCCGCCTCAACCGAGGTCGCGGTGCTGGCGGGGGGCTGCTTCTGGGGTCAGCAGGGTGTGTTCGAACATGTGAAGGGCGTCACCAAGGTGGTGGCCGGCTATTCGGGCGGCGGTTCCCAGACCGCGCGCTATTCCAGGGTGAGTGAAGGCGATACCGGCCATGCCGAATCCGTGCAGATCACCTTCCATCCCGATCAGGTGACCTTCGCCCAGTTGCTGCAGATCTATTTCTCTGTGGCGCACGATCCCACCGAGCTGAACCGCCAGGGGCCCGACACCGGTACCCAGTATCGCTCGGAAATCTTCGCCGCCAGTCCGGAGCAGGAAGCCACCGCCAAGGCCTACATCGCCCAGCTGGACGCAGCCCATGTCTTCGCCGCCCCCATCGTCACCAAAGTCGAACCGCTGAAGGGCTTTTTTGCGGCCGAGAACTATCACCAGGACTATCTCGTGCTGAATCCCGATTCGTCCTACATCCAGGTCAACGACCTGCCCAAGATCGCCGCCCTCAAACAGGTCTGGCCGGATTTTTATCGGGAAAAGCCTGTTTTGCTGGCCCAGAAGTAGTCCATTACCGGCCCGTCACGTTCACCAATCGCGCTAAAACCGCCCGGCAGGCCGGCCTCAGGCGTTTCCTTTGCCGTTCTGATCTGGTAGGTCGTGCCCCGGCTTGGGTCTCAGGGCCGCCAACCGGCGGTTTTTGCGGGCAAAACCGAAGAAATTAAAGCGAAACCAAAACATGAAAACTGAACGTCTGATTGTAGGCGGTGTTGCGCTGCTGGTCGGCCTTTTCCTGGGCTGGATGGTGCGGGGCGTGACCACTTACAACGTCCACTCGGCAACGATCACCTCGTATGACGACTGGCGCATTGCCTGTCCCGCGGCCGAGGCCAAGGAAGGCTCCTGCGAACTCAGCACCGATGTGGTGGACCGCTCGCAAGCCAACGCCAACCCGGTTGCGCGCACCACCATCACCACCGACAAGGATGGCAAGGTGTTGATGGGCTTCACCCTGCCGTATGGCGTGGCGCTGGAAGCCGGCATGGGCCTGCGCATCGGCAAGGATCCGGTGAAGGTCTATCAGTACCGGACCTGCAACACGGTGGGCTGCATCGCGGTGACCCCGTTCGATGCCGCGCTGGCGACGTCGCTGAAGAACGCCGACGATGCCGCGGTGATGTTTGCCGGCCTGGACGGCAAGCCCGTCTCGGTGCCGATGTCGTTCAAGGACTATAACAAGAC
>Ga0193716_1001856_pt1 | contig 12109 bp, 7 predicted proteins | sample U2c1metaG_FD_145901 | JGI IMG/M metagenome (GOLD analysis project Ga0193716, IMG submission 145901) | Soil microbial communities from a riparian zone of the East river system, Colorado, United States - U2c1 | ecosystem: Environmental > Terrestrial > Soil > Riparian zone | place: USA: East River...
GCTCGACGAGGGCGCGGCGCACTTCGACGGTCCTGGCGGCTCGCAGACCCCGGCGGTGGTGGCGGACGCGGTCGCCGCCACGCTGCGCGCCGCGGTCGCGAACAAGGGCACGGTGACGGCCGCCGAACGCCGCGCCACCGACATAGTCGACGCCGCGCGGCGGGCCGGTGCCGATCTGCTCGGCGTCGCGCCGGAGGGGATCGTGTTCGGCCGCAGCATGACGCAGCTGACCTACGACTTCGCGCGCACGCTCGCGAAGAACTGGGGCCCCGGCGACGAGATCGTGGTGACCCGGCTGGACCACGACGCGAACGTCCGGCCGTGGGTACAGGCCGCCACCGCGGCCGGCGCGACCGTCCACTGGGCCGACTTCGACCCGGCCACCGGCGTGCTCGGCGCCGAGGACGTGGCCAGGGTCCTGTCGCCGCGCACCCGCCTGGTGGCGGTCACGGCGGCGTCGAATCTGCTGGGCAGCCGGCCGCCGGTGCCGGCGATCGCCGCTACCGCGCACCAGTTCGGCGCGCTGGTGTACGTGGACGGCGTGCACCTGACGCCGCACGCGTTCGTCGACACGAACGGCCTCGGCGCGGACTTCTACGCGTGCTCGCCGTACAAGTTCCTCGGGCCGCACCTCGGGATGCTGGCGGCCGAGCCCGCGTTGTTGGAGCAGTTGCGACCGGACAAGCTGCTGCCGGCGTCGGACGTGGTGCCGGAGCGGTTCGAGTACGGGACGCTGCCCTACGAGGCCCTCGCCGGCACCACCGCGGCCATCGACTTCCTCGCCGACCTGGCGCCGGGGTCGGGTTCGCGGCGCGCGCGGCTGGCGGCGGCGTTCGAGGTGCTGGAGCAGCACGAGTCGGTGCTGCTGTCACGGTTGGACCGTGGGCTCGCGGACCTCCCCGGGGTCGTGCGGCACGGGGCGCCGAACCGGCACCGGACGCCGACGACGCTCTTCTCGGTCAAGGACGTCGCGCCCGGCGACGTGTACCGGGCGCTGGGCGAACGCGGGGTCAACGCACCCGCCGGCACGTTCTACGCCTACGAGTGCGCCCGGCGGCTCGGCCTGCCGGCGGCCGGCGCCGTGCGGGCGGGAATCGCGCCCTACACATCGCCGTCCGATGTGGACCGGCTACTGGAAGGCGTTGCGGCAGTGGCGGGTTGACGGTCCGGACAGCGCTGGTGGCTACGACACCTCGAGCTGCTCCCGCAGGATGTCCAACTGCCCCGCGTGGCGCGCGGTCTCCTCGATGAGGTGCACGAAGATCCACCGCACCGACACCTGGCCCATCGAGTGGTGCGGCACGACGTCGTCGAGCGCGAACGGGCCCGCGGCGACCCGCGACCGCGCGCAGGCGGCGCGGTAGTCGGCGACGAGAGAGGCCGCCGTGTCGTCGGGCTGGGGCACGAACTCCCAGTCCCGATCGTGCGCGCGCCGGCTGTCACCGGAGCGCGCGCCGAGCAACTGTTCGAACCAGCCGGTCTCCACCCAGCGAAGATGCTTCACGACACCGCCGACGGTCGTGAGCGACGGCACGAGGCGGCGCCGGATGTCCGCTTCGGACAGTCCGTCGATCTTGCTGACCACGGTGTCGCGGAAGACGTCCAGCCACTTCTCCAGCATCGGCCGCTCGGCCGCCGTGGCGACGAGATACTCGGGAGGAACCATGCGCACGACGCTACCGCCGACCCCCGACAAGATCATTCATCCGACTCGGCCACCCCCGTGATCTGCCGCAGCCGCGCGATCAGCTCCACCGTCTCCAGCCCGCACAGCTCGGCCATCCGTTCCAGCGCCGAGATGTCCAGGCTGACGTCCGGCCCGTGGTGTCCGTTGGTGTCCGCGAGGCGCCCCTTCGCCCAGCGCCGCAACGGTTGCAGCTCCTCCTGCTCGTCCCGGACGATCTTGCGCAGGTCGATCCGGATGCGCCCGACCGGCGAGTCGCTGAACACCCGCTGGTGTACCCGCGCGAGCAGGTCGTGCGGCACCTCGTCCATCGCGATGCAGATCTCCACCAGCCGGACCACCGAGCACTGCCGGGTGCCCAGCTCGTACGTGGCAAGTGTCTGGAGGGAGATGTCGCTCTGCAGCCGACGGTTGAGGTCGCGCCGCGTCCAGCCGCGCTGTTTGCGCAGCCGACGCAGCTCGTCGCCGAGAACTCGCTGGTAGGTCGCTGTGTCCAGCTGCACGATCGCCCCTCTCTCAGTGGCAGCCGGTGCTTGACCGGGATGCCGACATAAGAGGAAGTCACGAAGGGGTGTGTGATTACGCGGCTTTTCAGAATTTGCTTACGCAAGTAACCCTTACGGGTGAGTCAGACCTGCTATTCGCTGCCGTGGACTACGTCAGTTGACGCAACCGGGCGTCGCGGGCTGGGCCGCGTGGGCGCTACCGCGCGTCGCGCCGGAGAGATCCAACTTCCGCGTGCCGGTCAGCCGCTGGCCACCGTCCGAACCGGACTCGGACCCGTCGGCACCGGGGCCGGAGTAGTCGGCTCCCAACAGGACGGTCACCGCACCGGCCGGCAGGTTCGCGTCTTCCTCCACCAGCGGCTTTCCGCCGAGCGCGGACGCGACGCGGTCGCCGTTGGCCTGCTCGCCAGGGGCGAACCGGACCACAGTGGAGTCCCGGTCGGTGGCGTTGCCGACCTCGCCGCGGACGAAGCCCTCGCCGGTGAGCGCGGTGGCGACGGAGTCGGCGAGACCGCTCTGGTTCGTCGCGTTACGCACGTTGACGGTTATGTTCGAGTTGTTCGACGCGTCGTCGCCGCTCGCGCCGCCCTTGTCGTCCGTCTTGTCTGTCTTGTCCTTCTGGCCGCCGAGCAGGCCCGCGACGAACTCCTGCACGGCGTTCGGGTCGACCTCGACCGCGGAGCCGTCGCTGTCGGTCTCGAGTGCGATGCTGCCGACCGGGATCGTCTTGAAATCCATGTTGCCGCCGGTGAAGCCCATCATCTGCTGGGCGAACTGCATGACGTTCCAGTCCTTGTCCAGCACGACCGACTTCTGCACCGCGGCCTGCAGGTTGTCCAGCGTGTCCGAGCCGGGCGTCAGCATGTCCTGCGAGAACACCTTCTTCGCCATGCCGGACATGAACACCTGCTGGCGCACGATGCGGTCCAGGTCGCCGTTGGGCAGCCCGTGGCGCTGTCGCACGAACGCGAGCGCCTGCACCCCCGCGAGGGTCTGCGGACCGGCCGGGAAGCGCGCGCCGGAGCGGTAGTCGTCGACGGGTGCGTTGAGGCACACGTCGATGCCGCCGATGGCGTTGGTGATGTCGTAGAAGCCGAGCAGGTTGACCTCGGCGTAGTGGTCGATCGTGGCGCCGGTCAGTTTCTCGACCGTCTGGATCAGGTTCTTCGCGCCCTGCTGGTTGGACCGGACCTGCAGCTCGGCGTCGTCGGAGACGCCCTCGTTCGGCAGGTTCTTCAACGCCTCGTTCTTCGCGCGCGCGTACGCGGAGTTGATCTTGTGCGTGCCGTAGCCGTCCGGGAGGTCGACGTAGGAGTCCCTCGGCAACGAGATCCCGACCGCCTTGCCGCCGTCGTTCGGGATCCTGATCATGATGAGCGTGTCGGTGTTCAGCTCGCCGTCGGACTCGCCCGCGCTGAGCATCGCGAGCTGCTCCTCGGACAGCGGGTGGCCCTGCGCGTCGGTGCGGCTGTCCATGCCGACCATGAGGATGTCGATGGCGCCGTCGGCCGGCTTCTCGACCGGGGCCGCGTCGATGACGTCGGTGGTCGTCATGCCCTCGGTGAAGCCCTCGAGCTTCTTCCAGTAGTACCCGGTGCCGACGAGCACGAGCACGGACAGGATCGCGACGAACGTCTTCGCGCCGGTCATCCCCGGGCGGCGGGGCGCCAGGACGGGTTCGCGGCGGGACTCGCGCCGAACCTTCGACGCCGGCTCCGGCAGCGGCTGCCAGCGTGCGTCCGAGGTGCGGGGTGCGGGGCGTGCGGGGCTCTCGTAGCGGGTGTGACGCTCGTCCCGATAGCGGTCCGACGACCCACCGGTACGGCCACCGACCACCCGGCCGGCGTTCGCGGGCGGCGGAGTACGTCCGCCGGCACGCGGCGGCTGCTGGCGACCACGGCCGGACGCAGGCCCGTCTGACCTGGGCGGACGATAGTTCACCCCGACTCCCTCCCGCTCCCAGCGGCTATCTCCCACATAGACAAGACGTACGTGGGTGCCACAGGGTTGTCCAGTAGGGTGGCATACGTCGCGCACCGTGATCGAACCGGCGCGCGCATTTCACTCCTCAGCGGCTGGCCGGTATCGGGCGCGCGGTCGCCGTGCGGGCTCTCGTGGGCATGCAGACCACCGCGACGGCCAACGCGACCGCCATCGTCACGCCGTGCACCACCGTGCCGGCGCCGCTGACCGTGGTGAGCATCGGCGCGACGCACGCGATCGCCGTGACCACCCACGGGCCCGGTCGTGAGCTGGTCTGCAGATGCACGCAGTGCACGAGGTACCAGCCGAGCAGCAGGTGGATGAGGTTCGCCATCGGGTCGATGGGCAGGCCGAGCACGTTGGCCGACTCGGTCCACCCGGACAGCCCGGCGACCGCGAAACCCACCACGCCAAGCGCCCCGTACGCGACGCCGAGGCCGGCGGCGAGCATGTCCGGCCAGCCACGCGGCGGCTCCGGTCTCGGCTCCGCTGGTTCCGGCGCCGGCCTGCGTCGCTCGAACCAGAGGAACGCGAGCAGCGTCGGCAACGCGATCAGCCCGACCGCGAAGATCGTGCGCGGCTCGGCGAGCCAGCCGATCCCGCCCGCGCCGCGAGCCACCCCGACGACGCCCTCGAGCAGGAGCATCGCGCACAGGTATACGAGATAGACCGTCATCGGCGCGGCCCGCACGACGGCAACCACCCGCGCGGGAGCGCTGGTGGCGAGTGCGCGCAGACCGCGTTCGCGGGGCAGCGCGACCAGCGCGGTCTGGACGATCCCGATCAGCAGCATCCCGGCGAGCGACGGCGCGAACGCCGCGTACCCGGTCGGCTCGGCGAGCTGGAGCTTCGGCTGGGCGCCGGACGTCGTGAGCAGGACGAGCCCGACGAACGCGACCCCGGCCGTGGTGAGCAGCGCCCAGCGCGGCACCCGCCAGAGCGTGCCGTCGGCGTAGTGGAACGCGAGCTGGCCGAACAGCAGCGCGACGAGGACACCGCCCGCGTGCGCGGCGATCGTGCCGCCGACGAAGCCGAGCCCCACGACCGCGGCCAGCAGGACCGAGGGGGTGGCGAACGGGAGCCTGTCGTGCAGCCGACGCATGACGGGTGTGGCGGCCACGACGAGCACGTACAGGCCGAGGAGCCACAGCGGCTGCACGATCAGCCTGCTGAACGCGGTCACCGCGCTCTCCGGCGCCTGCAACATCTCGAGCGACAGCGGGACGACGAGCCAGGCGATGACGAACGCGAGCACCGGCCGGATCAGCCAGCCGATGCGGCCGGCGAGGAACGTGAGGTAGTCGCCGCCAGAGTCACGCTGGGCGCGCCAGGCGAGCAGGTTCGAGTGGCCGCCGGCGAGGAAGAACAGCGGGACGAGCTGCAGCAGCCAGGTGAACGGCCACGTCCAGGCGGGTTCGAGGTCGTCGCGCATAGTGAACGCGAGCAGCGTCTCGCCGAGGACGATGCCGGTCAGGGACAGGATGCGCAGGAAGCTCATGCTGTGCGCCTGCGCCTGCTCGGTGTCGGTCAGGTGGGGGCGCGGTTCGACGACCGGCCTGCGCCGCGCGCCCTTCCTGGCGATCGCCGGCGCGCGGACCGCGATCAACAGCATGATCACGACCATGGCCACCGACCACGGCCCGACCGGTTCGTTGCGGGGCGGTCCCCAGCGCTGGTGCCAGGAGTTGACGACCAGCCCGACCGTGTAGATCGAGGCGACGACCTCGCACGCGCCTGCCGAGTCACGCGGGTTGTAGCGGCACTGGGCGTGCATGTCCATGGAGAGCCGGTCGTCCAGCCGTTCGCGTACGTCCGGCGACAGCGGTTGGCCCTTGCGTGCCGCGTAGCGCAGCAGGTCGTAGCCGAGGTCGTGCGCCTTGCAGCCGACGCTGTAGTCCCACCGCGTGTCCCCCCACGGCGAGGAGCACCCGCCACCGGGATGCACGGCACGCATCGTGCCGTCCGGTGCGCGCATGTGCACCGGCTCGCGCCCGCTGACCGCCGTGAAGTCGGCCGGGAGCTCGGCGATCGGATCCCGCCCCGACCCGGGGTCGAGCTGGTACTCGATCGCTCGTGCCGCCTTGGCGACGTCCCCTGTCGGCTGGTGTTGCCGCGGCGGGTCGGGCCGAGAGGCCACCACCGCGAATGCAGCCGCTGCCAGCACGATCGCCACCAGAGCACTGAGCCGGGGCAGCCGTCCTGGGTTCCCCATGGGATCGAAGGCTACTCGCCGGAATTTCGCCGCCCATCCGGTTTGACCCTGATCTTTGACGCCGTACTCAGGGGTGACATCAGGGTCACGCGTGGCTCCGGAGGGGTGCGGGCCGTTGGCCTCCGGCCCCCGATTTCCAGCCTAGCCGCGGGCACCGACAGCCGCGGGCGGTGCGGCGGCGGTTGTCCACAGCCGGGTCGGTTGTCCACAGACGCGGCGTTCGCGCCGGTTTCTGTCGGTGTCGCCCGGTAGCGTGGTTCGAGGGGGCCGGCGGCCGGCCTCAACCCGCCAGGCGTACCTGGTTGCGGCCGCCTTCCTTCGCCTCGTACACCGCCGCGTCGGCGGCTTGCAGCAGCGCGTCCAACGCGTCCGCGTGTATGGGGTACACGGCGACGCCGACCGAGGTCGTCCGGCTCGAGATGGCTACCGGGCCACCACGTTTGTCGGTCGTCGGGACGTGTAGCTCGGAGATCGTCTTGCGGATGCGTTCGCCCGCTGCCGATGCCTCGGCGGCGTCTGCGTCGGGCAGCAGCAGCACGAACTCCTCGCCGCCGAAGCGGCCGATGACGTCGCTCGGGCGGGTGGCGCTGCGCAGTGCGTGCGCGACGTACTCGAGCACGTCGTCGCCCGCCGGGTGGCCCCACGTGTCGTTGATGTTCTTGAAGTGGTCCAGGTCGACCATGAGCAGGGCACACGGCACGGCGTCGCGGCTGGCTCGGTTCATCTCGCGTTCCGCGACCTCCCGCCAGCCACGCATGTTGAGCAGGCCGGTCTTCGGGTCGGTGCGCACATCCACCTGGAGTTGGCGCACCTCGGCGATCCGGTTGCCGATCACGCCGACGGCCACCATGATCACCAGCGCCGCGGGCAGGTTCACCGCGAGCACCGCCGCCACGATGCCAAGCGCGATGGTCAACGCCTCGAGCTCGTTGTCCTCCTTGGTGCCGAGGAGCGCCCGCAGGGTCGGCGCGCTGCCGCCGACGGCCAGCACGCCACCGATGATCAACGCCTGCAGGCCGCCGTAGATCACGCCGGCCAGCACCATCACCGCGAACTCCTTGAAGGAGCTCAGCGAACCCAACGTGCCGAACGACGCCCAGCCCCTGGCGCCGAGCAGGTCGACCGCCCCGTGCGCCATCAGCGCGGCGGTCAACATGCTGACCGCGGCGAAGACGAACCGGTGCGGCTGCCGCCGCGCGACGAACCAGCGTTGCGCACGACTCAGCACGATCAGCAGCAGCGCGAGGTGAATGGGCAGGACGAGAACACCGGGGAACGACCAGATACCGGTCAGGTCCACATAGACCTGTGGCTTGGTCTTTCTGCTACGCCGACGTTCCTCCTGTCGGCGTGACAGTTGGATGTGAATTGTCGCGCACAGGGCGAGTGCGGTGAACCGGAACCAGTCGGTGCGGCCGGGCGCGTCGGCGATAACACACGCCGCGACCATTCCCGTGACGGCGAGCAGCTCGAACACCAGGTGGTAGGTGATGATCCGCTTGGGCTGCGACCACAACGCCCACCGTCTCGGATCCAGTGCAATCAGGCGCGCGCCCTGTCGGGACACGCGTTGACCGTTCACACTGGTAGGCGACACTGAAGCTTGACCCTCGCCCGGTTCCGTCGGCGTGGATCCCGACCTCTCTCGCTCGGACTGAGTCCGGGAGGCCGCGTCGTCAGGTGCCACCGGCCTGGCTCCCTCTCGAGCGGTGAACGATATGGGCCTACATCCTGCATCAACTGTGGTGCCCTGTGTGCGCAGAATGGCACGAAAACCACCGCGAGCTCGGACCGGATAACATTCTCGTCAGCCATCCGTTCGGCGTAAGCCGTTCGATGGCACCTGCTGCCAGCCCCCAGGCGGGAGGTACCCACCTTGAGCTCCAACAGTGAGTTATGCCCCTCCGTAGGCACGCCGCCGCAGATCGCTCGGGTCTGTGACGGCTGCCCAACGGCGGGAGGTGAACCGTGATGTCGGACCGCGAGTACTGAACCTCGACGGCATGTCGCCCAACGCGACATTTTGACAACACGTCACGCCCGTGAAGCCTCCGGTTGTCCCCCGGCTCGCTTCGTCTTGCCGCTCACCTTGTCCGAGTAGTCCGCCGCCGCGCGGTTCTGCCTGGCCCAGGCGACAGTCGTCGGCACGGCGATCAGCACGCCGAGGCCACCCGCGAGGGCGATAGTCGTGGTGGCCGAGCCGATGCCCTGTGCCACCGCGCCGCCGATCGCGACGCCGATGCCCTGCGAAACCCGCAGCCCGGTTCGGATCACCCCGAACGCGCCGCCGCGGATCTCGTTCGGCACCAGTGTGTTGAACGTGGCGCTGACGGTGATCTGGTAGGCGCCGAACGCGCCCGCGAGCGCGAGCAGCACCAGTGCGACCGCCACGTTCGGCGTGACCGCGAACGCGATGAGGCACCCGCACGACGCGGTCGCCAGCACGCCGACAACCCGCCTCCGGTGCTCCGCGGACACGAATCTGGACAGCACAAAGGTGCCTGCCACGAAACCGAACGGGTCCGCGGCGAGCAGCCAGCCGACCGCCGAGCTCGACGCGCCGAGCTCGTGCGCGAGCGGCGCGACCAGGCCCTCCGGGATGACGACGAAGCCGACCAGCCAGGACAGCGTCAGCAGCACGCGCATGCGGTTGTTGCCGAACACCCACCGCGCGGCCCCGAACCAGCCATCCTCCCTGCTGCCGGCCGCCTGCCGGTTGTGCAGGTAGCGGCGCACGACGACCGCGCTGATCAGGAACGTCACCGCGTTGATCGACAGCGCCAAGGTGGGGCCGATGGCGACAACCAGCATGCCGCCGACGCCGAGGCCGAGCAGCATGAGCGTGTTGGTGGTGATGCCGCGCAGGTCCTGGCTGCGCAGGTAGAGGTCGTCGTCGGCGAAGATCTCGCGGGTCACCGCGTTCTGGGCGGCCAGCGCGGGCGCCTGCGCGAGCCCGACGCACAGCACGAGCCCGCACAGCACCGGGATCGGCATCTCGGGGATCGCCATCAGCCCGACCAGCACGGCCTGCGCGGCCGCGCAGGTGGCCATCAGCGTGCGGCGCGGGAACCGGTCCGCGAGCTGGGACAGACCGAGGCCGCCGGCCAGCGCGGACAGGTACGTGAGCGCGTAGACCAGCGCGGCGAACAGCGGTGAGTTCGTGCGGTCGTAGACCAGGATGGTGAGCGCGACCTTGGCGAGTTGGTCACCGAAGACGGACTGGGCCTCAGCGAACCAGAGCGCGCGGAACTCGGTGACCGCCAGCACGGCGGTCATACCCGGAGCTCGCTGGCTCAACGTCAACCCCCGTGTCGACCTCTGTCTGCAGATCCCGCCTGGTCAGCGAAGGTCCGCTGCCTCACAATCTGCCGACGCGAGGCGATCTCGACACTCACGGTGCCTGGACAGCTACTTCTCGCCCACGTGGTTGATGCTTATCCGGTCATCACCACGTAGCTCAGAGTACCGGCCTCGGTGAGCACCGTGGGCATCGGACGTTCGTCCGACGGTGTTCCCAGATGCCATTAGTGCACCGGACGGCGTAGCGTTCGGCCAGTTTACGCAGGTCGGGGCGGTGTTCGGGACAGGTCGATCGTCGGGTTGAACCGGCGTGAAGTCGTCAGATCCGGTCAGTTCTTGTCGCGCAGGAGACCGAGCAGATCCTGGGCGATCTCGTCCTCCTGGTCGCGGTAGGTCCTCGCCGTCCTCGACACCGAACCGGCCAGTGTGTCCGCATTGGTCCCGACCCCTTTGACCTGGCGTTGCAGTGCCGCGCCGAACTGGTCGAGAGCCTTGGCGAAGCCGGTCTCCTTGCCGATCTTGCCGAAGCTGTCCTCCGCGAGGTTGCGGACGCCCTTGAGCTGGTGGGTGGACACCGTGTGCAGGTCGTCGGAGATGTGCCGGGCCGTGCGGGAGTAACCGGACAGCGCGTCCGGGTCGACCATGAACCCGCCGCGGTCACCGCCCTTGCCGCTCTTGCCGCCGCCCTTGCCACCTGGGGCGGGGTTCGTGCCGCCGGCGTGTTGCGGCTTCTCGTCCTTCTTGTCCATGGCCCGGATGCCCCTGCGGGCGTCGTCGAGGTACTTCTTGTACGCGCCGCTCGTGTACGTCGTCCACGGCCCGAACGAGTCGCCCTTGCCGGAGATCTCCCACGCGGCCTGCGCGTTCTCCTTCGGGCCGAACAGCTCGCGGTTCGAGTCGAGGTCGAACTGCCCGCGTCGCTCCGGCCCGAGCCCGCCGAGCATGTTGATCTGCCACAGCCCGTACGAGTCGTCCGGGGGCACCGGGTTGTGCGCCTTCGGGTTGCCGCCCGACTCGGCCATCGCGACGGCGACCGCGACGGTCAGGTCCTGGCCGCGGAACCCCGCGTCATGGGCGTACTCGGCGATCTGCGCCGGCGACAGCTTGGCCACGGGTGCCTCCTCGGTGTTGAAGCCAGGCTCGCGCGCACCCGGACCGCACACCAGCCCAAGTGCACAACCAAACAGCTCAGCTACACACCTGGACACGCGAGTCGCCCGTTCAGAACGCGCGAGTCGCCCGTTCAGAACCGCTGAGTCGCCCGTTCGCGAAACGGCAACTCAGGGGTCGCGAACGGGAGACTCGCGGGTCTTGAACGGGAGACTCGCGGGGGTCAGGCGAGGAGGAACGGGGGGAGGCGTAGGCACTTCTCGTCCAGTTCCAGCTCTGCCAGCGCGGTGCGCCACTCGCGGTGGCACGCGGTCGCGGCGGCGCTGTCGCCCGCCGCACGGAGCACGTGCTCCAGCCGCGCCAGCGTTCTCGCCATCTGCACCTGTGAGCCGAGCCTGCGCCAGATCTCCAGCGCACGGTGCAGCGCGCCGATCGCCGCGGTGTTGCGGCCCTGCGCCGCCGCCAGGTCGCCGAGCGCACGCAGCACCTCGGCCATCGCGTCGTAGGCGCCGAGGCGTTCGGCGTCGCGGAGTGTCTCGTCGAGGCGGGCCGCCGCCGAACGCCAGCGGCCGGCCCGGATGTCGACCGACGCGAGGACCCACCGCAGGTACACGCTGCCGACGTCGTCGCCGATCGACTCGCACGTCTCCAGCCCGAGGATCGCCGCCTCCTCCGCGTCCGCCAGCCGGTCGAGGTCGATCAGCGCCAGCGCCGTCAGATACCGGTACAGGACGACCCGCGCGGTCCCGCCGCGGTCGTCGTCGATGGCCCAGACCCGTTCGAGCAGCTCGACCGCCATGGCCGGGTCGCCCGCCTTGATGTGCAGCACCGCGTTCCCGACGAGCGCGTCCACGAGCGGCCGCAGCTCCACCGGCGGCTCCGACGCCAACGCCATGGCCCGCGCGAGCAGGTCCGCCGCCTGCCGGAACCGGCCGTTGTCCCGCGCCGCCCGACCGACGTGCCCGAGCGCGGTGACCTCCGCGGCCCGACTGCCGAGCCGCCGCGCGACGGCCAGCTCCTCCTCGGCAACGCGCGGCTGCTCCGGGTACCGGTCGGCGAGACTGTGCGCGGCGAACAACGCGCTCAACAGCCGGACCAGCAACGCGTCCTGCCCGGCCGCGCGCACCGGCGGGATCGCCCGTTCCAACGCGCCGAGCCAGTCCTCGTAGAAGCACCGCAGCTCCAGGTACCCCGACATGTACAGGGCGAGGTGCCCAGCGAGGTCGGCTCGCCCGATCCGCACCGCCTCGTCCACCGCGGCGAGCAGGCTCACCCGCTCCGTGTCGAACCACTCGTACGTCGCGGTCACCACCA
>Ga0193716_1001857_pt1 | contig 12104 bp, 16 predicted proteins | sample U2c1metaG_FD_145901 | JGI IMG/M metagenome (GOLD analysis project Ga0193716, IMG submission 145901) | Soil microbial communities from a riparian zone of the East river system, Colorado, United States - U2c1 | ecosystem: Environmental > Terrestrial > Soil > Riparian zone | place: USA: East River...
CAACGATGGTGTTATCATCAGGCCCTGCTCCACCTTCCTCCTCCGGGTTCACTGCCGCTTCCCCAAGGCTGGCTGGAGTCTGGTAGGCCGCACTCAGGTACTCAGCAGGAATAGCTGCTCGGGCTGCTGAATCAGTCGAGTATCGATCCCACAGCTGGTCCGCCCACTCTTTCCAGTCTTCAACCGTCGGCAATAGGCATTGTTCGTGTTGGGGGTGACCAATGTGGCCCGGACAAGCCGGGCTGCAGTTGGGATGCAGCTTAGACTTCAAGTGGTTAAAGAATGAGCTGCCAGGGTAGAAGAAGATATACCCATATGTTATAGCATGATTTTTAGTAGGTGGCGCATGGTTACACGTGTGGGGGCATTTCCGGAAGAAACCCATGGGTTCAAGTAACGGGAGTCGTATCAAATTGCACTGTAATAGGTAAATCTTTGTGCACAAGAAGCCAATTGGTGGCTGTGCTGACGCGCGGCCTTAAATTGGCTTGATTTTGGACTTAACATGCTTATCACTCGCTAAAAAAACGACTTGGCTGGGCATAATATGTGTTTTATTTATACGCTATATTTTACGCTAAGTTACCCTACATTTAGTGGAGCTAGTGTAATCCAAACTCTAAAGTAAGTTTCTAGGTCTATTTTAGTTATTCTTTAATATTGAATCTAGCTCTCTTGTCTGAGAGGTAAGCTCTAAAGCAATTTGAAGAAGACTGAAGTACTGTTGAGAAAAATGTTTGGAAATTATACCTGCCATCCGTGGAGCAGTTATTGCCTGAGTAAAATCTTTGGCAGTCTGAAGGAAGGTGTTCATCGACTGTCCTTTCCAAAATTAGCTGGGGGCAGAGGCGACAGAATAACAGCACGGTGATTCAGAGCAAATTCAGTCCAGAGGCAGTGAATGTTGCGATTATCTTGGCTTAGAGGCGAAGTTCTCTGAGTTTAAGACACAGAACAGTAAAGTTCCACATTCGCTTGGAGGGTCTTTTTTGCAGCCGTGGGCAGTTTGGCAGCTACCAGCCTGAAGTGCGACATCTCACTGAAATTCCATGCAGACAAGTGCAGAGGAGGTGCACTCTGTATCCCCATTTTTGGGGGTCAAAATTTTTGAAAGCCATTTGTCAGGATTGCAGTTTTTGAAACTGCAAATTTGTGCCTGGAGCATTATTCAACATGATAAACTACATATCAGCAGAGATGATGCGCTGCACAATTTTCCACCCATACTCTGCAAGATGCTTTCCAAGTTGTTCTTCATCACATCCCAATTTAGCCATCCACTCATCATTACCATCTTTTAGATATGTCACTTTCTTGGCAGGGTGGAAGCCAAGAACCTGAAGCTCAGGGCTTATGCCAAGAACATCCACGTTGTGCCATACTTCAATCTCCTTGATTGAAGTACCTCCCAACTGAGAAACAACACTGAACTCTCCGGGGATGCTAGATTCCTTCAGATCATTCAAGAGATCGAGTGCTGCAATATTGTTGCTGTGGACGATCTCCAGCTTTGTGATGAAGGGAATCCGTGCCATCTTGTTGTGCAAGTCAGAAATCGTCCACATAGGACAGATCTCAGCCGCACGGCCTCTAGTCTGTTCAAATGTATTTTCAGGTAAGGAGCTGGAGGTTTGATGCGTGTTTGAAAACTTACCTTGTTTCCGTCTACGTCTACAGAAATCATTCGTACTGTGGTGAGCGAAGGCGGATAGACAAAGTCGGGATGGGTCATGTGGTTGAAGCTATGGCTACTCCCATCAGATATATCAAGGATGAGTTCTTGAAGTGACAACATCCTGGGGAGCTCTAGGCACAGTTTGGGGCGGAAAACGGCCATGTAAAGACCCCCGGGGGGACTGAGTTCAACCTGGAAGGAAAGATACAGCTTCCTGATCAGGCTACTAGTGGCTGGCAGATGCTTGACCCTGGTTGAGTTAAGGATGTTGACGAGGGTGTTTCTACCTAGCGAATAGATGAAAGCAATAGCTTGGTGAGGGCTTTTGAGCTGCACTAGCTCATATAAGCCCTGCATCGCTTCCCACGAGAGGGATTTTGATAGTCTGAGGAATTTTGGATTGCCTCTGGCGGCAATTTTCACAATCAGGCCCTGAATGTCCAATGGGAAATCCAGCCTGAGCAACTGATTGTTGCCCAACCTAGCATGTTTCATTAGCCAACATACAAACCAAGGTTAAAGTGGTGTGTTAAACCTTGAAACCTGTTTCGACATAACTGGTTTCTCCTGACGCAGCGGATTCCTGGAATCTCGTCTCGAATTGGCACGGCGGAACTCGAATGACGATGTTGGCCAATACGGCTTCTGAAAAATCCAATTCGCACGACCCCCAAAATGGATAAAGTCGTTGTCATATATACTGTGTCCCTCATTTACACCTACTGCATCCCAATGAATGATCAAAAAATATTTTGATATGGAAGACTCAAGTACGTGTGTCTGAAACAATATAAGAGCCAGCAATAATATTAATACTTAATTTTCAGCCATTCAGAAATGTTCCCGGTGCGCATACAAGGGTGGTCTGTCAACTTTTCCTTAGAAGAGGAACGGTAGTGAGTATACAAAAATGTGCCACCCATGTACCATCAAAAAGACCACAGGGAAAGAGAATGTTGATGGTGAGGGGAAAGCCCGTAGCACAACATCACAGATACAGCCATCAAGTCTGGCTCTTGATGACTGTTTGATGTGCCTATCAATGAATAAGAAAAGTGCATTTGAGCTTGATGCATATGTCACCGTACCTGCAGATAGGAGTAGATCTTAGTGTCCATGCCTTCGCAAACAGTCTTCGGATTATCATTGGAAGTGAGCACAATACTTCCCTCTACCGAACAATACTCACAAATCTAATAGTCAGAAAAAAATGTGTGACGGAGTTGGGTCCACTGTCGTAACTTATTACTGTACACAATTGGAAGGTCAGCAGAGCAAACAAAGTCTTCATAAAGATAGCAAGAAGCGAAGAGGCAGGGTCTTCATGCCACGATACGATTGCGGCGGATGGATGCAGATAACGGTGCCTGAAAATAGGACACTTGCGGTTCGCATTCGCATACGACACGACATCGCACATCCCCATTACTCGGACATATCTCTCCCAGAGGAAGTCCGAGCTCTCATTGAGAAGATGAAAAGCTCTACACCCAGCGACGTGAGTGACTTCCCATGTGATGAGACAAAGAGTTGAAAGGTGCCACGCAGATTTGGGCCGAAATACTTAACAAATGGGGCACACGCGACTACAATCAGGACCAGGTGTACGCATACTGGTCTCATATCAACGAAGCAATATGGAGACTAGCAGATGATCAGGTGGAGTCTGCCAGATTAGTTTTGCAGGCGGTAGATGGTCGAGCCATCGAAATGTTACCTATCACTCCAGAGGCAGGCATCTCGACAATAGCTTTTGCTCTTAAAGAGCCTTTGGATGGCTATGGCAACATGACTGCTGAACTTGCCATGGACTCCACTTGTGGGTCCCTTAGCATAAACTTTCGGTCGAGATACTTACTGTTATCCAGGGAAAACAAATGCTGAGGCGTACGAGTTGTATGGATTCTTCGGGGAAGCAAATGGGCAGTCGCTGCCTCTTGGATTCATCTTCACTACGATGACTGACGGATCAGCAAGCGCTGGTGCGAAGCAACGGATGCTCGTCGAAGCACTTGCCTGGCTGTCAGTCAGATGCCCTAACATCATGTTCACCCTCTCCGACAAAGATCCATCAGAGATCAAGGCCTGCCGTATATCTTTACCAAAGGCGAAGCATCAGTTATGCTACTGGCACGGTATTAAATATATTGAAGAAAGACTTGCCGAGGATAAACCACCTGCATCGTACGATCCAAGGAATGCACATGGTGTCTTTGACTTCATTGATCCCACGTGGGCCCCAGGTGTAACCCGTGATGACATTGAAGAGTATATGGATGGTCGTGATATAGAGAGCGGTGAAAATATACAAGGTGGCATACGAAGGGAGCTGGAACAAATCCACATGGTAAGTATGGACGCAATAGTTGGTATACGATAGGCTGACGATATAATCAAACTTACAGAATCCGACACCAACCACTCTCCCACCGCTTGTCATCATTAAGGCAGGAGACCGACGATTACCGATATGGCCCTCGCCACCATCAGTACGTGGTGCAGAACTACCAACATTTTGTCCGGCGGCCTATCGGGTAGCTATCAAGAAGAAATTCGTCATTCATTTTCATCAGCACCCCAAAATACCAATTGATGCTGAAGGGACTCACCTGACAGCAGTCGAGATCCATACGGGGGCTGTGTATGACATGTACAGCTTCTGCCAAAAGTTTGACCTCTCGCAGGTGTGGGCATACATGTGGAACTGCTGGTATTCACCGAAGCAGTGGCCTTTATGGGCAAGATCGGTCGCACCAGCAATACTACGGCTGAAGACAACAATGGTTAGTGAGGCACAGTGGAAAGTTATCAAACACAATGACCTCGCGATGTTCAATCGGCCACGACTAGACCTCGTTGTGCACGTGCTCATTGGCCGACTCCTACCTCCCGTAAAGTTGACCCTTGCGAACATATTGGGAACACGCCGGACGGGACGTGCTAGTTCACCAAACGATTGGCAGAACGACTTTCGCGCTCTATGGTTGGACATGTCCAAACCAGATGAGCAGCGAAATATTGAAAGCCAGCTCGAGGTTCTTAGGACGTCAAAAAAAACAAAAGGTCGCGCCGAATGCCTCGCAGAGCTGGAGGCCAAGGCTGAACGCCCGAGTGGCGCATACTACACAAATGTCATAGCTGCCCATCGTACCTCATTAGCCGGTTTTTATTATGCAAGCATCTTGTACGCACCGCATGATAGGTTTCGACCCAAAGCACGACCTTGGGTTCTTTGCCTCACTTCGACGAAACCATTTTCCACCCTTCTATCACATCTCCGCCCTGCACAACTCTTGAGTCTTTGCAGTCCGAAAATGCACCGTCCGCTACAAAGGAAATACCGGTGCGAAAAGTATTGAGAGCACTACAAGATGTCAGTGACGCGCAGCACATAAATGTGGTGCATGCCAGCGCCATGCAGCACACCGTACTGCAGTCGGACATCGCAGTAGAGGGCAGCACGAACGAGATGGTGGGTAAAGGGTTAATGGTTGCGACAACATTGATCAACAATCACATGTTGAGGAAGATACCGAACATGGAAGTCAGCGTGGCAGCAGTGTCCTCACTGAATCCGAGGACGCAAACAACGAACACCAGGTATTTCGATTTATCTTATTTATCTTATTCATTTAAATTCCCTCATACAATCCCATAGAACTTTTTCTCCGAGGCGGAGTTGGCTTTGCTCGAGCGTGACTTCCAGGCAATGAAAAATGAAGCAATAGGTCTAATTCATCCCAAACTTGCGAAGAGACTCCGTCCAATTTTCGATAGCATACGTAGAACTGATGGGGACATACATAGCGAACGATCGGCAAAGTGACGCAGGACGACTTGGGGAGATAGCACTCCCGCGACATGATACTTGTCATAGATTAGATCGATTTGACAATACACGTGCCTTCGCTATATTTGGACTTCGGATTTTTTAGAGGTCGTCTTAGGGGAGCTGACCGACTCCCACACCCAAATCTTCCACCGATTATGTTTCAACATCTTCTACATCGTCCCTACGCACACTCCCAAGTATCCTTTACATTTACACTGTCATCAAACGCAACGGACGGATCGAGTGCAAGCAGCACAGTGTTCGATCGTCCCACGGAGGAGCCCAGGAATAATGCCTTTGCCATACGATTGAAGAAGCTGTACAGGGGTTTCCAGCCTTGGAAGGAAAGATACTTAGAGATGAGGCTGATGACGGACTTGATGGCATCAGAGCGGTAGTCCAGGGTTGCAGATAAGAGGCGACCGACGAGGACCCGGAGGTTTTCAGTTAATTGGTGATCTGAACGGTAAGTCGTTTTTAGCCGTTGTTTACAAACTTGGTTGATGTACGTGGTCATAGATTGTCTGAGATGATGCACAACTTGCTTGAGATATCCCTTGCATCAAGTGTGCCCTCGCAATATTCCCACAAAATATAACCTCATCATTCGCCTTTGGACCCACGCGTTTCACAGACTCCTCGAATCTTTCTCACATGCTTCCTTCAATCCACGCCTTGCTCTCGAACACCTTCAAGACTTTATCTGTTATGAATACGCGCTCTATGCCGGATTACTGGAAGCACAGGATGGCTCGAATCCCTCGGCGACCTCGTTCGATATGGTCACGGACAGTCAAACTCCTGGGCAAGAACTGACGGCCGCAGCAGTTTCCGCAGTTCTATCCGCTTCCCCTCTGCCGTCGGTTCCACCCACTTCAAACTAATCATACATCAAATATGTCCGCGAAGTCGAGTTCAGCTTTGAGAAGCCTATAGCTCGCATCGATGATTCCCCAAGCCCAAGTATAAGGCACCAAGGGCACAGTTAAGAGAGCCACTACTATTGCGGAGGACTTGAAACTGACGGCGGCAGTACAGGCTTCACCTCCAACGTCTGAAGTGAACGATGCGGCCTCTGCGATGGCCGACAAGTACCTTATCCCGTTCAAGCTTGCTCGCGGCGCAACTTACATCTTGCACGTTCGACTTTTGAATCCATATCTTATCTTTGTCCTAACATTGCTCGCCACCTTCTTGAAACACACCGCAGTGTTCGCTGTTCTCGGACGGTCAATCCCTTGGAACGAGCTGACTGAGTTCTTCAGCGCTGTTCCCTTGCATGAAACATCATGATTTCTCAAGGCTTTAACAATACCATAGATCGGAAACGCTCGATAATGCTTACGACTGTGCTGTGCACCACCTCTTGCCGAGGGCTGGTGTTTTCGTGGGATGGAATGAGTCGGAAGGCGAGTGTTTGAGAGAGGATTCCGGAAGTGGAGTTGATACCGGCAAAGGTGAAGAAGTGCACTATCGAGAACAACGAGAACGAGGAGGAAACACCGGCATTCAGCAGCAGTTCTGGAGGAGAGACGGGGAAGAGGTGAACGAGAATAGTCAGGCGTGCAGTGGGCGTAACCATAATCCTCAGAGATTGGAGAATCAAGGGAGGGGGGGTTGGAGCACGAAGTTCGGAGGTGGAAGGAAGAAACCAGCATTGAGCGGGAGCTCGAGGAGAAGCGCAGAAAGGGGAGGAAATGGGCAGACGATAACATGATGGAGGTCAAAGGAGAGGTTCTTGCCGATGATTCCTCAGAAGACATCGAAAATTATGATGCATGCAGCTGAGATCAAGGCTCTTAAGGTAATGTCTACTTGCATATATCCCAGAACCCAACTAAGGTGATACCTATCCAGGCCAGGCGAAGATATCTCAGGAGTTTAATTATTCAGTATACGAAACATGGGCCCACCGTATCCTCATCGCCACCTATGCCCTTGCCAATCCCCTAATTCAACGACCTATGGTGACAGAAATGGCACCTGTTCGCAAGCCTGGTAGACATTGTAATGGCAATGTCATGTAGCAATGTTGGGCAGAATGAAATGTGAATTTCGGAGCCAATTTATTCATCTGACCCGTTTCCGTGAGTATTCACTGCGCTTAAGAAATGAATGCAGAGCTGCTTTGGAATATATTTAGAGTGGAAAATGTCTCTAGATCGCAAAAAAAATTGAAATGTATCTAAGGCCAAATGGTGCCCACTCCACAAATCCTTTAGGGAAAATGTCATTTGCATTTCACGCAGAACGCAACCAGCGCCCACGATTCGCACTTTCAACTAAATATGTCATAGCTGCTCGTTGTCTCCTGGCCATCCTAGTACTTTCTGGACTCAACCCCCCCCCCCCCCCCCAACACGTGTCCGGCAGCTGGATCCTCACGTAAGAACGTGTTCGCTTATTCCAATTCACACGCCGAAGCCAATTGGCTTGAGCAATTTCTCGTAGATCTAAGGAAATCTTTTTAGGGAAATTTCCTACTCTAAATACACTCCATTGCATACCTCCGAAAGACATCTCTAGATGGTATGGAATAAGAATCAACTCCACCGATTGCCTATATCTAGTATAGTAAATAGATTAATCGCGTCTCTGGGTCGGGCACTGTTGTCTCTTGGCTTACCAATCAGTGGTCACCCGATGTTCCTTTCCACCTCCCAAGATAATCACAATATCACTATGTCTAGCTATGCCACAATACCTTCACATTCCGATGAGGTATCCTCTGAAACTTACACTGAACGGGTGGTACTAGCAAAGGGGTTGTCAGTCCAACAACAACTGAAAATGCTACGTTTCTATCTCAGGCGCCTCCCAACATCTATGGATAATCCTATCATATCTGTCTACAACTTTTCGTCTTTCAGTCTTCCAAACGATTCAATGGAGGAGATCGGAGAGATTCAGGCAATTGACAAGGAGCTTGAAGCTAGGCTTGGAGTTAGGAAACACGGGCTAAAGCTGAGGGAGCGAGGATTCGAAATCGAAGTATTGGTAGATTTGCTCGAGGAGTGGACCAACAAGTCAAGTGGTGATGTTATGCTGGAGATACCTGGAAATCTACATGGGGAGATTTTACTAGAGAAATGGATCTCGGATATTCTTCGAGCAGCTCAAAATGCATTCGAGGATGCTGAAATTGAGGTCAGTGGTTCACACAGTTGTTTAAGTCAAAGATCCTTACATTTACATCCAGCTCCCTGAATACATCGAATTGGATGATCCTGCCCAAAACTGCACTGAGGTTAGCGAGAATTGCTTGACACCGCTTGATAAATCCCTGATGGTAATTTAAAGACTCTGATAGATTCAGAGATGCATGCTTCCTCGGAAGAAACATTTACTGTGAGGATTATGTAGCAACTGGCATTAATGACGCTGAAATATACGCCAGATCCTCACCAAAACAGACATGGGTACTTCCTTTAATGCAGAAATTTTGGTAAGCAATGTGCAGGACCAGAAAATACAGTAAATGGTGCTTAAATTCCCACAGATCCCCCCTAGCACAAATGTAGACAGGTCTTCTGATGCAATGGTTTTTATCAGTCCACTTAGCACTCGCATTAACTACCAACTAACAAATCTCAGGACCATGATAGCTCCGCCAAATCGGAAGAGGATGAAGAGCCGAGTCAACATGTTCTATCACAGCAGGTTATAGACGCGCATGAGCTGAGAGCTTTGGACTATTTCAATCAAACTACCTCCCAAGGCTTGCAACAATTGACAGGTATAGCGATCGGAACCAAATAATCACCCCGCTGAATCATTCTTTTAGGTTATACGACATACCAAGCAGTTGCCGCCCTCAAATTGCGACCCTTCCACAATGTGGATGATTTTTTCTCCAAGTTGGGCCAGGGATCTGCTACTGAGGCACTCGCAAAGATTAACTCTCCACTCAAAAACTTTAGAGATATTACGGCGATCTTTGCAGGTTACAGTATAGTTGATAACATTGTGGATGAATGCCAGCAAATCGGGGAAAACCTTCAGCGTACGATGAGATCTTGGCCGATGAACAGCTTCGGGAAGGATGACCGGGAGGTAACGAGTGCTGCTAACTTTACAGGACTTACAAACCGGGCGGACGATACCGAAATCGAAGTTACTAGCACCGCCACAAGCTTTATGGTGTTGCAACCGTCCACTCTCACCAAAGGCTATACGCTCAAAGATTATCAAATTTACGGTGTAAATTGGCTCAACTTTTTGTATGCAAGGGGATGGAGCTGTATCTTGGCCGATGACATGGGTATGATTCTTCATACTTGCCTGAACCAACAGTCCTCATGATAGCTTCTTCCTAGGGCTCGGAAAGACAATTCAAGTAATTGCTTTCTTTGCTCATCTCAAAGAACAAGGTAACAAGGGACCACACCTCGTAGTTGTGCCGTAAGTGTTTCCATTGCCATTCTCGACTTCGCGTCTCTTGATTAATTCATAGCCCTTCGACCCTCGAAAATTGGTTGCGTGAATTCAAACGAGTCGCACCAGCCATTACAGTAGTGTCGTATGACGTCGGTAAAGCAGAACGGCCAAAGCTTCGGCGGACTCTTCTTTCTTCTCAAGCAAGTAAAAGCCAAGTTGGTGTAGGTTGGGAGGTGGTAATTACTACCTACAATGTGGCGCAACAAGACGGGAAGAGCGGAAAGTTTCTCAGCAAAGTGAAATGGAATGTAGGTGCCATCTACTCCATATTGAACAGTGTTTTAAATTAAGGCCGCTTAAGGCATCGATTTTCGATGAAGGACATATGCTGAAAAACCTGCACGGCCAGCGATATAGATGTTTGATCCGCTACAGTTCGCGGTGGCGACTTCTTGTCACAGGCACCCCGGTTCAAAACAATTTGGAGGAACTTGTGGTGTGTCAATATCCACGCATAAATGCTGCATCTAAATCTCCATCAGTCTCTCATGAATTTCATCCTGTGCGATTATTTTGGACATGAAATGAGGTCGCTTCATGCCATATTCAAGGCAAAGGATGGTTCAAAATCTTGTGCGTTGGCGGATGAGCGCGTGGATAGAGCTAGGAAGATAATGAGCCCCTTCCTCCTCCGACGTCTAAAAAAACAAGTAAGTACACTGCTTACTTCTCAGTTAACCAAGTTGATCTTCGATCATAAGGTAGAAAAGAGTCTGCCTAACAAGAAAGAAAGGATCGAATGGTGTGAACTGACTAAACTGCAGAGACACATATACGATATCTCGCTCCGACGGTAGATATATGCGATCCACTTGTGGTCAGGATAATCTGCTGACATCAGCAATGACGCTAGGGAAGAATCAAAAGCTCTCCCTGAAAGAAGCTCTTTCACCTTGATGAATTTACGCAAAGCCTCTCTGCACCCGATGCTGTTCCGCACACGTTTCACCGACAATGTACTGAGGAAGGCCTTACGAGCCCTGTCGACTGATGAGCAGTTCATCCACCGCTCCTCTGACATCATGGATGAATTCAAGCTCATGACGGATGCTGAGCTGCAAATATACTTTGCACAGTACAAAGTCCGTCAAGACATATATACCACATTGGAAAATATGCTTACATTTGCTGTCCGTCGCATAGGCGACTTCTAATTTATTGCAGAACGATCAATGCTACTTTGATTCTGGAAAGATTATGGCACTCACGAGGCTTCTCAGTGACTATATTGGACAAGGTCGTAAAGTTCTGATCTTCTCCCAGGCAAGTTGATTCATATGACACAATGACTACTTTCTGATCATATTTTTTTTTCAGTTCACTACAATGTTGGACATTCTTCAAGTAGTGCTTAAGAAAAGCGACATCAATCACCTCGTTTTTACAGGAAATACCCCTAAGGATATGAGACAATCATTAGTGGACCGTTTTATGACAGACAAAAGAATGGAATTCCCCGTGTTTCTGCTTTCAACCAAAGCCGGTGGCTTTGGAATCAATCTCACTGCTGCTAGTGTCGTTATAATGTAAGCTGCTGCTATGATATAATGAATACAATTACTAAGTCATCATGACAGATTTGATCAAGACTTCAACCCACAGAATGACAGGCAAGCGGAGGATCGAGCGTATCGTGTCGGCCAGGAACGAGAAGTGGACGTCATCAGGCTTATTAGTAGAAATACAATTGAAGAGGATATGTTAAAAGTTGGCCAAGGAAAGCTGGCATTGGACGATGCTATTGCTAGAGTAAACTAGGTAGCTAAGTACACCATGCCAATGCACTGTCAAATAAATTAACAAGGTATATCGTTCGACCCACCAGGCACATTATGATACAATGCTCAAAAGGGTTGCTACTAGTCCCATCCGGGCAGATAAGTCGGCGTCAAGTCCCATGTCTCTATTTACTCATTTCTTTGTATTTAGCTCAACAGTTTGCATGTCACACCTACAAATCTAGATTGATAGCCAAGCTCTGCGCCCATCTCGTAAGCCCTCATACTCAAGTTCACCGCCGATGGACCAGTTTCAGAAGTGTAAAACAGCGTAATTAAGCTTAAATAACTCTGAAATTAGCGTACAGTAGTGTAAAATTGCGCAAATAACTGTAAAACTGGCGTACATTAGTGTAAACTAGTGTAAAACAGCGTAATTAAG
>Ga0193716_1001859_pt1 | contig 12099 bp, 9 predicted proteins | sample U2c1metaG_FD_145901 | JGI IMG/M metagenome (GOLD analysis project Ga0193716, IMG submission 145901) | Soil microbial communities from a riparian zone of the East river system, Colorado, United States - U2c1 | ecosystem: Environmental > Terrestrial > Soil > Riparian zone | place: USA: East River...
TGGCATAATCTTTGGTCATCAGGGTCGCGACCGGCGCGGTGACGAAGGCGGGATCGCCGAGATAGTGCGCACGATCGGCGTAAGCGCGCTTCATCGCCTCGATCATCAGGTGCAGCGATAGCGCCGAGCCCTGCTTCATCTCCGGCAACGGAAAGCCCTCGAGGATGTTCAGCGTTTCCAGCAACACCACGCCGCCGGATGAGGGCAGCGGCATCGAGACGATGTCGTAGCCACGATAGGTCCCGTGCACGGGCGTGCGTATGGTCGGCTGGTACGATTCCAGATCGTGCGTGGTCATGATGCCGCCGGCATCCGAGATTGCCTTCACTAGTTTTTCCGCGACGGGCCCCTGATAAAATCCGCGCGGACCTTGTTTGGCGATCGCGGTAAGGGTTGTGGCGAGATCCTTCTGGACCAGTCTGTCACCTTCCTGCATCGGCGTGCCGTCATCGCGTAACAGCATCTTCAGCGATGTCGGCCAGCGTGCCAGCCGTTGGCGTCCTTCTCCCAGCGTGTCGGCAATATCGTCGGCCACAACGATGCCGTCCGACGCCAGCGCGATCGCCGGCTTCAATAGCTCGGCCAGCGTGAATTTGCCCGAGCCGTATTTATCGAGCGCCAGCGCCAGTCCCGCGACGGTGCCGGGAACGCCGATTGCCAATGCGGAATCGAGCGACTTCCTGCGATCGGGTTTGCCGTCAGCGCCCAGGAACATATCGCGCGTGGCCGCCGCCGGCGCGGTCTCGCGATAGTCGATCGCGATGTCTTCGTGGCGCTCGGCGGAATGAATCACCATGAAGCCGCCGCCGCCGATGTTTCCCGCGCGCGGATAGGTGACGGCCATCGCAAAGCCGGTGGCGACCGCCGCATCGACCGCGTTGCCGCCGCGCTTCAGCACATCGGCGCCGATCTGCGCCGCGATCCTTTCCTGCGCCACCACCATGCCGTGTTGGGCGGCCACGGCATGCGCCGCATAGGGGTCGCCGATCGGTACCGTGCCGTTGCGCTGGTCCTGCGCATTGGCGGGCGCGCAAAACGCAACCGTGAGCATAATGGCTGCGATGATCTGATATGGCCGTGAGAGGAGAGAGGTCATCAAGATTTCGCCCCGGGTTAACGCCACCAGATACACAACGGCATTGCGGCAATGGATGCTATATGGGGTTGGCCATGGCCGGCAAAACGCCTGTTCGTGACCAGGCGCCCTAATTTGGCGCGAATTTGCGGCCGATCCCGGCAGCGGACCGGGTCTCAAGCGACCATGCATCAGCCATCGTCATTCGCCGATGCGCGACTTCGCATCGATGAATGACGAGAGGCGAAATTTTAATGCCGAAAATGCCGCACGCCGGTGAACACCATGGCGATACCGGCGTCGTCGGCGGCCTTGATGACTTCATCGTCGCGGATCGAGCCGCCCGGCTGAATCACGGCGGTGGCGCCGGCTTCGATCGCAACCAGGAGGCCATCGGCGAACGGAAAGAACGCGTCGGAGGCAACCACCGAACCTTTGGTCATGGGTTCGGCAAGCTTGGCGTCAGCGGCGGCATCCTGCGCCTTGCGCGCGGCGATCCGCGAGGCATCCACCCGGCTCATCTGTCCGGCGCCGACGCCGACGGTCGCGAGGTCCTTGGCATAGACGATGGTGTTGGACTTGACGTGCTTGGCGACGCGGAACGCGAATTTGAGATCGCGCAATTCGGTATCGGTCGGCGCGCGCTTGGTCACCGTCTTGAGCGAGATGTCATCGACCACAGCGTTGTCGCGGCTCTGCACCAGCAAGCCGCCGGCGACGGTCTTTGCGGTCAGGCCCGACGCGCGCGGATCAGGCAGGCTACCGGCGAGCAGCAGGCGCAGATTGCGCCGCTTGGCGATGATCGCGATGGCCTCTTCGGTGGCGTCCGGCGCGATGATGACTTCGGTCAGGATTTCCGTGATGACGCGTGCGGTGTCGGCATCGAGTATGCGATTGACCGCGATGATGCCGCCATACGGCGATTGGGTGTCGCAGGCAAATGCCTTGCGGTAGGCGCTGATGAGATCGCTGCCTTCGGCGACGCCGCAAGGGTTGGCGTGCTTGACGATCACGCAGGCCGCAGTGCGCGCAGGGTCAAACTCGGCGATGCATTCATAGGCCGCATCGGTGTCGTTGATGTTGTTGTAGGACAGTTCCTTGCCCTGCAACTGCCGCGCCGTGGCGACACCGGGCCGCTTGTCGGGCGTGCGATAGAATGCGGCGGTCTGGTGCGGGTTTTCGCCATAGCGCAGCGCCTGGATCAGCCGTCCGCCGAAGGCGCGGAAATCCGGCGCATCGGTCTTGAGCTGAAGCGCGAACCAGTTTGAAATCGCGGCGTCATAGGCCGCGGTGCGGGCGTAGGCTTTCGCGGCGAGGCGACGGCGCAAGGTCAGCGTGGTGGCGCCGCCATTGGTGGCGAGTTCGTCGAGCACGGCCTGGTAATCCGTCGCTTCGACCACCACCGCGACATCGTCATGGTTCTTCGCCGCGGCGCGGATCATCGCCGGACCGCCGATGTCGATGTTCTCGATGCACTCCTCGAAATCGGCGCCCTTATCGACGGTCGCCTCGAACGGATAGAGATTGACCACCAACAGATCGATCGGCGCGATGCCGTGATCCTTCATGGCTTGCGCGTGTTCGGCATTGTCGCGGATCGCGAGCAATCCGCCATGCACCTTTGGATGCAGGGTCTTGACCCGGCCGTCCATCATTTCCGGAAATCCGGTCAGATCGGAAACGTCCCGAACCTTCAAGCCCGCGGCGGCGATCGCCTTGGCGGTGCCGCCGGTGGAGATCAGATCGGCCCCATGCGCCGAGAGCGCGCGGGCGAATTCGATCAGTCCGGATTTGTCCGACACGGACAGTAGAGCACGGGTTACGCGGCGCGGTTGGTCGGTCATAGCTCGGTCCTGTTCAGCAAGCCTGCCGGGTAGCATGGTTTTGCCGGCCACGGAACCGTCGCCGGCCGCATGCGGGGTCTGTGGTTACATATTTTACAGCGGTAATTCCGGCTCGCGGCGGGCGTTGCGCCGCGCCGTCGTGGCCGAGGGCGAAGCGGTCGAGCGCACGAAGGTCCAGCGGACGCTGGAGGCGTGCTGCGAGTCCTGCCGGATCACGATCTGGGCGGTGCGGCGCGGCCCATCGTTTCCCGCCAGGAACACGCTGTCTTCGAGTTCGACCTTGTCGTCCAGCGCCTCGAAGGTCCAGACGTCGCGGTTTGGCAGCACCAGCATGACCCCGCGCGCGTCGCTGAGGCGGCTTGCTTTTACCGACGGGTGCAGGTGAAACCGCAAGGCATATTCGGTGTCGCGGCCCTTGATGCGGCCGCCCGGCGCCGGTGACAGCGTATCCTCGCCATCGAGCCTGGAACCGTCATGCGAGGCCATCAGCACGCGGCGATGCACGACGCCGAATCGCGGCAGATAACCGTCATGCGAGGTGGTCAGCATCTCGCCATTGGGGGCGGTCTCGCGATAGCTCTCCACGTGGACCGGGCCGCTGATCACAGGCGCGCCTTGCAGCAGGCGCTTCACCGCGGACAGCTCGACGAACTGGCAGGACGAGGTCTCGTGATAGGTCAGCGTCGAATGCGCCGGCGTGCCGCGCGCAAACACGCGCCAATTATCACGCCCGGTCGACGGCATGCCGCAATTGATCACGATCCGGCTCGGTCCGGACGATAACTCGAACGACAGGCAACCGGCATGGGCGTCGTGGCTGACATTCGGCGGCGGTGGCGCGCCGGTGTCCATGATGACCGTCATCGCGCCGGCCTCGAGCCGTTGAAAGCCGGTGTGCGGCATGTTCGCCATCGGCACGCCATGGGTGTCGTCATAGGCGAGCAGCGTGGCCAGCAGATCGGAAGGCGCGTTGCTCATGCCGTTGAACAAAGCGAAGCTGCCATCGCCGTGGCGGAAGAACCGCAGCATCGGCATCATACGGTCGATCGCGTTCAGCAGTGCCGGCGGCGGCGCGATGTTGCGCGCCGCAAACGTCTGTCGTAGCGGCAACAGATCGATCAACAGCTCGATCAGCGCGCCGGGATTGCGCGAGATATGTCCGCCGTCGGGAAGAATCTGCCGCTGCAACTCGTCGGAAAGCCTTCGCGTCGCGCTCTTGATGTGGCGCGCCTGGTTGGCCAGACAGAGCGACGCATAACAAAGCGCGATCACCACCTGCAGCCGCGGCACGCCGTCGGGCGCATCGAGCATCGCATAGCGCAAATGGCGGATGTCGCGGGTCAGCCCGCGCAGATAGCGCCGGTAGAATTTATTGTCGGTATCGCCGAGCACCAAAGGTGCCTGCGACAACAGCGAGATCACGCGGCGGGCCATCACGTCGGCGCGGCGACCCACCGGGCGCTTCCGCGCCGGGTTCGACATCCAGTCTTCGACCAGCGAGCGCGCGTTGGCGCGGGTCAGCGCGGTATCCGCCGCGCGCAAATGTCGCAGCCATCCGAAACCGAGCAGCGCCACCTCCCAATCTTCCGAGGGGGGCTCGAGATCGAAGATCGAACGCCCATGGCAGGTGACGATCTTGCCGGCGAACACGAAGCGGCCGGCATAGATCTCGGCGGCGCGGGTGGCGTCCGCGGTACGCAGATCGTGCGGGGCGATGATGAGGCGGTCGGCGCGGCCCGGCCACAGTTTCGACAGCGCCACCGAGCCGCCGCTTGCGCGCGACATCATATTCCGCGCGAAGCGGCCCATGATCAGCGTCGAAATGCGTCTGCGTTGAGCGACCGACACGCCTTGCCTAGTGTCCCGAAGTTCGCTCGCCATTGCGTCACCCCCTTAGCGAACTTCGGAGTCGAGGGGACGCCAGGAAATTACCAATGCGGGTATGGGCCCGGTTCAGAAGCCCTCTTAAGGACTCGCCGCGGAAGCGAAAAGGACTTCTTGGCCCCACACTCGGCCGGGAAGGAAACTCGCGAATCCTTTTAATCCGGAAACGCGCTCAAGACACTATCTTGAAGCGCGCGAATCAGCGATCGGCCTGCAAATGCAGTGCAAAATCAGGATTTGACCAGCCGCGCCGCGTAAAATCCGTCGAGCCCGCCCAGTCTGGGCTCGTCCCGTGGCAAATGGCAGGGCAGGGTGCGCAGATCGCCCTCCGCGGTCACGATCTCGGACAGGCCTGCGACCTCGCCGGCGTCGATCGGCGCACGGCGCATCGATGGCTCGGCGGCAAGAAAGGCCGCTACCGCCTGCTCGCCTTCTTCCGGTTCCAGCGAACAGGTACAATAGACCAATGTCCCACCCGGCTTGAGCAGCGATACCGCCCGCTGCAGCAAGCGCTGCTGCAGCGCCGCCAGCGGCGCAATATCAGCCTCCTGCCGCAGCCACCCGATATCGGGATGGCGCCGGATAGTACCGGTCGAAGTACAGGGCGCGTCGATCAGGATACCGTCGAAGTTTCCGGCATTGGCGCCGCCCTGCCATTCGGCGGCATCGGCTACCACCGTCTCGGCTTCCAGCGAAAGCCGCGTGAGATTGTCGCGCAGCCGAGCCATGCGGTTTGACGATCGGTCGACCGCGACGACGCGCGCCCCGGCTTGCGCCAGCTGGGCGGTCTTGCCGCCCGGTGCCGCGCAGCAATCGGCGATGGTCTTGCCGGCGACGTCGCCGAACAGCTGCACCGGCAGCGCGGCAGCGGCATCCTGCACCCACCATTGGCCCTCGGTAAATCCGGGCAGCATCGTCACCGAGCCCTGCAGCAGCGTGCGCACCGATCCCGTGGGCAGCGTCTCGCCATGCAGACGCGTGGCCCACTGCTCGGTGTCCGATTTCACGGTGATATCGAGCGACGGCTCGTGGCCGATCGCGGTGGCGATATCGCGGGCAACGGTCTCGCCGTAATGCGTGGTCCAGCGTTCCATCAGCCACGGCGCGACATCGAGCCGCTCGTCCTTGACCTCTTCGATCAACGGCTGCCCCTCGCGCGCACAACGGCGCAGCACCGCGTTGACGAGCCCGGCATATTTCGCGGCGCGCCGGTCGGACTGCACCAGCCGCACCGACAGGTCGACCGCGGCGTGATCGGGCACGTCCATCCAGAGAATCTGCGCGGCGCCGATCAACAGCGCGCTTTGCGCGCGCGGCGCGTCGGTCGGGATGCCGCGATCGAGCAGCCGTGACAGCACATGGCCCAGGGTGCCGAGCCGCCGCAGGATTGTCGCCACCAGCCGCCGCATCAAGGCGCGGTCGCGGTCGGAGAGCGTCTTCAATCCGGGATGCGCGCCGGCCCCGTCGAGTTGGTCGTCGAGCATGCGATGCTTATGCAGTACGCCGTCGAGAATATCCGCTGCGATCCGCCGCGCCGCGAGACCAGGCACTTCGGATGGCAGTGCGAATCGTTGAGGAGGCATTGCGCGGGAACATCTCGGGAAAGGTGATGGCGTTCGCGATTTCCGCGTGTGCCATCGAAAGGAAAAAGCAGCTGTGCCATGCGAATATGCCAAATGTAAGAATCGTCCTAGCTTTTTCACGATGGCTGTATGATCTCTATGCCGAAGCGGGAAACCCATGAGATGACCGACGATCCTTCACCGCCTGCAACGGCGCCGGAACGCAAGCCGCTGTCGCCGGCGGCCAAGCGTGCGCTCGCCGAAGCCGAGGCGCGGCGGCGGGAAGCCGCGGCCCATCCGCATCCGATGGCGAAGGAACTACAGGGACCAAAGGGTCCCGAACCGACGCGCTATGGCGATTGGGAAAACAAGGGGATCGCGTCGGATTTTTGACGCCGGTTCGGCGAACCCGATCTTCGCACATAGGTCTGAAGCGAAAAGCCGCGCTTCAGCGCGGCTTTTGTAGTCTCAGTCCCATGACGTCGATCAGGGAGATTTCGATCAGCGCGAAACCACCACGGTCGTGCCGACCGAGACGCGCTGGTAGAGGTCGCTGATATCGTCGTTCAGCATGCGGATGCAGCCATAGGACACGAAGCCGCCGACCGAGTTCGGTACGTTGGTGCCGTGGATCGCATATTCGCCGCCCGCCAGAGTCATCGCGGCGACGCCCATCGGATTGCGCGGCGAGCCGCCGGGAATCACGTCCGGCAACGACGGAACGTCATGCTTCACTTCGGCCGGTGGCGACCACGCCGGATTGCGGTACTTGCCGTCGATCCGGGTCACACCGGCCCATTGCTTGCCGGCCTTGCCGACGCCGACCGGATACCGCACGGCGTGACCGGGATCGACCACCAGATAAAGCCGGCGCTCATTGGTCTTCACCACGATCGTGCCCGGCGAATAATCGCCCCGGAAGTCGACCATGTCCGGCCGCGCCTGGGCCGCCGTCGACATCGGCACGCCCGCCCCGATGGTGGCCGCCAGCGCCACCGCAATCCTCAGCGACATCATCTTCTCCAATGCTACCCACCCTGATGGGGCGGTCATTTCACCGAAACCGCCGCGACTGGCGGCTTGCCCACGCATTTTCAACCGCGTGGCTTAACCAGGCGGTTTCCACGCTCGGGTTTCGGGATCATTTGATGGGGGCAGGTAGGAAATGTTGCAAACAAAGTAAATGACTGGAAAACAACACCGCTTTGGAAACGCGCCGGCGAAGGCGCGTCGCCATTGACGATGTCGTGAGCCGGCGCCACGCCCGCCCGCTTTCGCGCGATGGCCGCGATTTTATCCGGCCTGTTTGCTGCCCTTGGTGGGCTTCTTCTTTTTCTTCGCCGCGGGCTTGGCCGCCGGTGCCGTGCCGTCGGCCGCGGGTTGCTTCTTGCAGGCGCCTGATGTGTCGATCGCGACCCTGGCTTTGCGGGCCTCGCATTCATTGAGATAGGTCTTGCCGTTGCAGCCGCATACCGGCCGCGACACCCGCATGCAGAAGTCGGGTGCCTTGGCGCAGACCCCGGGGACATCGGCGGCGCTGCATTGCCCGGCGGGGAGCTGGCAATAGAGCGCCGAATTGCAGGTGATGTGGTTGGGGCCGCCGCAGGCTTCATCGAGATTGGCGGCGTTCGCAGCCGATAATCCCCAGGCGATTATACTCAAGGCGATGCCGGACAAGACGACCACCGCCGCCGCGCCCCGGCGTCCGAAATGCAATCGCATGTTTCCCCCCTGCAGGAAGCCTTAGGCTCCTGCGCCCTTCTTGTTCTGCCGATGCGCCACCAGATCGTCTACCACGGCGGGATCCGCCAGGGTCGAAGTATCGCCGAGGCTGCCCGGTTCGTCCTCGGCGATCTTGCGCAGGATGCGGCGCATGATCTTGCCGGAGCGGGTCTTCGGCAGCCCCGGTGCGAACTGGATCAGGTCCGGCGATGCGATCGGGCCGATGTCCTTGCGCACCCACGCCACCAATTCCTTGCGCAGAGCGTCGCTCGGCTCCTTGCCGGTCATCAAGGTCACATAGGCGTAGATGCCCTGGCCCTTGATGTCGTGCGGATAGCCGACCACGGCGGCTTCCGACACCGCGTCATGCGCCACCAGCGAACTCTCGACTTCGGCGGTGCCCATGCGATGGCCGGAAACGTTGATCACGTCGTCGACGCGGCCGGTGATCCAGTAATAGCCGTCGGCGTCGCGGCGGCAGCCGTCGCCGGTGAAGTACTTGCCCTTGTAGGTCGAGAAATAGGTCTGCTCGAAGCGAGCGTGATCGCCATACACCGTGCGCATCTGCCCCGGCCAGGATCGTGCGATGCAGAGATTGCCGCTAGTTTCGCCCTCCAGCACCTTGCCGTCGGCATCGACGATCTCGGGCACCACGCCGAAGAACGGCTGCGTCGCCGAACCCGGTTTCAGCTTGGTCGCGCCGGGCAGCGGCGTGATCAGGATGCCGCCGGTCTCGGTCTGCCACCAGGTATCGACGATCGGGCAGCGCTCGTCGCCGACCACGCGATGATACCATTCCCACGCTTCCGGATTGATCGGCTCGCCGACGCTGCCCAGCAGGCGCAGGCTCTTGCGCGAAGTCTTCTTGACGGGATCGTCGCCCGCCTGCATCAGCGCGCGGATCGCGGTCGGCGCGGTGTAGAAGATGTTGACCTTGTGCTTGTCGATGACGTTCCAGAACCGCGAATTATCGGGGTAATTCGGCACGCCTTCGAACATCAGCGTGGTCGCGCCGTTCGCCAGCGGCCCATAGAGAATGTAGCTGTGGCCGGTGACCCAGCCGACGTCGGCGGTGCACCAGTAGATATCGCCGTCGTGATAGTCGAACACATATTGATGCGTCATCGACGCGAACACGAGATAGCCGCCCGAGGTGTGCAGCACGCCCTTGGGCTGACCGGTCGAGCCCGACGTATAGAGGATGAACAGCGGGTCTTCCGCGTGCATGTGCTCGATCGGGCATTCCGTGGTCACGACAGCGGCGGCCTCGTGGTACCAGAAATCGCGCGACGGATTCATCTCGACCGGCGTACCGGTGCGCTTGACCACGACGACCCAGTCGACGCCGCCGCTCTTGGCGATCGCGGCATCGACATTGGCCTTCAGCGGCACTTTCTTGCCGCCGCGCAGGCCTTCGTCTGATGTGATGACCACCTTGGACTGGCAGTCGGTAATGCGCTGGGCGAGGCTGTCGGGTGAGAAGCCGGCGAACACCACGGAATGGATGGCGCCGATCCGCGCGCAGGCCAGCATCGCGTAGGCCGCTTCCGGAATCATCGGCAGATAGATCGTGACGCGGTCGCCCTTCTTGACGTTACGCGTACGCAGGATGTTGGCCATCTTGCAGACTTCGTCATGCAACTGGCGGTAGGTGATGTGCTTCGACTCCGAGGGGTTGTCGCCCTCCCAGATGATCGCGGTCTGGTCGCCGCGCTTGGCGAGATGCCGGTCGATGCAATTCCAGGCGACATTGAGCACGCCATCCTCGAACCATTTGATCGAGATGTTGCCGGGCGCGAAGGAGGTGTTCTCGACCTTGGTGAAGGGTTTGATCCAGTCGACGCGCTTGGCCTGTTCGGCCCAGAATCCCCTGGGGTCGGAGATCGAGCGCGCGTACATGTCTTGGTACTTGTGCTGGTCGACAAAGGCGCGTTTGGCCCATTCCGCGGATACGTCGTAAATTTTCTCGGACATCGTCACTCTCCCCTTCCAGCCGGTGCACGCGGCGACCACCAGCCGTCTTCGTTGCCTTCGATTATGCGTCGCCGGGCCGGGCCGCGACAAGGCGGAAACCTCTCCGACCTTGGTCTGCCCGGGCGACCTTGGTCTGCCCGGACCCGTCCGAGGGTCGCCAGCCCCATGACCGGGCCTGTTTTGGGCCTTGTTGGAACCTTGGTCGGGACCTTGAACCTGGTCACTTTCGCGTTTTGCCGCAGGTTGAAATCAACGTTATCGCGCGAATGGGTGCCATGATCGGTACCCCGAAACCTCTTGTAACTGATTCGGGACTCGCAAACCCGCCGGTTACCCCCTAAATGGCCATCCCGGGGCCAGACGGGCCCGCCGGAACCAAGCCATAAGAACAGGCATTACCGGAAGCACAGGTGAAGCAAGGCGACCACGGTTATGATGGATCAGCAGAGTTTCGAGGCTACGCGGCCCGTTTCCGCCGATCCTGCCGTTGCCTTGGCAGAAGCGCTCGGCCAACTGCCGAAAACACCGCTCAAGGCGCGTGCCGCCAAGCCCAATATCACTGGCATCGCGGCCAAGACTTCCGTTGAGGCCCTGGCCGGTGAACTTGGCCTGACGCTCGGCGACCAGAACGAACTGACCATCCGCCGCATCAAGCGCGGCAAGAGCTATTCATTCATCCGCGCCAACGGCACGCCGATCCGCCATGTCGGCACCATCAGGCGCCTGAACTCGATGGCGGTACCTCCGGCCTATCAGGAAGTGCGTTACTCGCCGGATCCGACCTCGCATCTGCAGGCCGTCGGCCGCGATGCCGCGGGCCGGTTGCAATACCGCTATCACGCCGATTGGGAAAAGGTCCGCGAGCAGCGCAAGGCGCACCGGCTGGGCAAGCTGGTCGCAGCACTGCCGAAGATCCGCCGCAACGTGTCGATGCATCTGTCGGGCGATCAGCCGACCCGCGAGTTCGCACTGTCGGCGGTGATCGAATTGATCGCGCGCACCGCGATCCGGCCCGGCAATGAATCCTATGCGCGCCTCAACGGCACCCGCGGCGCCACCACGATGTTGAAATCCAACGTCACCTTGGAAGACGACAATGTGGTGCTGACCTTCAAGGCCAAGGGCGGCAAGGCCACGCGCAAGGAATGCAACGCTGCCAAATTGGTGCGAGCGATCGGTATCCTGCGCGGCGTGCCCGGCAAGCGTATGTTCCAGTATCGCGACAATTCAGGTGTGGTTCGCACGGTGTCGACCACCACGGTGAACGCGTTCCTGCGCGAGATCGCGGGCATCAAGATTTCGCTGAAGGATTTCCGTACCCTGATGGCTTCGGCCGTGGTGCTGGAATCGCTGTCGCGGATTTCGCCGGCGGCAAGCGCCCGTGGCCGCAAGAAGCAGGTGCTGGACGCCGTGCGTGCCGCCGCCGACGAATTGTCGAACACGCCGGCGATCTGCCGCAAGAGCTACGTCCACGACACCATCGTCACCGCCTTCGAAGACGGCATCCTCGAACGCTTTGCCGCGACGATGAAAGGCTATCGCTCGCAATCGAAGCGCGAGGCGCTTCTGGCGCAGGTCGTGACGGCCGCGGCGGCGTAACGTCGCGCGTTGCAAGTTCCGATTCAATTTTCAAACAGCCCATTCAGCGTCATACCCGCGAAAGCGGGTATCCAGTACGGCGTGAGCTCTCGCTTCTCTCGCTGACGCCTCGGAATACTGGATCGCCCGGTCAAGCCGGGCGATGACGGTTGTGGCCCGTCATTGCGAGCGTTAGCGAAGCAATCCAGGGCGGCAAGGAAGAGCTGGATTGCTTCGTCGCAAGGGCTCCTCGCAATGCGTTGATAATTCGAGGCGTAACTCCGCATTCTCGCGACACCATGCGCCCGAGTTTTGCATCACTCATTTCGCGCCATGAAAAAGAGCAACTGGGTTGGAAGAAGACCGTCGATCAGCCGGCCTCAAGGCTGGCGCTGGCGCGCCCCCGCCTTCGGCGGCGCGGGCCTTGACCCCGTCAGTTCGCCGGTCTTTGAGCTTGGCA
>Ga0193716_1001860_pt1 | contig 12090 bp, 10 predicted proteins | sample U2c1metaG_FD_145901 | JGI IMG/M metagenome (GOLD analysis project Ga0193716, IMG submission 145901) | Soil microbial communities from a riparian zone of the East river system, Colorado, United States - U2c1 | ecosystem: Environmental > Terrestrial > Soil > Riparian zone | place: USA: East River...
TTCTCGAAAGGCAGAATGCCGTCTGGCGGCGGCCCGACTGCAATACCGAGACGGGCGCCACCAACCCCGCCTGCGTGTTGCCGGCGCTCGACGCCGAACTGGAGCCGACGCCCTTCGCCGGCAGGGTGGATGGGTTCGAAGCCTGGGTGGCGTCCTGGACAGGCATCGAACTGCTGTTGCCGATGCTCAAGACCGCGCCGGCCTGGTCATTGTTCAAGAACGGCATCATCAATACGTTCATCCTCATCGCCGGCGCCCTCACCGCGACGCTTGTCTTCGCGTTGGCCTTCGGTGCCGCCCAGGGCTCGCGCTTGCGGCTGCTGCGCTGGTCGGCGCGCGCCGTGACGATCACCCTGCAATCCTCGCCGATCGTGCTGACCCTGGTCATCGCCGCGGCGCTCGCCCATGCGGTCTTTCCCTATTCGTCCACAGTCGCCATCGGCGCGGCGATCATGGCGCTGGGCCTGACCAACGGGGCCAATGCGGGGCAGGCGATCTCGGAGGCGATTCATTCGCTGCGCGCGGAAGACAGCGCACCGCCGGCCGGCGGCCTGCAACTCTTCGTCGGCGCGCTCGGCCGTTCGGCAACGCAGATCGTGGCGTTTCTCGTCAACGCGACCAAGGGCACGCCCGTCGCGAGCTTCATCGGCGCGCCCGAACTGCTGAGCGCCCTGACCGACATCAGTTCGTTTTCGAGCGGCCGCGTGACGACATACTGGCTGTTGCTGATCTTCTATACGGTGGTGGTGATGGCCGTCGTCTGGCTGTGCGGCAGGATTCGGCTGTTTCTCGAGCGAAGCCGCGTGCCGGCATGAGCGTATTGATCGACCGTCTGTCGTCGGAATTCCTGCCGCTTTTCCTGGCCGGCATGGCGATCAATTTCGAGATCGCGGGCACCGCCCTCGCTTTGGGGCTGATCCTGGGCTTCCTGCTCGCCTTCGCTCGGCTCTACGGCGGCGTGGCCGGCACAGTCGCCGCCTCGGCGATCGCGCTCATGCGTGCGGCCCCGACCTTCGTCGTCATGTTCTTCCTGCTGAATGCCATTCCGCGCGATGCGACCTTGTTCGGCGAGGAATTCGCCCTGTCCGGCATCATGACGGTGGCGATTTCGCTGGTGCCGTACTCCGCTTCCTATGTCGCCGACAGCGGCGTCGAAGCACTCAAGCAGCTGCGCGACGGCTCACCGCTCGGTGCGCTCCTGTTCCTGCCGAATGTCACGCGGGCCTTCTTCGTGCTGGTCATGTCCTCCAGCGCCGGCGCGGCGATCGGCGTCGTGGAAGGCATCACGGTCATCCTGCGCCAGGCCGAGCATCTGCCGACGCTCGGCGACAAGCTCGTGCTTTTCGCCATTGGCATCGTGTTCTTCGGTATTCCGCTTCAGGCCGGCTTCGTCCTGATGAGCTTTCTGCACAGCTATCTGCGCCGTACCGTGACGCGCAGCCCAGCCGTCGCGCCGTCTTCCGATCCCTAGACGGCGAAGTCTTCGAGCTTCTTGCCTTTTGACATCAAGCCGACCAGCCATTTCGGCTTCAGACCGCGGCCTGCCCAGGTTTCGTCGCGGTTGGCAGGGTTGCGATACTTGGGCTTGAGCTTGCTGCCCTTCGCCAATCCCCTCGTGTTGCCTTTGACGCGGGTCAATTTCATCGCTGTTTTGATATCCGACGGCGCCAACTTGTATTTGGCGATAACGGATTTCAGTTCGGCGATGCCCGGTTTTTCGATTTTCTTTAGTTTTTCCGCCCTGGCTTCAAGGATGCGAATCTGGGCCTGCACGGCTTTAAGAGTCATTTTGCGAGGCACTCGTCTAAACCTCCAGTTAAACCAACTTGGTATATGGGAACTACTGAAACTCACGCAATGCATGCTATTAACCAGAATGACTCTGTTTGCAAAGCCAATCAGTTCGATGCGGGAGATATCTCTTCCATCATCTAATCGTACTTCTCACATAAGGATCGAAGTTGCGGTCTAATAAAAATGCAATTATGGCCAATTTAGAGCCGTCGAATGTTCGTTTGCGAAGGCGAACCCTTCTGCTTGGCGCTGCAACGGCAGCGTTCGCATCGCCCGCTCTCGGTCAGAGTTTTCCCGCGAGTCCCATCCGACTCGTGGTTCCTTATTCTCCCGGTGGTGGTGCCGATACCACGGCGCGATTGATCGCGCCCAAATTGCAGGAAGCTTTGGGCGAGACCGTCGTCGTCGACAATAGACCCGGCGCCGGCGGCTCGATCGGTGACGATTTCGTCGCCAAGGCCGCGCCCGACGGATACACGTTGCTGATCGGTGCCTTCGCACATGCGGTGAATCCGTCGCTGATGTCGAAGATGCGCTTCCGCACGCCGGATGATTTCGCGCCGATCTCGTTGCTGGTCACCGTGCCCGAATTGCTGGTGATCACGCCGTCGTTTCCCGCGAAGGATGTCGCGGAGCTGGTGGCCCTCGCCAAGGCGCAGCCGGGCAAATTGTCCTACGCCTCGTCGGGCAACGGCAGCGCCCAACATCTTGCCGCCGAGTTGTTCAAGCTGCGCACCGGCACGAACATCGAGCACGTGCCCTACAAGGGCGGTGCGCCGGCCGTGGCCGATGTCGCCGCCGGCCACGTGCCATTCTATTTCGGCAATATGAGCTCGGCGCTTCCGCAAGCACGGGCCGGCCGGGTGCGCGCGCTGGCCGTTACCAGCCCGCAGCGCTCGCCGGCTGCGCCCGACGTTCCGACCATGGTCGAAGCCGGCGTGAGCAACTGCGAGATTTCGGAATGGAACGCGCTGCTGGCACCTGCCGGCACGCCGCCCGCCGTGATCGACCGACTCTACACCGAGGTCGCGCGTATCCTGCGCAGCGACGAGATGAAGGCCAAATTCGCCGATCTCGGCGCCGAGACGATCGGCTCGACGCCGGACGAACTCGCGGTTTTCCTGCGCGCCGAAATGGTGAAATGGGCCGAGGTCGTGAAGGCCGCCGATATCAAGATCGAGTAGAAGCTGTTCGGACATCCTCTTTTCGCCGGGAGCGCGCCACTGCGCGCGGAGTAACCTCCGCGCTGAAGTGGCGCTTCATGATCATGAGCGCGACTGGAGTCGCGCGCTCCCAGCTATGAAGGCGTATAGAACTTGATCGAAGTACGTCGTTGAGAGAGCCAATGCAGTATCGTTCCGTCTTCAAGCCGGGCCTGTTCGCCGGACAGACCATCATCGTGACCGGCGGTGGCTCGGGGCTCGGCCGCTGCACGGCGCACGAACTCAAGGCGCTGGGCGCGCGGCTCGCTCTGGTCGGGCGCACGCAGGAAAAGCTCGATCGGGTGAAAGAGGAACTGGGCGGGGACGACGCTTTCACTTTCGCCGCTGACCTGCGCGAGGAAGACCAGGTGAAGAACGCCGTCGATGCGGTGTTGAAATGGAGCGGGCGCATCGACGGGCTGGTGAACAATGCCGGCGGGCAGTTTCCCGCCAGGTTGCGCGACATCTCCCTCAACGGCTGGAACGCCGTCGTGCGCAACAACATGACGGCCACCTTCCTGATGTCCAAGGAAGTCTATCTGCGCTGGATGGAGGACAATGGCGGCGCCATCGTCAGTGTCGGCGCCGACTGGGAACTCGGCATGCCCGGCATGGGGCATAACGGCGCCGCCCGCGCCGGCCAGACGAATTTCACCTACACCGCCTCGGTCGAGTGGGCGCATTCCGGCGTGCGCATCAATTCGGTCATTCCGGGCTTCATCGCCTCCTCCGGCTTCGACCGCTATCCCGATTCGGCACACGACGCGCTGCGCAACGCCAGGAAGCGCGTGCCGCTCAAGCGCCACGGCACCGAATCTGAGATCGCCGGCGCCATCGTCTTTCTTCTGAGCGAGGCCGCCGCCTATATCACCGGCATCGCGCTGCGCGTCGATGGCGGCTTGCACAACAACACCAAGTCGGCTTTCTACGACGTGCCGGATCATGACAAGTCCAGGCCCTATAACGGCTTCCCGCTCTACCGGGTGCCCGATGTGCTGAAGGACTAGACCATAGGGAGGCTGAAGCCATGAAGGATTTCGCAGGCAGGATCGCCGTCGTCACCGGCGGCGGCACGGGCATGGGCCGCGAGCTCGTGCGGCAGCTCGTGGCCGAAGGCTCCGCCGCGGCGATGGCGGAGACGAAGCGACTCTGCGAAACCGAACGCCTGCCGCAGGGCCTGCGCGTCACGGCGCACCTCGCCGACGTGTCCGACGAGGCGCAGGTCGAGCGGTTCCGCGACGAGGCCGCCGCGCAGCAGGACACCGACCGGATCCATCTGCTGTTCAACAATGCCGGCATCGGCGGTGGCGGCAGCATGATCGCCGACGGCCGCGACGAGTGGGAAAGGACGTTCAACGTCTGCTGGGGCGGCGTCTATCACTGCACGCGCGCCTTCCTGCCGATGCTGCAGAAGGCCGACAAGGGCCACATCGTCAACACCAGCAGTGTCAACGGCTTCTGGGCATCGATCGGTCCGGGCGTGCCGCACACCGCTTATAGTGCTGCAAAGTTTGCCGTGAAGGGTTTTTCCGAGGCGTTGATGACCGATCTGCGGATCAACGCGCCGCACATCAAATGCTCGGTCGTCATGCCGGGCCATATCGGCACCTCGATCGTGTCCAACTCGCGCAAGGTCCAGAGCGGCAACGACTCCGACGTGATGACCGCGAAGGAGATCGCCCAGGCGCGGGCGCGCATCAGCTCGATGGGAATCGACGCGTCGAAGATGTCGGACGACGACGTCCAGAAGATCGTCGCCGACCGGGCCCGGCGCTTCCTCGACGAGGCGCCGATGACCGCGGCGGCGGCGGCAACCGTCATCCTCGACGGCGTCAAGGCCGACCGCTGGCGCATCCTGGTCGGCGAGGATGCTCACAAGATCGACGCGCTGGTGCGCCAATCGCCGGAGCGCGCCTACGATGTCGATTTCTTCCAGAGCATGGCGGCCGACGTCGGCTGGCGTGTCGGGCGCTAGAACGGCGACCTTTCGCTTCCTGCCTGGGGCGAGAATACGAGAATAATAGTTCCGGACTGATCCGCCTCTGCTCGTGTTGCGTTATAATGACGACGCACCACAGGAGGAGCATGTGCCGCGCCGTAGCTGGACCTGGCACTTCGACCTACCGCCGGACAAGCTTTGGCCGTTGCTGGCCGACACCAATCGCTTCAACGAAGCGATGGGGTTGCCCGCCTATACGCTCGAGGAGACGCCCCAGGCCAACGGCACGGTGCTGCGGCACGGCCGCGGCAAGGCTGCGGGCTTCACGCTCGAATGGGAAGAGAAGCCCTACGAGTGGATATTCGAGCGCCATTTCCGCCAGGCACGCGTCTTCACCAAGGGACCGTTCCGCCGCTTCGGGCCGATCTTCGACATTGAAAGGGACAATGGTGGCAGCAAGGTGAGCTACGCGCTCGAATGGGAGCCGCTGACGTTGCTTGGCCGCCTGTTCGGCGAGCGGCTGGCGGGGCAGGCCGGCACGGCGGTCGAAAAGCGCGTGCTCCAGGCCGTAGCCTTTGCGAGGGCCGAGCGGCCGACTTTCTTCGATCTCGCGCCGCCCGATCTGCCGGACGGCGCCCGCGAGCGCGCGGCGGTGCTGGCCGACAGGGTCGATAGCGGCCCCTACGGCAACGGGCTCGGCCATCCGCTGGCCGATCATCTGCTGACCGGCATGGCAAGCGACCTGATCCGACTGCGGCCCAAGGTCCTGGCCAGGCAATTGGGCGTTGCCCAACGCGTCGCCGTCGAGACGTGCCTCGCGGGCGTGCGTGCCGGTCTTCTCACCCTTAAGTGGGACCTGCTTTGCACCAATTGCCGTGGCGCCAAGTACAGCGTCTCGGCGCTCAGCGAACTGCCGCGCGGCGCGCATTGCCCGTCCTGCAACATCGACTACGACCTCGACTTCGAACGCAACGTCGAGCTGAGCTGCGCGCCGGCGGCGGCGATTCGGCCGCTCGCCGAGGGGAGCTTCTGCCTCAGCGGTCCGATGGTCACGCCGCATGTGCTGGTCCAGCAGCTTTTGGCGCCGGGCGAGCGGCGCGAAATCGCGCTCGAGCTGGCGCCCGGTCTCTACCGCCTGCGCACCCTGCATCCCGGCGGCTCGGTCGATATCGATCATCGCGGCGGGGCCTTTCCCGGCCTCTGCATCACGCAACAGGGCGTCGAAGCGCTGCCGCCGGGACCGGCGGGAACGATCGTCTTCGACAACCAGGCGGGCTTCGAACTGGCGGCGCTGATCGAGGACCGGACCTGGACGCGCGAGGCGTTGACCGCGCCCGAGGTGATCTCGCTCCAGGTCTTCCGCGACCTCTTTTCGGCGGCGACCCTGCGACCGGGCGACGAGGCCGGGGTGAGCCAGGTGGCGTTGTTGTTCAGCGACCTGCGCGGCTCGACGGCGCTCTACGAGCGGGTGGGCGACGGCCCCGCCTTCAACATGGTGCGCGCGCATTTTGCCTTCCTGGCCGGCATCGTGCGCGACAACGACGGCGCCGTGGTCAAGACGATCGGCGATGCCGTCATGGCCGCGTTCGGCGATCCGGCAAACGCCGTGAAGGCGGCGCTCGCCATGCAGGCGCGCATCGAGAGCTTCAACCGCGCGCAAGGCAGCGCGGCGGGCGAGGGACTCGCCATCAAGCTCGGCGTGCATATGGGCTCGAGCGTGGTCGTCACGCTCAACGAGCGTCTCGATTATTTCGGCTCGACCGTGAACATGGCGGCGCGCCTGCAGAACCAGTCGCTGGCCGGCGAGGTCGTCCTGTCGCGCGCCGTCGCCGACGATCCCGCCGTGCGACCGTTGCTGAAAGACCAACCCGTCCGCGAGGAGAGCGTGACGCTGAAGGGCTTCTCCGGGCCGATCAGCTTCCTGCGGGTGTTGCCAACGACGCAGGGCGCCAGCCTCGACAAGACTGTCATCCTGAGCGAAGCGAAGGATCCTTCGCTTCGCTCAGGATGACAGTGGTTTTGTGATCAGCTCTTCGAGCCATCGCTACGTCCCGAAATGCGCCGCCATCACGGCTGCCGCCTCGTCGTTGGCTTTCAATCCCTGGCGCAGGAAGCGCGTCAGGGAGAAGAAGCCGTGGATGGTGCCGGGATAGTTGGTGTAGGTCGTCTTCACGCCGGCATCGATCAGCCGCTCGGCATAGGCGCGTCCCTCGTCGCGCAGGGGATCGAAGCCCGCGGTCAGCACGAAGGCGGGCGGCAGGCCGGTGAAATCCTGGGCGAGCAGCGGCGAGAGGCGCAAATCCCTCGGGTCGTTGCCGGCCGGCACATAGGCCTTCCAGAACCAGTCGATCAGCTCCTTGGTCAGGAAATATCCGTCGGCGAAGGCCAGGCGCGATGCGCTGTGGCGGCTGCTGTCGGTGGCGGGATAGATCAGCATCTGGAAGGCGGGGCCCTTCTCGCCGGTTGCCTTGCAGGTCTGGCAGATCACCGCCGCCATGCCGCCGCCCGCCGAATCGCCACCGACCGCAAGACGCGCGCCATCGACGCCGAAGCCGGCGGCGTTGTCGCGGATGTGGCGGAAGGCCGCCAGCCCGTCATCGATCGGCGCGGGGAAGGGGTGCTCGGGCGCCAGGCGGTACTCGATTGAAATCACCTGGCAGCGGCTTTTGTTGGCAAGCCGCCGGCTGGTCGAATCGTGGGTCTCGATCGTGCCGATCACGAAGCCGCCGCCGTGATAATAGATCAGGGTCGCCAGGGCGGATTGGTCGGTGCCGAGCGGCCGGTAGCGTCGGTATTTGATCGGACCCAGCGGCCCCGGCAGCGTGCCGTCCTCGGTTGCGTCGATTTCGGGTGGATCGGCTTCGCTGTTCTCCGACATCATGTCGACGGCCGGCCTGCCTTCCGTCACGTCGAGTGACGACAGCTTGGGACGGCCCGCCTCGATCGCGTTGTCCATCAGGTCGAGCAAGGCGCGGGCTTCGCGGTCGAGTTTTCCGTTCTTGGTCACACGCTACTCCAGGGTGATGTTGGCCTGCTTGATGACGGCACCCCATTTTTCGCTTTCCTTGCGCAGGAAAGTCGCGAATTCGGAAGTCGTGCCGCCGCCCACCACGCCGCCGACGGCAGCGTAGGCATCGATCAGCTCTTTCGATTGCAGCGCCGCGGTGGCGGCGTCGTGTATCCGTTGACGTGCCTCGCGGCGGACTTCGCCCGGCGCGAAGAGGCCGTACCAGTTGTCCGAATTGATGTGCCGATAGCCCAGCTCGCGGGTGCTTGGCACATCCGGCAGCAGCAGCGATCGCTCGGTCGAGGTGACGGCCAGTGCCTTGAGCGCGCCGGAGCGGATATGCGGCAGCAGCACCGGCACGTCGAGGATCGCCATCTGCACCGTGCCGGCCACGAGATCGTTGGTCGCCGGCGCTGCGCCGCGATAAGGCACATGGACGATGTCGGTGCGGGTCTCCTCCTTGAACAACTCGCCCGCCAGATGGGTGATGCCACCGGTGCCTGACGAGCCGTAGGAATATTTGCCGGGCGCCGCCTTGAGCAGGGCGACAAAGCTCGCGAAATCGCTGACGCCAAGCTTGGCGTTCACCGCCAGCACTTCCTGCACGCGCACCACCAGGACGATCGGAGCAAGGTCGCGCGCCGGATTGTAAGGCATCTTGGGCATGAGCAGCGGCATGATCGCGCCGGCACTGGCGCTCATCAATCCAAGGATATGCGGATCGGTGACGGCTTTGGCCACGACATCCATTCCGGTAACGCCGGCCGCGCCACTCTTGTTCTCGACCACCAGCGGCTGGCCCAAATTCGCGGACATGCCTTGCGCGAGGTAGCGGCCGAAAATGTCGGATGGACCGCCGGCAGGAAAAGGAACGATAAAGGTGAGCGGCCGCGAGGGGAAGGGAGCTTCCGCGCGCGCCGAAGCAAGCGGTAGCAGAGCGGCCAGACTGCCAAGCGCAGCGCGGCGGGTGATCTTCATTGCGTCCTCCATTCCCTTGCCCTGATCCTGCACACTCTGGTGACAGGCGTGCAATCTCAGGAGCGGGGAGGAGCTTCTCGACCTCTCTCGTGGCGAAAACGTGTCGTGGGTGGAAGGAGTCGCAGGTCTAGAATTCGACGTCGAGTTCTTCGACTTCTTCCGGCTCGGCCTTGGCCGCGGCGCTCCATTCGCGCATCGCCGGAAAGCCCAGTATCAGATCGCGATAAGCCGCGCAGGGCGGATCGAGTTTGACATCATAGGTGATGAAACGCGTGCAGACCGGGGCATACATCGCATCCGCGATCGTCGGTTTGGCGCCGAAGAGATAGGGGCCGCCATAGGCCGCCAGGCATTCGCGCCAGATGGCCAGGACCCGCTCGATATCGGCCTGGGCGCCGGCCCAGACCTTGAAGCCCTCATGTTTAACCTTGAGGTTCATGGGCAGCGCCGAACGCAGATTGGCGAAGCCCGAATGCATCTCGCCGCACACCGCCCGGCAATGCGCCCGCGCCACCGGATCGGTCGGCAAAAGTCCCGCCTCCGGATGGGTTTCATTCAGATACTCACCGATCGCCAGGGTATCCCAGACCTTGACCTTCCCCTCTTCCAGGCAGGGCACCAGAAAGGACGGGGACAGCAGCAAAAGCTCGGCGCGGGTGGCCGGATCGTCCCAAGATGCGATCCGCTCTGCGAAATCCAGTCCGGCCATTTTGCACAGAAGCCAGCCGCGTAGAGACCAAGAGGAATAGTTCTTGCTACTAACAGTGAGTGAGGCTTGGGGCATGGCCATTTTGGTCCGTGTTTTGAGTTACCCGTGTAGATGCAATTTCCGAGCCGAGGGTTACTCAATGCTTTACGCCCTCTACCAGGCCACTGCCGATCTTACGCAGCCGATGCGTGCCTGGGCAATGAACGCGGCCAGTATCGCTGCCGGAGCGGGGGCCGTCGGTGTCGGCGGCCTGCGCTCGACCGAAGCGATTTGCGAAATGATCACCCGGGCCACGCTGAGCCATCGCCGTCCGGCTTTCGGCATCGACTCCGTAAAAATGGGCAACCGAGAGGTCGCGGTGCGCGAAGAGGCCACGCTGACCAAGCCGTTCGGCGCGCTGCTGCGCTTCGCCAAGGAGGGCGCGCCGGCCCAGCCCAAGGTATTGCTGGTGGCGCCGCTGTCCGGCCATTTCGCCACGCTGCTGCGCGATACCGTGCGCGTGCTGCTGCCCGAGCACGACGTCCACATCACCGATTGGGCCAACGCGCGCGATGTCGGGCTGTGGCACGGCCGGTTCGGCTTCGACGAATATGTCGAGCATCTGATCTGGTTTCTCGAGGCGATGGGCCCTGGCGCCCATATCGTGTCGGTGTGCCAGCCTTGCGTGCAGACCCTGGCGGCGGCGGCGATCATGGCCGAGGACGATCATCCGGCGCAGGCGCGCAGCATGACGCTGATGGCCGGTCCGATCGACACCCGCGTCAGCCCGACCAAGGTGAACGAGCTGGCGATGGGCAAGCCGATCTCGTGGTTCGAGCAAAACCTGATCGCCACGGTGCCGCTGCGCTATCCCGGCGCCATGCGCCGCGTCTATCCGGGCTTCGTGCAGCTCACGGCTTTCATGAGCATGAATGCCCAGCGGCACCTCAAGGCGCAGGGCGATCTCTATCGCGCCCTGGCCAATGGTGACACGGCGCAGGCCACGACCATCAAGGCTTTCTATGACGAATATTTCGCCGTGCTCGATATGGCGGCGGAGTTTTATATCGAAACCGTGCAGCGCGTGTTCCAGGAGCATCTCCTGGCCAAGGGCGAGCTCGACTGGCGCGGCCGGCGCGTCAATCCGCGCGCCATCCGCCGCACGGCGCTGTTCACCGTCGAAGGCGAACGCGACGATATCTGCGCCATCGGCCAGACGGTGGCGGCGCACGATCTCTGCTCCAGCCTGCGGCCCTACCGCAAGAAGCACTATATGCAGGCCGGCGTCGGCCATTACGGCGTGTTCAGCGGCAAGCGCTGGGCGGGCCAGATCTACCCGCTGGTGCGCAACACCATCCTCGCCAACGAGTGAAACGCTGGCGTCGCCGCAGGGTGGGCAAAGTCGCTGGTTTGCGTTAAGTAAAACGCATCATGGCTGACTTTCCGAGAAAATCCCTCGCCGACTGGGAGAAGGCTGCCGCCAAGGAATTGCGCGACAAGCCGCTCAGCGAACTCGACTGGCTGACGCCCGAGGGCATCACCGTCAAACCGCTCTACACCGAGGCCGATCTCGAGGGCCTGGAGACGCTGGGCGGTTTGCCCGGTTTCGCGCCCTTCCTGCGCGGGCCCAAGGCCACGATGTATGCCGGCCGTCCCTGGACGGTGCGCCAGTATGCTGGCTTCTCGACCGCCGAGGAGAGCAACAAATTCTATCGCGCCAACCTCGCGGCAGGCCAGATGGGCCTGTCGGTGGCGTTCGATCTCGCCACCCACCGCGGCTACGACTCAGATCATCCGCGCGTCGTGGGCGATGTCGGCAAGGCGGGCGTCGCGATCGATTCCGTCGAGGACATGAAAATCCTGTTCGATGGCATCCCGCTCGACAAGATGAGCGTGTCGATGACCATGAACGGCGCGGTGCTGCCGGTGTTGGCGGGCTACATCGTGGCCGGCGAGGAGCAGGGCGTGCCGCAGGAGAAGCTCAGCGGCACGATCCAGAACGACATCCTCAAGGAGTTCATGGTCCGCAACACCTACATCTATCCGCCCGGACCCTCCATGCGTATCGTGGCCGACATCATCGAGCACACGGCCAAGCACATGCCGAAGTTCAATTCGATCTCGATCTCCGGCTATCACATGCAGGAGGCGGGCTCGACGCTGGTGCAGGAACTGGCCTTCACCTTGGCCGACGGCCTTGAATATGTCCGCGCCGCCAAGGCCAAGGGCCTCGACATCGACGCCTTCGCGCCGCGTCTGTCCTTCTTCTTCTGCATCGGCATGAATTTCTTCATGGAAGTGGCCAAGCTGCGCGCCGCGCGCTTCCTGTGGGCCGAGTTGATCAAGCCGTTCGAGCCCAAGAAGCTCGACAGCCTCGTGCTCCGTACGCACTGCCAGACCTCGGGCGTGTCGCTCACTGAGCAGGACCCCTACAACAACGTGATCCGCACCGCCTACGAGGCGATGGCTGCGGTGCTGGGCG
>Ga0193716_1001861_pt1 | contig 12090 bp, 8 predicted proteins | sample U2c1metaG_FD_145901 | JGI IMG/M metagenome (GOLD analysis project Ga0193716, IMG submission 145901) | Soil microbial communities from a riparian zone of the East river system, Colorado, United States - U2c1 | ecosystem: Environmental > Terrestrial > Soil > Riparian zone | place: USA: East River...
GTTGAAGCGATGCACCTCGTCGACGAACAGCACTGTGCGGCGCCCTTGCGCGAAGTTGACCTCAGCTTCCGCCAGCGCCTTGCGCACATCCGGCAGGCCCGACATTACCGCGGAGATCGCGCGGAAATCGGCATCGGCATACCTCGCCACCAGCAGGGCCAGGGTGGTCTTGCCGCAACCGGGCGGCCCCCACAGGATCATCGAATGCACCTTGCCCGCCTCCAGCGCCCGTCGCAGCGGCGAGGATGGGTCGATCAGGCGCGGCTGGCCGACAATCTCGTCCAGGCTCGCCGGGCGCATGCGCTCGGCCAGCGGCTTCAGGGCTTCAGGCTCGGCGAACAGCCCCGGGGTAGGGGAATAGCTAGGCATCGGGAGTCACGACAGCTGCGTTCATCAGGGCATTATCGCCCCTGGAGCGTCATCGAGGGCTCAACGGGTTGCCGCGGCCCTGAGCGGGGTCAGAGTCATGACTCTGACCCCCACGGGGCTTATGCCTTGTCTTCACCCTTGGCCGACCGAAGCAGGCTCACCGCCATGCCGATCACCAGCAGCGCGCCGAGCACCAGCACGCCCCATAGCAGCGGCTTGGTCCAGTCGAACGGCACCTTGGCCGGTTGCAGCGCGGCTTCGCCCGCGGCGACCGCGGCCGTGCCCAGGGTAGCAAGCGGTGGCTGCCAGTCCGGCCCCTTGTCCAGGCGCAGTTTGTCCAGGGCGGCATCCACCGGGGAGTCCCCGCGACGCGCGGCGTAACTGCCCACCAGCACGCGGTAGGGACCGGGGCCCTGTGCCAGGAAGGCAAACCGGTCCGGGGTGAAGGCAATACGGAGCGTGGGCGCTTGCTGCAAGGCCGGCGTCGAGACGAGGCGAAGCGCGTGCAGCCGGGTGTCTTCGATGCGCAAGGTGTTGGGTGTGGATTTGCCGCCGATAGTGGTGATCGTGGCAGCGTCGCCCTTCCCTCCCACGGTGGTTGCGGTGACGTCGCCCAGCGGTGTCCAGGCATCGGTGGCCCCCCGCCAACTCAATTGCACGCGTGCCGCGCCATTGGCCTCGGCCAGCTTCACTTGCACCGCCCCCACCGGCAGCGTCGCCGGCAGTTCGTAGACGAAGCCATGGTCGGCGTCGGCCTTGCCGCTGACCTCAACCCACTGGAAGGCCGCCATGCGCTGATCACCAGCGTCGATGAAGCTGCCTTCCACCGTCACGCCCGGCGTATGTTCCACGTCCCAGGGCACGTCGCCGCCCACCACGCGCAAGCGGTAGTAGCGCGCCGGATCGCCCGAAAGCTGGATGCTGCGGCTGTCCACGGCATCATCGCCACGCGCGATGCTGGTGACGGTAACGTCGCCCGCACGCTCGTCCCAGTGCTGCAGGTCGTTGCTGGCATCCACCGCCAGCTCCAGTTGCACGTCGGTGCCATCGAGCTTGTCGATGGTGATGCGTTCAGCCGAAATGGCCCGGCGCGCATCGATGATCCAGTGCCGAGGCGGCTTGGCGGCGAGTTCGCCCGAACCCAGGTCGATCTGCACGCTGCCATCGCTGCTGCGACGGATGTGGCCGGTGCCGTCACGCTCGCTGGCTTCGCCCGGCACGGGAAGCAGGCGCGCCTGCAGATGATACGGATGCGCCACGGCCGGTGCCGGTGCCAAAGGTGCCAATGGCACCTCCACGCCAAGCGAATTCACCACCACCATGTCACGCAAGTTGGCGTCGGGCTTGCCGTGGGCGTAAAGCGCGGGCGTGGCTTCGATGCGGAAGGCATCGCCCGTGCCGTGCGTGTCCAGCGGGAACGCCGTGGCGTAATCCGTGGCGGGGCTGGCGGAGGCCATGCCCGAGGCAAGGAATAAAGTACTGGCGAGCAGGCGAAGGTCAGGACGCATCGGCGGGCTCCGGAGTGGCAGTTGCGCGGCGCGGGGGCGCCGGCGCGAAGTAGCCGATGGCCGTGCACAGCAGGCCATAGGCAATGAACGAGGCGATACCGAACAAATTCCCCAGGTGGGAACGATCCACCAGCAGCAGCTTGGCCAGCACCACGCCCATGGTGACGGCACCGGCCAGCCACAGGCCGCGCTGGCCACGCCGGGAACCGGCGATCCAGGCCAGCACGCCCAGCAGGCTCCATGTCACCGTCAATGACATCTGCGCCACGGAAGACTCGGCAAGACTGCCGTCCCACGGCACGTTGCCCAAGTGATGCACGCCGCGCAGGGTCGCGCTGGTGGCGAAGGCCATGAATGCCACGCCCATCAGCAGCGGACGCAGGCGCCGTATCGATGACGCCACTTGCGGCGCGGCGAACCAGCCAAATGCAGCCGCCAGGATCGCCAGCATCGATATCTCCACCGGATTCACCAATGGCACGAATCGAAGTGGTGCAGCGGAACCTTCGGCAAACAACGTGCAGGTGAAGATGACCCCCAGCACCACGAACAATGTATGCAGCAGCAGGTCCACCGCGGAGTCTTCCGCTTGCAGGGGCCGCCGCACCCATGCCGGGTGCCGCAGCGTGATGAACCACAGCGCCAGCGCGGGAGCCACCACCATGGCCAGACGCCAGCTGTCGTCCAGCCAGTGCCAACCATCCGCCGCCGCCACCAGCGCGCAGGCGATCGTCACCGGCACGCGCCACCACCATCCAAGCTGCGTGGTCGCCGCCAGGCGCGCGTGACCTTGCAGGCAAGCCATGGCGCGCCAGCCGCCGGCGAAGGTCACCACCACCGCCAACAGCAGCCAGCCGCCTAGCACCTGCCAGGGCGGTACCAGGCAAAGCACGATCACCAGCATCGACAGCCAGGTAAGCCCCGCCACCACCAGCCGCATGGCGATGCCGAGCGCGTGCATCGCACCGCGCTGAAGCTCGGCCACCGCCCAGGTGGTGATGCCCACCAGGGCCAGGATGCCGGCCGCGGCGTGCACGTCGGTAAGGTGGTTGGCGATCTCCACCGTGGTGGGCAGAAGCCACCAGACCATGGTCCATCCGAACAACACCACGGCCACCGCGCGCGAGCGCGATTTGTCCGATCCATACCGGTGGTAAAGCCACGTGCTTGCCGCGCCACCCACCGCGATCAACAGCGCACCAAGGTAATTGCGGTTGGCCACGGCTGGCGCCTGCCACGACGACACATGTCCAGCGGCCCACGCAATCGCGGCGAGCCCCTGCAGGCCAAGGCCTGACCAGCGGGCGAACCAGCGCTGCTGCCGCCACCCCAGCCACACCAGGCCCGCGCCCTCCACCGCAAAGATGCCGGCGGTGACGCTTGCACTGAGCGCCAGCGGCACGGCAAGCGTGGCAAATCCGATCGCCAGTACCGCCCACGCGTCGCGCAGGATGCCAAGGTCTCGCTGCTTGCGCACGCTGTAGGCCACGACCAGATACACCACCGCCGCCACCAGCGCCGACACCGCCATCGCCTTGCCCTGCCAGCGCAGCAACGCACCCTGCAGCAACAGGCTCACCAGTGGGTTGCCGAACAACAGGCAGGCATCGAGCACCCGCTCGCGCGTCTGTGCCGCGCGGCGCAGGTAGAGCCAGGGAATAACCAGGTAGAAGAAGAAATTCAGCAGCAGGAACGGCTCGGTACTGGCGAACTGTTCGGGCTTGTACTGCAACACGCCCCAGGCGGCGCCCACGCCGAAGGTGGCGACGAAACCCAGCAGGTTCAGCACGCGCCATGCGCGCTTCCAGGCGATGGCAAGGACCGCCAGGTTCAGCAGCGCGTAATAGGTGAACAACGCCACGTGGCTGCCGTGGCCGGTGCTGGTAAGAATGGGCGCTGCAAAGCCAGCGACCAGGCCCAGCACGGCGAGGGCCAGCGAATCCTGCAGCACCGCCAGCATGCCGGCACCGGCCACCAGCACCACCAACATGCCAAAGGCAGCCGTGGGCGGCAGCAGCTCGTAGAGGCGGAAGGCGGCAAACACGTCGATGGTCAGCACGCCGATCGCGCCGCCCTGCAGCGACAAGGCGAACACGCGTCGCTTGAAGCGCTGCCGCCAGCCAAAGGCAAGCGCAACGATCGCGGCCAACGCCACCAACGCCACGCGCACCGCCACCGGCAGATGGAACATGCCTGCATCGGAAGCGTATTTGAGCAAGGCGGCGACGCCTGCGAACAACACCAGCATGCCGATCTTCACCGGCACATTGCCTTCGGTGAACCAGCTGCGCACGCGATGGGCCAGGGCATCGACCCAGGTCGGACGCGGCGGAACGGGTGGCTGCACGGGAACGGGGATGTCGCGCGGCGGCGTGGGTGGAACAGATGGCGCAGGAAGAACAGGTGGCGGCGGGACGGCATCCATGGCGCTGGCCGGAGTTGCCGCGGCAGCAGGCATCGGAGGCATGGCGAGGTCTGGCGAACCGTACCCAGCCACGGGTGGTGGTGGCGCGACCACCGGCGGCGCTTCACCGGTACGCGGCGAGGTGCCGAACGCCTGCCTCGCCTCGGCCAGTTCTTTGCGCGCAAGGTTGATGTCGCGCCGCAGCCCCGACATGCGGGCCCAGCCGATGCCCAGCATCGCACCGAAGACAGTGGCGAAGAATTCCTGTTGCAGCGCGAATCCCAACACCGCGCCCACCAAGCCCCAGATGACGTACATCATCTTTCCCTTCCCCTTGTGCCCGCCCGCTGCCGCAGCGCCCCTCGCGCCGCGGCCAGCGTTAATCCTTGATCGGTTGCGTGCTGATCACCGGGGCGTCGCCGACCACGTCGGTACCCTTCGGTGGCGTGAAGTTGAACGTTGCCGACGGCAGTTCCACGTTGCGCTGCCAGCTGGAAAATTCGATCTGCGTGGTGTTGCCCAGCGGGTCCTTGAACGACATCTTCTTCAGGCCCGCGGCATCGAAGCCAAGGTCGGCATAGTCGAACTGCGGATCCTTGGCGGTTGAGGTAAGGCGCAGCCAGGCCAGGCCGTCCTTCTCACCCTGCTCGGTCACCTTGAAATTCTTGTCGATCTGGCCGATGTCGGTGAGCACGGTGAGCGGGCTATGCGCTTCCTCGCTGCTCTGGATCTTGACGGTGACCTGGTCGAGATCGGGGTCGTACAACCACACGCGGCTGCCGTCGGCGACGATGGTCTGCTTGTACGGGGCGGTGGTTTCCCAGCGGAACTGCCGCGGCGCCTGCAGGGCCAGGGTGCCCGAACTTACCTTGCCCTTCTTGCCGTTCACGTCCAGCAACACCTGCGAGAAATTCCCGCTCAACGAATGCAGGCCCTTGGCGAACGTATCCAGCCGCTCGCGCGCGGCGCCCGGCGCGGCATGGGCGGCGCTTGCAACAAGGAAGCAGGCAAGGAAGGCGAGACGGCGGATCATGCGGTACACCTGGGCAGGCTAACGGTGGATGGATGCGGGCTTAGCGCGCCGGGGGCGGCGGCGCCAGCACTTCGCGGTTGCCATTGTGTTGCGGTGCGCTTACCACGCCCTCCTGCTCCATCTGCTCGATGAGGCGCGCGGCGCGGTTGTAGCCGATGCGCAGGTGCCGCTGCACGCCGGAGATCGAGGCGCGACGCGATTCGGTAACGATGCGCACGGCCTTGTCGTACAGGGCGTTGTCGCCATCGCCTTCCTCGGCATCCTGCGGCAGGCCGGCGTCGTTGATGAACTTGCCGTCGCCCGTCGACTGCACTTCTTCCAGCACGCCAACAATGTAATCAGGCTTGCCCTGGGCGCGCAGCCATTCCACCACGTTATGCACTTCGTGATCGTCGACGAAGGCGCCATGCACGCGATCGGGCGTGGCCGTGCCCGGCGGCAGGTACAGCATGTCGCCGTGGCCCAGCAGGGTCTCGGCGCCGGATTGGTCAAGGATGGTGCGCGAGTCGATCTTGGACGACACCTGGAAGGCGATGCGCGTGGGAATATTGGCCTTGATCAGGCCCGTGATCACATCCACCGACGGACGCTGCGTGGCCAGGATCAGGTGGACGCCGGCGGCGCGCGCCTTCTGCGCCAGGCGGGCGATCAGTTCTTCGACCTTCTTGCCGACGATCATCATCATGTCGGCGAATTCGTCGATGATGACCACGATGTGCGGCAACGTGTGCAACTGCTCGGCGGTCATGCCCGGCATCTCGGGGTTGGGCCGGAACAACGGATCGAGCATCGGCTGGCCAGCGGCCTCGGCTTCGCGCACCTTCTTGTTGAAGCCACCAAGGTTGCGCACGCCTACCGCCGCCATCAATTTGTAGCGGCGCTCCATCTCACCTACGCACCAGCGCAGCGCGTTGGCCGCTTCCTTCATGTCGGTGACCACCGGCGCCAGCAGATGCGGGATGCCCTCGTAGACCGAGAGCTCCAGCATCTTCGGGTCGATCATGATCATGCGTACGTCTTTCGGGCTGGACTTGTACAGCAAGCTCAGCACCATGGCGTTCACCGCCACCGACTTACCGGAACCGGTGGTGCCGGCCACCAGCAGGTGGGGCATCTTGGCAAGGTCGGCCACCGCGGGCTTGCCACCGATGTCCTTGCCCAGGGCCAACGCCAGCGGCGACTTCAGCTGGTCGTATTTCTCCGAACGCAGGATTTCCGACAGGTAGACGACCTGCTTCCGGGTGTTGGGAATTTCCAGGCCGATCACGTTCTTGCCCGGGATCACGTCGACCACGCGCACGCTCACCACGGACAGGCCGCGGGCGATGTCCTTGTCCAGGCTCGACACCTGGCTGCCGCGCACGCCGGCGGCAGGTTCCAGTTCGAAGCGGGTGATCACGGGGCCGGGATACACCCCCACCACCTTGGCCTCGATGCGGAAGTCCTTGAGCTTCAGCTCAACCTGGCGCGAGAGCACCTCGAGGGTTTCTTCCGAATATCCGGCCGGCTGCGGCGGCGGCTCGTCCAGCAACGACAGCGGCGGCAGCTCGCCGTCGGCGGCCGCGCCGGTAAAGAGCGGAATCTGCGTTTCGCGGGTGGCGCGTTCGCTTTTGGCCACCGGTGCCGCCGGCGCCTCGATGCGCAGCGGCTCGCGCCGGGCCTGCTTCACCGCGTCGACCTTCTTTACCACCTCGCGCTCGGCGCGGGCCTGGCGGGCAGCGTAGACTTCTGGCGCCTGCTTGACCTTGCCGCCGAACCAGCCGGCGAGCTTAAGCACGCCCTGGCCCACGACATCCATCAGCTTGAACCACGACAACCCGGTGGCGAGGGTGACGGCGATCAGGAACATGGTGAGCAGCAGCAGGGGCGCGCCCTTGTCACCGAAGGCGCGCGCCACGCCATTGCCCACCCAACGGCCCAGGATGCCGCCCGGCCCTTCCGGCAACACGGCGGCATCGTGGAAGTTCAGCCACAGCAGGGCTGGGCCGGTGATGAAAAAGAAGACGTAGCCGATAAGCCTTAGCGAAGGCTCCCACGGCGCCACGGTGCGCTCGCCGTGGTGGCGCAGCACCTGCACGCCCAGCACCAGCAGCAGCACCGGGAATACATAGGAGACCAGCCCGAAGATGTAGCGGGAGATGTTGGCGATGTTCGCCCCCACCGCCCCGCCGAAATTCCGGGCGTGGTCGACATTGCCCAGGTGGCCCCAACTGGGGTCCTGGTCGTTGTAACTGAACAGGCAGACCAGCAAGTACAGCGCCAGCGGCAGCAGCAACAAGGCCCCGGCTTCGCGCAGGCGGCGCCGTGCCTCGTCACTGAGGCCCGGGGCCGGGGTTTTTTCCTTCTTGGTGCTACCTGCGCTTCGCGCCACTTATATCGCCAGTTCTGCTCGTTCGTTGGCGCACATCATGCCATCGACAGGGCCGGATGCACGATCTTGCCCCCTTCGACGTTAATGCCGGCCTTCAGCGGGGCGTAATCGCGCCACTGGTTGCCACCGGCCAGGCGCTGCACGTACGGCAGGATCGCCGCCGAGATGGCCATGGAGGAGGTCTGCGGCACGGCGCCGGGCATGTTGGTGACGCAGAAATGCGTGACGCCGTCCACAACGTAGGTGGGTTCTTTCCAGGTGGTCGGACGCGAGGTTTCGAAGCAGCCGCCCTGGTCGATGGAGATGTCCACCAGCACGCTGCCCTTCTCCATGGTCTTGACCATGTCGGCGGTGACTACGCGCGGGGCCTTGGCGGACGGGATCAGCACGGCGCCGACGACGATGTCGGCCGTGGCCACTTCCTCGGCCACCGACGACTCGTAGGCGTACAGCGCGGTGACGTTGGGGGCCAGGGCCATCATTTCGGCCAGGCGATCCTGGCGCTTGTCGAACACCACCACGTTGGCGCCGGCATTGGCCGCCAGGGCCGCGGCGTTGCTGCCGGCAGCGCCGGCACCCAGCACCACCACCTTGCCGCGCGGGGTGGACGCCATGCCGCCCAGGAGCTTGCCCTTGCCGCCGTTGGGCTGGTGCAGGAGGGTCGTGCCGATCTGGGTGGCGATGCGGCCGGCGATGACGGACATCGGCAGCAGCAGCGGCAGCGAGCCGTTTTCATCCACCGACTCGAATGCCACGCCGGTGAGGCCGATGTCCAGCAGGCGCGCCGTGAGCTCGGGCTCGGCGGCCAGGTGCAGGTAGCAGAACAGCAGGTGGTGCTTCTTCAGCAGGGCAAGGTCGCCGGCGATCGGCTCCTTGACCTTCACGATCAGCTCGCCGGCCTCGTAGAGGGCTGCGGCGTCCGGGACGATCTTGATACCGACCTTGCTGTAGTCCTCGTCGGAAAAACCGCTCTTGGCGCCTGCGCCGGCCTGGATGAACACCTCGTGGCCGCGGCGGACAAGGTCGGCGGCGGCGGCCGGGACGAGGGCGACGCGGCCTTCGAGGGTTTTGGTTTCTGAGGGAATACCGATACGCATGCTGGGAAATCCTGTGGGGAAAATCACACGCCAGGCCCGTGGGGACGGGCCAGGCACTCTTGCCTTAGGCCTGCGACCTTGATTCAACCCGCCCGGTTCCCCATTCTGTCGGGCTCGATAGGTCGTTACTGGACCTCGAAACCGGCTTCACAAGTGCCCTTAAGCGTGTCACCCAAATCGCATTCAAACCCCAAGGATTATACATGAGCACCCCCAAGCACAGTCGCCTGCTGATCCTGGGTTCCGGCCCGGCAGGCTACACGGCCGCCGTCTACGCCGCGCGGGCCGGAACCCAGGATCAGCAGGCCACGGGGCTGCAGCAGGGCGGGCAGCTGATGACCACCACGGAAGTGGACAACTGGCCGGGTGACCAGAAAGGCGTGCAGGGTCCGGAACTGATGCAGCGCATGGCCGAGCATGCCGAGCGCTTCGAAACGGAGATGGTGTTCGACCACATCCATTCGGTGGAGCTGTCAGAGCGTCCCTTCCACCTGAAGGGTGATGCCGGCAGCTATACCTGTGACGCGCTGATCATCACCACCGGCGCCACCGCCAAATACCTGGGCCTGGCTTCCGAAGAGCACTTCAAGGGCAAGGGCGTGTCCGCCTGCGCCACCTGCGACGGCTTCTTCTTCCGCGACCAGGACGTGGCCGTGATCGGCGGCGGCAACACGGCGGTGGAAGAGGCGCTGTACCTGGCCAACATCGCCCGAAAGGTGTACCTGGTGCACCGCCGCGACAAGCTTCGCGCGGAAAAGATCTTGCAGGACAAGCTGTTCGAGAAGGCCGCCGCCGGCAAGATCGAGCTGCTCTGGAACCACTCGGTGGACGAAGTGCTGGGCGACGCCACCGGCGTCAACGGCGTACGCGTGATGGACGTCAACTCTGGCGCCGCGCGGGACATCCCCGTCAACGGTTTCTTCGTCGCCATCGGCCATACCCCGAACACCGGCATCTTCGACGGACAGCTGGACATGCACGACGGCTACATCAACATCCGCAGCGGCCTGGACGGCATGGCCACCATGACCTCCGTGCCGGGCGTGTTCGCCGCCGGTGACGTGGCCGACCACGTCTACCGCCAGGCCGTGACCTCGGCCGGTTTCGGCTGCATGGCGGCGCTGGACGCCGAGCGCTGGCTGGATCAACAGAACCTGATGGGGTGATCCGCCTCCTGGACAGCCTCGCCGAGGTGGATCCCGCGCAGTGGGACACCCTCGTCGGTGACGGCAACCCGTTTGTGTCCCACGCCTTCCTGCATGGCATGGAGCAGCACGGCTGTCTGCGCCAGGACTACGGCTGGCAGCCACACCACCTGGGCCTGTACGAAGGCGAGCGCCTGGTCGGCGCGGTGCCGGCCTACCTGAAGGGCAATTCCCACGGCGAGTTCGTCTTCGACTTCGCCTGGGCGCACGCTTACGAGCGTGCCGGCGGCGACTACTATCCGAAATTGCTGGCAGCGGCCCCCTACTCGCCCGTGCCCGGTCCCCGGCTGCTGGCCGCGTCTTCGGACCACAAACGCCTGCTGGTAGCGGGCCTGGTTGCCGAGACGCAGCGGCTGGGTCTGTCGTCAGTACACGCCAATTTCCTTGAAGAAACTGATCTGGGCGCCTTCGACGAGCGCTGGCTGCCGCGCTTCGACTGGCAGTTCCACTGGCACAACCAGGGCTACGCCGGCTTCGACGATTTCCTAGGCGCGCTGTCGTCGAAAAAGCGGAAGAACATCCGCCAGGAACGCCGCCAGGCCGCGGAGTCGGGCCTGACCCTCGACATGACGGGCGGTGCCGACTTGAGCGCCGCCGACTGGCGGGCCATCCACGCACTGTATGAATCCACCTTCGAGATGAAGGGCAACCACGCGGCGCTGACGTTGGCCTTCTTCCGGCACCTTGGCCGGTCGTTTGGCAACGACGTGCAGGTGGCCACGGCGCGCATGGGCGGCCATCTGGTGGCGATGGCGTTTTTCCTGGTCGGCGGCGGCACCTTGTATGGCCGCTACTGGGGTGCCGTGGTGGAGGTGCCGGGGCTGCATTTCGAGCTTTGTTATTACCGCGGCATCGAATACGCCATCGCCAGGGGCCTGCACACGTTCGAGCCCGGCGCCCAGGGCGAGCACAAGCTTGCACGTGGTTTCCTGCCCACGCGCACCCATTCGCGTCATTATCTGGTGCACGATGGTTTCCACGAGGCGGTCGCCGATGCGCTACGGCACGAACGCCATGCGCGCGAGGCCTATGGTGAGGAACTGATGGAACACAGCCCCTATGCCGAAAGAGCCTGAATCATGATGCAGTCCATCGTCCACGTCGCACTTATCGTCCAGGATTACGACGAGGCGATCGCGTTTTACACGCAAAAGCTCCGCTTCACCGTGGTGGAAGACACCCACCAGCCCGAACAGGAAAAGCGCTGGGTGGTGATTGCACCGCCCGGTTCAACCGGCACCAGCCTGCTGCTGGCCAGGGCAAGCAACGCCGAGCAAAGGCCCTTCGTCGGCAACCAGGCCGGTGGCCGCGTGTTCCTGTTCCTCAATACCGACGATTTCTGGCGCGACTACCAGCGCATGCAGGCCGAAGGCGTGCGTTTCGTGCGCGGGCCCCAGGAACATCCCTACGGCACGGTGGCGGTGTTCGAGGATCTCTACGGCAACCGCTGGGACCTGCTGCAACTTAAACGATGATTCGCCTGCCGAAATTGCACCCTGGCGTGCCCGAATCGTTCCCCGATCCGCGTACGGCATTGGAAGAACCCAACGGCTTGCTCGCCTTCGGCGGCGACCTCTCCACCGACAGGTTGCTGGCCGCCTACCGCCAGGGCATCTTCCCCTGGTACAACCCGGGCGAACCGATCCTGTGGTGGTCGCCCGACCCGCGCTGCGTGTTCGAAACCGCCAACGTCCATGTCAGCCGCAGCACGCGCAAGCTGCTCTCACGCAGCGAATGGACCTACACCATCGACAAGGCCTTCGACCGGGTGATCCGCGCCTGTGCAGGCGAACGCACCGGCCAGCGCGGCACCTGGATCGGCGAGCCGATGATGCACGCCTATGAAGCCCTGTACCGCGACGGCTACGCGCACAGCGTGGAGGTGTGGGATGGCGACGCGCTGGTGGGCGGCATCTATGGCCTGGCGATCGGCCGCCTGTTCTGCGGCGAGTCGATGTTCAGCCATGCCCCGGGCGGTTCGAAAGCCGCGCTGATCGCGCTGTGCCGGTTGCTTGAAAGCAACGGCATGCCATTGCTCGATGCGCAGGTGACGAATGCGCACCTATTGAGCATGGGCGCGGTGGAGCTTTCGCGCGAAGTGTT
>Ga0193716_1001863_pt1 | contig 12086 bp, 1 predicted proteins | sample U2c1metaG_FD_145901 | JGI IMG/M metagenome (GOLD analysis project Ga0193716, IMG submission 145901) | Soil microbial communities from a riparian zone of the East river system, Colorado, United States - U2c1 | ecosystem: Environmental > Terrestrial > Soil > Riparian zone | place: USA: East River...
CCAGATCGCCGAGGGCGACGCGTTGATCACCGAGACCCTCGCCGACGCGCCGATCGGCCCGTACCAGCTACAGGCCGCCATCGCCGCCGTGCACGACGACGCCGCACGTGCCGAGGACACCGACTGGAACCAGATTCTCGGGCTGTACGAGCTGCTCACCACCGTCGCGCCCGGCCCGATGGTGACGCTCAACCGGATCGTCGCGGTCGCGATGGTGCACGGCCACGGGGCCGGTCTCGACGGTCTAGCCGCCGCCGAGACCGATCCCGCACTGGCCGGGCACCACCGCGTGGCCGCCGTCCGCGCGCACCTGCTGGACATGGCGGGCGACCACGAGGCCGCCGTCACGCACTACCGGCTCGCCGCCGCACACACCGACAGCATCCCCGAGCAGCGCTACCTCCAGGCGCGCGCCGCCCAGCTCACCGAGGCGCCGGCAGCGCCTGCTCCGTGAGCTTGGTCTGCTTCGCGAGCGTCTGCGTCACCCCGATGACCCTCGGCAACCCGTTGATGCCGCGGTAGACGATCACCCAGAACTGCACGCTGGACGAGCTGATCACCGCGACCGACGGGTCGACCGTCGCCGGGACGTCGTTGCCCAGTGGCTTCCAGTCCCCGAACACACCGGAAGCCGGGGCCGTCTCGGACGCCCCGAGTAACTGACCGGCGCCGTCGCGCGCCACGACCCACGTCGACCCGTCGACCGGGTCGATGATCGCGGCCGGGGCGCCCGCCGCGACGAACGTGCCTAGCTGCGTCCAAGCCGCCGGGAACGCGCCCGCCACGTCCTGCATCTTGGTGGCGACCGTGCCGTCCGCCGCACGGGCGAACACCCGCAGGCGGTAACCCGGGTACGTCACCGCGGCGAGCGCGCCGGTCCCGGTACCGCCGAGGTCCACCCACGGTGTGACGGTCAGGTCATTGCGGAACACGAGCGACTTGACCACCCCGCCGGGGCCGCGCGCGAACACCTGCACACCGTCCCTGGCCAGTGCCGTGGTCGGCGCGCCGACCAGGTCCTGGTCACCGAGGTTGCGCCAGTACGGCGTGGTGCCCGTCTGCACGTACGCCCAGAGCTTGCCGTCGGCGTCGACCCCGAACAATACGGACGTATTGTCTCCGAGGTTGGCCGCGGCCGGCGCATACGCCATCGAGCCACCCTGGTCCTGGAACGGACTCCAGGTCGCCGCCGCGGACGCCGTCTGCTTGCTCGTCCAGATGTCGCCGCCGTCGCCGTACTGCGCGGACACAGCCACGATGCCGCCGGGCCCATGGCTCAGCGCGGCCGGCCCGGAGAACGCCTCGTTGCCGGAGATCGTCGTGTACTGCAGGTTCTGGTAGATCAACGGGTCCTGCTGGTGGGCGACCACCACCTTGCCGAGGTTGTTGACGTAGGCGTACTCGACGGTGCCGGCGTTCTGCCCGGTCGGGATCGCCTGCAGGACCGAGATCGGGGTGTCCTGCAGCGTCGGGATCGTGGTCTGCGGCTCGGCGAACCAACTTTCGAGGTCGACGTACAGCGTGATCGCCTTGGTGCTGAAGTTCTTGACCCGGACCTTGCCGTCGGTGCCCGGCTTGACGATCGTCGACGAACGGTGCGGCACGGCGCCGTTGAACTGGGTGAGCGCGATACCCGGCTCGGTCGCACCGGTCGGCCAGGCGCGCAGTGCGCCGTAGGTCGTGCCGCTGCCCTGGAGGCTCAGCATCGCACCGGCGATGCCGCGAGTCGGCAGCCCGTTGGTGCCGCCGACCTGCACGTCGACGAAGCCCTGGGAGGCGAGCGTGCCACCGTAGAGCCGGGCGGTCACCGGCCGAACACCCGCGCCGGCTGTCGCGGTCTTGGTGAAGTACGCCATCAGGTCGACGATCAGGTGCGCGGGCGCGGAGCCCTTGTTGGTGAACGTCACGCGGGTGTCGGTGGTGAGTGGCACGGTCGTGCCGCTCGCCGAGTTCATCCCGTTCTCGTAGTTGATCACTCCGCTGGCGCCGGGCGCGACGCCGGTCGGCGCGGCGGTGAACCAGCCCGGCGCGGTCGCGCCGGACGGCACGGTCAGCGCGAGGAACGCGGCGGAGGCACCGGCCGGGACTCCGGCGGGCGCGAGATCGAGGGTGCGGCTGCCGCCCGCGGGGATGATGCCGCCGGTCTTGGACGTGTCGAGCGCGCGCCGTTGCGTCACGGGCATGAGCCCGCCGTTCGCTGATCCCGTCGAGGTGGTGAAGTAACCCTGCGCCTCGACGACGACATGGGTGTCGCCGGCCTTGTTGTACACGGTGAGCTGACCGTCGGCGGCCGGCCGGACGATCGCGGTGTTGGAGAGTGTCTCCCCGGCTGCGACGTTCAGCATCGAGACGCCGGGCAGCGGCGTGCCGTGCGGGTACGCGCTGAGCCAGGTGTTCGCGGTCGGTGCGACCGCGAGGATGCGCACGAACAGCGCGCTCACCCCGGTGGCCGGGATCCCGTTGACGTTCACGGCGTTGAAGGACGCCGTCGCGTTCGCCTTCAGCTTCGCGCCGCTGCGAGTGTCGTAGATCGAGTGCGGCGTGGTGAACGGCACGTAGTCACCCCCGCGCGACGCGGCGTCCGCATGCGCGACGGGCCGGTCCACCGGCGCCGCCACCACCACGGCGAGCGCCGCCGCCAGTACCGCGAGCGCGGCCGTCCAACGCGCCGGTCTGCGGCGCGATCTGTTTCTGTTCATCGGTTTCCCTTTCACGATCCTGGGGGTAGTTGCGGCGGACCTCGCCGACCCAACAGCTTCGCCGCCCCGGCGCTGATGCCCTTGACGGCTGCTTTCGCGGCGCGGCCGGCGATCATCAGTCCCACCCCGACGGCCATCTCCACGTTGGCGACAGCTCCCAACGTCGGTGCTCCGGAGCTGAGCTGTTCCGGTATCTGGGAGACGTTGGTCATCGCCTTCGTCTTCGTCTCGGTGTTGCTCTTCTTCCCCATGATCGACTCGACGATTCTCCTTGCGATGCCCTTGCGCGCCTTGTCCGCCTCGCCACAGGGATCGTCGTTGTGCACCAACAGGTCGGCGTCGCCCGCGACCACGTAGTAGGTGTGGATGGTGTCGACCGTGAGGTTGTAGACCTGGCGGTGCTCGGTCCACGCACGCGTACCGGTGACCACGACCTCGCGCCGGTCGGCGGTCGTGATCCGTTGGCCTGGCTGGAGATCCCCGGCCTCGATCCACCGCTGCTCCGTCGCCACCCAGAACGGGTGGCCCGCGGTCGCGACGATCGTGCCGTCGCCGACGCGCAGCTCGACGAGGTGCTTCTCCCCGTTCCCGATGATCACGTCGGTGACCGGCTGAGTCTCGGTGCGGCCGGTCGTCGGGTCCGTCGCGACGACCTTGTCGCCGACCCGCACCTCGCTGATCGGTTTGGTGGCGCCGTCGGCCAACCGGACGCGGGTGTCCCCGGTGAAGCTGTTCGCCGTCGCCAGCGCGGCCCCGCACGAGGCGACGTCGTCGATCTTGCTGGTCAGGCGGCGACCGGTCTTCACCACGTCGGCGGCTTCGTCGGCGTGGCGGGCCGCGAGCGACGCGACGCGTGCCGCGCGTACCGCGCCGCCGCCCGCGCCGCCGAGCAGGTATCCGCCGATGGTGGCGGCCGTCCACGCGCACGCCTCGAGGTCTCCCTTGGTGACACAGGAAACCAGGTCGGTGACGCCGGACATGTCGGCCGCGACCTTCAGCGCCGCCTTGAGGTACGGGGCCGCGGCCTGCGCGAAGTCGTTGACCGCGTCGACCGCCTTGGACACGTTCTCCACCACGGCGCCCGCGACGTCGACGGCCTTCTGGTAGACCGCCGTCGCGCTCTTGACGGTGTCCGCCACCACGTCCTTGGTCGCCTGCACCACCTTCGCCGGCAGGTGGGCCGCCGCCGAGACGAGCTTCTTCGACGCCGACAACAACGGTTTCGCCGCCGCCAGCAGCACCTTCACCGGCGTGTTCTTCGCGACGTACGCCGCCGCCTTCTTGGCGATACGAGTGACCTGTTTGGCCTTCGCGATGGCGGCCTTCCGTGCCTGTTCCGCCTTGCGTGCCGTCCACTTGACCATGTCGATCGTGTGTTGACGGACCGACGAGTACGCCCTGCTCGCACCCTTGGCGAGCCACTTCGCGCCCTTGCTGATCCCGCGCCCGATCGACTTCAGGCCGCTGGACACCTTGCTGCCGACCCACTTCGCGGCCGACTTGGCCTTGTTGCCGAGCCACTTGGCGCCGGACGCGATCTTGCTGGCGGCGAAGCTGACACCCTTCCAGACCGTGCTCGCGAACCAGTTGATGCCGGCGGACGCCTTGTTGGCCACGAACGAGAACCCGGAGGAGACCTTGTTCCCCACCCACGACGCGGCCTGGCTGACCTTGTTCTTGACGCTCTTGCAGAAACCGCAGCTCAGGTTGCCGTCCGGGTCGGTGAAGTTCATCGGGTCGCCGTTGGCGTAGGTGTACCGGTTCGCGGTGACCGAGTCGCCGCCGGAGTAGTCGACCGTGTCCCGCGCGGTGAACCCGCCGCTCTTCGGGTCGTACCAGCGGGCGCCCATGTTGACCTGCTTGGTGTCCGGGTCGGTCCAGTCGCCCTGGTAGCCGAGGTTCCCGGTGTCGCCCTGCCGCGTCAGCACCTGGCCGAACGGGTCGTACGCGGTCGAGTCGGACAGCCCGCCGAGCGCGGTGTCGCCGGGCGCGAACGCGCCGACGATGTCGCCGTGCTCGTCGGCCAGCGTGAGGGCGTTGCCACCGGTGTCGCCGACCGCGAGCAGGTCGTCCTCCGGGCCGCGGGCGAACTTCTCGGTGCCGTCCGCGACCACCTCGTCGGACATGCCGGCGTAGGTGAAGTTGCTGCCGCCCTTGGACACCAGCCGGTTCAGGCCGTCGTAGGAGTAGGTCTGCCCCAGCGCGCCGACCATCCGGTCGAACGCGTCGAAGTCGAACTTCTCGGTGAGCCCTGAGCTGGTCCGGGACGCCCGGGTGCCGCGCGCGGTGTAGTTGTAGGTGTAGTCCCCGTCCGACAGCAGCCGGTTGCGCTGGTCGTAGGTCGCGGTCTTGGCGCCGGTGCGGGTCCGGTTGCCGGCCGCGTCCCACTCGTAGGCCGTGGTGCCGCTCGGACCGGTCCACGAGGTCAACCTGCCGGCGAGGTCGTAGCCGTAGGTGTTGTCCCCCGCGCCCGCGGTGCCGGTCGTGGTCTTGCCGGTGACCTGGTCGTTCAGGTTGTACCGGTAGGTCACCGCCGAGACTGTCGCGCCCGCACTGTTCTTGAGGGTGTCGGAAGTGTTGCGCGACAGGTCGTCGTAGCCGAACGTGCGCACCCGTCCGGCGCCAAAGTCCACTGTGGACAGCAAGCCGGCGGTGTCGTAGCCGTAGCGTTGGACCGTGCCGGTCAGCCCGTCGGCCAAGGTCGCGAGCCGCCCGTTGGTGTAGGTGAACGTCGCGTTCCCGGCGGCGTCGTTGCGGGACAGCACATTGCCGTCCGAGTCGTAGCCGTAGTCGGCCGAGCCGCCGGGTCCCCGCGCGGTCAGCAGGTTGCCGCGGTCGTCATAGGTGTAGTCGTTCACCCCGCTCGGCGCGCTCACCGACGTGACCTGGTCGAGCAGGTCGTAGGCCAGCGTGCGGGTGCCGGTCGCGACCGACGCGCCCGCCCCGGTCTCCTTGGTCATCCGGCCACCCGCGTCGTAGGTGGCGTCGCGGGTCACCCCGCCCGGCGAGGCGATCCGCACCGGGTCGGCGCCGGCGTCGTAGCCGACGGTCCACGTCCGGTCGGCGGCGTTCGGGTGCGCGGTCGTCGCCGGCTCGATCACCGACTCGGGCAGGCCCAACGTGTTGTAGGAGTACAGGAAGCTGTAGCCGAGCCCGTTGGTGAGCCGGGTCCGGCGGCCGGCCGCGTCGTAGCCGAACGACGTGGTGATCGACGTGCTCGCGGTCACCGGCTCGACCTGGCGCGTCAACTGGTCGCCCGCGTCGTAGGTGTAGGTGGTCGTGGTGCCGAGCGCGTCGGTCGCCGACACCAGGTTGCCGGCCGTGTCGTAGGTGGCGCGCCGGGTCTGCGCGACCGTCCCGTCCGGCTTCAGGCTGTTCTGCGTGACACCGCGGCCGGCGCCGTCGTAGACCGTCTGGGTCGTGCGCCCGATGTGGTCGGCCTGCCGCACGGTCCGGCCGTTCTGGTCGTAGCCGAACTTCGCCGACACCCCGGACGGATCGGTCGCGACGGTGAGCTGACCGAGCGTGTCGTAGGTGTTCCTGCTGTTCGCGCCGGACGGCGAGACGGTGCGGACGATGTTGCCGGCGTCGTCGTAGACCACCGACGCGGTCAGGTTGTTCTGCACCGGACGCCGTTCCACCTGCGTGGTGGTGAGCGGCCGGTCCAGGTCGTCGTAGGTCGACTCGACCCGGCCACCCATCGCGTCGGTCGTGGACAGCACCTGCCCGGTGCGGGTGTAGGTGTAGGTCGTGACCGCGCGGGTGTCGTTGGTGGTCACCGGCTCGTCCTGCTTGACGAGCCGGTTGAGCTGGTCGTAGGTGTAGCGGACCGAGCTGCCGCGCGGGTCGGTGACCTCGACGACGTTGCCGCTCTCGTCGTAGCGCGTGCGGGTCGTCGGCGTGACCGGGTTCGCCGCGCCCGGCGCCCGGTAGGAGGGCTCCACCTCGGTCACCGGCCTGCCGAGCTTGTCGTAGGTCCACGTGCGGGTGTTGCCGATCTCGTCCCGCACCGACGCCTGCTCGCCGAACGTGTTGTACCCGTAGGCGGCGGTCGGCCGGACGGTCTGCGGCGTGCCGCCACCCGACTCGGTGGCCACCGGCGCCCCGACGTCGCGGACCAACTGCTCCAGCTCGTCGTAGGCGAACGTCGTCGTGTAAGCCGCCGGGTCGGCGCCCGCGACGTTGCCCCGTGGGTCCGTTGTGGACAGTTGCAGGCCACGCTGGTCGTAGGTCGAGGAGGTGACGAGGGACTCGGTGCCGGTGGACGTCGTCTCCCGCACCGCGTTGCCGGCGTCGTCGTAGGCGTAGTCGACGACCTCCGGCGTCGTCGGCATCGGCCACGGCACGTTCGACGCTCGGCCGCTCGTGCTGACCCGGGTGACGTTGCCGCCCTGGTCGTAGGTGTAGTTGGTGGTGCGCGCGAGCCCGGCGGGATCCTCGACGGTGGTGACGAGGTCGCCGCCCCTGTCGTAGGTCTGCGTGAGCGTCATCGTGCCGTTGCCGGTGACCTTCTTGGTCGGGTTGCCGGCGTTGTCGTAGAAGTTCTCCTCCATGACGTAGTCGCGGGGCACGCCGTCCGCGCCGCGATACTTCTTCAGGATGGTCTTCCACACTCGGTCGTCGCCGTAGTACTGGTACTCCACGCGCCGGCCCATCGCGTCGGTGTCGCTCGCCCGCCGGCCCGCGAAGTCGTACGAGTACGAGTGCAGCACCAGGTAGTCGCCGACCAGCCCGCCCTGCTGGTCGCCGGTGTAGGCACGCAGCCGCACCTCGGCGAGCGCGTTGCGCGCGGTGTAGGCGTAGTCGTACCGGTTGCCCGCATCGTCCACCGACGAGACGACGTTGCCGAACCGGTCGTAGGTCGACGTTGACTCGTTGCCCTCGGCGTCGACCACGCGGATCGCGCGGCCCGCGTCGTCGTACTCGGTGGTCGAGGTGCGGGTGGGGTCGCCGCCGAGCTTGTCGATCTCCTCGACCTTCGTCGGGTTGCCGTCGACGTCGTAGGTGGTGACCGTCTGCTGCTGGTGTTTGACCCCGGACACCGCGTCGGTGGTCACCGGGCCGGTGACACTCGTCGGCCGGGACAACCCGTCGTAGGCGAAGGTGGTGGTGACGCCCGCCGGGAAGGAGTCCGACACCTCGGTCTCGGTGAAGGGCCGGCCGAGCACGTCGTAGGTGACCTTCGTGACGAGGCCGGACGGTTCGGTCGTCTGCGCGATGTCGCCGTTGGTGTAGTACTGGTGGCGGGTTACCTTGCCGCGCGCGTCGGTCGTGGTGAGCAGCAGCCCCGGCGGGATCGAGCCGCCGCCGACCGCCGTCTCGGCGCCGGTGCTGTACGTGTGCTTGACGAACGCGCCGTCCGGTTCGGTCTGCGTCGCGAGGTCGCCGAGCGCCGTGTAGGTGTAGGACGTGCGGTAGGTGGTGTCGGTCGCGCTCGCCGACCGGGGGTCCCGCGTCTCGACGGGCAGCTCGTTGCGTGGATCGAACGGGTTGGTGACCGTCGCCGGGTACGTGGTGTACGAGGTCTGGCACTTGTTCGCCGACTGGCAGGTGGTGCGGGTCGCGAGGTTGCCGCGCCCGTCGTAGGTCATTCGTACGGCGTCGCCCTCCTCGTTGGTGACCGTCGCGAGCGCGCCGCTGTCGTCGTACTCGTACGTGCGTATTGCCATGCCGTCGAGCGGGTGCTCCACGAACACCGGCCCGCCGGAGCCGCCCGGGATGATCGTGCAGAACTTCGGGTCACCGGGATCGGGCACGGTGCAGTGCTCGACGTCCTCCGGCGGAGGTGGCGCGGGGTAGCCGGGCCGGTCCTCCTCACGCAGCTCGAGCCCGAGTGGCAGGCCGGACCGCAGCAACCGGTTGGTCAGCGCGTCGTACTCGTACAGGTTCGCGCGGTTGGACGGGTCGATCACCTGCACGCTGCGGCGCAGGTCGGCGTCGTCGCCGTACACGGCGGGCGCGCCGACCTTCCAGGTGCCGCCGTCGCGGTCGGTGTAGCTCGCGACGCGGTCGAGATTGACGTCGTAGGACGCCCGCATCGACACCGATCCGCTCGGCAGGGTCACCGAGGAGAGCTGGTCGGCCGCGGCCGAGCCGTAGCGGTGGTGCGCGGCGACGGCGGCCGCGCCGAGTGGCCGCGAGTACACGGCCACCTCGTCGACGGCGCCGGTGAAGTACCGCGTCGCCGCGGTGCCCCACGCGGGCCACGAGCCGGGTGTCGTCACGGTCGCGGCGCCGAGCTGGTTGAACGTCAGCAGCGAGTGGTCGAGCGTCGCCGTCGTCTGTCCTATCTGGACACCGTCGAGGTAGAGCGTCTGCTGGGTGGCCATCGACGACAGCACGGCGTGATGCCATCTGCCGTCGTTGACCACGCCGGGCGACGCGATCGGCGCGATGGCCGTGTTGCCGAACTGACCGCGCAGCTTGCCGTCGGTGCCCACGTACAGGACCGGCACACCTCGGGTCGGCGTCGTGCCGAACGCCTTGTCCTGGTAGCCGAGCAGCGGCCCGCCGGTGCCGGTGGTGCTCGCCTTGAACCACAGCTCCACCGCGCCGTCGCGGGTCTTCTTCACCATGCCCTTGGGCAGGTCCACTCGCGACGACGTGCCGTTGAACGTGGCGGCCGTGCCGGTGCCGCCCGCGAGCGCGCCCGCGCCGCCGAGCGTCACCGACGTGTACTTGGCGACGTCCGCGCCGAGGTTGACGGCGATCTCGCTGCCGGCGTTCGCGCCCTCCGCCTCGCCGAGGCGCCAGTAGGACTCCGGCTTCGAGTCGAGCACCGCGCTGCGGTAGTGCGAACCGGCGGCGTACTCGTACTTCGTGCAGGTGGCGCCGGGCGCACACACCTGGGTCAGGACGTCCCCCGCATACGTGTAGTCCCACGACGTGTTGAGGTCGGTGGTGACCTTCGTGACGTGGTTGCCGGTCCAGGTGAACCGCAGCGCGCGGCCCGCGGTGTTGGACTGGCTGTTGGACACCTGCGCCTTCGTGAGCTTGCCGGCCCCGTCGTAGGTGAACACGACCGCGCGCTGCGCCGCGTCGTTGATCCGCGTGAGCCGGCCGCCGGAGTCGAACCGGTAGGTGACGCCCGCGCGGTCGGCGAGCGTCCACGCGCCGGCGTTCAGCGTGAGCGCCGCGGACCGGACGGACGGCGCGGCGAACGTGCCGTCGGCGTTGCGGCCGAACCGGACCGCCTGCCCGTCCGGGTAGGTCACCACGACGTTGCCGGAACCGTCGTTGTCCGGCGTGAGGCGCATGTCGTACCTGGTGGTCCAGCCGGCGCCGAACGCGTTGTCCCGCCTCGGGTCCAGGCTGTTGTAGGTGCGGATCAGGTTGAGCTCAGGGCCGACGGTGGTCGCCGTCGCGTCGACCGCGACCGTCGAGAGGTTCCCGGACTGCGGGTCGTACTCCCGCTCCTGCGCGGCTTCCGCGGCGCCGGCGACCCTGGACGTGATCTCGGGCTGCGGCACGTCGGCGAGGATCGTGGAGTAGTCGGAGGAGACCTCGTTCGCGCCGTCCTTGACGAACACTCGCCAGACGTAGGCCTTGCTCCACGACAGCCGTCCGGACGGCACCGTCCACGCCTGGCCGGCCTGGTAGCCGGAGTTGGTGCAGGACACCGGATCGCCGGCCGCGTTGCGGTCGCAGAGCTCGAACTTGAAGCTCAGCGACGAGCCGGGCGGCGCGTCGATGTCGAGCGCGCGGCCCCACAGCGACGGGGTGAGTGTCGGCGCCTGGTACCCGTTGGGCGGGTACAGCTCCTGCACCACCGGCGGCAGGTCGGTGACCTCCAGGATGATCCGCGCCGGCGCGACCTGGTGGTCGGTGAACACGATCCCGCCGGTGCGCACCATGGTGAAGTCGAGGAAGTACCGGCCCGGCGGCAGTGCCTTGATCGTCGCGTCGAGCGTGACGCGCGCGCCCCTGGCGACCGTGCCCGTGACGTCCGCCGCACGGAACTGGCCGACGGCCGCGCCGGTCACCGCGTTGTACGTGCGGTAGGCGAGGTAGTAGCCGCCCGCGGTCCACGGGTCCTTGCTCCGGTTGGTGACGGTGACCTTGACCTTGCCGCTCTGGTTCTGCAGCACGGGCGGGTCGGGCACCGGGTTCGGGATGGCGTACTCGGCGTTGTACGGGCTGTGCGTGACGTAGAGCTTCGGCGCGTTGGCCGGCGTGCCGGATCCCACGAACCGCTTGCCGCTCAAGGCGTCCGACACGTTCGCGCGCAGCGAGATGCCGTTGTTGGCGGTGGTTCCGTTGACCCAGCCCTGCACGAGTTTCGTGCCGCCGTCGCCGAGGTCGAACAGCTCGGCCGCCGTCGGGCAGGCCGAGGTGGTCTGTCCCTGCGCGAACCAGCCGTGCGCGAAGGACCGGCTGGCCATCGACGCGCCGACCGAGGGGCCGGGGTAGGAGTAGCTGCCGGTGGGCGTCCACGCCGCGGTGACGGGGTGGACGGTGACCGGGCGGGCCTTGCACGAGCCGGCGTCGTAGTTGACGACCTGGAGCTGCGCGCCGTAGATGGTGTCGAACCGCAGGCGGTCCACGAGGCTGCCGAACTTGAGGTAGGACGCGGTGTTCTGGCCGTCCACCTTGCCGACCTGCAGCTCGGAGGCGCCAGAGGCCGAGCCGGAGCCCCGGACGTACATGCTGGCGTCGGCGTTGTTCGAGTCGACCGGAAGGCTCACGGTCGGGTCGACGGACACCGGGAACTGCCGGGCCGGGTCGCGCAGCCACGCGTCGTCGACGGTGACCTCGAGGGTGTCGCCGTCGAGCCGGTAGGTGACGCCGGTGGACAGCGCGGCGGCCGCGTCGACCATGTTGCCGGGCGGGACGAGGGCCTTGACCGCGCCGGCGGCGTCGGTGAGGACGAGCTGCCCGTCGGTCAGCTTCGCCGTGAGTCCCTTCAGCCGCAACGGGAAGCGGTACGTGCGCGGCGCGTCCGCGGCGTGCAGGACGAGCGTCTCCTTGATGCCGCCGGGGCGGGCCGCGAGCTGGAGGTCGACGCCCGGCAGGACTGCGGGGTAGGTGACGACGTCCGCGCCGGCCACGCCGTTCGCGGGCTGTGCGCCGTCGAGCCCGTAAGCCAGTTCGAGGTCGCCGGTGAGTCGCATGCCGGCGAGTCGTTCCGCGTCCGCCCGCGCGGCGAAGTCGAGTGCCGCGGAGTTCGTGTCGTTGGCCCAGCCGGTGTCGTTCTGCGTGAGCGTGGTGTCGATGGGGACCCAGTTCCCGTCGCGGTCGCGGTAGTTCAGCGGGGTCGCGGAGAACTCGGTGGTCTCGGTGCCGTCGGTGTTGGTGTAGGTGCGTTCGTACGCGCCGCGCGCGTCGGTCTTCTCCCGGCTGGTGTTTCGGTCGAACCCGGTGCGGTGCGTCGGCCCGGTCTCGACGGAC
>Ga0193716_1001864_pt1 | contig 12080 bp, 11 predicted proteins | sample U2c1metaG_FD_145901 | JGI IMG/M metagenome (GOLD analysis project Ga0193716, IMG submission 145901) | Soil microbial communities from a riparian zone of the East river system, Colorado, United States - U2c1 | ecosystem: Environmental > Terrestrial > Soil > Riparian zone | place: USA: East River...
CTTCTCCGATCTTTCATCGGTAGGTCCTTGTGTGGTTGTGGTTCTGACGTCGTTCTCGATTATGCTGCAATTATGGTTTCCCTGTCTACATTCTTTTTCGCCGGTGTCATGCGGTGCGCGAAGTCACGTGGTGTGCATTTATCTAGTTCTTGTTATGGTAACTGTCTTATCTTCAACCAAATGTGTCGTCGTCAAATTGAGTGCTGTGATCCTGTCAACCGATATCGCCGGAGGTCCTGGGCCAAAGCATGGCCAAAGTCTCACATTTGTCGTTCGCACATAACGCTTTTTATGCATCCGAATACAACCAGAACCCGCTCCTCGTTCCTCGTCCCTCTTTCCTCTTCTTAACTTTGTCACATTTTCTGGATTTTAGCAGTGAATATCGTCGTTCTTGCGTCTTCGACTGATAAATAGCTGTCAGCATGGTGAACATCACCTATGACGCGTGTATGTATCCATCGGGTGTCATTCTGTTGTTCAAATTCTAATCCTCTATCAGCCGGACAGCTCAACTGGTTTGATCCGGATACAGGGGAGACAGTAGTCTACAATGGAGGCGACATTGCTTGGACACTGGCTTCGACAGCCCTGGTGTGGATAATGGTTCCGGGAGTGGGATTTTTCTATTCCGGCCTCTTACGAAGGAAGAATGGCCTGTCAATGATTTACTTGAGCGTCGGGACCATTGCTGTCGTCTCGTTCCAAGTAAGTGCGAATACTACAGCTTTACGGTTATACTGAATATGATGCAAAAGTGGTTTTTCTGGGGATTTTCTCTAGCATTTAGTGATACCGCAAATTTATTCATTGGCGACCTACGTCAGTATCTTCTGGATACGCTTCCCGCGCTATTGATCATTCACACGTTTCATGCAGGTTATTTCGGGCTGAATGGAGTAATGGAGAAACCCTCTATTGGTAGTGTCCGAGTCCCATCGATCGTCTTCTGTGTCTACCAGTTGATGTTTGCTGCAATCACGTATGTGCATCCTAATCGGACCACTACATTTGCACAAATTAAGCACATTTCCGCAGTCCAATGATCGCGATCGGTGCTGTTGCTGAACGTGGGCGCCTTGGACCCGCCTTGGTGTTCGTGTTTATCTGGTCGACAATCGTATACGATCCGATTGCTTGCTGGACATGGAATAGGAACGGTTGGTCGGACGCTCTTGGTGTTCTCGACTTTGCAGGAGGGACGCCAGTACATATTTCTTCCGGCACAGCCGCACTCGCTATTTCAATTTACCTTGGTAAACGCAGAGGTTACGGGACGGAACGGCTGGCATATAAGCCGCACAATACAACCTACGTGGTCCTTGGTACTGTGTTTTTGTGGTTCGGTTGGTTCGGCTTCAATGGCGGTGCGCCTTGCATAAGACTCATATATTTAGTCCAGTCACTGAAGTGTTTCAAATTCAGGATCTGCGTTGTCCGCAAACTTACGGGCTGCAGAGGCTTCCATTGTCACTAATTTGGCCGCTAGTGTTGGCGGTGCCACTTGGATGCTCTGGGTAGGACTCGGAATTTATATTTGTTAGTTCGTCGATTGACGATAAAGTACCTTTACAGGATTACCGTCTAGAGAAGAAATGGTCTGCCGTCGGCTTCTGCTCAGGTGCTGTCTCCAGTCTCGTCGCTATCACACCAGGATCAGGTTTCGTTGGTGCTCGTAAGTGTGAACATGAACCATATAGCGATAACCGGCTGAAATATAGTTTGCCAGCTGCGTATCGTATTCTACCTAATCATCTGCTTCAGATATTTGCTTCACATGCAATTGGTGGTGTTGTTGGCAATATAATGACCGGTTTCTTCGCCCAGGCGAGTGTTGCAGGATTCGACGGAATCACAGTTATCGAAGGGGGATGGTTGGATCATCATTGGGTTCAGCTTGGCTTCCAAGTTGCGAACTCTGCGGCTGGCATGACTTACTCGTTCATTGTGACTGTGAGCAATTCCATCCTTTGTGTCTACTGCGGCCAAGTCGACTGACTCAATGCATCAGACCCTTATCCTATGGGTCATGCACTTCATTCCGCCACTCCGTCTCCGCTGCAATGAAGAGACAGAAATTATTGGTGTCGATGACGGCGAGATGGGCGAGTTTGCATATGACTATGTTGGCATCGAGATAGAACTCGGGCCTCGACATATGTACACCGGGGACGTCGGTGCAACTGGTGGAGGCAGGGAGCCTATGCACCACGAGATAAAAACCTCGATAGCCAGTGAGCATCGGAGCGATACTGAGTCCCATTACCCTCTGAATCACTTTCCCATGAAAGCGATTCGAGGATGAGGTGAAAAGGATGGTTAATTTCAACACTCGGGATAGAGAGCTTCGTATTTGTTTGTCGCCCGATGTTTTGGATTTTGGATTACTGTATTACTGTGACTATACCGTATCTGTCGCTCTTTTCTCTACTTTTTTACCTACTAGTATTAGCCACTCCCAATTTTCCATAGCCTAATTTGGTGGTGAGCAGGCACCGGGATAGGCATCGCCCCTTTGCGGCTGTGGTACACTCGCAACACATTGACTACAACCATGAATGACCAACCCATGAAGGCAGATGCCTCCCCGGCGGCGGTATCGTCGAGTTCGGCGGAAGCCAATTTAACTTTTATTCAGGCTTTACAGACTGAACCTGCCGACAATATATTCATCGCTGCACAACGCGGCGATGTGGACCTCATCCGCCAACTCATCGAGTCTGGTAAGGCAAAGGCCACAGACAAAGATGATGCCAATATGTGCGTGCGGGATGTGTCACTAATAGAGATAGAAACGAATTGACGACCTTTGTCGTGCAGCACACCACTGCACTGGGCAGCAATCAATGCGCAGATAGCGGCATGTAAATACCTCCTAGACCAGGGCGCAGATGTGGATGCACTCGGCGGTGACCTAGTTGCCACACCCATGCAATGGGCTGCACGCAATGGCTATCTCTACGTGATTCAGCTGCTGATTGCGCATAATGCCGACCCAAATATTTCCGACGATCAAGGATACAACACTTTACACCTTGTAACACATTCCTCGTCGATAATGCCGCTGCTCTATCTACTTCACCAACCTGTCAACGTGGACTCAAGAGATACGGCGGGACACACTTCACTGATGTGGGCGGCCTACCAGGGAGATGCGCTTTCTGTTGATTTGTTACTGAAGCATGGCGCGAATCCGAACATGGCTGATGATGCAGGGTTGACACCTCTGCATTGGGCAATTGTGCGGGGTAACAGAGTATGTATACGACGGCTGATAGAGAACGGCGCGGACATCGGTGCAAAGGACGGAGAGGGGAGAACAGCTCGCGATATGGCAGTAGAATTGAAGAGTCTCGGTGCTTGGAAGCGAGCTCTAGAAGAAGGCGGGATGAACGAGGATGGGATCAAAAGGCTCAAACCATTAAGCGATGTAGGTCTCGTGCTCGTCACATTTATTTATTCAATTCTCTGATCGTGTCATGGTAGCGGAACACCAAGATGGCTATCTTCCTCCTCCCGACATTGTTCTTCTACGTCATATTTATGACTTTGACATTACTGCCTTGGTATACTGGTATAATTTTGGCCATGGCGGAGTTTTTCGGCATGCACCATGTGAGTAATACGTAGGATCCCATTTTGCCTTACAAGCTGACCTGGAATGAAAGATTGTGACTCGCGTCCTTCTCAATAAAATAACATATACCGACAGTGTCCAACAGAGCCCTTATTTTGCCGGGATCATCTGTGGATCTATGGTTTGGGTTGCATACTGTTGGGTCACGCGGCTGGTGAATCGTATGTTTATCTACACATTTTGATTATGTGCTCGGCTCTAACTGCCATTTGCAGAGACACAGTCGCATGCCTTTACGCATCTGTCGTTCGCATTGGCAATGGGCCTCTGTGCTTACAATTTTTTCCGATCGATCATGTTAGACCCAGGGACATGTCCGAAACCAAGTAGTGATGGAGAACTCAAAACAGTACGTCGAAATTGATATTATTTCCGTAAGGTAGCAGGTGAACACTCTATCTACAGATAATAGAAGACCTTGCGTCTGAGGGCCGTTTGAACGGGCAAACATTTTGTATCACGTGCATGGTATGTGAGATGTCTACATTAAATTGCGTGAAAATTGATGAGCATCTTGCGTAGGCCCAGAAACCACTTCGTTCAAAACATTGTCGTACATGTGACAAGTGCATTGCTCGTAGTGACCAGTTCGTATATATATCTTTTGGCATGACGCAATGCTAACAGGCCGTGCCTGCCAGCCATTGCCCTTGGGTTTGGAATTGTGGTAAGCTCATGCGTCCGCCTTGAAATGAAAGCCTGCTCACAAATTATCTTCATAGTTGGCTCAAACAATCACCGACAATTCATTCTCTTTATCACGACACTTGTCATCGGTATCATATTATTTGACTATCTCGCTTATGCTTGTATGTTTTCCCAACTCGCCATCCCATCTTACTTCGACTAAGTTGTCCTTCCAGTCTTCTCCAATACTCCCCCGTCGGCGAGTCCCACCGATATATCCAAATCTTGTCCTCTACCAACCGAACTTTGCGTCATCACCGCGTCTGATCCTTTCTTGTTTTCGGTGGCGGCATGGTCGACGTTGCAGCTCTCCTGGACGATCGTCCTCCTTGCTAGTCAATTCTGGCAAATCGCGCGTCAAATGACGACTCTCGAGGTGTCTAACCTCGGCCGCTATGGATTTATGGGAGGCCGTGGTGGAGCAAGCATGAGTGGGCAAATGGGACACAGGAATCAACATCGTCACACTGGTGCGAGCCCTGACCCCGACGACGGAACAGCTTTAGAGAGTCCGGCTCCTGGACATGTCCATCAACATGCTGGTGTCTGTGCTGGCTGTGGAAGCGGATTCTTGATGAACTTGCTTGGACTAGACCGCTTCACTAAAGGCAAAGCTACGACCGGTCTTGCTCGTGCTGGACAGGCGACCAATCCCTTCGATTTGGGACTGGTTGGGAACTGCAAGGACTTCTGGACAGCTGGTAGAGAGTTAGGCGTACAGTACGACAAACTCTATGATGTGCCTCTGGAAGGTTTCCGAGAAGCTAAGTTACGAAGAGAGAGGGAGGACGATGACGATGACCATAGTTCGAGTTCACGAAAAAGTATTCGGAAAAGTTTGTTGATGGGACTTGGGTTGAGCCGTGTGGGCAGCAGTCGAGCTGGATACGAACCTGTTAATCAAGCGTAGGCGTTACGTGGACTTCTGTACTCATTTTATCCCCCACTTTCTTTGGTTCTATTTGACAAAGTCCAGAACCTCTGCATCATGCATTGTATTGATTGTACCTAATCAGTCAGTAGTGACAGCCCTGTTTGCCTCTCGCTCCGAACTCAAGGAATAGATCTCCTGGAGATCCATCACTTTAAATGGCCAAGTTAGCCAGCTTCCGCCGCTCCTGAAACCGGGCAGACCCATATCATTGAGTAGCTCGTCGATGTGCTGCGGCCAGCTTTTTCGAGCACATTAAATACCACCTCGACACAATAGAGAAGATAGGTCTTACTTAAAGAACTTGATAGCTCCACTGTAGCTCTCATTAGTCCAACACACCATATCAGGGTGACGCTTTCTCAGAAATGCTGCTTCTCGCTCAGTGGACAAGAAAGCCTCCTCGGGAGATGAGGGGATACGAAGAAACTTGTCGCCCAGGAAATATGAAGATATCCAGTGAGCCGATGTTTCGTATATGAACCCGTTATTCGTTGTGAACTAATCAACGAAATTAGCGAGGCATAAATTATGGGACAAGAATACGGACCGTTGCGCCATTAACAGCGAAGTCTCTATGAAGAATATTCTTCGCAGGTACCAGACCTCGATATAGAGAAGAGGCCCACTGTTGACTTTCTGGGTAAGCTGGCGGAGGGTTCGAAAGGCTAATGTAGTTCCATTTGTGATTTTGGGGTTCAGGTGTCACTGTCGGAGCATGTTTCCCGAGCCCTAAGGCGTCCTTTGTAGCTGCTGCATTAATACACGAGGCGTCAACGATGGAAGTTTGATGGGAACTATGGACATACGATCGAATATGTTATTCCATGACGATCTGAATCCTGTTGCCAGCACGACAGCGTCTGTCTTCAAAATACGTCCATTATTGAGCACGATCGATTTTCGGTCTGTTCCAAATGATATGGCACGAGCCGGAGCAATGAGGCTGATTTTTCCCTTATTCACCAGATCATAAAAGCCATTGCTACGGCCCGCGCCCTCGTCGTTGATCCGAATACCCCAGAATAACGAATGGGTTCGGCGTAATGGGGATGTTCGGGGGATCGATAAACTTATGAACTATCTGTTTGCGTTAGCTACAATCGCAATGTGGATAAGGCGCCAATGACGCACACCGTTCCAAGCAAGTGCATCCCAGAAGCCGTGCACTATTTTGCTTCCGAGCCAACTGGTATGTAAGAATTTTCTGCAATCTAGACTGAGTATATCAATAATTTATTTGCATACGATTCCCACCCACTCGAGTCGTGATCGGAGATCAATATGGGGTGACATTATAGAAAGCAACCTAGATCAATTGGGATTCTTGTGATCAGATTGATTTTAGTTATCACTTCCGCTAACCTCGATCTCCGAATGAAACCAGGCAATGGGATAGGAGAAGCCAGAAACATGTCCGTTGTTTCAAAAATTACTGAAACCGTTCGTCCCACATTCGTCAAATAAGACGCAATGCTGAGATCCAGAGGAGTTGGATTAGATGTGCATCAGGTAATCGAGCAACTGCACGCACTCCATGGCGGATTTACCCCCACCAACTATAACAACGTCCCTTGGCCTGCCCTGGAAATCGGGAGCAGTTGCAGCAAGAAAATCCTTTAGCCGGGGACCAAACTCGGATGAGTGAATGACCATCCCATCAAATGTACCATCCGATGCAATGGCGGGTGAGAGCCCATTGGGCACGGAGGCTTCGCTGGATCCCTTTGTCAATACGAAAATATCCCACAAGTCAGTCTATGGTAAGACATGAGCGCCACACGACCTACTCCGGTGCAAAGGACGATCTTGTCGAACTTCAACTCGCACAGTGTTCCGCTGATTTTGTCAGTGATAGTCACAACCCAGCTTGGTGTGTTTGATGCATCTTGGTTGATACGACGTATGTTGTTCACCTCCGTGTTGTACCGGATATTCTTGGGCAGGAAACGGTCTGTATAACTTTCCATGTACAGTCGCATGTCCTCTCCGGACAACCGTCCTCCAGTTGCCTTGAAGTCGGGGCGCTCCGGCATAGGAAGTGCAGAGAATCTGTATTCTCCATGCACACTGCATACAGAATTTAATCACTGGCGAAAGTGTGGAAACGAATGACTGACTTGTTTATTAAAAGATCAGGGTAAATTCTATCTTTTGACCAAACCCCTAGAATAACAGTTCAATTGATGCCTGGCGCGATCCAGTGGACTTACCCCCTGGTGAAGAATCTCGAGTCAGTACTGTCACATCGAATCCGTCACGAAGCAAAGTATGGGCTGTAACCAACCCAGCCGCGCCGGAGCCTATGATACCAACCGAATTTGCCATGAGCTTGGAGGGTGGAAAGCAGTGGGCCGTACTTCTGAGAGTTTATGCAGTGTGCAGTGTGGTTGTTTTTAAAGACTCGGGATAAATATAGTACTTGAAACATCTGAAACATCTCTGACAGTGCACTAGCACTAGTGAGATCCAAGTGACAAGAACCACATAACACAAGAAGATAGGATGCGATTAAAGGGACCTTCGAGCCTTCTCGAGGACTTTGTGGGGTATCAGCAGGTCTCTATAAGTCCATCATGGTAGGGTCCAATAAAGAACGTGTCGATCCTGGCCTTCTGTCGAACGAGGAAAATTCAATGGTTACGAGTCTAGCGTTCCCCAAGCCAGGTCCCAGTCCGTCTCGATATATATAACGAGGTTCCTGGAATGAAGTTCTGTCCAATTCCTACCTACCTGTTTTTCCCCACCGCCAACTGTTAGAGATGAACGTGGCTGTGTCGAGCGCCTCGCGACTTTGTGTCGGACTCCGGCTGGGGCTCTTGGTCCATAACAAAGGCCCGGGTAACAGCCTGAGGGTCAGATGAAAGGTCGTGAAATCGCCTCTCGATAATGTGGTCATCCGCGCCGAGTCCGCTGCCAGCGAACCTTGGATTTACGATGTCTACAAATAATGTTTAAGACTTAACTTGAAGTCCTTGCGCCAATCAGAGTTATCCTTGTGGTTGATGACATGGCCCAAGTCTCTTCGCAATTTCGAGTGTGTCATCGGAAGAATGTGTGGTGATCACAATGGCACCTGAAGCTACGGCGAATTGCAGGGTAAATTTCCAAGCGATTCGTTTTTCGAGTTGGGTACGCCAAAATATTGACTTATGATGTAAAGCCCACCAGTGCCAAGCACAAGGAGCGTATCACCACCTTTGAACGGTGTAGGCCCTATCGAAGCATTGTAAGCTGTCAATGCTGCACAACTAGTATTGGAAAATACAGCTGAGTCTTCTAATAGGATCATCTCAACATCTGACTTACGACAAAGTCGAGGCTCCATACGAAAGATGAACCGGAATACGCCCCAGCACTACAGTAAGCCACACAATAAATTAAAATAGCTTCAGTTAAACGACGCAAGTGGCAGCCTATGCCTGGGCAGGAAAGTCCTGTATTCGGCAAGGACTCCGTCTGACAATGCACCACCGCTACGTTTGCTAGGCGCCCACGGATATGCACTAGAGAGACGTGCGCACAGACCTTGTCGCCTGGCTTCCTATTTTCGACGTCTTTTTCGACGGATATAATTTCTCCAGCGTAGTCAGATACAGCAACCAAGTTATTCTTTACGCTGCGAAATATTTAAGAACCATAATCAGCAATCGGAAACTCCGGCTGACACGACAGGACTGTTGCACATATTTAGGGCAAAGGAAACGTTCCAATATAACAGAGGATGCAGATCAATATACCCTGAGTTCGTGCTTCGGGAGATGTCAAGTTGTCCTGTACGGGAGCAGCGCGAATTCTCAGCCAAATCTGAGGACCCGCGACTTCTTTGAGTAGCAGACTGAAATCCGCTGCTACACTTTTGGACGCCTTGTGTCAGTCAAAGCGACGCTGGAAGTCGAACTCGGATGTTTTTGGAGAGCGACATTCGCGGATTGTTTTGGGAATAGCCATGGCTGATGTTTGTAAGTGTGGAGCAGCTGGCGGTCGGGCAATGAGGGAATTGTGTTGGTAGATGGCAAAGCTATGGTTTGCAACAGCTACATAATTTGAAATATATTATGGACGTTCCGTGTCGGCATCTTCCAGAGCCTGGTGGTTGGTAGTAATGAGAACAAGACTCAAACGTGAAAATTGCCGAAAGACAGTACAATTGCGTGTGAGTTTAAGTAACAGAAGGGGGGGAGGGGTAACAACACACATATATTCAACCTCAGATCTCCTGACTGGATGCTTGGGTTAAGATTCCAACCCCGACATCTCATAATCCATGGGCACGTCTTTCCTCTCCAACCACGCTGCATCCTCGCTCCCCAAATCTACACCGTTGCCACAATCTAGCCGTCTCCTTGAAGGTAGCTCCTTCAGTTCGACCGTTCCACCATCGGTCCCGCCTTCTGTCCGCGCAACAACATAGTGCTCGCCATGCCACCCTACGAAATCAAGCGAAGGAAGTTCAATGGCAATACTGCGTGCATTTGAGTTCCAAAGAACGGTTTGCAGCTGAATTTCCTTTGGAGGCAGAAGATTGGGCTGAGGTCGGCGCTTAGAGGTGCCATGGAGATGAAGGAACGACAATGACGAAAATGATGCAAATGCTGGCGCGTATTCATTCTGCATGTAATCGATAAGTGCGTTAACAAGTGCCGAAGATGAAAATTATGCACCAAAGATATCCTTGAAACGACCGTTGCAAGATGTATAGCCACCATCTCTTCCGGAATGGCCTCAACTAAAGACCTCAACACATCCTGTCCCAGCTCCGAAACTCTCACTCGTAACACTCGAAGCCCGGTTAAATCTCCCAAGACGGTCAACACAAACTCCCAAGGACAATTCCCCAAATCCAATCTTCTGAGCTTCTTTCTGCCTCTGAGAAATCGCGTCACAGATTGAAACATGCCTAACTCATTATCGTGCCCTACCAAAACAAACCTGAACGCTTCCAAGTGCGGTAAGAAGGTATGCTGCCCATCGATGATGTGGTCACTGCCGAATATTACAATGGCTGATCCAGGCTCCTCAAATGTCCCATGGAGTGTCAGACTCTGCAGATTATGCGCATGCGCAATACGCGTCAGGACAATGTGCGATATTCGCGTGTCAACCAGGTCGAGGTGTGTTAGGTTCTTGATTGTCACAGATTGGAAGGCGCTGTCCCAGGAGTGATCGCGTTTTAGGTAGGCACCTAGGCAGAGATGCCGGAGGCCTGATAAGTTTTGGTCCAGCACAGTGCGGACTTCACCCATGTCTGCGAACCCATCGTCGTCTTCTGCGCGTAAAGTGAATTTACGCAGGTTGCGAAAGGCCGACACCCCTACTGCATCAAAATGCCATCCTCTGTAAAATAGGTCGGTCATGAAAATTTTCCAGTGGCATCGGGATATATACCTACATGAGACCTAAACTTTGCAGATGCGGGTGGCTTGCCAATACGGCCTGCACCATATCCGCACGCATTTCCGGATAACCAATCCACTCGAACTCACGCAGAGCTTTGAAGGCTGGTAATGCAGTCCGAAATAGCCCTTTGGCGATATTTTAACGCATGAATAGAATTGGACAAGAATTACTTACGAGTCATGAGATCCAACATGTCCCCTTCCTCGTACGACCAATGCAACCTTAATGTCTTTATTCGACCAGCAAATCTCGAATCAGCTTTGACGCGATCACAGGCATCCAGGCTCCGGTTTAAATTATCGGAATCTTCTCCAAAATATAGGTCGAGTGTATGAAAAATGAGTTCCACGGCGATGTCGCGGTGAAAGGATGATACGAAGAGCCAGGTGCGGAGGTGATACCGAGGGATGTGGCGGGCTATGAGTTGCCAAATTTCTGGCGGTGCACGTTGCGAAGCGGGTTCATTTTTTAAATGAATCTAGGTCTTTGATGTAAGAACACATCAAGCGTTTGTGAGAAACTATTGACCTGTATATCCCTCCGCAGGTGAGTTTGTAACTCTCGATCAGAAGGGTCAAATTTCAGTGCAGCCTGAAAGTCTGTGATACCGAAGGCAAGCAGTTAGTTGACTTACATTTTCCAAAATAGCTGACACATGGAGGTTATAGAACAAGTCTCAATGTCAATCGACTCCAGAAATGCAGAATCCACGAATGTGGTGTTCGATTCATGCATTGCTTCAGCCAACGCAGACATATGGAAAGGCAGGAAATGTCCGCATACCCATATTATATCTACTATGATGCAAGAGGTCACGAGAGAAACTTGTTCTGACATACCTTGTTGAGCTTTCGCGAGCAAAATTTCTCCAGCAGCTTTTCTTGCATTTCCTCTGGCAACCAATGCTCTTGTCAAATCATGCTTGGGCAGATTGGGAGTACGCAAGTAGACATCCAGAAAGCGTTCTACTTCGGAGCCATACCTGAAAGTGGTATGCATAAGTATATCCAACATTTAAGCAAATAGAACAACGCACTGCCCACTTTCGATTAGTGTCAACGACGTGTTCAGTAGAAAGCTCGCTTTGCATGTCGCTGGTAGAGACTGTATAGCCTCGGAAGCGGCCGATGTTAGTTCGTCGCCATCGCCAGTGTGGGGTGGTTTGGCCATAACTGTGAGTATGAAACGGCACCTCAACGATTTCGTCAGTGATACTCAATAGGCTACCGGTCTCATAAAATAGACCTTTGAACAAGGGCGGCTACAGCTAGGCAATCTGTTTAAAGAGCGCGGGTGCCGAGCTCATCGCCGTTCGAAAGAAGCAGTTATGCTCAGGGGTGGAATCACGTGGATAAGTATCATGCAATTTTATTTTGGATTGTGGAGTTCTCAATAGTACGACCTACGAATATGTATTTGAACACC
>Ga0193716_1001866_pt1 | contig 12070 bp, 12 predicted proteins | sample U2c1metaG_FD_145901 | JGI IMG/M metagenome (GOLD analysis project Ga0193716, IMG submission 145901) | Soil microbial communities from a riparian zone of the East river system, Colorado, United States - U2c1 | ecosystem: Environmental > Terrestrial > Soil > Riparian zone | place: USA: East River...
CACTGCCAGCTGCGCGGCGCCGACCGAGCCGTAGGTGTCGAGCACGCCCTTCATGTCCATCGCATCGGAGACCACGAGCCCGCGAAAGTGCATGTCGTCGCGCAGGAGCTGCGTCAGCACGTTGTGCGAGAGCGTCCCCGGCAGCCCGCTCGAGTCGAGCGCCGGCATCGATCCGTGGAACGTCATGATCGCGCCGACACCCGCCTTCACCGCGGCGTTGAACGGCACCAGCTCCACGCTGTCGAGCCGCGCGCGCGACACGCGCACCACTGGCAGCGCAAGATGCGAGTTCGTTCCGGTGTCGCCGTGCCCGGGGAAATGCTTCCCCGTCGCGATCATCCCGTGTTCCTGCACGCCGCGAATGAAGGCCGCTCCCAGCTGCGCGACAAGCACCGGATCCTCGCCGAACGAGCGCGTGCTGATAACCGGATTCGCCGGATTATTGTTCACGTCGAGAATCGGCGAGAAGTCGATCTGGTAGCCGATCGCACGCCCTTCGAGGGCCGTGATGCGCCCCTGCTCGTACGCGAGCATCGTGTCGCGCGTCGCGCCAATCGCCATTTCCGGCGGAAAGAGCACCGCGCCGCCCAGGTCGATGCCGTTGGGGAGGAAATATCCGCCGCGCGCGCGATACCCGGCGCCGAACTCGAGATCTCCACCAACCAACAGTGGCAGGTCGCTCATGCGCTGCAGCGCGTTCAGCTTCGCCGCGATCTCGAGCGGTGACCCCACCGACATGATCACGCCGCCCACGTGCTGCTGCGTGATCCAGCCGGTGATCTTACGCCACTGCGGTGCGTCGGCGCTCACGTAGTCGCCGAAGAGCTGCGGCCACACCATTTGCGCCGCTTTGTCCCTCACCGACATGCGCGCGAGCGCGCAGTCCACCCACGCGGAGTCGCTCTTCGAGTCGCATTGGGTGGAGCGCGGCGCGCTCGCCGCGACGGGCGCGCGAGGCGAGCCCTCTGTGCGCGCGCCGGTGGATGTGCACGCCGCGGTGAAGAGCAGGGCGGTCAACAGCGCGCTCGAGCCCCGTCGCGCCGGCTCCCGCCATCCGGTCTTCACCAGTTGATCGTACCCTGCTTGCTCGTGTCCACCTGTTCTTCCTTCCCGGTCTTGAACAGGAACATCTCCATGTTCTTCGTCAGGAATTGGCGCGCCTGCGGGTCCATCAGGTTCAGCCCATAATGGTTGATCAGCATCGTCTGCTGCTTCAGCCACAGCTTCCAGCACTCCGCGCAAATCTCTTCCTTCGCGCGCGCGCCGATCGGTCCGGGGAGCGGTGGACGCTCGAGCCCCTCGCGCGTCGTTCCGCAGCGAGTGCACGTCACTTCAGCCATCAGTCAGTCTCGAAAACGGGAATCGCGCGCGCGCTCAGGCGCGCGCGTAGCGGATCTTGGCCAGGCGCACCGCAGCCAGCATGCGGATGTAGACCCAGCCGATGTCGAATTCGTACCACTTCGCCTTGAATTTCGCTGAGTGCGGATCGGCGTGATGATTGTTGTGCAGCTCCTCGCCGCCCAGCCAGATCGCGATCGGCGAGATGTTGCGGCTCTCGTCCTTCACGTCGTAGTTGCGGTAGCCCACGGCATGGCCGACGCCATTGATGATCCCCGCCGCCCAGAACGGAATCCAGAGCATCTGCACGCCCCACACGATCGGCCCGACGTAGAAGCCGAACAGGTACACGTCGATCGTCAGCATCACGAGAATGCCGAGCCAGTTGAGGCGCGCGAGCACGTAGCGCTCGAGCCAGTCGTTGGGTGTCCCCTTGCCGTACTTCTCGAGAATCCCCGGCTGGCGAACCGCCTGGCGATAATAGAACGCACCCTTCAGGATGATCTCGCGAAGGCCCTCCATCACCGGCGAATGCGGATCTCCTTCGCGATCCGCGAACGCGTGATGCTTCCGGTGGCACGCCACCCACTCCTTCGTCACGATCGACGTCGACAGCCAGAGCCACACCCGCATCGGAATCTCTGCCAGTTTGCTGAACGTCACGCCACGATGCGTCTGCGCGCGATGCAGAAAGAGCGTCACGCAAACGTTCGTGAGGTGCCCGGCGATGACGACGAAGAGCACCGGCTTCCACCAGTGCGTGGCCCACATAGCGAATCCTGGCATTGCTTCCTGACCTGAAGATGAAAACGTTATCGCGCCGCACGTGGAGAGCGGCTCGGAGACCATCAAATCGGCTGCGGACAGCCTGGCGTGCGAGCGCGAGAAGTACTGACTCGCAATCTAGCGACCGTAGAAAGCCAGAGCCACCGTGAAGCCACTACGCCCCTTGACGTCGAGTCCAAAGGCTCGTCCCAAGTGAGCGCATCCTATCGTGCTGCGCCTGCCGCGTGCAGATTCGCGTGGCAAACGCGGGTCGGTCGCGCCTCCCTCTTCAACCTCGAGCGCTTTCATGTCAATGCGGCACATCGTGCTGTACTCGGCGATTTTTGGCGCGATTGGCGCCTGCTCTTCTTCGCGCTTTGATGCCTCGACCGCACAGGCGACGCTGTTGCGTCGCGACGCCGAGTGGTCCGAAGTGTCATCCGCTGGAAAGGATGTCGACAAAATCGCCTCCTACTGGTCCGATGACGCGCTGGTCGTCTTCCCCGGACAGCCTACCATCGAGGGTAAGGCCGCGATTCGCGCCTTCGTCGCCAGCAGCCTTGCAACTCCAGGGTTCTCGATCCACTGGCGCTCCGAGAAACCCGATTTCTCTCCCGATGGAAAGCTCGCTTACATGCACAGCGACACTGAGATGACGATCCCAGGCGCAGACGGGAAGCCCGCAGCCGTGCATCTGCGAGGCTTGACGGTTTGGCGCATGGAGCCGGACGGCCAGTGGCGCTGCGTCGCAGACATTGCAAACGAGGCACCGCCGGCGGCGCCAGCCACGAGCTAAGGTTGTGTCGACATTGAAGTTACGACACCTCCGGTACTCACCGGCCCAGGCTTATCCGCGGCGGGAGGCGTCCCCCACGTATCGTTTGACGAATTGAAATCGGGGACGGTACCATCCGGCCACAGCCTCGCGCCCGCGAGCGGCGCTCGCACGGGGATCGTCGCGGTGTACCGATCGCCGAGGAACCAGATGTCGACGGGGAGCTTCACGTCCTGCGTCGAGCCGTCGGCGAGTTTGAGCCGCAGTTCCACCGGGAACGGGATCGACGTGTGCTTCCGGAGCTGGATCATGGCGATGTTGCGCCCGTCGGTGGACACAGTGGCTGCGGTGTCGATCCCGATGTCGAGCACATCGTCCGTGTAGAAGAATCCGCGCCAGAACCACGCGAGGTCCTCACCAGTCGAGCTCTCGATCGAGCGAAAGAAATCCGCCGGCGTCGGATGCTTGAACGCCCAGCTCGCAGCATACTCTCGGAACGCCTGGTCGAACGCCGCGCGCCCCACCACGTGATTTCTGAGCGCGAGCAACGCTGCCGCCGGCTTGCGATAGCCGATCGTGCCCAGCGCGGCTGGCGGCACGCGATCCGGCGGCGTGATGAGTGGTCGCTGCTCGCCCGACAACAATGTCGCGCGCCACTCGCCCATGTAGAGCGGCCATTGCAGGTTGCGCGGAAAGCGCTGCTCGTTCGAAAACGTGTTGATGTAGGTGTTGAACCCCTCGTCCATCCACGCGTAGCGCCGCTCGTTCGAGCCGACGATCATCGGAAACCACTCGTGGCCGTGCTCGTGATCGAGCGTGCCGAACACGCCGTTCGGATCCGTCTCCATCGACGCGTAGTTCACGAACACGATCATCGGGTACTCCATCCCGCCCACCGGACCCGCAACTGACGTCGCCTGCGGATACGGGAACGGCAGCACGAGCTGCGAGTACGTCCGAATCGTCCACTGCGTTTCCTCGGCCGCATGCGTCCACTCGGCGCCCGCCTTCGGCCACTCGTAGTACGCCTGCGCGATCACGCCCTTCCAGCTCGTCGCATCCCAACGGAAGTCCGGCGCGCCGGCCCACGCGACATCGCGCACGCGCTGCGCGCGAAAGCGCCATGTCTTCGTCCCGCTCGTCGCCACCGGCTTCGACTCGGCCTCGGCGATGACTCGAACTACGGTGTCGCTCTTCGCGGCGAGCGCCAGCCGCGAGCGCTGTGCGGCGCTCAGCACCTCCTGCGGATTCTGCAGCACGCCGCTTCCCGCTACGACGTATCCGGCGGGAACGGTGACGGCGAAGTTGATGTCGCCGTACTCGAGATAGAACTCGCCCTGCCCCAGATATTGATCGGTGTTCCACCCGCGCACGTCGTCGTATACGTCGACGCGCGGATACCACTGCGCGATCTCGTAGAGCGGGCCGTCGCGCGCCATTCGGTCGGAGCCGTGCTCCGGCACTGAGAAGCTGTAGTCCATCGCGATCGTCACCTTGCCACCGTGCGGCGCGAGCGGCTCCGACAGCGCGACGCGCATTTGTGTCTGATGCACCTCCGACGTCGCCTTCGCGCCGTTCGTGACGAGATTCTGAATCTCGTAGCCGCCTTCGAAGCCGCGGTCGCCGAATCGCGTGTCTTCGGGAAAGAGATACGACCCAGCGCTTCCGGTCTTGTACAGATTCTGGTCGAGCTGCATCCACACGTAGTGCAGCGTGTCGGGCGAGTTGTTCGTGTACGCGAGCGACACGTGCCCCTTGATCGTGTGTCGCGTAGTGTCGAGCGTCGCCACGATGTCGTAGTCGGCGCGCTGCTGCCAATAGTCAGGACCGGGACGTCCATCCGCAGTGCGCACGCGCGTCGCCGGCGGCCAGTCCATGCGATCGAGTCGCGCGAACGGATCGGCGGGTGTCGGGATGCGCTCATCGCCGTTTGCTCGCTGCGCGCTGGGCGCCGTCGAAGCCGCAGATGCCGGGGCCGGCGCCTTCACCGTCAACGACTCGACGCGAACGGGCGCGACCGCCGGTGACGCCGGCTGCGAAGGATGCGCGACGGGCGAGCACGCGACGACACTCGCGATCACGACGGGAACAAGAGCACGCACGGGATACCTGACCATGATGAGGATTCGAGTCCGAAGGTGACAATTTAGCCAAACGCACGTCGGGCCATGGCGATCGCGTCCTTGGTGACCTGCGGCCACTTGCTGGCGCACCTGCTCTTCCGTAGCGTGACTGCGTGACCACCACCTCTCCCCGGACACGCGCTGCAGCGCTCGTCGGCCGCGCCACCGCCGCCGGTACCGCGCGCTATGGCGCCCGTGCCGCCGCGAAGCTCGCATCTGATTTTCTTCGGCCGCTCTCCCCCAACGGCATTCTCCTCTCCTCCATCGGACTCGGTAGCTACCTGGGCGAGTGCGACGAGGCCGACGACATTCGCTACGCGGACACGGCACACCACGCAATCGCCACGGGGATCAACCTTCTCGACAGCGCGATCAATTATCGATGCCAGCGCTCGGAGCGAGCATTCGGGAAGGCGCTCTCGAGGGCGGTACGCATGGAAACCGCGGCGCGCGATGAGCTCGTCGTGTGCACGAAAGGCGGCTACATCCCGCTCGACGGCACCCAACCCGCCACTCGTGAGGAGTACCTCGAGTACGTGAAGCGCGAGTACATCGCCCCGGGGATCGCGCGCGCCGACGAGATCGTCGCGGGCGGGCACTGCCTCGCCCCCTCCTTCCTCGCCGACCAACTCGCGCGCAGTCGCGCCAACCTCGGCGTCGAGACCATCGATCTGTACTATCTGCACAATCCCGAGCAGCAGCTCGACGCCATCGATGATGTGGAGCTCGAGCAGCGCATTCGCCTGGCCTTCGAGTTGCTCGAGATGCGCTGTTCGGCAGGTGAGATCGGTGGCTACGGATGCGCCACCTGGAGTGGCTTGCGCACGCCGCCGGGCGAGCGCGGCCACCTCAGTCTCGCGATGCTCGTGCGCGTCGCGCGCGAGGTCGGTGGAGCAGACCATCACTTTCAGGCGGTGCAGCTCCCCGTGAATCTCGCGCTCAACGAGGCGATTCGCACGCAGACGCAGCGCATCGACGACCGTCCACTCACGCTGCTCGAGGCCGCGTCCGAGCTTGGCGTCGCCGTCATCGCGAGCGCGACGCTGCTGCAGGCGAAGCTCGCGAGTAAGCTGCCGCAACAGATGCGCGAGGCGCTCCCAGGCCTCTCAACCGATGCACAGCGCGCGATCGCCTTCGTGCGCGGACTCCCCGTGATTACGAGCGCTCTCGTCGGCATGCGCAGCGCGGGTCACGTGCGCGAGAATTTGGGGGCAGCGCGCGCGGGGCATTGAGTGGGGTCAGTGCACTAGCGAGTAGTACTACGTTGTGAACCGCACACAGACGGGCACTGACTGACAAAAACAGCAGACTACTTTTTTATTTTTTCCGTTATTGCCCGTCTGTGTCTGTCATTGTGCAGTTCACAACGCAGTTCTACTCCCTCCTGAGCCGAGCCCGCGCATCCACACTCTGCGCTCCACGCACCGAAGCCTTCGCCCCGCGCACCAACGTGAGAATCGATACCTCCGCGCGCGCCCCCACGCGGAAGGGAATTCCCCAGTAGTTCGTTCCCGGACTCACATAGAGCAGCGAGTCCCCGCGCTTGTACGCGCCCATCGCGAGCTCGAGAAATGGATTCGCGAGACTCCAGCCGATGCGATTGATGGAGAACTGCCCCCAGTGCGTGTGCCCGCTCAGCGTGAGTGGAACCTCGGCACTCGCGAGCGGAGGCCACAGCGCCGGATTGTGGGCGAGCACCACCGTGAACATCCCCTCCGGAACGCCTGCGAGCGTCGCCTTGATATCCGGCGCGGGGACGCCCGGCCCCGGACGATGGCCCGCCGCGGGATCGCCCGTCCCCGCGATCGCGAACCGCACGCCACGATGCTCGATGATTCGGCTCTCGTTCACGAGCACCGTGTGCGAGAGCGCGCGCAGCCGCGGAAGCACCCCATCCCACCCGGCGTACACCTCGTGATTGCCCGCGATGATGTAGACGCCGAGCGGCGCCGAGAGATCGCCGAGCGCCGCGGCGTAGATGCTCACGTCGGGTGCGTAGTCGTCGATGAGATCTCCCGCGACCGCGATGAGATCGGGATTCGATGCGCGCACGGCCGCGGCGACACGCGCGAGATGCGCGCGTGATGAGTGCGGACCGATGTGCGTATCGCAGATGAGCGCGATACGAAGCCCCTCGAGTGCATCGGGGAGTGTTGGAAGCGTGACCGTGAGCGGAAGCGATACGAGCTTCCGCGAGCCGCCGTAGCCGGCCACGGCCAGAATGCCGTACACGATGGCCACGCCGATGAGCGCGGTGCGTCCCACAACTCCGGTCGCACTGAACGGCGCACCGGCGATCGCACCGATCACTCCCCCGAGCGCGCAGAGGATGAGCAGGAGCTGCGCATACCACATGGGCCGGAAGACGAGCAGGCGCATCGCCTTTCCGGGATAGTGATCGCTACCACGACTTCGAAAGAAGATCGCGAGCGGCAGCACGGTGAACAGCACGACGGCCGCCGCGATGGTGCGCCAGCCGCCCACGACCGGCGCGAGCAGCAGACCGACGATCACCCAGCTCCCGGCGAAGATCGAGAGGACGACGGTGAGCGCGGTCAGCTGTGCGCGCAGGAGCGCGGCGCGCGGGCTGGGGGATCGCTCAGGGCTCACGCGACCCCTTCAGCCTGCGAGTCTACTTCGAAACCGTCAGCGGCGAGACGAGCACGTGCAGATTGTGGTTCACGCGAATCCCCGCGATGCCGTCCGTCGGGAACTTCGACTTGGGAACCGCCGTGACGAGATTGCCGTCCATGATGAAGTGCACGGTGTCGGCCGCGACGTGCACCGACATCTTGTACGTCGCCTTTCCGCTCGCGTCTTCCTTCGGAATTTTCGGGCTTTCGGTCCAATCGACGATCGTGGTGGTGTTTTCGCCGTCGCGCGTCTTGATCAGATACTTTCCGTCGCCCCGCACGACGTAATAGCCGTACTTCACCTTCGCAGGATCGGTCAGATTCGATCCGCCGAGGAAGACGCCGTAGGCTTCGGGGTGCTTCGGCTTTTCGAGCTGGTCGATCGTGGTCGAGATCTGGTACTGCCCTTTGAAGTTGTCCTTCGCGGCAAAGGTGATGTGCGCCGGCCCAGTCTGGATCTCCCACCGTCCGCCCTTTTCCGTGTATTTGGCGTCCGTGATCTTGGCATCCGCATGATCGGTGACGCCCGTATAGCCGGCCGGGACGCCCGTACCGACCGCCGCCTTGTCGGCGTCCATGTGCATCCCCGCCATCCCGGTGTCGGCCGGCGCGGCCGCGGGGGCAGTGGCCGGCACCGCAACCGACGCGGTCGCCGAGTCCGCGACGGCATCCGTTTTCGCCTTCGCGCACGCGGCCACGAGGATGATCGCGCTCAAACCCATGAATTTCTTCACCAATCCCTCCGTTGAAAGTCGTGAGTGCTGCCGGGGAATATACCCGAGAGTGCGTTCCGTGCCCCACTTACGTCTGGCGTGTCGACTCGCGTCTGCGCATACTCACTGCGTAGCCCTGGTCGCGCGCGTCGATCGTTGCGCATGCTCGCGCCCGGAATTTGCCGTGAAGGCTGCTTAGTGCAGCGGACAACTATTCATCACGCGGAGCACAACGTATGGCGACCAAGAAGAAAAAGGCTCGCAAGTCGACTTCCCGTAAAAAGAGTGCAACGAAAAAGAAGGCCGCGAAAAAGGGGAGCGCCCGTCGTCGCGGCGGACCGCGCGCCAAGAGCTCGGCGAGGAAAGCCACTCGCAAGGTCGCACGCAAGGCGACGAAAAAATCCGCGAAGAAAGCCGTCAGGAAGGCGGTGAGGAAAGTGAAGAAGGCCGCGCCGAAGCGTGCCGCGAAGAAAAAGCAGTCCACTGTCGCGCGCGTGAAGCGCGTCGCATCGGAAGTCGGCACGCAGGCGATGGACGCCGGCAGGAGCGTGGTGGACGAAGCGAAGAGCATCGGCGAGCGCGTGTTCGACTTCACCTCCGACGCCATCGACAAGGTCACCTGACCCGCTGCAGCACTCACGGCTCGGCGAACGGGGACAGCGCTATGCTGTCCCCTTTTCGTCTCCGCGTTCCACGCTTCGCAGCCACGCGATCACCATCGTCGCCACTTTTTCGCGGCAGTAGTCCACCGTGAGCACGTGCCCGCACCCTTCGAGCATCTCGAGCTTCTTCGTGCGCGCACCGAGCAGCGCGAACGCATTCCTCGCGACGCTCTCCGTGATGCGATTGTCTTCCTTCGACTGCATGTAGAGCGTCGGCGCTGTCACGCGCGGAAGTGCGGCGCGCGCCGCATCCGCAGCGCGCACGAGCTCGCGCACCAGCTGCGGCGTCGTTGCCCCGTACGCGAGCGCCTCCGCACGCGCCGCCGGATCGTGAATCGATTGCGTCCCCGCGCCACCGACGTACGGCATCACGACGCCAATCGCCGGCGCCGCGCGCACGAGTAGCCGCAACAGCGGCGGCGCATCGATGTACGGCGCGAGCAGCACGAGCGCCGCGAGCGCCGGATCATCCGCCGCGAGCGTCGCCGCGAGCGCGCCGCCCATCGAGAGTCCCACGAGCGCGACCTTCGCGTGTCGCGCGCGCATCGCCGCATACGCCTCGCGCGCCGACGCCAGCCACTCGCTCCCGTTCGACGACGCGAACTCCTGAAGCGTGCGTCCATGTCCGGGCAGGAGCGGCGCGCTCACATCGAATCCGCTCTCGCGCAGCTGCCGAGCAAGCGCCGCGACGGTTTGCGGTGTGTCGCCGAACCCATGCAGCACGACCACGCCCATCGCGGCCCCGGGCGCCGTCAGCGTCAACGGCTCCGCGCCCGGAATGATCCCGAACGTACCCACCGGAAACCGATTCCCCACTCGGCGATGGTACATCCGCTTCATCGAGATCCCCCATACCCACAGCGCGGCGACCACAGCGATGAGCACGAAGATCGTCGTCGCGCCGAAGAGCATGCGCACGAGCTGCATCAGGGGCGAATCTCGACGGGTACAAAAGAAACGGGGGCGGAAGCCGTCAGGCTTTCGTCCCCCGCTCTCGCATCCCCCCCACGAGGATGCAATGCGATTGCTTCGATGTCGTCACCGGCTTGCGGTATCACCGCATCGCCGGCGCGCTCCATCTCTCGCGGCGAACCGGTTGCAACTCCCGCGCCGTTGTTCATGAGGGGCGTCCGATGGTCGTTCCGGTCACGCGACGACGTGGAAGCCCTTCACGCGTTGCTTCCCCGCAAACGTTTCGGCCTTCACACCCGTGAGCTGCCACGCGCGCGCCATCGCCGCACCCACTGACTCCGCCTTTTCCTGGCGCGCGACCGCGAGCATGGATGAGCCCGCACCGCTCAGCGTCGCACCGATCGCCCCCGCCTCCAGCGCCGCCGCCAACACCGCATCGTACCCGCGCACGAGTCGCCTCCGATGCGGCACGTGCAGCACGTCGTCGAGCGCAGCCGCGAGCATCGCCTCGTCCGCCGTCGCCAATCCGCGCACGAGCGCCGCGCCCTTGGCCGCCGCATGCACCGCCGTCACGTGCGGCACCACGTTCGGCAGCGCTTCGCGGGCACGCTTCGTCTCGAGCAGGAACTCCGGCACCGCGAACACGAACGCAAGCGACGGATGCACCTCGAGCGGCGACACGATCACCTGCCCCGCATGCGTCAGCGCGAGCGTCGCTCCGCCGAATACCGATGGACACACGTTGTCCGGATGCCCCTCCAGCGCCGTCCCCACCTCCGCGATGCTGAACGAGTCGAGCCCGAGCTTCAGCATCGCGTTCGCAAGCGCCGCCCCCGCGACGTACGCCGCCGCGCTCGAGCCAAGCCCGCGCCCCACCGCGATCTCCGACGTCGCCGTGAATCGCAGCCGCTCAGGCACCGGCACCTTCTTCATTCCGGCTGCCGCACGAAACCCGATGTAGATGGCGTCGTGCGAATCGCGCGTGTTGAGCATCGCCAACGTTCCCGCGCGCTCGAACTCGGGCTCGGGTGATCCGCCTGAATCCTGTCGCACGCTCGCGGTGAGCCAACGGTCCACCGCGATACCGACGCAGTCAAAACCCGCTCCGATGTTTGCGGCGGACGCGGGGACGCGAACGGTGGCTGAGCGATCTGAGGTGGTCACGCGAGAAGGCTAATGAGGCACGGCGCATCCGTGAAGCGCGCGCGATGCCACGAGTGCGTTACGCCTGACGACGAAACTCCGCCGATGACGGCGCGCGATCGTCGAACTCCGCGAGCGATGTGCGCGCTGCGGGCGCGAGTCGCGCAACGAGCTTGTCGAGATCGGAGATGAACAATCCGCCGCCCTCGCGACGCACGAGCCCCTCCGCGCACAGACGCCCGAGCACGAGCGAGATCGACTCGCGCGTCGCGCCGACCAATTCGCCGAGCAGTCGACGCGGCACCGGCGGCGCAGCGTCGGGCGCGCGCGCATCGTGACTCTGCGCGAGACGCACGAGCGATGCGATGAGCCGCTGTTCAACCGTGAGCATCGCATGCTGCCCGAACTTCACGAGGAGCGCCGTCCGCTCGGCCATCAGCTGCCGCAGAAGAATCAGCGCGGTCGCGGGTTGCTCACGGAGCATCGCGCTGAACTTCGCGGAGCTGAGATGCAGCGTCTCGCTCTCTTCTTCGGCGCGCGCCTGGCTCGCATAAACAGATGATCCCTCGAGCCCCTCACCCCCGAACGTCTCGCCCGGCGTCGCTACCCACGGCACGAAGCTCCGCCCCGCCCCCACCTGATTCCGCAAGACGACCTGGCCGCGGAGCACCATAAAAATGCCGTCCGCCGCTCCGCCCTGCTCGTAGATCGTGAATCCAGCGGGCCAAGAGGTGCGCGCGCCATAAGCGGCAATTTGATCCCGTTGCTCACGGGCAATCCGCGTTATTTCTTTCATGCAGACCGAAGACGACGCCATGGGGCCACCGGAGTTGCCTGTGCATACACGCTGGCAACCATGCCGCATGTCGGACGTCCCGTGTCGCAATGTACGGGCCGTAAGCTGAGCGGGCACAGCGGTTTCCCCATTCCGTGACCTTCACAGAATGTCCAGCTCCACGCACGCGATGCCTGCAGTGGGAACGCCGTTCATACTGCAGGCATCGCG
>Ga0193716_1001867_pt1 | contig 12070 bp, 15 predicted proteins | sample U2c1metaG_FD_145901 | JGI IMG/M metagenome (GOLD analysis project Ga0193716, IMG submission 145901) | Soil microbial communities from a riparian zone of the East river system, Colorado, United States - U2c1 | ecosystem: Environmental > Terrestrial > Soil > Riparian zone | place: USA: East River...
CCCCCACACCCCCAAACTTCCACACCTCAACCTCCCAAACCCAAACCTTCCTCTTCCCTTCTCCCACCTACCCAACAACCTCCCTCCCTTCCAAAATCACACGAACGTCCATAAACCCTGCCACCCGCAGACCAGACCGTCCCGCCCTCCTCATAACCAGCACATCCTGGACCCCAGACGAAGATTTTGCGCTGCTCCTGCAGGCGCTGCAGCTGTACGAGGTGCGTGCGAGGGAGGTTAATCGTAGCCGTAGCCGGGTGAGGGAAGGAGGTGGGGAAGACGGTGAGGCGTTACCGAAGGTATTGATGATTGTTACGGGGAAAGGACCGTTAAAGGAGAGGTATATGAGGGAGGTGGAGAAGCTGCAGGGTGGGGATGAGGGGGAGGGGAATGGGTGGGAATGGGTGAGGTGTATTAGCCTTTGGTTGGAGGCGGAGGATTATCCTGTTTTGTTAGGTACGTGCTTGTCGTTTTTTGCCCATTACTTGTGGTTTGGTTTTCGATTCTGGTCTTTTGGTTATTTGGTGTGGTGGGGAAAAATCGGACGCTGATCGCTCATGATTTGTTTTGGTTTTGGTTTGCGGGTACAGGATCAGCAGACCTAGGCATCTGTCTCCATTCGAGCTCGTCAGCTTTAGATCTTCCAATGAAAATAGTCGACATGTTCGGTTGTGAACTCCCAGTCTGCGCACTTAATTTCGCATGGTACGTCCATCTTATCCTCGATTATTTGACCTATCAAGTCAAATCAACCACCCCAAGCCTCGACGAACTAGTCAAAGATGGTAAAAACGGACTCATATTCACATCCCCCCTCGAACTATCCCAGCAGATCGAGACTCTCCTTACTTCTTTCCCTTCCCCGCACGGACCGCTCGCCAACCTCCGTGCATCCTTGCTCGAATCGTCCAGGGCCCCATCCGCCTCAGCCCCTGCTGTTAATCCCAGTCTTAATACAGACACGGGCGACGGGGACCGCTGGGAGTGGAACTCGTGGGATGACAATTGGAATAAAGTCGTTAGGCCGCTTGTGTTGAGGGACACGAATGGGTATCACGATGAGTGGGTTATGTGATGGTTGTTGTTTGGATGTATTATATTATTCTTTTCGTTTTGGTATATGTAGGGGATGGATATCAATTGATAATGCATTAATTATCCCCTCCAGCCTATTCCAAGTCAATCTTGACTCGGAATAGGCTGCAAAGAGCTCAATACCCCAACTTCTCTAAACAATCCTCGAGTATCTTCTTCGCAATCTCTACCTCCTTTCGGACCTCCTCACCCCCAGGCTCCGAATGGTCAGTCAAAAACCAAGGCGCGATGTTCTCCTTGATATCATACAACAGCTTCCTCTGCCGGTAATGCGGGATCGTGCGTGGCGTCTGTACTCCCCCCTCCTCAAGCATGGAATAGAAGAAGGAAGGATCGTGTTCGAGGAACTGATATGACGCGAAATATTCTTCTTCGGCTGGGAACATCCCGGACCACTCCCAGTCGAGGATCGCTGTGATGGTAGGAGTATCTGATGAGATGTCGTTATACTCGACGAGTATATTCTGAGCATCCAGATCGCCATGTGTGAACACAAAGCTCGTATCATCCACGATCGTCTCGTCCTCGTCTAATTTCTCAAGGAGCTTCTCCACCCTCGGCCACACAACCCTCATCCCTTCCAGCACAGGCTGCCGCCGCGCAATCCGCAACTGTTTATCAAGCTGTGTCCTCAAATAAGCCTTATAAGTCCTCCAGGGCCCTTCTCCATCCAACGTCGGCCCAACGTCAAACCCACCAAGCCTCTTCGCTCTTCCATCCTCCCATACAGCTTCCGCAACCCAATTCCCGATCTTTCCCTGAGGTAGCACACCAGACGATATCTTCGTTTTAAACTGTACGACCATCTCTGCGAGCTGCTTCAGGATGCTCTTCTTCCCTTTCCCCGCAAGGTGTTTCCAAACTAAATTAAGCGGACTGCCGGGAAGCTGAGGCATAGCTGTGTATTCTACTCCGAACTCTGTCCCATCCGCATCCCATTCGCGAATCATGGGTGTAGGGAGGTGGGCGTGGGCGTTCGCGAGCCAGATACCGACTACTTCTGTTTCTGTTTTGGTGCGGTGCCAGTACCGACCGCAGACTTTGATTATATATTCTTCCTCTGCCTCTGCCTCTTTGACTGATGTTTCCACTGCCCTTTCTCCTTCTGATATGGATGGAAGCTTGGCAGTGAGGTAGTATAGCCGATTATTATACCCTCTTGTAGATACTTTGTATGAAGTGAGGATGGCGCCAGGAGCGAAGCGCGAGAGGATCGCGGATGCATCTTTCTGGGAGAGTTGGATACCGTGTTTGGGTCCCTTGCGATTTAGGTGGTCCGGAGCGTGCACATCGAGCACAGATGGGTCGATGAGGTGGGAGGCGTCGGAGGAAGAGTGTGGGTCTAAAAACATTGTAATTTGTGAAGTCTATGGGGTGAGAGAAGTCTGCGGAAGAAATTTGGCAGAAAGTTTGGGAGAGTATAATTACGTTCAGATAAGTTTATAGGATCATGGATCCGTTGATCTCGAGTCACATTCAATGTCCCCTGTGTGGATTAGCGAAATCGAACCCATCAATTACTTTTTGGGACGAGCTGGAACAGAATGTCCGAAAGAAGTAAGTGAGAAGGAACGAATTGAATTGCGCGGTACCGATTTTCTGCTAGGACGAAAGGAGGTGGTTTTAACTGATATAGGGCGAACACACAAGTATAGATGCAATATCCAAGGGGCAATTACAACTACTTATTGTCAGCAGTTGCAGCGAATAGCAGGGTTTCGATCCTGCTTTTTCCTTTACATTCCTTCTGCAAAAGCTCGTTGATGACTTTGAACCGACTTGGGTCAATTAGCATGATCTACCGCAGAAAATCAAACATTCAGTGCTCAATCAGTAAGATACTGAAAGGTTCTTACGAGTTCCCAGTCATCCGCCTTCACATCATCCATCTCGACCTTCTCTGCACCACCCAGTAACTTCTCTCGTAGCCGTTGCTCATCAACACTGGGTACCGTCACGCGTATACGCATCCGTGCACGTTGGATGGGGAGGTTGGAGTCAGATTGTAAGAGTTTGATGCACTCTGCCACCTGACTCTTCGCATTCTTTCCTTGCCTAACGCTGTAACCTGCCTCGCCCATGGCCTTTTCGATCATCCCTACTGGGTATGGTTTTTGTGTAGATGGGTCGACGCATTTCTCCGCTACGAGCGTTGCGATTTCTTTACGGAGCGATGAGAGATCGTGTTCCCGCTCTTTCTCGCCTACTTGGACTTCGCCTTTGCTAAGGATCTGAACAATCCACAAAATGTCAGGAAGATCGATAGTGGAAAGGGGTGCAGGCGCAGACCTCTTTGACGATATCGTCAACTGGTGCTTTACCAAAGGCTTTTTGGAGGTCACCGTGCTTTGCGACTTCGCCTTTAGATACGTTTACAAAGACGTTGTTGATTTGCAGCACATCGTCCAAGTTCGTTTCACTACCCAGTGATATTTCATTTGGAGTACAAACGTTTGATTATACAGGTGTGCTCACACTCCATTGCGCCATTCCTGTACTTTGTTTTTGTAGCAGGCGATCTATTACGACAACACAATCAGATCCATTAGGATGATGAGACTTGAAATAAATTAAATTCCGACCTCGAATCGTTTGCCACCTTTTTTCAAACGCACAATCGATACATTGGTAAGTCTGTGTCCAAGGCATCGTTAGAAGCTCAGAACAATGATGCCGACTATTATCACTTGATCTGATTTGACGGTTGATTGATTTTTGACATGGTAAAATATGGATCGTCGTGGTAGAAGGCAAGTCACAAAACTCAGATCGGGCCGCTGACATACTAGTAAATATTGCATTATGGGGTAAGCACCGCCTCAAATCTCCCCCCACCTTCTCTCCTCGACCTCCTCCCACCCTCTACATTTATCGAGCTTAATTCCGCAGCGAAGATGAAGGGTGCCGGGAAGTTTATCAAACGGCGAGCAGAATTATTATTGTCCTTCACAAATGAATATCTAAACGTGTAGCTTTCACTGCTAGGGCGCCGACCATGATCAGCAGCAAGGTCGGCATGTCCAAACGTTGGTCCGATTTGCCATCTTTCTGCCGTCCAATTGCAAGGGCTTGTTTATAATGAGATTATTATGTGCTAGGATCTGCCGACCCCGAATTCGATGATTACTGTCGTCATTTTGGCGTCTTGGAACAAATGACCGACAAATTGCTTAAGGATACGAAGGCGTTCACTGAGGCTGTTATCTGTACGTCCTACCCCCTACCCTCTTCACCTGAAGTTATCCTCACAATTTCGCGTCAAAATAACTCGCAGCCCTATTCACCTCCGGCACTGGCTTCGCCAGTCACTTTTCCACCCTCTTCAATCCCATCGCAGGTGAATTTGACCTAATCGGCAAACATCCAGATGCAGCCCTCACTGTCCGATCTGTGGACGCGTTTCAATCCACTATGGAGGAGCTGCGCTCTACCATCGGCCCAGAGCTCGAGCTGATCGAGAGCCGGATCAGTGGACCAGCAAAGGAGTTTCAGGGCGTGTTGAAGTTGATTCGAAAGAGTATCACAAAGAGGGAACATAAGGTGCGCTTCCATATTCTCTGACTGGATAGGTTTCTTGGTAGAAGAATCGACTGATGACTGCTTGGTATAGTTGGTAGATTACGATCGGTTCAATAACTCTCTTACCAAGCTCCGTGACAAGAAAGAGAAAACCCTGAACGATGAGAAGAACCTTTTCAAAGTGCGTCCGTCTAACTTATATTTTCCGTCTCCGTCTCCTAAATCCTTCGCAGCTCGAACAAGACTTTGAAATCGCGACTAACGAATACGACTATATCAACAACGCGCTTAAGACAGATCTCCCGCGCTTCATGGTTCTCGCTACACAGTTCATCGATCCGTTGTTCCATTCATTCTTCTACATGCAGTGCGTGCCTTCTCATTTACTGCAGGATTCAGTAGGAATACTTTTACTGATAATGGAATAATATCATAGACTGAACATCTATTACGTCTTGCTTGAACATATCACCAAATTTGCAGACGGCAAATATGATACTACAAACGTTCCCGGCGCACAAATCATAGCAGACTATGAGGCAAAGCGCACCGATGCATGGAACACTATCGAAAATTTGGCGATCACTAAGAGGATCATATCTACTTGTACGTTCTCATTTTGATCATATGAGACTATTAAGCTGACATACTACGCCTTTCACAGCTAAAATGGTCCAAGCTAATCGTAGCGTAGGAGGCGCTGGGTTGGGTCGTTCAACTTCCTCAGCTACAACCTCATCGTCCAATTCCATGTCTTCCGCGTTTTCAAAGAAAGCCCCCCCTCCCCCTCCTTCCCTTGGGGCATTACATGCCCCGCCTCCACCATACTCTGCCTCCCACGGGGGTGCCGCTACAAAAAGGGCGCCGCCACCACCTCCTCCTTTGAAACCCAAACCGAAGCCAGCCGAGCCGGCTGTGCATTATGTAGTTGCGTTGTACGATTTTGAGGCTCAGGCTGATGGTGATTTGTCGTTCAAAACTGGGGATCGGATAGAGATTGTCGAGAAGACGGAGAGTGCTGAGGATTGGTGGACTGGGAAGTTGAATGGACAGCAGGGGGTGTTTCCTGGTACGTTCTCACTCCCTATCTTTTTCTTTGCCCTTTAACACTGAACGGGTGACTACTCGTCAGGAAACTATGTACAAGATACCTAGTCTCAGGGCCTGGGTTCAGGTTTGGCAGTGTAGCAGTTCCAGCATGATATAGCACACGGACGAGATTTGGCTTTCAGTACAGTAGGTTTTCTTTGTTCTATCATCCAGGTGCAATAGCATGGGAAGTGTACCAACGACAAAGCACGGAAAATTGCACAGGAAGAGCTATGGCGCACCCGATCTGGTTTGGTTTGAAATTTTATCAAATGCACGACACTTTGAACAGTTGTCCCCGGCTGGAGAGAATGAATAAACACCAATTTAAATCATATAGATAAGCACAGGAGATGCGCTGCGCGGATAAAAAGGCGTTTGAATGAGGTTGGAGTAACCAAGAATGGCAGTCCTTATGGAGTGGCGGTGTATTCTTTACAGCCTGTCAATGTCGGCATTCCTGCATTGTCTTTTCCTCACTCGATGGGAATGCCAAGCTACCAGAGTGCCCACTATAATCAATCCAACTCTTTGGTTTTCGGCCTAAGTTTGAATTCAGTCATAATGACTCGGCCTCGTTTTTGACTCGTCCAACCGGACACCAGAGCTAATTCCCCGGATCAGTTGTCTACAATCACAAAATGAAGTCTATCTAGAATGGCTGTGTCGTATACAGTGCACGTGTTGCTATGCCGTACAATTGATAACCAGTCGACTCACATCATGGGACCGCTAAATCCCGATGCTGTATACTCAGCGCTAATTCGGGGCGCCCAGATCCTTTCATATAAATGCAGGTGTTAGTTCTGGATATCAAAAAACGCCCTTGTTGTTGAACCATGTCTATCTCCCGTAAATCCAGTTTTGACACCGTCGTTGTCGGGAAAGCTCGCGACGACCCATTGCAGTTCCTCTCGGACCCTAGCCGCGTCAGGAAGGATCTAGACCTCAAGGGCCTTTCAGATTCTGCGCGCAAGTCGTTCGCGGCTCTCAAACCCTGGCAGCAGGCTAATGCATGGTGTGTGACTAAATATGTTCTCTGTTGTTCACGGGCTCACGTGTGTCATTTGTCTTTCGCAGCTTCTATGATCCTTCCATTTCATTGAACATCAGCAAGGTCATCGAGCGTGTCGATGAATGTCACACTGCCATTAAAACGACTCTGGCAGTTGCTCAGATGGGCCGCCAATTTGCTGACGATGTTGCAGCTCTCTGTGATACTCTCTCTCAGAATCACGAATCCCCCGATCGCCTCGACGAACTCCTTTCGAAGCTAATCACTGCCGCGGAGAAAGGTTACGGCCGCTCTATTCAGGCACATGGGCAACTCATATGTGTTCGTCATGGCTTGTCACAGGTAAGTTTCATTTCTCGGTATTATTCAACTCCCAAAACTTTATACATTTGAATAGATATCAGAAGACATCCCTTTGCAAGTCTCCAAGATTCAAAAGGATAGCATAAACAGACAAGTAGGGACCTCTTACGTAGACCCGGCTTTCAACGGGCTTGACACCTGCTACCTTACAATCTCTGGTCATGCGACCATGGACCAAGAAGAAACGGACGTCTGGAGAGCCCCAATTTCTTCGGTCATCAGTCAGTCATAAATCATGATACGTAACAAAGCTCTGGGCGCTAAACTGACAGCCATGGTCACGCAGGCCTCCCCTACAGCTATCTGACATTCCAAAATGTCATCAACCAACTCAACTCCATGGCCGCAGATATCTTGTTGTTCACCGAGCAGGTTGGCCGATGTTCGGAATGGTGGAATAAGATGAAAGATGACTTGGAAACGTTGATGGCTATCCTTCATAGAGGTGCCAAGGAGGAGCCCCAATCATTCAAAGTGCCGGCGGAAAATGTGATAGAGGGATGGGAGACTGTTGCGGATCAGTTCGCGCTTTATGTTCACAAGGTGCGACAGCTACAGATCTACCAGAACATTTTCTTAAGTCCCTTACCTCCATAGACAAGCCCAGTCGTGAAAGACTACTTCCCAAGTCCAAGCCCATATGTTGTGGGAAATTATGGGTCTCCCTACTCATACCCTGCTCCAGTGGAATACGTTGCCCCACCCCGTCGTTATCGAGTGAGTAAAATTATATCGTCCCGTGGCATCATTTCTAATTTATTCATCAGCGAAGGTCAAGATCATATTCGCCCGTGAGTGGCAATGTGTTTATTATTTTACAACTTGTTGCTGATCTCTGCTGCGCTCTTTGCATTATAGCGAAGGCCATATACGCCCTCTCCACCTACCTCTCCGATTATTGTTGCCAGGGACTACCCTCCGGTCCCCGTTACTGTGGTGCAACAAGAAGAGGAAAAACCGCAGCCACTATGGAAGAGGCTCTCATGCATGTCGTGAAGGGCACATCAGGATTGATATTGGACGTGTATGGGTATTTTGCCTTGAGTGCTCGCTGCCAAGTGTATATTACAGGACTGAAATTAGGATTGAATATGTACAGATTGGGACAGGGAGGTGCATTAGGAAAGGTCGCGCCCATTGGGTTGAACTTCATGGCGGCTGTCAGTTGGGTGGGAATTAGCACCGAAACGCTGGGACTCTTCTTGGGCGAACAATAGCAAACTAGGCTTCGGGACCGATTCAAGTTTTATTTAACAGCTACCCGCCTTGACTCGTGCTGTAATTAGCGCCCAGTGCCAGATTCCATGTATAAATCTCCAGCGATTCATCTCCTATCTGGTCGGATCCCCTTATCACGGAACCATGTCTTTCTCTCGCAAATCTAGTTTCGAAACTATTTTTGAGAAAGGTGACCCTTTGCAGTTCATCGCGAACCCTGACGACACCAGGGAACAGCTCGACCTCAAAGGCCTATCGGATTCAGCTCGCAAGTCGTTTGCAACTCTCAGGCAATGGCAGCAAGCCATGGCATGGTGTGTTTATTTGATTTTATTATTTTGTTGACCGGGGTCCTCATAAAAATGGCAGTTATGACCATCCTCTTGTGCAAACAATCATTAACAAGATAGTTGAGCACGGCGATACATGTCATTCCGCAATCAAAAAGACGGTGGCGAATGCCCAGCAAGGTCACGCCTTTGCTGACGAAGTCATCGTGTTCTGTGATGCTCTCGCCGAAAAGCATGACTCTCCAGAGCGCTTGAACGAACTTCTTTCGAACTTGATCAAGGTCGCAGAGAAAGCTCACCGGCACTCGATTAAAACGCGTGCTCAGCTTAAACGTGTATGTGATGGGTTGTCTGAGGTAAATCGACAATATTGTACCCTTATAACAAAGATTCTCATACATTTTATTGCTTATACAGATATCAAAGGACATGAAATCCCAAGTATCGAAGATGGAAGGAGATACTCTATTTGTCCTAGATCCGGACAACGACACGTCTTTCAACGGGGTCAACACTTGCTTCGTCACGTTTCCAAAGAGTACTGTTGCACCGGTTACGCCAGTCAACACCTGGGCCTGGTCCCAACCAAATATTCTTCCTGGCGCTGAGGACACCTCTGACAGCGATGACGAAGATACTATTACATGCCCCGTTAAGGTCGATTATGCGCCCACCTGGAATCCCCGTAAGTATAATTTACTAAATAATCTCCTCGTGCATTTGACTCATTAATTCATCGTACAGCCGCCTTCCGGGGAGTCAAGCACATGTCATTCGCAAATGCTGAAGACCAATTGATGCGTATCGTTGGAGATGTCTCATCTTTCGTCGAACATTTCGAGCGATGTGTGGACTGGTGGGGTGGTATGAAGGCCGGCTTGGATGGCTTGAAACACACGCTTCCTCGGATCATCATGGTTACACGTGGATGGGGCGGAGTGGCAGATCAGTTCGCGCTTTATATCCACAGGGTGAGATATGCACATGACAAATGATGAAGAATAACTGTTGGCTCACCTTTTCTTGTGTAGATGACGCCCCTTGTAATGGATTATCAACCGCACTCTCCCTTCATTGTCCGTAATCAGTATGCTTCTCCGGTGAGTCCGAGACTTGGGTCATCCCCGGCTACCGTTGCTGACGGTTGTATTTCCGTACTATACAGTGTATACCGTGGACACCACCTCCGATGCCATCTACTATACCCGGATCAGTCCCCGTGGTGCCTCCCGAGGAGGCACAACAACCTAAGCCACTGTGGAAGAGACTCACTTGCGTTTTGTGATGGTCGTGATGAACGCGAGAAGGATCGTTGGAAAGTGTGCTCATTGATTAACTGGCTGTGGACTGTTCATGTATTATCATAAACTTGAATGAGAGCGATGACGATATCTATTCCAGTAATGCTTGTATGTATGGATACATATGAGATAACGTGCAAGTACACCTATTGTATGGTTTATGCTGGGTAAGGGTGGGGCGTGATGGGGGTAAAGGGTGACTGGTGACTGCTCAAACATAGCGGGTTATGATCCGACAGTAAACGACTCCCCGCATCCACAAGCGTCCTTAATATTAGGATTCTTGAAGACAAATTTTGAGCTACACAAATTCGATGAGGTCAAAATAGCCTGGATGTCAATAAATGTGGACAAACCTCAACGCATCCTCCTTCCAATCCATCTCACTTCCGATGATAGAAAAGAGTGCCTTGCTATCGATCAATACTTTGACTCCGTCTTGCTCGACGACCTCGTCGAACTTCTCAGGTTTCTCGACGTAATCTAGGTGGTATGATAAACCAGCACAGCCCTTGTTGCGTACACCTATTCGAATGAGTTGAGGTGTGGGGCTTGCAAGTAAAGCTTTGAGACGGAGAACTGCTTCTGATGTCTTTAAAGAGTATCAGATACAAGGAACGATTGATCTAGATTTGTGAATAACATACAACTGTGATTGCTGCCTTGGTAGCCTTCAACTGAGGTCGAGACTTCTCTGCTTTTGGAGCCGGTGGTGGCCGTGCAGCAATCTGAGGTGACGCAGCATCAGAGGACAATGAACTGGTAGCTGGAACGACAACGGGCGGTGAATCTGGCAGTTCTGCCGAAGTCGACTGTTTCTTGAATTGTGGATTTGGATGCGTATGCGACAGAGCGGACATCATGGCCCGTCTGTGGGTGGGAGTTGAGAAGGACACTGAAAATGGGTACAGGAAAGACAGCCGTATAGCATGCTGCAGACGGTGCATGCTGATCATCGACGGCGACGAGGAGGTATAGTCACAGATTTGTTCAGTTGATGTCAGCGAGTTCAAGTAGCCAATCAGCGATCTCCATTTTAGCGTTGCTCCGAAAAGCTCCGACTCTGACTTTCGCCACGTGATTCAGTCGCGTGTGGCCGAAGATGGTAAGGGCGGCGTGGCGGGGGGTAACTCACCGCATCCCATTAATTGACTACCTAGAGTGATCTCTGCTTTGCAGCTGATCCACACACTCTTCTTTGACATACATTACATTTTGTATGCCCTGTGGCCGACAGACGACTGTTTGGAGCCCACCAACACTTGGCGGTGAACACAACACCTATAAACGGTGCCGGAAAAGCTTGCTGACGAAGAACACCATCACGCCAGGACATAAACGATTCGGATAACCTTATCTCGTTGTATGTGTCTGAATCTTCTCTAATCGTCTCTGTAGTGCTTTACTTGTTTGCCGAAGTGGTGGTTCTTCTTTGTGGCAGACCACCCTGAATCTATCCCGCTACCTTCAGTCGCAACTCTTGGTCAAGGAATGACATCAAGGACTGATTTTGGATCCACTGCGGGTCCACTGCGGCTGACAAATGATGGCCTGAAGCCTGCAAAGGCAATATGTCAAGTTGTCGGCACTGAAGAGACCGGGAGAGGAGTTTGTATGTATTGTTGCTCGCATTTGCGAAAACAGATTGTGTAAGCGGCATTGTGAGCAGATAGAAAACTGCCGCCTTCATCCCCACAACACTGAACCAGATCGCGAGGATGGCGAGCTCACGCCGCATCCCTCCAGACCCAGCTCACAGTTCACGACCCAACCACACGCCAGCTCCACGAAATCCACGAAATCTTGCACGACCCTCACTTTGAGTCTGCCCATGTTCCCACCTACATGGCGTGAACTAGAAGCTTGCGAAATTAGGGTTCTGAACATGGCATCTAGAGCTTCTACTATCTGTGAAGTGCACTATCGTGTAAGCCAAAAGTCGAAACGTTAAGGGCAACAAGACCACGGCGTTGGTAGGTCTTGGAATCGTGCAGTCGACCGGTGGGGGGAGAATATGCAATAGAGCGCCCGGGAAGTTGTCGTCCCTGACAGTAGGGAGAGATGGAAGTGTTGAAGAAAGTCGCTACGAAAGAAACAAGTGCGGCGTGTGATTACGCCTAAACCAGAGTGCAGTCAGTGGACAGGTGACTGATGTTTTTTTAGCGGCAGGATCTGCAGAC
>Ga0193716_1001870_pt1 | contig 12067 bp, 22 predicted proteins | sample U2c1metaG_FD_145901 | JGI IMG/M metagenome (GOLD analysis project Ga0193716, IMG submission 145901) | Soil microbial communities from a riparian zone of the East river system, Colorado, United States - U2c1 | ecosystem: Environmental > Terrestrial > Soil > Riparian zone | place: USA: East River...
AGCCGACTCCCCTTGTTTGATAGCAGCATCGAGCGCATCCGCGATTGGCGTCTGCCCACCTATAACATCGAGGGCCAGCCCAGCCGCATCCTCTCTCTCCAATAGTAGCGCCAGGGTCTGCGCAACATCCTGTCTCTATTGCAGTTATTGGTTCTATGTCAGCCCGATCTGAGCGTCAACAAAGATAAGAAGAATACGTACAGATATTGTACTCTGTGCGATATGCGTTTTTCCTATAGTCGCCTTTCCTGTGCCCTCATCGTTGGTTAAACCGCCCTAATAATTGTCGATTGAATGAATAGGAGAACGAAGAATGAAATAGTTGTCACTGCTCACTGGACGGACGATAGTCCATTTGAAGCCGGTACGTTTGACAAGGTTCTTGTCTGCTTCGTATTTCCACCTCATGTATGTCCCAATGGAACCCCATGTCCTTTTAGAACTCGCGATATCGGCCTCGTCCTGGATTATATGACATGTGTGCTAATAAAAAATGCAGCTGTGCCGACAACCTAGACACTCACATAATGTTCCGGGACCTTCCCATCGAGATCCCTAACATCCACAGCCGAAACCAATATCAACCTCGGTTTCTTCCCTTGCACACCCTCAATAGCATCAAAGATCTTAACGGCGCCTTCATAATCGACTTTCTTAGTCCTCTCCGCCCCACCTTTGCCGCCAGCACCCGCAGAGAAATATACAACATCGGCATCTTCAAATGCACCCGTGAAGTCTGCTACTGGGGCGTCTTCGAGGGAGATCAGGAGCGGATCCGCGGAGGCTGCTTTGATGTCTGGGATGTGATCTTCGGTGCGGATTATAGATTTGACTGAATTGTTGGCTCCGATGAGCTTTGCGAGGCGGAGGGATATCTGTAGGAATATTCAAATCATTATGTTGAAAGAGCTATTGTGATCATACGTGCATTCCCGTGTCCGCCAACAATAACAACGTTCTTTGACATTTTTTAGTATATGGAACAGAAACGAGGTCTACTTGCAACAGTAAGGGAGACTACGTCATTCCATCCGGGTCCGGCGCCCTTTTTGAACACCCGTGACTTTCGACCCTGTCACGGCATCTTGGATTCATTAATATTCATTTACCAGCGCCATGGAAGTCCGCACTTCTGTGTGCTGCCGAATTGTAGCTGACATGCTCCATATATAAGCGATGCGCAGTCTCAAAAGCTTACTGAAACGAGTCGAACTTTGTGTGGTACTCCTCTGCCCCGCTAGAACACTATTAGTCACACAGTTGGTGCCGCAAGAGACTGTTAAGGTATAAGCCTCTTTTCTGCTCCACAACATAAATTCTACCCATGCCCATCGGAGACGGGCACGCAGCAGCAGGGCACGATCGACAATCTGAAAAATGGTACAGAAATCCCAAAACAAGTAGTTCTCCAACCCGCAAATTTTATCACGTTTCCCTCTAAGTTTTGCGGAATTAAGTTACTGGGACAGTTGTGTAATTATACGAATCGGATAAAATAACAAGTAAAATGAATCAATTCCTCGCAAAATTGGCAAGTAAACGGTACACTATAAAACTACCAAAGATCATGCAACCTCATGGTAAGAGGGCGTATATGAATTTTCTGATAGCCGTCGTCGCACTGAGATCCGATGGTGGTGGTGGTAAGTTTATTCCGGGGTGCTTAGTGGGGATGCGGTGTTGATTTTGCCTGCCCTAAACTGCGTGGCGATAATCTTTCCCGATACAAAAAGTTAGAGCAAAGATCGAGTCAAACGAACGTTGCGTCTCTGCTTCCTCATCTATCTCCCATCGTCCATCATTTTACGCACAAAAAATGTCCTCTATCGGCACTCTCTGGACTGTCCCCGCGCAGCGATCCGGCAAAGTGGTACGTGTTATTCACGATTAATCAAGAGATGGTAACTTACTTGCGTAGATTCAAGCTGCTGCAACTCTGGGCGGAATGTCGGTCGACCTCCCTTCCAATTACACGCACTACGAGGACAACAAAAAGCCTGAATTCCTAGTCAAATTCCCTCATGGAAAAATTCCGGCGTTGGAGACCAAGGATGGATTTAAACTGTTCGAAGGGACCATTATTGCGAGGTATGGTGAGTACCATTTCTGATTCTGATTTCCGTAGATGCGGGGACGCTATGAAGCGGTCCCGCCATCGTCGTTGTAACGATGTAAAACTGATTTGTTCAATCCTCAGTCGCAACGTTGGCGCCCAAATCAAACCTTCTCGGCTGCGATGACAAAGAAACTGCTCTTATCGATCAATGGGTTCACTTTGCGGACACCGAAGTAGACAGCATCGCCATGTTCATCACCCAGCTTCTGCGGGGTGTGATCCCGTATAACAAACCTGCAAGTCATATTGCCCCTCTTTCGTCTTGCATCAGCTTATTAGTTGAGTTATTTGTTTTACTTAGCTCCACACAATGCATGTTGAACGCCTCGTGCGTTCCTTGAACACGCTCGACGCCCATCTTGCCACACGCACCTTCCTCGTCCACGAGCGGATCTCTCTCGCGGATCTAGTTGTCGCCAGCATGGTCCAGAAGCTTGTTTCCAACATCCTCGACACCGAATTGCGCGCCAAGGTACCCAACGTTATCAGACATGCGGAGACAGTTTTGAGGCGGCCAACGCTCAAAGAGATCTTTGGTGAGATTGAGTACTGCGAGAAGGCTCAGCAGTATACGCCTCCTCCCAAGGAGAAGAAAGAAAAAGAGGCAAAACCTGCTGCTGCCGCTGCTCCCGTGCCAAAAGCTGAGAAGAAGCCCAAAGCAAAAGCTGTCGAGGATGATGAGGAGGACGAGCCGCTTGTTCCTGAAGAGCCCAAGGCTAAGAATCCTCTTGATTCGCTTCCCAAACCGACCATGAACCTCGATGACTGGAAACGAGCGTACTCCAACAAGGATACTCGCGGAGCCAATGGTGCGATCGAATGGTTGTACCAAAAGTAATTCTCCAAACTCTGCGCTCAAGTTTTGCAAGCTAATGCCTCGTGATCGTAGCTTCGATAAAGAAGGCTTCTCTGTCTGGCGCGTCGACTTCAAATACAACAGCGAGCTCACGCAAGTCTTCATGTCTTCCAATCAAATTGGCGGCTTCTTCAATCGATTGGAAGCTTCGCGCAAATACCTCTTTGGCTCAGTAGGCGTGCTCGGGACGGCCAATGACTCCATCATCAGCGGGGCCCTCATCCTTCGTGGGCAGGATGTCAAGCCCGTCGTTGAGGTTGCCCCTGATTTCGAGTCATATGATTTCAAGAAGCTTGATATCGAAAATGCTGAAGACAAGGCCTTCTTCGAGGGCGCCCTTGCTTGGGATTTGGAGGTTGATGGGAAGAAGTGGGCTGATGGGAAGAATGTGAGTTCCTCATGTTACATAGAGAACGCTGATACTAAAATTGTCCTTCCTAGTTCAAGTAATTTGTATGATGTTTGAACATCCGGAGGTACGCGAGTATTTGGTAGTGTGTAGCTAGATAGCATGCTCCTGTTTGACTAATGGGGATAGGTGTGTGACTACTACGAGACTTTAAGGAATGAATTTCATAAAGAAGTATTCCATTTAAATCGTCTTCTGCAGGCTAATATGACTTATCGCATATGTAGCCGACGTTTTTATAATGCAGTGTGCTGTACGCTGCCCAGCATGTCGTCTAAAATCATGGAATACGAAGACGGAACTTCTGTCCAGCTGTGTACCACGTGTAATCCTTCTTGAGGGTCGCGGGTCTTTTATAGCGTAGGCAGTGTCCATGCGTGACCCTTGATAAGGCATATTTCCGGCTAATAAGCGCAACAATTACATCTTCATATGCCATGCTGGAGAACTCTAGACTGATGCAGTGCGGACAGTATACCTTCGAATTGATAAAAGGGCTGGGACGCGGGGGCATTCAATCCACTTGTCCTCGTACTCTCGTTGGCCTGTACCACTTGGTCTACTTGACCCAATAGCATCCCCCAGCCCATCATGCCTACACCCGAGTTTGGTGCAGCCCTCATTGGTCTCGTTGTCGGAGCAATGTGAATAGTGCCGATCTTTTTCAGGCATGCTCTGATCTCACTGACTTCGTACCCGTGCAGCCTGTATGGCATGACTGTTCTGCAGGCGAACACGTACTTCCAAAGATATCGCAGTGATCCACTATGGATGAAGATATCCGTGCGTGTTGTCTCGAGCCGTTATACATTCGCCCTCAATCAACTCTGTTTTTCTCTAGGTTTTCGTCATATGCCTCCTCGACACATTGCATCTCTGTTTTTCTGTTCACATGATGTACTTTTATCTTGTCGACAACTTTGGAAATCTCAGAGCTGTTACAGAGATCATCTGGTAAGAGCCTTTGTCGCCTTCTTGTCTTCTCTTCATTGACTATTCTTATCAGGAGTCTCAAGGGTCTCGGTATCGTTCAGGTCTTGCTTATATGGCTTGTCCAATGCTTATATCTCTTACGCATATGGAAATGTGAGCGGAAGTGAATGCCTATTCCCTACAGCTTTGTGACTTTATCATTCACAGTGTCAAGAAAAATTGTCACTAACACGAGGATTTGTACGGCACTTCTGGTCAGTCCAACCGACCACAAAGCATCATGGTATCGAATAGCTGATCTCTTAACAGGCAGGCTTAATTGTCACAGTTTTATTTGCCTTTGGTGTTGGTATATTGTTCATCGTCAAATTGTACGTAGCGCAGATTTCGAGTCTACGCTGACTGTTGATCTTGCAATTTGATCACAGGGAGGAGCTCAAACAGGGCTTGAGTATGGCTGGCTTCCGAGTAAGTACTGCGTCTGAAACAATCAGTGACGTTTTCATGTTGACCCCTTGGCACTATAACCAGTGGGTAATCCTCTTCGCTTTTAGTGTGACTATCGCGATAGACACACTCATTGCGGTCGTCATGTCGTTCTTATTATACCGGAGCCAAACTGGCATCAAAAGGTACTCGCTCCGATTTCTAATACGGCTAACCAGGCTGAGATGTTTCCTGTAGAACAGATAACATGCTATTCACTCTGATACAATATATCATCGGGACGGGCGTGCTCACAAGGTTGGTAAACTATTTGATGGATCGAACTTGATATTGATTCTTTCCCCCTTCAGTGCTGCATCAATAGTTTACATGGTACTGGTAAGTGTCACCTATGATCCTCGATAGACCGTCGTACTCATAAATTTATTTCAGTATGTCGTAAAGCCAAATACGTTCCTCTATCTCGCCCAGGAGTACTCGATAACAAGATGTGCGTGTTCAATTTCTTCTTACCCTGCCATATGCTTAGATTGCCCTTGCAGTATATGCAAACTCCTTTTTGGCCATGTTAGTCCACTATTCGAAATGTCGTCTTTATCACACGGCTGAATTTCTTGAGTTACATAGGATGAATGCTCGCTCTGCACTTCGGGGACAGATGAGCGAGCCTGTGGAGATCAATCTGGGAACCGCACTTCGCTTTGTCTCTCCTTCTTCATCCCTTGACGTGTCAGGCAAGCAATATCACGTACGTAATATGCTAGCTAGTATAGCTCGTCACTTAATTTGACACTACCGCAGTCTCCTCCTGAAAATGCTATGACTGCAAAGTTAAGTCTGGAAAGCCCAATAATACCGCCACCTCCATGTCTTGGGTCCGATTATGTGCGTTCAGTTGCTCTACACCTGCACAATAAGTCTGATAATGTTTTGCCAGTCTGGGTCTTATGAGGATATACAAATACACGAACCCCCTGGTGCCGTATGAGACATAGATTACCCACATGATCAACTGTGAACTCTGTAATTTAAAAAGTATAACAATTTATGAAGTGTAATGGAATCCTTCGGTAGTCTTCATGTCACATCGAACGACTTCTTACTGAGATCTGACTCGTTCATGGGGTTCTTGCCACGGTACGCCTAAACAAACGTAGAAGAGTCAATGCCAGCTTATGATAGGCTAACATACTGAAATTGCGACAGCAGAATTCGCGAAAGCTCACCCAATATCTTGAATATCTCTTCTTCTTTCTCAGATGCTATGATAGTGCCTAAAACACAAGAGCAGCTGGTTTGATCGTACCAAACAAAAAGCACGATCAATCACTCACCAGTATTTGTTTTGATTCTGGGATCATGAGGGTCTCGGACGACACCCTGAAATAAACCACGCTGATTTAACGAATAACCCATTTTGTTGGCTTTGAAGCGCATTGCGCGATTGAACTGCGTAACGGCCGGTTGAGAAACAGTAGAGGCCGGAGATACTACAAGACACATACAATATCATCACCCTACATTGCAGGCGAACGACGAATCAGTGCCCCGCCAGCTGTTGACGCTCCAATGCCTCACCGTGTAATACAACAATGCTGCCCCTCGGTTCTGCCATGGTATGCTAAGAATATCAATACGTCTCCTCAATCTTGGCACGATATTTCCCTCATCATCAACAGTGTCGGGCAACTTGCAAAGTCCACGATATATTGCCTCGGGAGCGTGCAAGTCATCAGGGAGGGCAAGATCTTCTGTGATGATACCAGCTTCTCGTAGAGCGTGCAGAAGGCGAGGTATTATACCTGAAAAATCGGGAGAATCAGTGTCGTCACAGTGAGACGCGTAACTGTATCGATTGCAGACCAGCGTGTGTTTTGTTATCATCTGTGGGACGCGTAATCATGACGTCGATGTCCCCGCAATCTTTTTTCCCTCTGATTACTCGGGGTCAGCTGCCCCGAGACATGCCATTGAAACAAGAATAGCGCTCACCTACGGAAACTACCCATTATCTCAATGAATAGCCTTGGATCCAGATCTAGAGCTATATCGATGATACTACTGATTGGATACTGCCACACCAACGTAGACAGGGACTTATACCAATGGGCTTGATTAATTTAAAGATCTCTTCCGCTTCGCCGCGAGGCATCCTCGAGTTAATATCTATGACGCATAAGCAAAGCCTGCCAAACACATCAGTGCACTACACACCGTCATAGAATCGTAATCCTATTTGCATTGCGGGTGTAAGTTTAACACCTCCTTTTCCAGTTCTCACATCATCCAGTGTGCGGCAGCCACTTGCATACCACCTATACGCAATGGTTTGACCTGTGCGCCGATTGGAATCATTTTGGCGCCATCGTCACATATGAGGACTTTGTTACTGACCAACACCATATATCCCTGTAAAAATTTTAGCCGCTTCGACGTCCTCGGTATTTTCGAATGCTATTCGACGTAATCCTCCGGTCTGTATGATTTCCATTATCTGGAACATGTGTTAAGCAGCCGTAATGGGTTACAGTTCAGCTTGGCTAACCTTCTCTGCAGTCTTGTGGCCTACACCTCTGATCGATCTAGCTTCCGCATATGAGCGGATCCGTCGAGGATGGTTACGGATGGGCCCTATTGCTGATTTGATGGTTTAAACAACTGATATTGATCTGGACCATAGATCTGCTTACATCTCGAGTAGCTAAAACCGCGCCAAAAGTCGTCCTTTGATGGCTTAGATTTATGAAGCTCCATAAGTTCTTGTAACTGCATTGTCAAGGCAGCAGAGTGCTTAGCGTGATAGGAAGTTATACTTATCCATCCCTGCAGACCTTTTCGATTATATCTTGATTTTTTGAGCCTTCCAACCGGCTGACTTTGGTGTCACAAGTGAATCCCTAGACGTAAGTCAACGAGAGGATCCGGTACCGTTACACGTAAGTAAGGGTCAAACATGCCACGTAGGAAAAAGGCCTCACTCTTTTAATCGAAGGTCCAGCCTCTCCATGGTACTCATCGTCTGTTTCGCCATCATCGGATTTGTCGTCGATGCCAGTAGCATCCTCTTCATATTCCGAAAACTGTGGCGAAAAATTCGTTGATGAGCACTAGGAAGGAAAGTAGAGCAGCCCTGAGCGCACGTCGTTGTCCCTTTCAGCCTTTGCCAGCTCATAGAATTCAGCCAACGGGTCATGGGGATCACCCGACTTAGAAACTTGTACTGCGGATGAGGTGGAGGCAGCTTCTGTTGAGAAATTGAGAGAGTTGACATCATCTTGCGGAGAGACGTGACGAGATACGGGCGCCAACGGGAAGTGAATTGAGCGAGGGTTATCTTGTGTGAATTGGCTGGTGAACCAGATGTGATGAGCATAGAGTAAGAAATGGCGGGGAAGAACGCACGAGATTCGACTAAGCTCCCCTGAGCTCTCATTTTCAACTTTCGCGTGAGATACTGTGTCCACTATATGAGACGAAAAAGCAGCATGTTCCTTTTCAGTGAGCCCTGTCCGACCACGCCCTTCTGTGACCCAACTCCAAGTAACAATAGGCGTGTGCGGTGCGAGATCCTTCAAAGATTTGAGCCCGAGTGCACGCAGAGTAGGGCGTTCGAATGCATCGGTTATAACATGTGTGACGTTTTCGGGATCATAACTAGGAACAAGAATGCCGCCATTTTGGATAATCTAATGACTGTCGTTAGCACGAGAGATGCCTAGATGAAGGAAATAGGCTTGATGAAAATCGAAGTGTGAGCGATCAAATGTGGTGGTGATCACGATATAAAAAACCAAAGGGGACGACTTTACCAATTCCATCTTCTTCTTTGTAGGTTGCGACGCATACTGCATATCACCTCCTGTATAAAACAATTTCTTACCCTTGAGGAAGTCAGTCTTCTTCGCAAGGACGTCAAGTTTGTTGCATAGAATTTGAGCATATGCCAGGGGTGTCACGAGTTCCTTTTCTTTCTTCTTGCTTTTCGATGCGGTCAATTTCTTGTCTTTTGCCATCGTCAGTTTTGTGTTGGAGGCACCTGTTTTTGGCAGCACAGAAGAAGATATGCCGGGATCGGGCGTAGTTGAGATTGGTGGTACCCTTGTAGCATCCGGAGAAGTGAGATTGCTTATGTCCGCCTCTGCCTTGTGTTTTGAAGCAGGTTTTAGTACTCGGTCTCTCTTGGATGCTACCTTTGATCTTGAAAAGTTGGAGACTTTGCTTTGAATAGATACTGTGGGCGTTGTTGGGAGCTGCGTGGAAGTGGCTTGCGGTAGAAACTCGGAGATTGCTGTCGCAGAGCCTTGAGAAGGTCTCTCGGGGTTGCTACTTGAGTGTGAGCTGACGGGTAAATCAACATTGTCATGCGTATTCTTCGTGGGGGGCGGAATAGCTGTGGAATTGTTGACAGGGGATACTTTAGCGGGTATCGTACTGATTGGCTGCTCGCTTTTATTTGCATCTGGGTGGTTTGGTATTTTGTACGTGGATCGAGGCGGTAATTCTAGGGGTGAAATGGCTGGCGGAGCCAAATTATATTTTGATCTTTGGTTCGGTAGATTCGCTCCTGGATCGCGTGACTGGGATTCGGATGGAATCACTTGGTCATTCACGACGGACGGATAGGGTGGAGACTTTGGGGCTTTTGGCGACAGAACCCGCGCGGCGTCTTGCTTGAGGCGCAGTCCTTGGTTGCTGGAATTTATTGCCGAGGCAGGCCCGGAGTTGCGAGTGTTTCCACATTCGACAGAACCAGAACCTGATGGACGTTCGGGATCATCAGTGCTTCTTTGGGTTGTTGATATTGGTTGTATTGATCTGACTCGAACGGAACCGGAGCGATCCTCGGACATAGGACTGTTAGTGCTAGTACACGCTATTCAGTGATTAAATCAGAATTATTCAACGGTTCTCTGACTTATATCGAATATCTATAGGTTTGAAGGATGCCTGTTGTTCACCCGCTGATCTCGGAGCCACAATGGGGTCACCTTGTTTTTGTTTCTTCGTGACAGGTGCGTCTGTAGAATTGTGCTCATTCTGTCTTCGCTTAAGCCTATATAAAGCGTGTCAGAGAGGTCACGGGTAAAGAAGGACGAAGATGTGAGGTCTACATGCTTGTACCCTCATGGGAGGGACTTTCAGGGGTAATGTTGTTTGAACTCGAGTCGACTTTGCACTTCTTGGCAGATGATGGTTGTGCTCGATCTTCCTCTTCATACTCAGTAGTATGGGTGTTACGCGTTGTTTGTGGCAGCCTAATATCCCTACGTGTGTCAAAGTGAGATGAATCGTGTTCCGAAACTGAATGTGTATGAATACCTGTTCAAGACCACAGCCATTCGGGAGACGTAGTCTTCGAGGTTCTCATTAGGCAAGTTCATTCTGTCATACTGCTCCGCAAAAAAATCGTCTACATCGGACATGATTGTTGAGTAGCAGAGAGCAACGAGTCAAAGTCGGAGACGCGATTAGGGGCAAACAACTGTCCAAACACGTGCATCACCAAACAACAGAAATTGTATCCACTTGGACCCATGTCCTGTCCTCTTCTACGTCTTTAATGGTCGCCAAGTCAACGCGTAGAAGTTATCATAATTACAATCTGGCGAAAGGGCACATCTGGCGAATTTTTGAACCGCTAGACCGCTTCTGTCTCAGCCTGTGTCTATTAACGCCACATGTAAAATCGGGCTTGTCTACTTAACGGCATCACATAGCTGTTTGGTTGACAGATACAGATGCTAGATGATTCTATTTGCGATGCTCTGGCTTGCGTCAAATACTGGGAATGGTAGAACTTGACGTTGTGACGTTCATTTTTGCTTCCGGCCCGTTAATTTTTGTACGTACGACGGCGCCAAATGGTTGGCACTGCGCCTTCACACTTACTCCATCAAGACATTCTGCGCAGGTCCCCGAAGGGTTAGTACCCAATATTAGCAAGTTTGAGCGGCTATATCTCCGTCAACGGGTTTACACAGGAACAAATCACACGAGTTCTAATGAAGCGAACCAGTCGGTTCTTGTCTTCCACAAGGCGCACAACGGCCAACTGTCCACCTTTGTTCCACTTCGACCACTTATCGGCATATGACACTTGCGATGGCATCGTGCGCACTGGCAATTGTACGGAATTCAAAATGTCGGAGAGGCGGAGCGTCGCTGCTCTTGAATTTCGCTGTGGATCCATAGTACAAATACTCCGCTGCATCTTATTTTTGCTTTCATCACAACTTGACCCGCATTCTTTTACCGGCCTCTCCTCATCATCACGGGAGATCTTCATTTCCAGTCCATCAAGAAGTCCCTTCCTCGTGTACATCGACTCTGCTAGTTATAAACTGCACAAACTTTCATTCAACATTGTCAACTAACTTTTCTGCCACTAATAAGTCGTATAATGGCGGTAGAACTCAATGCCCATAATCGCCAGGACCCTGACCCGGAAGAAGGCAACGGCGCGAACCACGTCGAGAGTCAAGCCAACGGCGCCGGTTCTGATGGCTCCGACGATGGCTTCTCTGATGCATCTTCGGACGTCACCGAGCTTGGCTCAGGCGACTTCGAAGCCTACTTCCGGGAGCGCGATGAAAGACTCTTCCATTCTCATGGTGGCTTGCCATATCCATTGCCAGTTGATACTCCGGAGCAGGAGGTACGTTGCTTCATCTTATCGCGTCTGCGGGTCGTTCGACATTCGGCACATGATTGACTATTATTGTGAGTAGAGACTCAACGTACTCCATCGCATTCTCTACAACGTGCTCGGGGCGAATTTCGTTGGCCCAGTATCCCAGATCTTGACGCCGGTCCCAGAGCAGCGGACACGCGCTCTTGATATCTGTACTGGGACCGGGACTTGGTAAGTCCGTTGATAAGTATCTGTGTACCCATGCTCACTCCAGTCGATGCTGCATTTGGTCAATTGGATCTGTGATCGCAGGGTCATGGAAATGGCAAGCCAGTTTCCTCATGTGAAGTTCAATGGCTTCGATATCGGTGCGGTTGTGTATCTGTGAAAACTAATTTATGCTAATGTGCTCAATTCTCATAGTACCCATCGCGACACGTCGCCCTCATTCAAATGCCCAGTTTGAGATACACAACGTCAATGAGCCGATGAGGTGGGCTGATAACACCATGGACTTGGTCCATGCCAGAGCTACCGACATGGCGGTGAGTGTAACCGCCATGTATTTTTCTATTAATCTGATGATTTGCAGGTCTCCAACTACCCCGCCATGCTGGCCGAAGCAGCACGTGTACTGCGCCCCGGAGGACTCTTCCTGTCGGGCGAATGGGAGCG
>Ga0193716_1001872_pt1 | contig 12062 bp, 12 predicted proteins | sample U2c1metaG_FD_145901 | JGI IMG/M metagenome (GOLD analysis project Ga0193716, IMG submission 145901) | Soil microbial communities from a riparian zone of the East river system, Colorado, United States - U2c1 | ecosystem: Environmental > Terrestrial > Soil > Riparian zone | place: USA: East River...
GTCTTGTGATGCCTGCCCAAAATATGCGAACACCGCATGGTGGTGGCCAACGCACAGTGAAAAGCTTATGAATGAGCTTGGGATACCTGAGGCGGCTTAATATGGGTATTGAAAGCAGAGTCTACACAAGCTGTTTAAGCAGCCGTGCGATACGGGTAATGATATGACAAACGAAATGAATATCGACCAACGGGTGCTGCCTTATTTGCAGACAAATGCCCGGGAGGCTTTAGGCGTCTCCGATTTTACTGGAGCCGACATCGAGAAGCTTGAAGGTGGGGATTACAATTACAATTATCGTGTCCGACAGGATGAGTGCGACGTGGTCGTTCGATTGAATATCGAATCGCAAAGCGGTTCCGCAGACCACATAGTAGATGAGTATAGGGCACTAGAATTCGTTGCGCCTCATGATATAGCTCCAAAGCCGCTTTTCCTCGATAATACCAGGGAGCATTTTCCGTATGGTCTCCTCATCGAAGAATATATCTCCGGCGGTCATATACGGTTCTCAATCCCAGCCGTACAAAGGGCCGCTGATGCCATGTCAAAATTACATATGATCCCGATAGAAAACGCTCCACTGCAGCGGCGAGAGAACCCGCTAAGAGGACAGTATGCAAGTGGTATGGCTGCTCTGGAGCAGTATGAACAGCGACAAAGTCCTGACATGGATCTTTTACGGCTATGCCGGTCTATCATGGCTAAGATGGTCAAGGATATACCTAAACTTGAGGGCCTGTATGCTCCCAGTAGCGTTATCCACGCTGATCTTAATCCTGCAAACATTATAGATAACGGTGAAAGCGTATACTTCGTCGATTGGGAGCAGAGTCGTATTGATGACCCAAGCCAGGATATCGCAGTCTTCTTTTGCGATGCACTAAACCTATGGGCATCACCGCGAGCACTGACGGATACGGAGAAACAAGCTTTTCTAGAAACTTATACGGAAAAGACCGGTGATACTACAATGCCTGATCGGATTCCTCCGCGTCTCTTGCTATACACATTAGGTACGGTTCTTTGGGGCGCGGACCGCATCGCCAATGTGGACGAAGGGACGATTGATCCGCATCTGGGTGATCAAAATTATAGCAGATACCAAAAGTTGGCTGATCCGAGAGTGTTAGAAAAAGCCTTAGAGACGTACTAATCTTCTCCTTTGTTAGTTTTAGAAGGTTAACAAGGAAAGTATATCGCGTCTTTTTATGTCAGGGGAGGGTTTTGAGAGTCAGGTACGTACTACTGTTATTGCAAAAAAGCAAAGGCTATAGCCTCACCGCACCACGCAAGGTTGTATCCAGTAGTCGAAGTTGTATATCTACCCTATTCTACGAACATCTATAGTTCTGCCAAGACGTTGACTAGCTTTTCAAGCTCGTCGGGCACTGTGTACGCATGCATACTTACTCGTACCACGTCTCTGTCGACGAACGCATCATTGACGCAATGATCGGCCGCACGCACATTGATATTATTACTTCCTAGGATCATAGCAATATCCTGCGAACTGTACCCCCCAACCTTAAAAGATACAATACCGTTCCCACTGCAGTTATACTCGCTATTTGCAGAACCTTTAGTAAAAGTAAGTGCATCAACCTGTTCTGCTGCTATCTGGATGAAATGGCTCGTTAGCCGGGTTAGTTTTGTGTCAATATGATGGAGACTTACGGCATTAATAATATCAATCGCCGCACCAAGAGACGTGATAGCAGGCAGAGGCAATGTACTCGGCTCAATGAGATCTATGCTCGCCAACTTGGATGAAGGAGAAACAAAAAGAACACCAGCCCCAGTAATACCGCCAAGTTTTTGCGACGAAAAATACAATGCGTCGCACCCCAACAGCCCTACATTAACCGTTGTGCGCCCTATTGACTGTGACGCATCAATAACTAAAGTTGCCCCAGGAAAAGCTTGACGTAATGCTCGCATATCATTGTCCGCCCCGTATAAATGGTGAATATTACTGGCAAATATCACGGCTTTACTATAATCGGCTGTGCTATCTATAGTGTTCAGGTCGTAAGCACCATTTTGATTATAGGAGAGATGAATTGGCTTAAGCGCGTGCTGCCCCAAAAGATCCGTGACGCTCGTATGGTCCTCAGGTGAGTAAATAATTGTGTCATACTCTTCGGCACGAAGATTATCAGTCAGTTGGCGCGCCGCATCCGAAGCACTATATACAAAATGGATCGCCTTGGGGTTGGCACTAATAAAATCCGCGACGCGCGTGCGTACTTTTTCAACCTCAGCTGATGCCCTAAGCGACCAATCGTAACTCGCTTTGCCCGCAGCACCAACATACCCCATCATCACTCCATTTACAGCTGCAATAACCTTATCATGCAGGGGAAAGGCAGCCGAGGCATCAAAATGAATGACCGAGGGATGATTACGCAAGCTTGGATAGCTTTGACGATCCATTAGAGAGCCTTTCGTACTAGCGGCAGCCCAGCGCTTCTCCATGCTAACAAGCCTCCCTCAAGACTATAGGCTTTGACACCGCGCTTACTCAGAACACTCGCCAAAAGCTTGCTGCGATCACCAGTAGGGCAAACAAGCAATACCGGACGATCAGCAAACGGGGTGCCGTTTTCGAGCACTTCCTTGAGCAGGTCTTCTGGGTAGTTTAATGATCCTTCGATATGGAAATTGACAAAAGGTTTTACGCCGCGCGTATCAACCACAAGAACGTTTTCGTCTACGATCCATTGCTGCGTTTCATGACTTGCGGCCCGCGACAACTCTTTTGCCTCCTCGTCAGAAACAGCCGCTGTAAATATATCGGTTAAACGGGTACTGTCAAATAGTTCAGGTTGGCGCTTGGCAATATACGACATATACGTCTCGAGCCGATCGCAGGCAATAAACACCGCCGTTTGACGTGATCCATCCTCGCGAAACGTGTCATGTTCCAAAAGATATTGAGTTGCCGCTGCAAAATTACCCCCCGTTGTGGGACCTGCTAAAACACCTTCGTTTTTAACCAGTATTTGCAATGCTTTTAGCGCGTCTGCCGAAGTGACTTCGATGATATCCAAAAAAGCATCAGCCTCGAATAATCCCGTTTCGAACAGTTCGTTCTTCGTACGGATTCCTGGCAAGAAATCGCTCGGATCGGCTACAACACCAATATGATTCGTATCTAGATGATGATGCGAGGCATAGGCTATCAAGCCACTGCTTGATCCACCCGTACCGATACCACTAATCATGTAATCAATTGTCGGCAGATCCTCGTATAATTCTTTTGCTGTGGTCGTCTCGTGCATTAAAGGGTTGGCGAGGTTGGTGTACTGTGCAGTATGATAATAGTGATTAGGCTGCTGATGTTGCATACTCTCAATAACAGCCACCGTATTGTTCTCGTCATTAGGATCAGGACACTCCGATCGACCCGGCAATGACATAATCTCTGTACCAAGGTAACGAAGCTGTTGCTCGACTTCTGGAACTTTAATACGATTCGTCACACAAATAACAGGCACGCCGTGGCGGCTGGCAAGGACTTGAAGCGATTTTGCCGTATTACCACTTGAACTCTCAATAATATGCTGGTTTTGTCGTTCCAGCTCTTTCCATTTAGTATCTTTTAGTAATCCTAGTGCAGTCCTATCCTTAATAGAACCAAAGGGGTTAAGATATTCTAATTTCACATATAGATCAGTATTCTTCAGTCCGTATCTTTTGCCGTCAAGTTTTAGAAGGGGAGTGTTACCGATAACTTGTTCTATAGAGTTATAAATCATGATGTCCTTTCTGAAAGGGTATACGCATTTGCGTTTTCCTCGTAGGTTAATTGTTTTGCAAGTGCATGTCCGATTGCCTGCGACGCACTAAAATGTGCCCGGTAAGCGCCGGTGTGCGTCCAAAGCAGCAGATCTCCTGCCCGAGGGACATCGTCAAAGCGAATTTTACGGTACGTCATCATGTCATTTTCTGCACATAAATTACCGGCAATAAATACATCTGACGCCCGTGAAGATTCTGGATGTTTTTTAATGAGTATTGGGTCAAGCAGCGCTTCGTTATTCTCAAAGCAAACCTGATTACGGTGCGCATCAACAACTACAAGAATCTCTCCATCAAGTTGCTTCACTTCCATGATCTCCGTCACAACAGCGCCTGCTTCACTTAAAATTGCGGCACCCGGCTCAATCCAAATTTCAATAAGGTTTTCATTCAGAAAATTCGCAAGGGTTCCTCCCTCAGCGCTTTCGCGCACCAATACCTCGCGTAAACGATCGACGCCAATAGCACCGGCAGGTGCGTCAATACCGTGTAGCGCGCCACTTATAGCATTTCCAACCCGAGATAATCCATAGGTAAAGTGCTGCCATGTGTGCGTATCGCCAGCGTCTAAAATTGCCTGCTTTAACCCGGCCTCAAACCAGTCTACCTGCGAGCGGTTTATGCCATAAGATGCACCATAACCGCCGCCGATGTCTAGCACCGAGGCACTATAACCTTTATCTTGCAAAGCAATGAGTTCCTTGGCCGCTTGCATAATCGCATAGTAGCGCTCATCCGCCGATTGACTATCAAGATGGAAAGATATGCCAAGCAACACGAATCTCTTATCTTCACTAATCGCAGCAAGCGCTTTTTCATATGCCGCAGTATCAAGCCCAAAGCGACTTCGCTTTGTGATCGACGGCATGTTCAACACACTTCGTGTTAACCGTAGAAGTACTTTCACATCTTTTAAGCCATTAGCAAGGAGTAAGCGCAGTCGCAAAAGTTCTTCATGACTGTCGACACATACTGGTATGTCATGGGCTATAAGCTCAGCCAAAAAATGCTGTGATTTTGGCCCGGTCGCAATGATCTCGTCATGCGTATACCCTATAGAAAACGCATGCGCTAGCTCGGCCCGAGAAGCCACATCTATAAAAACCTGCGAACGAAGAGCAGCTAGCGTATCGACGCTATTTGTCGCCTTATGAGCGACAAATACTTTTGACTGCATACATAATTCTTCAAACAGTGCTTTGAACTTTTCAGCAGCAGTCTGAGCCTCATCAGGTAGGGCAATAGCTAGCGGACCACCATGTCGCTCAATCGCTTCAAATAAAGGAGAGGGCGAAGCAAGAATATGCTTTATTGACGGACCAAAAACAGGCCGCATTATCACGGGGCTTGTAGACGTATCCATAACTATACCGCACTAAACTCAGGATCGATCTGACTTTCCATATGATCATGGTACGATCCAATTACCCAGCCCTCAGTCGATAGTTTACGGTGCAAAGCCACCATTTCATTATAATAATGTTCGGCAGTTTGCACGTGCAGACCAGCTATTTCATGGACTTTATCAAATACTTCTCGCTCATTCATCTGCATACAGTCAACATCAAGTGGTAGATCGGCCAAGCGACGATCAATAATCTGGTCGTTTGTTGTTAAAATACCCAACAACTTATCTGACGGAATTTCTTTTTCCAAAAATGCACGTTGTACGTCTGAGCCAACTTGATTGCCAATAACATATACGCGGTCTGCCACGCCAGCCTTTTCTGCCAAGTCGTAAAATCGACGGAAAACATTTAAACCTTCGCGTTCGGGTTTTACGATGAATACCAGTAAGTCCTGCATGTATAACGTATTACCAAACGTATCATTGCCAGCGACTGAATCAATAACAATTACATCATCATGGGATTGTTCCGCGTGTGACAACAGATTCTCTGCGATATACTGTGTGCTGTGATGACAATCAATTCCAATTGAAGTATCTTTGTACGACCCAATCGTAAAGAGATGAGATAGGAGTCCAAATTTCTGTCCATATGTTTTGGTAACATAATTATCTTTGCCAAGTGTAAAAACACCCGAGCCATTGCCAGGAGGCGTAGAGTTCAAAAAATCGTCAGGGCTAACACGAGGGTTTGTGCCGGCAAGATAACGACGAATATCGGCCGAAGGATCATCCTCGGAAAGATTCTTGTGACTATCCGATGCTATACCGAGCACCTCCGCTGTGTGGCTATTTACATCAACATCAAATAGCCCAACATTTTTATTTTTGCTATCCATATAAAGTGAGAAGAGCGCGCTGATAGTCGTTTTGCCACTACCGCCTTTTCCTACAAAAGCTATTTTCATAATTCATTTTTTCCTTCTTGTATGTAGTATAGGCAGTTGCGATGATTTTGCAATTTTGTTGCAATTAGTGTTACACTAATGCTACATGAAAGAAGAAAAACTTTTGCGGAAGATATTAGAAGATAATCACTATAAGATCACCGCTGCTCGGCTGCTTATTTTTAAGCTACTCCATGATAGTGAGCCTATGACTATCGCTGGTTTGGTGGCAGCGTCTGCCCAAGAGATTGATCGAGTTAGCGTCTATCGGGTCATTGAGCTTTACGAGAAGCTCGGAATTGCAAGACGGATTAATATTGGCTGGAAATACAAGCTAGAGCTAAGTGATATCTTTCTAGAGCACCACCACCATATAAGCTGCATCGGCTGTGGCCGCGTGGTCGCTATTAAAGAAGAGGAAGGGATTGAGAAACTTATTGAAAAGCTTGGTCAAACAAGCGGCTTTGTTATGACCTCCCACCAGCTTGAGCTTTTAGGTTATTGTCATCAATGTCAGCAGCAAAAGTACAATACGGTGAAAAATAATAATCTCTAAAGCCAGGTAAGATCAAATCCATCAAGAGCTTTAATGGTTTTTAGTGTTGCCATATTCATATTTGGCATAAACTAGAAAAAATCCTGAGATCTATGTGATCTCAGGATTTTTTCATGGCTGGAGAGGAAGTTCGTTAATTTACCTTTAGCGATGACGAAATAAAACCTTCAACGAGGATGGTGATAGAATTCACCAGAGCTATACAGAAAAGAACTTAAACCTCCCTCGGCGCTTCGATCCGAACTTCCCTCTGTGCAGCTGGTATAATGTATCTATATAGCTATCAAACAGGAGGTTAAGATGAGTAAAGTGACTTGTGGGATGACAATGTCCTTAGACGGATTTGTTGCGGGCCTCGATCAGAGTTTTGAAAAGCCTTTTGGTAATATTCCCGATAACCTACTTCATGAGTGGATGTTTAAGGAAGGCAGTCAACATAAAGCCGCGCTAGACGGACTTATGGATGCGGGCGCGTTTATTATGGGCAGCAACATGTTTGGGCCGAAAGAAAAACGCAGTGATGCCGATTGGAAAGGTTGGTGGGGCGATAATCCTCCGTATCATGCCTCGGTATTTGTCCTGTCCGAAGAGCCACGTGAACCGATTAGTATGGAAGGCGATACTAAGTTTATTTTCATAACTGATGGTATTGCATCAGCACTTCGACAGGCCAAAGAGGCTGCGGGAGATAAAAATGTTGCAGTTGCTGGGGGTGCGAATACCGTTAATCAGTATTTAGCTGCACATTTTATTGATGAACTATGGCTTCATATTGTACCTGCTACAATCGGTGCCGGAGCACGATTATTTGAAGGTATATCCGATCTTAGATTAAAACCTATTGAGATTGGTGGCACAAGCCTCGTAACGCACATTCGTTATGAGGTCTTAAAGAACAAGACGTAAGGCCGTCAATATCCTACGCGCAATAGCGGGCATTCATCCTGAAGTTACAAGAACACGAATAACAAAAAGATGTCCAAATTTGGACATCTTTTTTCATTGAATAATCTTGGCTGGTCATATAGTCCGAAATTGGAACACCATTCGGCCGAGCCTGCTCCTGACATATCAGAAGTTGCAATTACTTAACGACGCGGTATCGTAGGTGGGTTTCGCTCGCAAAGGCCGCTGTTTCTAGCCGCTCCAACTTAATACGCTCTCCGAGCCCGCCAAATAATGAAATACCGTCACCCAGCAGCAGAGGTACTACGTGTAATTGGATTTCATCTACTAGGCCAAGCTTTAGGCATTGCCGAGAGATGCTACCTCCCAAAAGCGCTACGCTCTTATCACCGGCGGCGGCTTTGGCCGCTTCGACTGCGTGCGTAATGTCATCAACGATAAAAGTATAGGTTACGCCATCTCTTTTAACCGGTTCATGCGCCTCATGGGTCATTTCGTATACCGGAATCTTCAGCATACCACCATAAGGTTCTTCGCCTTCTTCGATAGTCTGTGTCTTGTTGGCGCCACCGACTACGGCGCCTAATTCTTCCATGACTTTACTGACGACTCCTTCATCTTCTTCCATAGATGAAAAGCCGAACATCCAGTCAACACCTCCGTTGGTATCGGCCATAAATCCATCAAGTGTTATGGTCGCATGAATAATAACTTTTCCCATTTTACTATCTCCCACATTCTTTATTTGTGTTTACAACTGTTATTTTAGCAGTTAGAAAGAACTCAAGCTACAACCTGATTTCAGAGGATGCAACTCAGAAACTGCATGGTATGTTAGGGCTAATGGATATTGTTTAGAACTTTTCAGGAAAGGCTTAGTTCAAGTAGCCCAGCTTTTCGAAAAGAACACGTGACGGCGGAACAATATCATATGACGACAAATTTTCTGGCTTAATCCATTCGATCTTCTCGATGCCTTCGGCAATCTGGATATCACCACTCACATACTCACACTCGACATCGAGGTAGACGAAGAACTTTTCGATACCGTCGAGATCATGCTTTGTCTCTGTATCCCAAGAAAATTTGTTTTTCACCGCGACGGTCACGCCAGACTTAGCACGGACTTCATCAATTAAGGCTTGACCAGGATCGACGTCAGATGTCACTTCAGCACCAAACATGTACCATGTTTCTTTGTACGGCGGTGAGCCATCTGGTTTTTTGCGCATTAAAATTGCGCCATCTTTTTTTACGACACCGATAATAAGGACTTTTGTTTGCATACTATTAGTATAGCAGACAAAAAAGACTCCGAAATCGAAGTCTTTTAAGCATAATCAACTTGGCTAGGCAAAGAGTTGCTAGCCCAAACTTTTGACGAAGATTTAAGGTGTAATGTTGTTGAGATCAGAACACTATTCGATGAATCGCAAAATCAGAAGATCAGATAAAAAACAGTCGCTTCTGGCGCTCACTTGGGTAAAATTATTGGACATCCCCAAGCTAAGAATTATTCTTGAGAATGCCTAGTAGTCTCTCGTTTCTGTTGGCTGCTCTACCCATTGCTCAAGAGGCTCAACCGCAGATATTGAATCACGATATGTTTCCCAATACCATGTAGTATCACGATTTAGCGGACAAGCACTGCACCGTGTCGTGGTGTTTTCGAACGGCCTCCAGCATGCAAGACGTTTATACAGGCGGAACTTGTCTCCTCCAAACGGAAAGTCTTCAGACGTTTTAGTTTTAGACCCTAGTTTTTCGAACAAGTTGGCCGCAGTTTTATTGGCAGTGTTGGCAAAGAGCGGCAGGCGCGCGCCCGATTTAATTGCACGGTAGAGGCCTCCAATAACGAGACTCTCACCTATTCCTTCTCCGTGTCGTGATTCTTCAACGGCTAGTATGCGTCCTTCCCAGTACACCGGAGTTTTAAATGGGCTACTTCCCCATAAACCTCGCTCGTGTCCGTACACCTTCATAAGAGCAAAAACCCCAAGGGGCTTGGTTATATCACCTGGTTCGTGAGCAAAAATAAGTTCTCGTATTCGGTGGTCCAAAAAAAATTCCGGCTCTTCATCAATATGTTTATTGAGGGCAGATTGCTCCAGTAGAAACTGCTTCACTTCCGTTGGCATCCATGATGTTATTATGTTATGCCACTGGGTGATTTTAGGCGATTCGGTAAACCTATAAGGGTAGGTTTGTAGAAGAAAGTCACCTGCCTGAGGTAATTTCGGGTTCAATTCAACATAATTATCAGAAAAACTTTCATAACCAGTTTTAATTCTGGCCTTTTCCTCTCGTCTCAAGAAATAAGCAATTTCGTTAAAGTCGACGTTATCTCTGATATCGTCGCTGCAAGGATTGGTATATGCTGAGATCTCGTAGGATCCGTGGTCTCTTAAGAGTGTCATACTTCCTGGCTTGTCCTTGCACTTATTGCTCGTGTAATCATTAATTATAGAATATAAACATATATTTGTAAACGAACGATGCTATAAACAACTAAGCGCAACGAATTTAGCCATGAAAATAGTCCTACGTGTAGGACTATTTTCATGGCTGGAGAGAAAGTTCTGGAATAGAACTTTTAGTGATGATGAGATTGATTGTGATATCACAGAAATACACGCTTTGCTAGATAATGTTAGAAGTTAAAATCTTACACAACTCCTATGCTATACTCGTATTTATATTATGAGGAGCTACGCTATATACACTAAAATAAGTCTAACTGAAAGGATTAATTATGCTTGATGCTGCAATCCGCGCCGCTAAAGAAGCTGGCACTTTAATTAAACAAGGCTTCGATGGTAGCTTAGCGCCGGAAAGTACCTTCAAGCAAGAAAACGACACACTTCAAGTTGTGACAGACTTTGACGCTGCGGCCGAAAAGCTGATTCTTGATCAGCTCAAGCAGGCTTTTCCTGATCACGCGTTCTTTTCTGAAGAAATCGGTGATGATCATATTGAGAGCGACTATAGGTGGGTCGTAGATCCTATTGATGGGACGAGTAATTATGCGCGACAAATACCCTTCTTTTGCATTTCAATAGGTCTTACATATAAGGGTGAACCCATACTCGGTGTCGTATACCAGCCCATTACTGATGAGCTTTTTACTGCCGAGAGGGGTAAGGGTGCTTTTCTTAACGGCAAAGAAATAAAAGTTGCCAATGTCAGTGAGCTTAATAAAGCCTTCATTACTGTTGATCGCGGAAAGTCTCAATACGAGAAAGAGAGATTTGTTAATATTGTTGTGGAACTTACAAAGCATATTCGAAGCATGCGCATGCCTGGCTCAGGAGCTTTGCAAACTTGTTATGTGGCATGCGGTAGATTTGACGCCGCCATATTTAACGGCTTGAGTTTTTATGATGTAGCGGCAGCTGCGATCATTGCACAGGAAGCGGGTGCGCAGATATCTGACTTCTCGGCACGCACCTGGAAGTTAAAGACTGGTGATATGATCATCTCGCATCCCTCATTCCAGCCTAAGCTTACTAAAATTCTACAAGACATATAGGAGACACGTTGTCTAGGCTAGCAAAACAGGTCATGTATCATAATTAAAATAGCCAAAAGGTGAATATTCACAGTCTTGATGTAAAAATTTTAAGAGAATTGTATATTTGTAAAATCACTAACAACATAATCCGCGTCGTGTAATTCTTCTGCGGAGTGTGAAGATAGAATACCTACAACGGTCATGCCAGCATCTTTGCCTGACGCAACGCCGGGAGGCGAATCTTCAAACACGAGGCATTGATGAGGCTTAACGCCGAGCTTTCTAGAAGTAGATTCGTAAATTTCGGGGTGTGGTTTACCTCGATTGACGTGCTCATCACCAAGGATCACTTCAAACTTTCCATTTAGCCCTAACTCCTTAAGCACGAACTCTCGATTCTTAGCGGGCGCGGTAGTAGCGATCGCCGTTTTAATACCGCGGGTATGCAGCATTTCAATGAGTTTTGTGAGCCCTGAGATTTCCTCCATATCCGGCTGCAAGAGTCCTCGGTATAGGGCTTCTTTTTCTTCGGTGTAATTCAGCTCCTCGTCTTTATCGAGTTTTCTATTAAAAACAAGCTCAAATATTTGGTCATTCTTTTTACCTGAAATTTTGTTTCTAAACTCTTCTTCTGTCAATGTAATGTTATTCCGTTTCAGAAATTCCTGCCAAGCCTTTTTATGGTATGCCATGTTATTAATCATTGTGCCGTCCATATCAAAAATCGCAGCCTTGAAATCGGCTAGTGGAATAGTTATCTTCATGTATTTATAGTACCACCCGAGAGAGATCATTGAAAAGTTTGGTTGTTCCTCTACCCTTATGTAAAAACCAAACTAAAACACCTCATTCTCCTGAGGTATTTTTAGGCTTTGATTAAATATAATCTCATGGCTGGGATGGAGGGATTCGAACCCCCGAATGCTGGTACCAGAAACCAGTGCCTTACCACTTGGCGACATCCCATCGATGCCTAGAAATTGTAACACT
>Ga0193716_1001874_pt1 | contig 12056 bp, 10 predicted proteins | sample U2c1metaG_FD_145901 | JGI IMG/M metagenome (GOLD analysis project Ga0193716, IMG submission 145901) | Soil microbial communities from a riparian zone of the East river system, Colorado, United States - U2c1 | ecosystem: Environmental > Terrestrial > Soil > Riparian zone | place: USA: East River...
CAACGCCGATGCCGTAACGAGTTCTGCGGCGCGCATCTATTTCTTGAGCAGCCCGCCCTTGGTCATCAGGTCACGGTGGAGTTGCTCGTTCTCCTCCACCCATTTGACGTACTCCGCGCCCGTGGCGAAGGCGGGCTTGAGCGCTCCGTCTTCGAGATATTTTTTAAAATCCGGCGTATCGTAAACTTTCTTGAGGAAACCGGTGTACCACTCGACGGCGTCCTTGGGCATATCGGGAGGGCCGAAGATGCCGCGCAACATCAGATAATGGATGTCGACGCCCAAAGCCTCCTTGGCGGTGGGAATTCCTTTCCAATCCGCGACCGGAATGCGCGCTGTGTCGAAGACGGCAAGCGGACGCACGCTTTTATTCTTCCAGTGATTCGCGCATTCGATCGGATTGTTCACCGTCGAGTCCAGATGCTTGCCGACGAGATTGACGCAGACCTCGCCGCCGCCTTTGAAAGGGACATAAGTGAATTTCACGCCCAGCGCCTGCTCCAGCTGGAGCGTGATAATTTGATCTTCCTGCGCCGAACCCGTGCCGCCCATCTTCATGCGATTGCCGCCGCCCGAGCGGTCCTTCACTGCGGCGATGTATTCCTTGGCGGTCGTGTAGGGTGTCTCGGCGTTCACCCAGAGAATGAATTGGTCGAGTGCCATGCGCGCGACCGGAGTCAGGTCCTTCCAGTTGAAAGGCACGCCGGTGGCGAGCGGTGTGGTAAAGAGGTTGGAGAGGGTGATGATGATCGTGTGGGCGTCGCCTTTTTTGCCTTTTACCTCGAGAAATCCTTCTGCGCCGGCGCCGCCGGATTTATTGACGGCAATAAGGGGTCGCGGCGAGAGCTTGTGCTTATCAGCGATGCCGCTGATCAGTCGAGCCATCTGGTCGGCGCCGCCGCCAGTGCCGGCAGGTATAACAAACTCGATCGGTTTAGTGGGCTCCCAGGCTGAAACCGTGTCTAGCGGAGAAAGAATCATTGGCGCCAAGCACAATAGCAATCGGTGAAAATTTCTCTTCATTGAGGTCGCTCCCTCCTTTGCCGTTGTTGAGGCCCCGTGTCAGTCGCTACAGGACAAGCCCTCTATCAAAGATACTGCCACCCCTGCAAGCTTATAACTAGTATCCAGACGAAAATGAATGTCTAATCCGTTGATAATAAGCAGGATAGAATTTTGCCCTAAGCAGTGAGAGCATTATTGTTTGTACCGTCGCGGTCTGTTGATCATCTCTTTTAATTTTGGGTTGCCGGCGCCAATGGTTTGGCATTGCTTAACTCTAAACAACGTGAGCTGTTTGCTCTCAAATAGTATAGCCGGATCGTCCACATCGGTCGGCGGACGCAATCTCAGCAGCTGAGCGGCCCGGGCGTTGAAGGACAATCGGCGGTCTTCAATCCATCCAGCTTGCCGTTGACGAACTGTCCTTCGTAGCGCATACCCTTGGCGCTCACGTAGACCCCTTGGCCGTGGGCTTTGCCTACTTTAAAACTACCGTCGAGGTGCGCACCGTTCTCCCATTTATAAATGCCTTTGCCTTCAGGTCTACCCTTGACGAAGTCACCGACATAGGTGTCGGCGCCCTTGGCTTCGCCCTTTCCTTGCGCCATCTCAGTGCGTTCGTCGCAGTCACCTTCATAAGCACCGCGAAGGTAAGCGTCACGCACTCTGCAGTCGTGAGACAGCGCCGGCGCTGCCAATGTCATCAGGACGGCGCCACAGAACAGCGTAAATAGAAATCCTTTCATGATGAGCTCGCTCATTTCTGCGTGTAACGGCGATCCTCCGACCAAGAGCCGCACAATGCCGCTCGCACGACGCACGAAAGCAACACACGGGCACGCCACTCTCGCGTGCCCGTGTGCTTACCAATCCGGTTACCTGAGTGGGCGCGCCGCCGGGAAGGCAATGTCGAGCGCCTTTCCTGTGAGCTGTAGGATATCAAACCCAGCGCCATTACGATCGACCACGTAAATAAAGCCGCGATCATCGATCTCGACGTTGTTGGTCATGTAGCCGTCGGGATTGGTGTTGGCGTTGGACTCGGGTACGTAGAACGCCACTTCGACCGGGGCGTGCGGCTCGCGGATATCCCAAATCCGCACGCCCCCCGTGAAGTACGCGATCGCCGTCAGTTTGCCGTACAATGGATTATTGAAGTTCTCCTCACTCGAGTGCACGCCAAAGCGCGCTCCGCGCGTGCAGTAGTTGCCCCGTGGATATTTATCGCCGTCAAAGGGATCCACCGACATCGTCGACAGCACCATGGGTCCCTGAAAGCCATTCGGCTGCACCCGGGTGCCTGGAGGGGCGGATTTGGAATTTTCCACGGTCACGTCGACGATGAAGCTCCAGTGCGGCGCTTCGTCACACAGATCAGCCGTCGATTCTGACGCCAAGAGCACGATATCGCGCGTCTGGAACTCGGTGAAGCTCTGGTAGCTCGGCGGTTTTAACCCGAACACCGGCATCGAGGTGTGGCCGCCTTGATCGGGCGACATATAAAGGATTCCGGCCAGCGGATCGATCAATTCCTGCTCCGTCGGAGCGTCCGCGCTGTTCGCGGTCGCTGGAACCCAGGTGCCGTTCGGCGGAGGGAGCAGCTTCTTCCGGTCCAGAATCTGCAACACGCCGTCGTCGCCGACGCCCCATGCCGCGTAGATGCGGTTCCCGATGATGTCGTCGGCCGTGGCCCCACGGCTAAGCTTGCCGGCCGCATTAGGATGCTCGTGCGCGGAAATCGGACCATGGAGCGAAGTGGCCACTGGCCCGGTCGAGCCTGGTTGCCCACCGACCAAACCGAACGTGCGGAGGTAGATTGGAGCAGCGTGCGGATTTTTCCAGTCGACGATCACCATTGACTGCGCTTGACGCCATAGCGGCCCGGAGTCCTTGCTGCCGGGCATGTAGGCGATGCCGGTGTTGCACTCCCACCAGAGCTTGTGCGTAGAGCGAATGTTGCGCAGCGCCGACGCGAGCACCGGCTTTTGGACATCGGTCACGTCCCAGACTTCGTAACCGGAGGCGGTGCTTCCCTGAATGTTGCGCATCAAGTAGACCTTGCCCCTTAGGTCCTCGTTCAGGTCGGACCCCAGGCACATCCGCGCCATTTGCGCCTGGCCGCCGGCGACCGGAACCGGAATATGGGACATCTCCTTCGGATTACTCGGATCGGTGACGTCAGTGATCATCGTTCCGTTCGGCTCATCCGCATTGTTGTTCAGCGGGTTCGGCAAAAAAGTAAAGCCCGGCCTGGTTACCGGAATATTGCTGTGCGTGCCAGCAAATGCAATGAATCTTCCATCCGGGTACTGAATAACGTTCGGTTGGTAGCCAGGCCGCCCTTGCAGGTCGGTATGCCCCACGCGACGCATGTTCTTCTGCTCGCCGCTTTGGCTTACACTGGCCGCCAGTGCGCTGCCGCCGAATGCCAGAATGGCCAAACTAGCCACGAATATTGCTGTGCGCAGTACGCGCCTTTGCGTATTGCATGGATGTCGTTTCATTTGACTATTCCTTTCACCTCAGCTTTTGATACGATAGACAACCCCTGTGCTTCTGCTTAACGTAATCCTAAAGGATAGCGGCCTGTATGAGCGGATCGCTCGCTTTGTTTGACGCGCGATCAATCCTCCCGAGCGCCACATTCTACTTTTGTACGGAGGACACGCGCCTTTTGCGATCAAAGCGCACGGAGCGGGAGGCATCATACGACCAGACCTCGAAGCGGCTGCCTTCGCCCGGCTCCTCCTGAATGATCTCCGTGGGCTCTCCCCAAAGGGCTCTGACTTCGTCGCCCGTCATGCCGGCGCGCGGCGCTGCGGACGCAGTGGGTGATTTCTTTGCGCCGGAGACATCCGTGGGTGATTTCTTTGCGCCCGGGACGTCCGCGGGTAATTCCTTTGGGCCCGGAGCATCCATTGGCGTCCCGCCCATCGACACAAACTGGCAGGGAAAATTCTGATAGAGAGCCTCGCCATATTTTCCCACACATTTGAAGACTTCCGCGGAGGCCAGCGGCGCGACCAACAATACAGAGAAAAGCACGCATACGGATTTCAACATGGCCACCTTCTCGCTGTGTCTTTAGATTGCCGTAAAGCAGATCTGGCAAAATCACATCATGAAATAGTTACCTACGGGTCAGGGTTCTTCATGTTAGCCTCCTGATTTTAGTTTTACTTTGGTTGATCCGCTCCCACCCTCCACTTCGCAAAGCTTTCCCCAACAGCCTCTTTGCCAGGATTTCAGTCCTTGTCAAATAAATTGTTTTGATACTATGATTCGTTTCCGTTATGGACCTGACGACTGACTATCTTCGGACCTTGATAGCGGTCTGCGCATGCAAGAGCTTCAGCCGCGCAACCGCGCGCGTGCACAAGTCGCAAGCGGCGATCAGCACTCAAATCGCCAAGCTTGAAGCGCAAGCCGGATCGAAGTTCATCGAGCGATCGCAGCGCCAATTCAGACTCACCAAAGAAGGAGAATTGTTTCTCAATTTCGCGCACGAGGTCATCGCTCAAACCGACGCCATACAAGGTGCTTTGCTGGCGCTCAAAAATGGCAATTTGGAGGAAGTACACATCGGCGCGACCCGCTCGGTGGGAATTTATGTTTTGCCGCAAGTGATTGGCAGCATCGCAAAACAATTTCCCAAGTTAAAAATGACGGTCCTGTCGCAAGCTCGAGCGATTACCTACGAGTCTCTTCAACAGGGCAGCCTTGATCTCGCCGTCTTGCTGGCGGACAGCGCGCCAAGAGGATTCGTCAGCGTGCCGCTTAGATCTGAGCCTCTATGCTTCGTGATCTCTTCCAAACATCCGATGGCGAGCCAAAAGATTGTTTCCCGAGCGGAGCTTCAGGCCGTGCCTTTTATCCACGGCCTGAAAGGCAACGAATTTTCCGACTTGGTGGACGACGCGTTGGAGAAATATCACTTTCCCAGACCGGCGAACGGCGTGGCGATAAGTAATCTTCGGGCAAGGAAAGAAGCTGCGCGCGCGGGCGTTGGAGTTACAGTCTTGCCGCATTTTACGGTGAAGGACGACGTCCGAAGGAAATCTCTGAAAATTCTCACAATCAAAGAGGGCGGCTTACCGAACACCCATCTCATGATCGTGCAAGCGCAGCGCCTTTCTCCAAATACCAACATAGCATTGGTAAAGAATGCGCTCGTCGAAAAGTTGGCGATCGAGCCACGCCATCAAACCTGACCGTTGTAGCTCCCGGTTGCTGTAACTTCACTCATCCAACGGAGCATTACCTGCTTAAAATTCGACAACGTCGTGGCGCATCAATTTGGCCATAGCAAATCGTGACAAAACATCAGCCAGGCGTGAAAGCCGCGGCGATCAGAGTTCCTCGTCACGATCCTTCAGCAGCAAGTGAAACTACCGGAGCGCTCGACGGCACGGCGGATGAAGGCGCCGCCACCTATTCCCCGAAGCGTGATTTGAAAGGAGGTTGACGCGTCCGGCAAAAAACTTTCGCCGAGTTGAGTTGAGCCCCTGCTGGTGATTGCGCTGATCCTCATCGCCTGGATCGGCCGCACCGCGCTGCGCCGCACCCGGAACAACGCGCAAAATCAATTTACGAATTGAATTCCTGTAGGGCAGACCTGCGTGTCTGTCCTCTTAGGCCGGCCGTGATCAATAAGACCGCAGCCGAAAAGATTGACAGAGAGACCATGAATTGGACTATGATGCCCGCGATTAGACCCCTCACCTTTTTTAACCGAAAGGAACAAACATGAAATCACAATGGACCCGCCGCGAATTTCTGAAAACCACCACCGCCGCCGCCGTGCTCGGCGCCGCGGGAAAAACCTCGGGTGCCACGGCAACTTCTCTGCCGAAACGCCGCCTCGGCAAGACCGGCGAGATGGTTTCCTGCATCGGCTTCGGCTCCGGCACGCGGTTCTGCTCGATTGAGAATGAAGAAGCTGCGCAAGCGCTGCTCGAAAAAGCCCTCGCTTCCGGCATCAACTACTTCGACACCGCCGGTTCCTACACACGGCGCGGCATCGAACGCTTGAGCGAGAAACGCCTTGGTGAATTTTCCAAAAATCGCCGCAAAGAAATCTTCCTCGCCACCAAGATCGATCCGCGCGACAGCGACGGCGCGCTCCGCTCGCTGGAAACGAGTTTAAAGTTCCTGCAAACCGATTACGTCGATCTGATCCAGATCCACAGCCTGAGCAATCTCGACGATCTCGATCGCATCGGCAGAGCCGACGGCGTGCTCGCCGCGGTCCAGCAATTGAAAGCACAGAAGGTTGCCCGCTTCATCGGCATCACCGGCCACAATGACGGCGCCGCCATGACCGAAGCGCTGCGCCGCCATGACTTCGACACTGTTTTGATGTCGCTCAACGCCGCTCAATCCGCCAACCCCGTCGCTCAGCGCAAAATGGAACCGATCCCGGCTTTCGAGAGTTCCTCCCTGCCGGTAGCGTTGCAGAAAAACATGGGCATTCTGTCGATGAAAGTCATGGGCCAAGGCATGCTCATCGGCACCGGCGCCGGCCGCGCTTCCCCCGCCGACCTTTTGCAGTTCAATCTCAGCCAACCCGTCGCCAGCGTCATCATTGGCTGCGAACAAACGGCGACCCTCGAACAAAACGTCCAAGCCGCGCTGAGCTTCACCCCGATCAGCGAAAGCGGCAAACAGAAGCTACAAGAAAAAGTCGCGCCGTCGCGGTCGGCATGGGAGAATTTCCTGCGGACGCATGAAGATTCTATCGTGGTTTGAGCACCACTCGCCTCTTGATAAATTCTTCGCAATACAGCCAAAATCGTTGCGGACACTTTGTCGTTACCACCACGCTCTCGTGCAAGGCTCCCTGATAAATTGCTCGAAAACCCAGTAAGTTCGGCCCCGATGAGAGTTTCATCGACAATTGGCGGCAAGAGCTATACGCCCCCGGATGTTGATTGATGTGCCATTTGGCACTAGAATAGCTGCCAATTGAGTCAATCAAGAAAGAGGATCGCGTATGTTGCCTATGGCCACTCTTGTCGAAGCGCTTGGCGGAAAGAAGATTCTCAAACGGCGGATTGCGACTCTGGACGATCTCAGAGAAGCCGTCAAAGCGGGTTTACCCTACGCTTCCCTGGAAGCGTTGATCAGCAAATTTGGCCTGGCCCGAGACGAAGCGGCCACAGCGCTTCATCTGCCGCACCGGACGATCGCGCGCCGTAAGAAAGAACAGAGACTTCAAGCAGACGAATCGGACCGGGTGCTGCGGCTGGCGCAAGTCAGCGCGCTGGCGGTGGCGACACTGGGAAACGAAGAAAAAGCGGCCCTCTGGCTCCGTCGCCCGAACCGCGCGTTGGGCAATCACCCGCCGCTCCAACTTCTGGACAACAACATCGGTACGCGCCAAGTCGAGGAAGTTTTAGGGCGGATTGCTCACGGCACGATCAGCTAGTGCAAGTCTGGCGCATCTGTGCCAGACGGCACCAACGGTTCGATGGGGAGGGATCTCGTCTGTACGGCGGGCGTTGGAACCATGCCGGAACTACGGTGATTTACACTTCTGCGTCCCTTGCCCTCGCCGCTCTCGAGCTATTTGTTCATGTCGACGTCGATCTCCTACCGAACGATTTGGTCGCGATTGCAGCCGAGATACCGGAAAGTCTTGCCGTGGAGACCGTAAATCCAGCGAACCTGCCGAAGAACTGGCGGCGTTATCCGGCATCAGAATCCCTAAAGGACATCGGCACAGCTTGGGCGGCAAAAGGTTCGAGCTCAGTGTTAGCCGTACCCTCTGTCATTATTCCCGAGGAGTGGAATTACCTTCTCAATCCGGCGCATCGAGATTTCAAGCAAGTTCGTTTGCGCAGATCGATTCCGTTTCACTTCGACCCACGCATGTGGAAGTGACTCAGGACGGCGCCATCGCGTCGGGCACCGCTCAAACAAATCTTTGCAAGCCTTGACCTGCTTTGAGTTTTGCCCGAATAATCCAATGGCGAGGAGTCGGCAAATAAGCATGGACCATTCACAGCCTAAAGAATTTCACCACCCCGAAGGCTTCCTCTCGCTCGCCAAGAACGTCGGGATCAAAGACGGCACGCTCGATTTGACCGTCATCTATTCCACCGTCCGCGCGCGCGCGGCGGCGATGTTTACGCGCAATCGATTTCCCGGCGCGCCGGTGATTGTCGGGCGCAAGCACATCGCCAACGGTTTCGCGCAAGCCCTGGTGATCAACAGCAAGAACGCCAATGTCGCGATGGGCAAGGTCGGCATCGATAACGCGATCGAGACCTGCCGTATCGTCGGCAAAGAGTTGGGTGTCGATTCTTATGACGTACTGCCTTTTTCCACCGGTGTCATTGGCCGGCCGCTGCCCATGGACAAGATTCGCGCCGGCCTGCGCGGGATCAAAGCCGAACTGAAACCCGACAATCTCAAGCTTGCTGCCGAGGCGATCATGACCACGGACATGTATCCGAAGTACGTCTCCGTGAAGGTCGGCAACGCAATCATCGCCGGCATCGCCAAGGGCGCTGGTATGATCGAGCCGAATATGGCGACCATGCTCGTCTATCTCATGACCGACGCCGAATTGCCGAAGACCGCGCTGCGGCCGATGCTGCACCGGGTGGTCGATCGAACTTTCAATTGCATGAGCATCGACACCGATACCAGCACCAGCGACACGGTCGTGCTGATGGCCAACGGGCTCGCCGGCAAAGTAAAACTCGGGCAATTTGAAAAAGGTCTACTGGAAGTCTGCGAGTATCTCACTAAAGAAATCGCCCGCAGCGGCGAAGGCGCGACCAAGTTGATTGCCGTCGACGTCGCTCGCGCCAAGACACAGGTGCAGGCGAGGCGCGTGGCCAAGTTGATCGTCAATTCGCCGCTGGTAAAAACCGCCGTCTACGGCTGCGACCCCAACTGGGGCCGCGTCATCATGGCCGTCGGCAAATCCTTCGATACCAGTATCGAGCCCGCAAAAGTTACGATTCGCTTCGGCGCCACCAACGTGTTCAAAAAAGGCGCGCCGGTCGACTGCGATCTCGACGCGCTGCGGAAATATCTCGGGCAGCCTGAAGTCTCCATCGGCGTCGAACTCGGCATCGGCAAGGCATCGGCGCGCGTCTGGGGCTGTGATCTGACCGAAGGCTATATTAAAGAAAACGCGTACTACACGACGTAATCAGGGGGATCGTGTTCGTGTTTCGTGTCCGTGATATGAGTGCAACCCCCCAACACGAGCACGAGTCACGAACACGATCACGGCCGGATTGAGCGATGAATAAACAGTTGAGCCATTTTATTCTAAAAGGCGGCCGCCTGATCGATCCCGCCGGCGGCAAGGATGGCATGTTCGACATTCGCGTGCGCGACGGCAAGATCGACGCCATCGGCGCCAATCTCGATCCGTCAGGCGCGACCGTGGTCGACGTCAAAGGTCGCATCGTGACACCGGGCCTGATCGACGTCCATTTGCATCTGATGAAGGGACTGGGCGCCTTCGGCGTCGATCCGGATATCTTCGGCGTGGGCTCCGGCGTGACGACCGTCGTCGACGCCGGCAGCGCAGGTCATACCCTGCTCGATGTATTTCGCAATTACGTAACGGCCAACGCCAAAACCCGCGTGCTCAACTATATCAACCTGTCCACTCTCGGCGGAGTCAGCGGTCCCGGGTACAGCATTCTCGCCGACCCGCGGCTCATCGATGAAGCCAAGATCGAACAGGCCGTCGAAAGCAATCGCGATATCATTGTCGGCATCAAGATCATGGCCACTGGCGGCGCGTTGGGCAGCCAGGGATTGAAACCACTGAAGCGCGCGCGCAAGCTCGGCGACAAATTGAAAATCCCGCTCTTGGTTCACATCGGCGAGAGCTGGACCAAAGGCGCCGAACCGGTCGCGGTCGGTGACGTGCTGAAATATCTCCGCGCCGGCGACATCGTCACGCATATGTTTACCGTGCATCCCGGCGGCTTACTCGACGCCAACGGCAAGCTTTGGCCGCAGGTGCGCGACGCCAAAGAGTCCGGCGTGCTGATGGATGTCGGCCACGGGCTGCACAATTTGAATTTCGACGTTGCGCGAAAGGTGCTCGACCAGGGCTTGCATCCCGACGGCGTGTCCACCGACGGCCATCGCGGTAACCGCGCTGGCCCGGTGTACGACCTGCCGACGACGATGGCAAAACTCATGGCGCTGGGATTTACCCTAAATCAAGTGGTCGAAATGGCGACAGCCAATGCCGCCAAACTTTTGGGACGCAGCGGTGACCTCGGCACGTTAAAAGTTGGACAAGCGGCGGAAATTTCCGTGCTATGGGTCGAAGATCGCGAATGGACAGCCGTCGACTCACAAAAAGGAGCCATTCCGGCGCGCCAAGCGATCTTACCGGTGTACGCTATCCGCGGCGACACGATCTACGAGCCGTTGGCCGTCGAACGGCCTTGACTGAATCCCAACGAGATCAAAATGTTTTGCGACCTTTGAGATCTTTGTGGTTAGACCATCCCCTATTTTCTTCGCCGCGTCGTCGTGCTGCCGAAGATCGAACCCAGTACGCCGCGCATGATTTCTCTGCCGACTTGACTACCGATGGCGCGCACGGCGCTTTTGCCGAACGCATCCAACAGCGCGCCGACTTCGGACTTCGCGCCGCTCTGCGGAGTCTTTTGACTCCCACTGGCTTGTGCCGTCGGCGCGCGCTGCTTGAGCATTTCATAGGCAGACTCGCGATCGACCAGCTTTTCATAGTGACCATAGAGCGTCGATTGCTTGATGATCTGTTCGCGTTTCACCGCGGCCAAAGGCGCCAATTGGCTCTTCGGCGGATAGATCAACGCGCGATCGACGACCGTCGGCTGGCCTTTCTCATTGAGAAACGAAACCAGGGCTTCGCCGACTCCCAACTCCGTGATCACCGCCTCGACATCGATGTCTTTGTTCTGGCGAAACGTCTGCGCGGCCGCCTTCACGGCCTTTTGATCTCTCGGCGTGAAAGCGCGCAGGGCATGTTGCACGCGGTTGCCCAACTGGCCCAGCACCGCATCGGGAACATCGAGGGGATTCTGCGTGACGAAGTAAACGCCGACGCCCTTGGAACGGATCAAACGGATCACCTGCTCGATTTTTTCGAGCAAAACGTCGGGCGCATCGTTGAACAACAAATGGGCCTCGTCGAAGAAAAAGACCAGCTTGGGTTTCTCGGGATCACCGACTTCGGGTAAACGCTCGAACAACTCGGATAACAACCAGAGCAGAAACGTTGCGTACAGTTTAGGCGCGTTGATCAGTTTGTCGGCGGTCAAAATATTGATTATGCCGCGCCCTGCGCCATCGGTCTGTATCATGTCGTCGAGATCGAGCGCCGGCTCGCCGAAGAAATGATCACCGCCCTGCCCTTCGAGTTGCAACAGCCCGCGCTGGATCGCGCCGATGCTCGCCGCCGACACATTGCCATACTGAGTCTTGAACTGGGCCGCATTATCACCGACATGCTGCAACATGGCTCGCAAGTCTTTGAGATCCAGCAGTAGCATGCCGTTATCGTCGGCGATCTTGAAAACCAAATTGAGCACCCCGCTCTGGGTGTCATTCAGGTTGAGCAAACGCGCCATCAAAAGCGGTCCCATGTCGGAAATCGTCGTGCGCACGGGATGCCCTTGCTCCCCATACAAATCCCAAAACACCGTCGGGTTGCCGGCGAACCCAAAATTCTCGATCCCGAGCATCGTCACCCGCTCGCGGATCTGCGGATTTTCCTGGCCGGGCTTGGCGACGCCGGATAAATCTCCCTTGACGTCCGCCATGAAGACCGGCACGCCGATCCCGCTGAAACTTTCGGCAATCACCCGCAACGTTACGGTTTTCCCAGTACCCGTCGCCCCGGCGATTAAACCGTGGCGATTGGCCATCCGGGGCAAGAGAATATGATTGTCGCGGCCCCTCGCAATGGTCAGGTTTTCCGGCATCAGTCCCCCTTTATTTTCAGCAAGTTACCACGAACGTGGCGATAAATTGTGCTTGTCTATTTTCCTTGCTTATTATATAAACAAACTCCGTCGTGAATGAAA
>Ga0193716_1001876_pt1 | contig 12050 bp, 9 predicted proteins | sample U2c1metaG_FD_145901 | JGI IMG/M metagenome (GOLD analysis project Ga0193716, IMG submission 145901) | Soil microbial communities from a riparian zone of the East river system, Colorado, United States - U2c1 | ecosystem: Environmental > Terrestrial > Soil > Riparian zone | place: USA: East River...
CTGTTGATCGTGAAGCGCGCGAGTTCCGTCGCCGCCCCCATCGGTTTCGCTTGCAAACCGTTGTTAACCACGCGCCGGACGACCTGGAGGTTGTCGAAAAAATTGTGAACGCCGCGCTGGACCGGGTCGGGAAGAATAAAATCCCACGCGGTTGCGACGGGCTTGAGCACGTAACGATCGAGAACTTCACGGTTGAACCAAAACATTTTTTCGTTGAAACCTTCCCACGGATCTTCGTCGAAGTCTTCACCCGCGGCGGCTGCCGCTGCCGCCGTATCATAAGCACCAGCAGCATCATGATTGTCGGTCGCGTTGCCGTCAACGGCACCGACGGCAGCGATGTCTGTTCCGTTATCGCCGGAGCTCTCTTCAGTTGCATAACTCGAACTGATCCCGCTTGAGAAAAAACCGAGTGCAAGCGCAAAACCCACAATCGTCGACACGCGCCAAAACCAAAAACGTCTCTTCATTCCCGTCTCCTTCTTCTGCATTGTTTGTCAATTACCTTAACCGATATTCGTGGTCAAGACCATCCCAACTGCAATGGCACAATCGATGTTTGGAAAGCTAAAAGCATGCCAGAGCTAGTCTTTTTTTGAAAACACAGACAAAAGGCGCGGCAAATTGTCGAAAATAGACAGATCCAGAAGCAGGCACGTCTCAAGGTTGGCACGATTGCGGTTACAAAAGTCGCATTGCTCAAAGACTTCACCCGAATCGGGCGGTTACGCCTAGCTATTTGGTACGCCCAGAAAAGTTTGCGCCGCTCGATTAGATCAGCTATTTTGAGATTGTGATCAATGACGACAAACAAAAGACGATCGTGGTCGGTGTCACCGGCGGCATCGCCTGCTATAAGGCGGTCGAGTTGGTCAGGCTCCTGGTTAAAGCGGACTATCGTGTGCAAGTCATTATGAGCCGCGGTGCGATGGAATTTGTCACGCCACTAACCTTTCAAACCCTTTCCGGCAATCCTGTCGCTAGCGAAACTTTCAATCTCACCCAGGAATCGGAGATTGGCCATATCAATCTGGCCGATAGCGCCGACTTCTTTGTGATTGCCCCGGCAACCGCGAATGTAATCGGCAAAATCGCCAATGGTATTGCCGATGATCTTTTGACGACAGTCTTGATGGCAACGCAGGCGCCGGTACTGATCGCGCCGGCGATGAATATTCATATGTACGACAATCCAATTCTGCAGGAGAATTTGCGCAAATTGCGCCGTGTCGGCTATCACATCATGGAACCCGCCGACGGCTTCCTCGCTTGCGGCTACGAAGGCAAAGGCCGCCTGCCCGATCCGGACAAAATATTGGAAGAGATCCTTCTTCTGCTTAAGCCCAAGGACCTCAAAGGCGAGAAAATCTTAATTACGGCAGGTCCCAATCGCGAGCCCATCGATCCGGTGCGCTACATTTCCAATCGGTCGTCGGGAAAGATGGGCTATGCGCTGGCGCGCGCCGCCGTGCGGCGCGGCGCCGACGTGACCTTGGTCAGCGGCCCTACGGCGCTGGAAGCGCCGGTCGGTACGCGCACAATTAACGTTGTCACTGCGGCAGAGATGCGCGCAGCAGTGCTGGAAGAGTTCGAACGTTGCACGGCGGTTGTGATGGCTGCGGCGGTTTCCGACTATCATCCGGTGTCACCGGCCGGCAACAAACTCAAGCGCGGCAAAGAGCCGATGGATTTACGCCTCGAACCCAATCCGGATATCCTCAAAGAGCTGGGCGAAAACAAGAATGGCAAGATCTTGATTGGCTTTGCCGCCGAAACCGAAGATCTGACCGCCAACGCCAAGAAGAAGCTGCGGGAAAAGAATCTCGACATGATCGTCGCCAATAACGTTACCGCACCCGGCAGTGGGTTCGATGGCGAAACCAACATCGCCAAGGTGATCGATTGCACCGGCGCAGTGCGGTCGTTGCCGCTCATGAGCAAGGACGAATTGGCTGACTTGATCTACGATCATTACCTCGCGTTGAAAAGCCTGCGTTAAGATGGGAGCTCCTGGTAGTGGTTCAGTTAGCGAAAGATCTCTCACTTCGTCCGAGATGACAGACCAGTTACTTTGTGTCATTCCGAGCGGACGCGAGGAATCTTTCCCTGCTGTTGCTTTGTGGCGAACTCTAACTGAACCACTACCGAACTCCTAGGGAGCTCGCGCCGACGAAGTGTTTCACCGCAGTGCTTGCTGCCGACGCCACGCTGCGCAGCGCATTTCGCAGTAGATCGTATACGTAGCGTGATTATCTCTGGCCGCCGCTGTAACTGTTATTGCTACTGTTGAGTCTCCGATGCTAAGATCCGCCCGTGGAAGGATCGCTCAGTGGCCGACAATAGTGACGCGGCGGAATTTGCCGCGCTGACAGCGTCGCTCCGGCGTCATTTGCGGCAGCGCCAGCACGCGGGAATTCGTACCTTGCCAAAAACTGAACCGTCCAAAATCAAACCGGTTATCGTCAAAGAAACAGAAGCAGACAGTGCCCTCGGCGGCACCGCCGTCGATTTGTTCGCCGACAACAAGGCTGCCTTGCAAGCCGACAGCCTCGAGAACCTGCGCGCGGCCATCGGCGATTGCAAGCTTTGCAAGCTTTGTTCGGGTCGCACCCATATCGTATTTGGCGTCGGCAATCCGCGCGCCAAACTTATGTTCGTCGGTGAAGGGCCGGGTCGCGACGAAGATCTTCAAGGCGAGCCATTCGTCGGTCGGGCGGGACAGTTGCTGACGGATATAATTACCAAAGGAATGAAACTGCGACGGGAGGACGTCTACATCGCCAACGTGGTCAAATGCCGGCCGCCGGAAAACCGCAATCCCGAGCCTGACGAAGTCGCGGCTTGTGAACCATTTCTAAAAAAGCAGATCGATTTGGTGCGTCCCCAGATCATCGTCGGCCTTGGCAAGTTCGCGGTTCAAACTTTATTGCAAAGCAAAGTGCCGATCACAAAGGTGCGGGGTACCTGGCACAGTTATCACGGCATCAAACTGATGCCGACGTTTCATCCCGCCTATCTACTGCGCAATCCGGCGGACAAAAAGTTGGTATGGGAAGATATTCAGAAGGTCATGAAAGAGCTGCGCGGTGATAACGATTAGGTTCTTAATCGCGATCTTATTCATGGCGCTCGGCGTTGCCGTTTTCGCGCAGCCCAAGGCCACCGTAGAGCCCCACGTCGATCTTATTTCGATCGACGGCAGCATTAATCCGGCGGTGGATGATTTTATCCATGAAAGTATTGGACGGGCCAAAGCCAACGGAGCTCGCGCGTTGATCATTCAGCTCGATACGCCCGGCGGCCTGTTGGGCTCCACTCGATCGATCGTGAAAAATCTGCTCGGCGCTCCGGTTCCGATAATGGTCTATGTCGCGCCGAGCGGCGCGGGCGCGGGCTCCGCCGGTGTCTTCATCACCATGGCCGCGCATATCGCTGCGATGGCGCCGGGCACCAATATCGGCGCGGCCCACCCTGTGGCCGGCGGCGGCCAGGAAGTCAAGGGCGTGATGGGCGAAAAGATCGAAAACTTCACCGCATCCTTCAGCGAGAGCATCGCCCAAAAACGCGGCCGCAACACCGAGTGGGCCATTCAAGCGGTACGTAAGAGCGTGGCGATTACCGAGACCGACGCGCTCAAGAAGAACGTGATCGATATTATCGCCAAGGACCTCGACGATTTACTCAAACAAGTCCATGGACGAAAAGTCGATCTCGACGGCCACATGCAGGCCCTCGATTTCAAGGACGTCCGCGTCCAACGCTTCGAGATGAGCTTCAAGCAAAAATTGATTAATGCGTTGGCGGATCCCAACATCGCCTATCTTTTGATGATGGCGGGTTTGCTCGGGCTTTACATGGAATTTGCCCACCCCGGCGTAATCTTCCCAGGGGTTGCCGGCGCGATTTGTTTGATCATCGCCTTGACGGCGTTCCAAGTCTTGCCGATCAATTATGCCGGGCTTGGTTTGGTCGTGCTTGGCATAGCGCTCTTGGTCGGCGAAGCGTTTGCGCCGAGCTTCGGCGTGCTCGGAGTCGGCGGCATCATCTCCCTCACACTGGGATCGCTTTTTCTTTTCGATACCGAAGGCTCGGGCCTGATCGTCGATCGTTCAATTATTTTTACCGCGGTGGCGACCCTCGGTGCCTTTGTTTTGGCTGTGAGCTATTTGGTCTTCCGTTCCCAAAAGTCTAAACCGACGTTGGGTATGGACGGACTGATCGGCGAGACCGGCGAAGTAAAAGTCAAATTGACGCCTACGGGTAAGATCTTTGTCCATGGGGAGTATTGGAACGCCCAGGCCGACCGCGAAATCGATGTCGGTGAAAAGGTCGAAGTAGTGGGTTATGACGGGATGAGTCTAAAGGTGCAGCGAACATCGTAGATGTGCTCGGTAGAAGCGTCGGGAGGTTAGCATGTTTGGACTGGGAATTCCTGTAACATTTTTGCTCCTCGTTGTGGTTGCGATCATCAGCGGGGTCAAGATTCTCAAAGAGTATGAACGGGGCGTGATTTTCCGTCTGGGCCGCATGGTCGGCGCGCGCGGGCCGGGCATGGTTTATGTCATTCCGGGCGTCGAAAAGATGGTAAAAATGGACTTGCGTACGGTGACCATGGATATTCCGCCGCAAGACGTAATCACGCGCGACAACGTTTCGGTGAAGGTCAATGCGGTGCTCTATTTTCGCGTGCTGGATCCCAACAAGGCGGTGCGTGAGGTGGAGAATTATTTGTTTGCCACATCGCAGTTGGCGCAGGTGACTCTACGCAGCGTATGCGGTCAGGGCGAGCTCGATGAATTGTTAGCGGAAAGAGAACGAATCAACGCCCGGATCCAAGAAATTCTCGATCAACAAACCGACCCGTGGGGCATCAAAGTGGTTCTTGTCGAGTTGAAACACATCGATCTACCGCAAGAAATGCAGCGCGCCATGGCAAAGCAAGCCGAGGCGGAACGCGAACGGCGCGCTAAAGTCATTCATGCCGATGGGGAATTTCAGGCTTCGCAGAAGTTGGCAGATGCCGCGGAGGTGATCGGCAAGCAGCCCATGGCGTTGCAGCTAAGATTTCTCCAGAGCCTGGTCGAGGTCGCTTCGGAAAAAAATTCAACGACGATTTTTCCCGTGCCGATCGACCTGCTGACGCCATTCCTTAAACAAAGCGAATAAGCGGTACGGCGAAATCGTCGATTGACATCTTAAGTAAGTTAACTAGGGGCGCGGCATGCCGCGCCCCTAGTTATATGCATGGGCGGATGGATCTCGAAGCGTTTAACTATCAACTGCCGGAATCGTTGATCGCGGCGTTTCCAACTCGAGAACGCACCGAGTCGCGCTTGCTGGTTATCCGGCGCAGCTCCGGCGAGATCGTGCACAGCGTTTTCGCGGAGCTCGGGCGATTTCTCGATCGGGGAGATTTGCTGGTTCTAAACGATACCAAAGTGTTTCCCGCGCGCTTGCGCGGCACGAAGGAGAGCGGCGGCAAAGTCGAAGTGCTGTTGCTTGAACGATTTCCCGAAGAAGGCCGAAGCTTGTGGATCGCGTTGGTGGACGCGGCGAAGAAACCGCAGCTTGGTACCCGCATCGATTTTGACCATCGGTTATCGGCGGAAGTGATCGGGGACATGGGCCGTGGCCGCTTCGGACTGGAATTTCATCACCAAGGCGATTTCGAAACAATTCTCGACGCCCTTGGCGAACCGCCGTTGCCGCCGTATGTGCGGCGAAGCCGCGAGGCGCAGGCACTCGACCGGACGCGCTATCAAACGGTCTACGCGACCCACGGCGGCGCCATCGCCGCGCCGACTGCGGGGTTTCACTTTACGCCTGAGTTGTTGGCTCAACTGCAAGCGCAGGGAATAGATCGAACTCTATTGACCCTCCATGTCGGGCCGGGTACCTTTCAACCGGTGCGCGATTCCCAGATCGAAAATCATCGCATGGAGGGCGAGCGCTACACGCTCGATGACGCGAGCGCGGAGAAGATTAACCGAACTAAAATGGCAGGCCACCGTGTGATTGCGGTCGGTTCGACCAGCACGCGCGCGCTGGAATGGATTGCGCTGAGAAACGGGAAAATCACCGCGGAGGAAGGTATCGCGCGCTTGTACATTCGCCCCGGCGATCCCTTTCGCGTGCTCGATGGGTTGATCACCAACTTTCATCTCCCGGGTTCTACGCCGCTGATTTTGGTGGCGGCGTTTGCAGGTCTCGATTTGGTGCGCAGGGCTTATCAGGAAGCAATCGAGCGCAAGTATCGATTCTATAGCTACGGCGACGCGATGTTGATTCTTTAAGAAGGCAACAGGCAATAGCCAGTAGGCAACAGGTTCCGAACTCTACTTAGCGCGCACGTTAGTTTCACCACCGATTCATGACTGCTCATTTCACCGTTCTTAAGAGGGATTCGTCGAGCCAGGCACGCCTGGGGCGGTTGATGACACCCCATGGCGCGATCGAGACGCCTTGCTTTATGCCGGTGGGAACGCAAGCAACCGTCAAGGCGATGCTGCCGCGTGATCTGCACGATCTCGGTTGTCAGATCTTGCTGTGCAACACGTATCATCTCTATCTGCGTCCCGGTCATGAGCTGATTCGCGAGCTCGGCGGGTTGCACCGGTTCATGGCTTGGGACGGGCCGATTCTCACCGACAGCGGCGGCTATCAGATTTTTAGTTTGGGCGCGATGCGCAAGATCTCGGAAGAGGGCGCGCGTTTTCAATCCCATCTCGATGGTTCGTCGCATATGCTCACGCCGGAAAAAGCGATGGAGATTCAAGAAGCGCTGGGCAGCGATATCGCGATGGTCCTCGACGAATGCATCCCGCCCGACGCGTCGCGAGAGTACGTGCGCGATTCTACCGAACGAACGATCCGTTGGGCTGAGCGATGTTTGGGCGCGCGCCGCAAGCCGGGCCAGCTGATGTTCGGAATAATTCAAGGCGGTTTGTTCGACGATCTTCGGCAAAGTTGTATCGACGCGATGTCGGCGTTGCCGTTCGAGGGATTTGCCGTCGGCGGCCTCGGAGTCGGTGAAGGCGAAGACCAGCTTTATCGAATCGGCAGCCTAACCGTTGCTCGGCTGCCGGCCGAGCGACCGCGCTATTTGATGGGCGTCGGCCGGCCTCAGGACATTCTAAAGGCGGTGCGTGCCGGCTTTGACATGTTCGATTGTGTGATTCCGACGCGCAATGCGCGCAACGGCACCTTGTTTACGTGGCAGGGCAAGATCAATATCAAGCGCGCCGAGTTTGCCCGAGACTCGGGTCCGCTTGACGAAAGCTGTGGCTGTTATTGCTGCCGAAACTTTTCGCGCGCCTATTTGCGTCACCTTTATGTGGCGGGAGAGATCTTGTCGTCACAGCTAAATACTCTGCATAATCTTTACTTTTATCACCGGCTCATGGATAAGTGTCGAGAAGCGATTCGCGTCGGACAGCCCGAGCTTTGGCCGCGACTGGCCGAGCCCGACGGTGATGCGCAAGCGCAAACTACTCAGGAGGATTCATGATCGATCTTGCTTATGCACAGGCGGCGCCCGGGGCCGGCGGCCCCGGTCCGATAATGACGGTGTTCCCGTTTATACTGATCTTCGTCATTATGTACTTCATGGTGATCCGTCCTCAGCAGAAGAAGGGCAAGGAGCATCAGGAGATGCTCAAGAAGCTCAAAAAGAACGACGAGGTAATGACGTCCGGTGGGATTTACGGTAAGGTCGTCGATTTGAAGGAAACCGTAGTGACGTTGGAGATTGCTCCGAACGTGCGTATCCGGGTGCACCGGCCACAGATTTCCGACGTAATTACCGCGGAGAAGTCAACGACCAAGGAAGGGAAGGAATAGCAATGCGCAAGGCGGTGCTGACGCGGTTCACTATTTTTTTCATTGCAGTGATCGTGTCCGTTATTTATTTATTGCCCACGTTCGTCCCCAATCTGCCTTCCTGGTGGCATAGTGTTTTCCCCGGCGAACCTATTCGCCTTGGGCTGGACCTCCAAGGCGGAAGCCACTTGGTCCTCGACGTGAAAGTCGATAAGGCGATCGAGAATAATATGGAGCGCATGAAATTGGACTTGATCAACCAACTTCGCGAGAAGGCCATTGGCGGGGTTACGGTGGACCGGGTGGAAGGAACACTGCTCCACATCAAAGCGCCGGCCGCCGATGCCGATCGCGTGCGCGGATTGTTCAAAAGCGATTTCGCCAGTTTGATCGAGGCCAAGCCGACGCAAACGGTTGGCGGTGCGAGCGAGTTTTATTTAACTCTGAGCAAGGAAGAACTCCGCGCACTGCGCGACTACGCGGTGGACCAGTCTTTGGAGACGATTCGCAACCGCATCGATCAATTCGGCGTCAGCGAGCCGGTGATCCAACGCCAGGGACAGACCGGCATATTGATTCAGCTGCCCGGTATTCAAGATCCCCAGCGAGCGAAAGAGATTATCGGTAAAACGGCTTTGCTCGAATTCAAATTGGTCGATGATAACGCAAATGTCGACGACGCGATCAAAAACGGCCCGCCGCCGGGCCGCGAAGTGCTTTACGGCCATGCGGGGAAAGGTTTAGGCGGAGCGGCAGACAAACAAGCCTACGTGCTCGAATCGCGCGCGCTGATGACCGGCGAATACATTCAGGACGCGAAAGTGCGACCGGCCCAACAAATGGAAGGGGCGTCGGTCGAATTAATTCTCAATGCCAGTGGCGCGCGACTGTTTGAGCAGATTACCTCGTCCAACGTAAAACGGCGCCTCGCCATCGTCCTCGATGGCCGCGTCTATTCGGCTCCGGTAATCCAGGAACGGATCGGCGGTGGCCGGGCGTCCATTACCGGAAGCTTCGATATCAAAGAGGCGCGCGATCTGTCGATCGTTCTGCGCGCGGGGGCGCTGCCGGCGCCGGTCGAAATCGCCGAAGAGCGCACCGTCGGGCCGTCATTGGGCAGCGATTCGATACGCCAGGGCGTCATGTCGTTCGTTGTCGGTATTACGCTGGTCATCGCCTTCATGATCTTTTACTACAGGGGCGCGGGTGTATTGGCGGACGTCGCATTGGTCTTCCATATTCTTTTTCTGCTAGCGATATTGGCGGCGCTTCAAGCGGTCTTAACCTTGCCCGGTATTGCCGGGATTGTCCTCATCGCGGGCATGGCGGTAGATGCCAACGTCCTGATCAACGAACGAATCCGAGAGGAATTGCGCGCCGGGCGGGCGCCACGTTCCGCGGTTCAGGCCGGCTTTGAGCACGCGTTACCTGCGATTATCGATACCAACGTGACGACGTTTCTTTCCGGCGTTATTCTTTTTCAATTTGGTACGGGGCCAATCAAGGGGTTTGCCGTGACGCTCTGCATCGGCCTTCTTACCACTATAATCACCGCGGTCTACATGACGCGGGTTTATTACGATTATCGCGTGTCAGTCGGTAAACTGGCCCGGATCAGTATCTAAGGGGACCTGATGGAGTTAATCAAGCCCGGGATCAATATCCCGTTTACCAAATACCGCTACATCGCCGTAGTTTTGTCGAGTGTGGTGAACTTGGCGGTAATCATCATGCTGTTTGTGAAAGGCCCCATCCTGGGGGTTGATTTTGCCGGCGGCACGGTCGTTCAACTGAAATTCCAACAACGAGCTTCCATCGAGCAGGTCCGCAGCGCACTGGGCAGCTTGGCTACCACTGAAACGGTCATTCAAGACTTTGGCGATCCAGGATCCAATGAGTACCTTCTGCGCTTGGAGAAAACTTCCGTCGAGCTCGGCTCCCTTAGCGAACAACTTCGCGAGGCATTGACCAAACAATTCGGGGCCGGCCAGTTTGAAATCCGCCGCATCGAGTCTGTCGGTCCCAAGGTGGGTCGCGAGCTGCGCCAACAGGGGGCTTGGTCGGTCGTCGCCGCTACGATCATGATGGGTTTTTACATCTGGTTCCGCTTCGATCTGCGCTTCGGTCTGGGCGCCGTCATTGCATTGGTCCACGACGTTTTGGTTACGATCGGCGCGCTGATGCTGGCCCAATACGAGTTCGATCTCACCATCGTTGCGGCGCTGCTCACGATCGTCGGGTTCTCCGTCAACGACACCGTTATCATCTGCGATCGTGTCCGAGAAAACATGCGCAAGATACGCCGTGAGAGTTTAGAATACGTCATTAATCTTAGCATCAACGAAACTCTAAGCCGTACGATCATCACGACCGGCACAGCCATCCTAGTGCTGATTGCCTTGTACGTACTTGGAGGCGGGGTCATTCGGCCCTTTGCCTTTGCCTTACTCGTCGGTTTTTTCTCTGGTGTTTATTCGACGATTTTTATTGCGAGCCCGGTTATTCTTTTGTGGGATAAGCGCACGGTGGCGAAGAAAAAGTAGTGATTGCGTCCCATACTGAAAATGTATTTCTCTGCACGGCATTGCCGCGCTCGCGGGCCTTTTTTCGCGCGCGCCGCCGGATGGCGCAGCCTCGATCCATCATTTCGATTTGAATGTTGCAAGAACATTCCAAACGGTGGGTAATTAAGGACGCCGACCCGGAGATTGTCGGAAGTTACGCCGCCGAGCTTAAGACTTCACCCCTGTTAAGCCGCCTTCTAGTCTCACGTGGATTCAGCGACACCGGAGCGGTCCGGCGCTACTTGTCATCGAGTCTGAGCAAAGACCTGCCATCACCGTTCGAAATGGCTGATATGGAAGCGGCCGTGCGGCGGATCGTCGCGGCAATCAAGAACCGACAGCAGATCGGTATTTGGGGGGATTACGACGTCGACGGTACGACCGGCGCGTCTGTACTGGTTTCTTTCCTGCGCGAGGTCAGCGCGCAGCCGATCTACCATGTGCCGCATCGTATCGAAGAGGGCTACGGCCTCAATGTCGAAGGATTAGCGCGGCTGAAGGGGCGCGGCGTCGACCTGGTTATTACCGTGGACTGTGGCATCTCCAACGCGGTCGAAGTTGCTGCGGCAAATGCAATGGGACTCGATGTTGTCGTCGTTGACCACCATCAACCGCCGCCCGAGCTGCCGCCCGCTATTGCCGTCGTCAATCCGCATCGCCAAGATTGCGCGTTTCCCGACAAAGGAATGTGCGCCGCCGGTTTGGCATTTTACTTAGTTATCGGACTACGCGCTAAGTTGCGCGAACAAGGTTGGTTCGCCGGCTCGGCCGTTCCGGATATTCGGCGTTATCTGGATATTGTAACACTCGGCACTATCGCCGACATGGTGCCGCTCCGAGGAGTCAACCGCACGTTGATCCGGCGTGGCCTGGTGGAGTTGGCGGGCTCGATCCGTCCCGGCGTCATCGCGTTGAAGCAAGTGTCGAGCATTCGCGCCGGAGAGGTGACCGCCGGACAAGTGGGCTTTCGCTTGGGTCCGCGCATCAATGCCGCGGGCCGAGTCGATTACGGCATCAAAGTCGTCGAATTGTTGACCACCGATTCCGCCGATGTGGCAATGCGCATCGCCCAGGAATTGGACGACCACAACAACCAACGGCGCACGCTCGAGGCGGAAGTGCTGGCCTATGCGCTCGCGCAAGCAGAAAGCGCCGCCGACGGCGGTAATCGCTATTCCTTGGTGCTGGCCGGTGAAGGTTGGCATCCCGGAGTGCTGGGGATCGTTGCGTCACGTATCGTCGAGCGTTTTCACCGGCCGACCGTGGTGATCGGTCTTAACCAGGGCGCCGGCAAAGGTTCGGCGCGTAGTATCCGCGGCTTTCCCATGGTAGAGGGATTTCGCCTCTGCGCGGACAGTTTGGAAAAATTCGGCGGCCATGAATTCGCCGGCGGACTGTCGATCAAGTCCGAATGTCTGGAACGATTTACCGAAGCTTTTGAAAACGCCGCGCGCCAGTTGCTATGCGCCGAGGACTTGATGCCCCGGCTCGAAATCGACGCGCAACTCGATTTCTCAGAGTTGAACTTGCCGCTGTTGCGCGAGCTGAAAATTCTCGAACCTTACGGTATTGGGAATCCGGAGCCGCTGTTTATGACTGTCGATGCTGAAGTCTGCGAGCGCAAAGTTTTCTCGGCCGGGATTCGTTATCGATTGCGTCAGGGAGGAT
>Ga0193716_1001877_pt1 | contig 12049 bp, 10 predicted proteins | sample U2c1metaG_FD_145901 | JGI IMG/M metagenome (GOLD analysis project Ga0193716, IMG submission 145901) | Soil microbial communities from a riparian zone of the East river system, Colorado, United States - U2c1 | ecosystem: Environmental > Terrestrial > Soil > Riparian zone | place: USA: East River...
TCGCGGGCGCAAAGGCTGCGAGTGCCGGTTCGAAAGCTTGAATTGATCGCGTCAACGCTGCATCGATTCACTCGAGGCGGCGGGACGGAAAGAGACGGAGCTAACTTATGAAGCGCATGGGATACGTTTTTCTGGCCGAAGTCGTTCTCACCGGCATGCTGGCCACGCTGGCCAGCGCGCAATCGCAGCCCCTGGGCGATTATGCCCGAAGCGTCCGCAAGGAAGAAAAGCCGGCGTCGGCGAAAAAATACGACAACGACAATTTGCCGACCTCAGACAAGATCAGCATCGTCGGCCAAACCTCGGACACCCCGGCCGCGGAAGACGCCAACCCGGCGCCAGCCGCGAGCGCAGCGGCGCCGGCCGAGGGAACCACCACCGAGCCGCAAACCCAGGATGCTGCCAAGAAGGCAGACGGCGCTGACGCGCAAAAGACAAACGACGATTGGAAGGCTAAGATTTCCGATCAGCAAGGGAAGATCGACCTGATGTCGCGGGAACTGGATGTGACCCAGCGCGAGTATCGGCTGCGCGCCGCCGCATTCTACGCCGACGCTGGCAACCGCCTGCGCGGTTCGAGTACCTGGGACAAGGAAGACGCGCAGTACAAACAGCAGCTTGCCCAGAAACAAAAAGCGCTGGATGACGCCAGGAAAGCGCTCGACGACATGAAGGAACAGGCGCGCAAGGCTGGAGTCCCGGCCAAGATGCGACAGTAGGCAGAGAGTTCAGGTTCATGAAAGCCTCCGGTTCACGCCGGAGGCTTTTTTGCCGCCGTGACTCTGACCAGCCAATCACACCGCCAGCGATTTTCTCCGCTCCAAAATCTGTTTGATGTGATGCCGGCCGTGGACCCAGTGAAACTTTCTCCACTGGCTTGCGGTGAGCGGCCCCAGGACGGGGTGGTCCAGCACTTTTTTCCTTGAGCCAAAGCGCTCTTGGCATTGCGCGATGATCTTGTCCATGGCAGCAATCTGGGGACAGATATCAGCAACGACTTTCTCCGTGGAAATGCCTTTGGGACAAGCATGCTCCGGTGACTTCCGTCCTTCGGGAAAATAGCCGAGCTCGGTGACCAGGAAGGCGGCCACTCTATGTTTGAGAGTAGAAGCGCTGGCCAACGGCTTCCCTGCCTGCAGGCAGCGATCAAATGCCTTCGAGGTTCCCGTGTAGGTGAGATAAAGGTGTTCGAGCACTTCGGCCGCGCTCCACTTCCCGTCGGACCGGGACTCAGGATCTTCGTCGCACATGCCTTGTGTGGCAGCGGCGACTGCCTGGTGCAAACGTTCCAGATACGAATCCATGGTCCCTCGGATTGCCCTCTCTAGTAGAATAGGCCCCGGCATTTCCAGTTGCAAAATTTCATACGAATCAGGGGAAGGTGGCTATGAACAAGTTGCGGACGGCAACGCCTGCGCTGCTGATGGGGCTGAGGATCGGTTTGATGATTGGTTTAATGATCATGACCGCGTGCTCGTCGGAGCCATCGAAGCCGGCGCAAGTGGAGAAACCTCAGCCCAAGCCCGCGGAATTTCTGACCGGACGGGCCTCATTCCAGCAGATTTACATCGCAGCGCGTGGTTGGGCGCGGGACGCGCAACCCTACCGCCTCGAATCGATGATCACGGACGACTCCAAGGGCAAAGACGGGAAGTCGGCGGTGTGGCGGGCTTCTTTCGGCTCGCCGATGCAGCGCGGTGTGAAGTCATACACCTGGTCTGGAGAGGTCTCTTCCGACCGCGGCATCAACCCCGGCACCGAAGACACCTACAGTCCCACCAATACTTCTACCCAGATTTTCGACGTCGCTTTCCTCAAAGTCGACTCGGACAAGGCGCTCGAAGTGGCACAAAAGCATGGCGGCGACAAACTACTTGCCAAGTCTCCGGATACTCCGGTTCTATACGTTCTGGATTGGAGTCAGGCCACCAACGAACTTATCTGGCACGTGATCTATGGAAACAACCGGGACGACTACAAGCTGAGAGTAGCGGTGAACGCTTCCAGCGGGGATTTCATCCGGGTGGAGAAATAGCCGGAGTCCGATAGCTGCCGAAATCCCTCTTATGGCCACAGGCCTAACACTATAGGGGTCCTTCGACTTGTGTTCCTTTCGCGAGCGAAAGGAACAGCGGCGCTCAGGATGACAGGTTGGCGGGGCGAGGAATGGCTACTGCTTGGCCTGGTTTTTCTCTGAGTTGGCCTTGAGTTTCTCGAGGGCTTTCTTGGCTTCTTCAGCCTGGGGGCCGTTGGGCATGATTCTCAAATACTCCCGATAATGTTCTTCCGCTTCTTCGAGGCGCGCTAGTTTATCGAAAGCCTGCGCCATGCGGAAGTTAGCCAGGGCATCGTTGGGTTTGTAAAACAGCGCCTCGCGGTAGCGCTCCAGCGCTGCTGCGTAGTTTTTCTTCTTGAAATAGAAGTCTCCGACTTCGATGTCCTTCGCAGCCCGATGCGGGTCGAAGGGATGAAACTCCTGCACGTCGGTGGACGTGTTGTCTCCGGTATCGCCTATAGGAACGGCACTGTTGGGATGATCCTTGGCGTCGTTGGCCGGGGGGCTGAGGTCGATTCTGTTATCGCGGCTGGAACTCTCTCCGGCTTCCTTGCTGCGCTCGGACCGCGGTGGCGGCTGATTCTGATTTGAATCCCGTTCGCCTTCCTGACTCTGAGCTGCACGCCAAGGGCCCAGGCACAAGCACAACGCCAGCAAAAAAACCGGTCGCAACATCACTCTATTGTAACTCGGACGGCGGGCGCCGGACATCAGCCTAGGACCTCGCCCTTGGTCGTTGGCCGTTGGTCGTTGGCGAATCCATTGCGCTTTGGCCAACGACCAAAGGCCAAGGACCAAGGGCGATTTTCAAGGTCTGAAGTCCGATGCCAGGCGCCCAAAAAAAAGCTGCTCCACGGGGGACGTGGAGCAGCGGGGAGTGACAGAAAAAACCTCGTATGAAGAACCTTACATCGACGGCGGAGCCGGAGCAGCAGTCGTCGCAGGCTGCTGGGCCGGAGTCGCGCTGTCAACCGAGTTGGTCATGAGTCGAACATCCACGCGGCGGTTCTTGGCGCGTCCGTCGCGGGTCTTGTTCGAATCCACCGGCTTGTCCTTACCCAGTCCGATCAAATAGATCTTGTGGGGCGGGATGCTGTGCTTCGAAGCCAGGTACTGAATGACAGAGTTGGCGCGGCGCTCGCTGAGGCTGTAGTTGTACTCGGCATCTCCAACTGAGTCCGTGCCGCCTTCGACGGTAACGATGTAACCCTTGGCGTTGGTCACGTCGGTAGCGAGCTGATCAAGCGCTTCCTGCGCGCTCTTGGTCAGATTATCTTTATCGAAACCGAAAAGCACTGCGGTCTCGGTAACGACGCGATAGTTATCCAGATTCGCAACCGTATTGGTCAACGAATCGACGCGATGGACGGCGTTGTCAGCCTGGGTCTGGGCCTGGCCAGCCTGGTCGGACGCGACTTGCGCCTTCTGGTCGACTGCAGCTGCCTTGGCCGTTACTTCTTGAATACCGGCTTGGGCACGCGCATCGACATCCTTGATGGCGTTGGTGTTTTTGGCAGTCAGATCATCAAGCTCGTTGGTCTTGTTGATCAGCGGCGTGGTCTCTTGACGAACGTAGTTCTTGCTGGCGCATCCGACCGTAGCCGCCATGCTTGTCGCCAGTAGAACGACTAACGAAGTGCGATTCATTGTAGGAGGGCTCCTTCCTCACTCAACTGACAAAACTCAGCTTCTTCGATTCCAAATTCTGTTCACGCGGTCAGCCAAAGCAGGCTTCCATTCGCGTTCGCATTGTACAAGAGCACGGACGATGCCAACGGTGGAAACATGGGTACCGCAGCAATAACCCTTTGCATAACAAAGACTTACCGATTTATGGAGGCACACAAGAAGGCGGCGGGACAGCAACTTTCGTGCAAAGGCGCTATATGGATCGAGGAAATTTTATATGGTGCAGAGTTGTGCGATGTGGTCAATAACCCATGAGGCGGGAACGGATCTACGCGGATATCACGGATGACCTTCAGGGAATTTCATCCCTGTGAATCCGTGCAGATGCGTGGCGATTGTTCCGCTCGCCCGCGGTCCGATCCAAACTCACGATCATCTAAAATGAATAGAGTAGATGGATCTTCCCGCAAAAATTCGAAGCTTGCCAGCCTCCGCCGGCGTGTATCTCTACAAGAATGCTGAGGGCGAGGTCATTTATGTTGGCAAGGCCAAGAACCTGCGCAGCCGGGTTTCTTCGTACTTCCGCGAAGGGCGATGGGAAGACGCTAAGACCGATTCCCTGGTGCGCGAAGCGGTCGATGTCGATTACATCGTCGTTGCCAACAATAAAGAGGCGCTGGCGCTTGAAAACCACCTGATCAAGCAGAAGAAGCCGCGCTTCAACATCCTGCTGCGCGACGATAAGACCTACCCGTACGTGAAGCTGACGTTGGGCGAACGTTTTCCCCGCGTGTACGTTACGCGGCGGCTGCGTAAGGATGGCAGTTCGTATTACGGACCGTATTTTCCAGCGAACCTGGCGTATCGCATCGTCGATCTGATTCATCGGCACTTCATGGTGCCTTCCTGCAAGGTAGACCTTACGCGGTTTCATCCTCGTCCGTGCCTGCAGTACTACATCAAGCGCTGCCTGGGGCCGTGCGTCGAAGAACTGACGACAGCGGAGATCTATCAGGAGGCAGTGCGCGACGTGAAGCTGTTTCTGGAAGGCCGTCCTACTGACCTCTTGCGTTCCCTGCGGCAGCGTATGGAAGGCGCCGCCGAGGATGAAGAATTCGAGCGCGCAGCCAAGTATCGCGACCTGATTTCGACGGTCGAACAGTTGCAGGAGAAGCAGCGGATTGCTGCCGTTGAAGGTGACGATGCCGACGTGTTCGGCTACCACTTCGAAAATGGCATGCTGGCGGTAAACCTCTTTCACATGCGAGGTGGACGGGTGCTCGACCGGCGAGAGTTCTTCTGGGAAGATCTGCCGGAACCCGCCACCGACCACGTAGAGGCGGGTCCCCCCACCCGCCTAGCCGAGCAAAGCTCGGCGGAACACAGCTCATACGAGGAGCACGGTCCTTCCCATGGTTCCTTCCTTCCCGGCGAATTCTTTTCTGCTTTCCTTAATCAGCTCTACATTGGCCAGCCATATGTTCCACGGAATATCTATGTGCCGGTTGATTTCGAGGACCGGGAAGCGCTGGAAGACCTGCTCTCCGAGCAGGTAGCAGGCGAGGGCGCCCGCCCTGCACGAGTTCATATTCTGGTTCCGCAGCGTGGCGACAAGCGTGGGCTTCTTGATTTGGCAGGGACCAACGCCAAGCAGTCCTACGATCAACGCTTCCGGGTGATGAAGCCGAACGCGAAGGCTATTCAGGAAGCCTTGCAGGATGCCCTCGGGCTGCCCGAGCTTCCGAAACGTATCGAGTGTTTCGATATTTCTCATATCCAGGGAGCGGAGACCGTGGCTTCGATGGTGGTGTGGGAAGACGGCGGGATGAAGAAATCGGATTACCGCAAGTTCATCATCCGCGACGTGACCGGAGTGGATGACTTCGCCTCGATGCGCGAAGTGGTGACGCGACGCTATAAGCGCATTCAGGAAGAGAAAAAGAAAATGCCCAGCCTGGTGCTGATCGACGGCGGACTGGGGCAGTTGCATGCCGCTGCCGAGGCGCTGGAAGCGCTGGAGATTATCAATCAGCCGCTGGCGGCGATTGCGAAGCGCGAAGAGATTATCTACGTCTACGGACAGGAAAGTGAACCGGTCGCGCTGGACCACCATTCGCCGTTGTTGCATCTGGTGCAGTTGATCCGCGACGAAGCTCACCGCTTCGCGGTGACCTTCCATCGCAAGCGGCGCCAGATTCGCGACCGATCGACCGAGCTACGGGAGATCCCTGGAGTTGGCGAGAGTACAACGCGGCGGCTGCTGCAACACTTTGGCAGCGTGCAAGCAATCAAGCAGGCAGACTCGGCGGCGCTTTCCTCAGTGGTGACACGCTCCCAGGCGGAGGCGATTCTGGATCATTTCCGGAAGCAGGATGCGCCGGTGCAGTAGGCGTCACAAGAATTGCCGCTGTCATCCTGAGCGCAGCGAGATGTTTCGCTTGCGAAACGTCTCGCGCAGTCGAAGGACCCCTATAAGCGAATCGTGATCAGCAGTGTTTGGATTTTAAAATCCAATCGTAGCGAATCCTGATCAGCCTGTTTGGGATTCAAAATCCAATCATAGCGGACATTCTCTCGATGATAGGGGTCCTTCGACTCCGGCCTTGCGTTCGCAAGCGAACGCGAGGCCTGCGCTCAGGAGGACACGGGACGGTTCATCGGACTGCACGCGACATCCTTGAGGCTGCGCCACACCAGCCACGCTACAGTTCCCAGCATTCCCAGCCATCCTAGAAAACTTACGACGGCCGCGATTTTCGTGTCGTACTGCAGCACGCCCAGGCTGGAGAAAATAGTGTGCCAATCGTGCTCGATGTAGTCGGAGTCGCCAGCCGTGACCAGGGGCAAGAGCATGGCACGGGCATCGGCCATGTAGGTCGCGGTATAGAGCCAGTTCTCGAAGAAAAAGAACGAGCAGAAGGCGAATGCTGTCGTCTGTCGCTGAGTGAAGAAGTAGATAGCCAGGAGCAGCGGCACCAGCCATTGCAGGATGGTCCCGCCCCAGAGTCCGAGAGTGGGGCCGAACCATCCGAAGAGCAGATGTCCGCCTTCGTGCACTACCAGGTTCGCGAGATCAATGAAGAGAAATTCGCCGTGCTTGCTGAAGGCGTAGGTCAGGAACACTACATAGAAGACGAGCCAGGCGGCGACGCTGTAACGCGACGTGGGGCGCCAGTCCTCCGCAAGTATGCTCCGCAGGTAGTCGCCCATCCGCCGGATTGTAATGGGATCGCAAGCCGCGAAACAGGTTACGGCGGTGCTGCTGCGTCGGAGCGCCGTAATGCACTAGTGAGTGGAATCGCTGCAGCGCTTCCGCCCGTATAATCCCCACAGACCGAAGCGGCGCAACACACTATCAATATGTGGATGAAAGCTCATCAATGGATCGTGACGCTGGGGCTCCTGGCCCTGGTGGTGGCGGCGGCCGTGGGCTTGATTCTGACTCGCGAGTCGGCGCAGTCAAATTCTGGCGGCACACGCGGGCGACGACCTCCGATCGTGGATGAGCAACCCCTGACTACAGCCCGAGCCATGGCGGCGCTCGCGTCTGACTGGGATGAAACGCGATATTCACGGCAGGCGCTCAAATTGGCCGACCATTCCGTGGATGTCGCATTCAGCTACGAAATGCGGCAGGCCACGGAGCATCCCGCTCCGCCTACGCCGGACAGCAAGAAGCTGTATGCCCAGGCCAACCAAACCGCCACTGCGGTCAAAGGGGATCAGGACAGGATCGACCAGCTGCAAAAGCAGCTGGCCGCCGCCAAGGACGAGCGCACCCGGGACAGCCTGCAACAGCAGATTGACCTGACTAAGGCGCAACTGGAGCTCGATCAGGATGAACTGGAAGATATAAAGAGGGATCTGGTCCGCTCCGGAGCTGACCGCCTCAGCCGAATCCAGCGCCAGTTCAACCGTCACGAGGCCACGCAGAAAGAGTACGAGACTAATAATCCCCAAACTGGCAGCAACAGCAACCCTTCAGCCCGTCCATCCTCGGCGCTGGCTCAGTTCTCGGCGTGGAATGGTTTGCGGAGCAAGACCAGGCGGTTGCAACAAGCACTGGATGAAGCCAAACAAGGCGGCGACAAGCTCAGGCAAAGTTACGAGGCGTTACAAACCCAGGTTGCCATGGAAGTCTCCAACAAGGAGGCGATTGCGCAGCAAGCCAAGAGCGGAATCGAAGCAACTTCCGAAAACGATCCCAGTTCTGCGAGTCGCACCGCCAGGGCAATCTCTACCCTGCGCCAGATTTCGATGGACCAGAAAGACCTCAGCGACCTCGACAAGCGTGTCCAGGACCAGAATGATCTGGCCACCGCGTACGGCAACTGGATTGACGCAGTCAAACTCCGCCAGGGTGCGGCCGCACACGCCATAATGCAGTCCGCGCTGCTGATCTTGCTGGTGGTGTTCGGAGTGTATCTGGGCAATCGGCTGGTCGATCATTTCTTCGTCGGGCTGGCGGTGGAGCGCACCCGGTTGCATACCCTGCGGGGAGTGATTCGCTTCGCGGTACAAGCCTTGGGCCTGGCGCTGATCCTGTTCATCATGTTTGGCGTCCCCGATCAGATGTCCACGATCCTGGGCCTGGCCGGCGCCGGGCTCACGGTAGCGTGCAAAGACTTCATCATGGGATTCATCGGCTGGTTCCTGCTGATGGGCCGCAACGGACTGCGGGTCGGGGACTGGGTAGAAATCGATGGCGTAGTCGGCGAAGTGGTTGAGATCGGTCTGCTGCGAACCGTGCTGCTTGAAACCGGAAACTGGACGGACAGCGGGCATCCCACGGGCCGCAAGGTTGCGTTCGTGAACAGCTACGCGATTGAAGGACACTTCTTTAATTTCTCGACCACCGGGCAGTGGCTGTGGGACGAAGTCCAGATTCTGGTGCCCGCCAGCGAGAATCCCTACCCCATGATTGATGCCATCCAGAAAATGGTCGGGGAGCAGACCCATGAGAACGTGCTTGCGGCGGAGCAGGAGTGGCAGCGTTCCAAGGGTCCCCACCGGGCGCAGCCAGTTTCAGCAGCGCCAGCGGTCAGTTTGCGTCCGACGAGTTCAGGAATCGACGTGCACGTCCGCTACATCACGCGCGCGGGTGAACGGCACGCGATGAAAACCCGTTTGTACCAGGCACTGGTGGAATTGCTGCACGGACGGCAGGGCGACTCGGCTGCTGCGGCCGCTGCACAGGCAGCACGCTAGAAGCCAGCCACCCGCAACCGCGCAGCACCAGTAACAGCAAGTGTGGAGCGGATACTCCTGTCCGCTGCCTTTGACTTTGAATTTGCCTTTGACTGTCATCTGTCAAAGTCAAATTCAAAGGCGGCGGACAGGAGTGTCCGCCCCACACAACCATCTTGCAGAATCTCGCGTACCAGGGCAGGCGGCAGGGAGCGCGCAAACTCAACGGCGCGAACCAGTGGCGTCTTTTCATTGCGCAGCAGAGCGATGCGGACTTCACGTCGCGGGGACCACTTCTCATGATGACAGACAGCCCGGACGAATGTGTCCGGCGCATCGCGCCGCGTGAGCGCTCTGATGACCGCCGATTCTGTCAGCCGGGAATTTTCCAGCGCGGTTTGAATCACGCGCGGTTCGGAGTCCAGCAGGAGAGCGGCGGCGACACGTCCTGACGCGCGGCGCGCCAGCGACAACCGTTCTCCCTGCGAGAGTCTGTCCAGCCGGTTGATGAGTGATTCCTCGGCGGACATCCTGATGTCGGCTGGAACCGCTGGGCTCAGCGCCACTTGCATGAGATCGAACGTGAACAGGTGCCGCACCATGGGAACGGAAATATGTCGCGGGGTTCGGGGATGCTCGACCAGTGCCAACTTCACTTTGCGGCTCTTCACGATTCCGCTGTTCCGGCTGAGACGATCGAGGGCTTGAGCGGGCAGATCGCTACGTTTCAATAAAACGAGAGCCAAATCTTCGGTGAGCGCGGGATCGCATGCCGCAGCGACCAAGACCTCAAGAGATGCACTGCAAAGGGATTCGTGCAGAGCCGTCTCAGAGGACTCACCAGCAGGTACTGCTCGCGTCGCAGTTGCGTTGTCAGAAGACATAAGTTCCAGGCGACAAGCGCGTCGCTATAAGCGAATCAGCAATTTGTTAAGCAGCCGCGAAGCGGCTAAAGATAAAGCCCACGGCGCAAGCCGTGGGTAGAGCACAGGATCAATGCCGAGCTCCGTACGAGCGAAAGAATGCGGCGCCACATGCCCCGCCCCGGCTACCCCACAAACGCGCGCTGCTCGCAACCCAATTCGTCGGCGTGAACTATTTCTCTACACCCTTGCGTGCAATCTCCAACGCGCCTCGCACCGGTTCAATCACACCCGGATTGAGAATTGCCTCGGTACACTCCGAACGAAGACTATTGTAAAAAACCTGGCGCACCAGCGCGGAACTACGGAAAACACCACCGGACATGGCCACCGGGATGGACCCAGAGTTTAAAAAAAGACGCCGGATGACGATACCTGCCCGATCTGCCAATTGGATTCCAGCCTGGGTCAGTACATCGCGCGCGAGGGGATCGCCGGAATTTGCCAGGTCCATCACGGCTGGAAACAGACCTGCGAAATCCGGCGGAGGCGTGGCGTTCGCAGCCAGGACCAGCTTCTCTCTGGTTTCGATCTTCCACGATTTCATCAGGCCCTCAAGCAGGGGTGCATGCTCAGTTTGGCTTTCATCCCAGGCGCGGAGGGATGCGGCCAGCGCATTGCGGCCGATCCAGTGGCCCGAACCTTCGTCGGAAATAGCGAAGCCCCAACCCCCGGCGCGTGCAATCTGACCGTCCCGGCCTCTGCCATAGGCTATTGAACCCGTTCCTGCGATTACGATTACACCCGGCCCGTCGCCGAATGCGGCTTCGAGAGCGATCACCATGTCGCCGACAACATTGATTGCTTCGGGACTGATCGGACTGGGCGTGATTTCGCCGGAAATAAGTTCCCAGACTATGCTCTTCACCCGCTCGCTGATCTCCGGGCGACCTGCACCTGCCAGGCCAACGCAAACTCTCGTGATCTGGGATGGCTTGAGGTTGGCGACTGTGCAGGCTTGGCGAATCGCGCTGGCCAGCGACTCCCGGGCCTGCGCTTCACCCACGCGAACGATGTTGCTACCCGCGGCAGTCCCTGTGCCCAGGACACTCGTCTCGTCGCCAATCAGGCACGAAGTCTTGCTGCCGCCGCCGTCGATGCCGAGAAAGATCGCCACGAGGGTAGTTCTACCATAAGAGTTTGCTTTCTCTCCTGACACCGAAGTACCAGCGGCGCAATAGAGACGTGCGCTTGACGAGGTAGGTACCCCGCGACAGATTCGGCGACCTTTGCTGCTGTGGCCCGCTACTCTTGGGAGGGCATCATGCTGCGAGGGAGGGACGCCCTCGCGCCAGCCGGCGGGACGCCGGCGCTACGGTTTTACGGACTCGCGGGCGAGGGCGCCCGCGCCACACGTTCAGTCATTTATGGTCCTCGACAAGCTTGATCTCGCGATCATCGCGCTCTACCTGGCGGGGATCACTTTGTTCGGGCTGCGTTTCCGCAAGAAACAGCGCACCCTCCGCGACTACTTTCTCGCGGACCGGAATATTCCCTGGTGGGCGATCGCGCTTTCGATCGTCGCGGCTGAAACCAGCACTCTCACCATCATCAGCATTCCCGGCCTGGCATACGACACCAATCTGACATTTTTGCAGGTTGTACTGGGATACGTGGTGGGGCGATTCATTATCAGCTTTGTCCTGCTGCCGCATTATTTTCGGGGCGATCTGTACACCGCCTACGAGCTGATCGAACGCCGCTTCGGCAAGAAGCTCCGTTCACTGACCGCTGGACTATTTCTGGTCACGCGAGCCGCGGCGGAAGGAGTGAGGGTTTACGCCGTTTCCATCGTCATCGCAATCGCGCTTGGAACAGGAGAGGTCGCGTCGATCGCAATCATTTGCGCGCTAACCCTTGTTTACACCTTCGAAGGCGGACTGGCGGCGGTGATCTGGACCGACGTGGTGCAGACCGTCATCTATGTCGGCGGAACGCTGGTTGGTCTGTTCACGATTTTGCATTTGGTGCCTGGAGGCTGGCCGACAATTCATGACATGGCAGCGGCTGCCGGCAAGCTGCAGGTGTTCGATTTCACGCCTGACTTCTGGAAGCCTTACACGTTTTGGGCGGGCTTGATCGGCGGGGCCTTCCTGACCACGGCCAGTCATGGTACCGATCAGTTAATTGTGCAGCGGCTTTTGGCGGCCCGGAGCGAGCGCCAGTCAGTGGCGGCGCTGCTCTCGAGCGGTGCGGCAATTCTGTTCCAGTTTGCTTTGTTCCTGATTGTGGGTGTCATGCTGTTCGCGTTCCA
>Ga0193716_1001878_pt1 | contig 12048 bp, 10 predicted proteins | sample U2c1metaG_FD_145901 | JGI IMG/M metagenome (GOLD analysis project Ga0193716, IMG submission 145901) | Soil microbial communities from a riparian zone of the East river system, Colorado, United States - U2c1 | ecosystem: Environmental > Terrestrial > Soil > Riparian zone | place: USA: East River...
CAGTTCACCCACGCGTCGCCCTCCTGGCGGGCGCGGCAGCGCATCGACGCCGTGTCCGAGCCTGCCTCGCGCTCCGACAGCGCGTAGGACGCCGACGCCTCGCCCGACGCGATCGACGGCAGCACCAGCTTCTTCACCTCGTCGGACCCCGACAGGATGATCGGCTGCGTGCCGAGCTTGTTGACCGCCGGGATGAGCGACGCAGACGCGTCGACCCGCGCGATCTCCTCGATCACGATGCACGCCGACACCGCGTCCGCGCCCTGGCCGTCGTACTCCTCCGGCACGTGGACGGCACTGAACCCGGCCTTGACCAGCGCGTCGCGCGCCTCCACCGGGTACCGCTCGTGCTCGTCGACCTCCGCGGCGTACGGCGCGATCTCCTTCTCGGCGAGCGCCCGCACGGCCTCCCGCAGCGCCTCGTGCTCCTCGCTCAGCTCGTACACCACTGCCGGCCACCTCCTGGCACGCAACAACAACCCGCACGCATGTTAGCGCTCGTTAGCATCGCCGGGGGCGTCGAGGCTCGCGCGGAGGGCGGCGTCCTTGTCAAGCACGAGCTGTTCGAGATCGACGGCGAACCTGGCCAGCCGGTCACGCAGCTTCTCGTCGGCGACCGCCAGCATGCGCACGGCCAACAGCCCGGCGTTGCGCGCGCCGCCGACCGACACGGTCGCGACCGGGATGCCGGCCGGCATCTGCACGATCGACAGCAGTGAGTCGAGCCCGTCGAGGTACTTGAGCGGCACCGGCACCCCGACCACCGGCAGCGTGGTGGCCGACGCCACCATGCCAGGCAGGTGCGCGGCTCCACCGGCACCCGCGATGATCACCCGCAGGCCGCGGTCGGCCGCCTCGCGCGCGTAGGTGAGCATGCGCTGCGGCGTGCGGTGCGCGGACACCACACTCACCTCGTAGGGCACCTCGAACTCGGCGAGCGCCTCGGCCGCGAGCCGCATCACCGGCCAGTCCGAGTCGCTCCCCATGATCACACCTACGAGCGGCGCCATGTCAGCCCCCATGAATGTCGTACCCATCAAGCCATTCACCGTGCGACAGCCAGTGCGCGGAGAGCTTGGCGCGTTCCCGCACGTCGGCCATCGAAGCACCCAACATCGTCACGTGCCCGATCTTGCGGCCGGGCCGCTCCTGCTTGCCGTAGTAGTGCACGTGCGCGTCGCGGAAGCGGGCGAGCAGGTGGTGCAACCGCTCGTCCGGACTCATCGCCGGCGGGTGCGACGCGCCGAGGACGTTCGCCATCACGACCGCGGGCGCCATCACGTCGGTCGCGCCCAACGGGTAGTCCAGGACCGCGCGGAGGTGCTGCTCGAACTGCGACGTGCGCGCGCCCTCGATGGTCCAGTGACCGGAGTTGTGCGGGCGCATGGCCAGCTCGTTGATCACCAGCCCGGCGTCGGTGTCGAACAGCTCGACTGCCAGCACGCCGACGACGTCCAGCTCGGCGGCGATCCGCAGGGCCAGCTCCTGTGCGACGTCCGCGTCCTCCGGGGACAGGTCCGGCGCCGGCGCGAGCACCTCGACGCAGATGCCGTTGGACTGCACGGTTTCGACGACCGGCCACACGCCGCCCTGCCCGAACGGCGACCGCGCGACGAGCGCCGCCAGCTCACGCCGCATCGCGACCCGCTCCTCGACGAGCAGCGGCGTGCCCCATTCGAGCAGCTTCGGCACCAGGTCCCGCGCCGATTCGGGGCCGTTCAGCATCCAGACGCCGCGGCCGTCGTAGCCGCCGCGGGCCGCCTTGAGCACGCACGGCCAAGCGCCGAACTCGAGCACGTCCTCGAGCCGCTCGACCTGCGCGAACCGCGGCACCGGCATGCCGAGCTCGGCGAGTTTGCGACGCATGACCAGCTTGTCCTGCGCGTGCAGCAGGGCGTCGGGGCCGGGCCGCACCTTGATGCCCTTGGCGACCAGCTCGAGCAGGTGCTCGCCGGGCACGTGCTCGTGGTCGAAGGTCAGCACGTCGCAGCCGGCGCCGAAGCTCGCGAGCGCGTCGAGGTCGGTGTGCTCGCCGATGGTGATGTTCGGCGAGACGAGCGCCGCGGGGTCGTCCTGCGACGCCGCGAGCACGTGCAGGGATTGGCCGAGCGCGATCGCCGCCTGGTGGGTCATCCTGGCGAGCTGACCACCGCCAACCATGCCGACGATCGGCAAGCCGGTACGTGTGTCCACGCGATGAACCTATCTGGCTCACTATCCTCACCACTCATGCACGGTGAGCGACTCAACGACGGGCTGTCGATGTTCACCACCGGCGACGGTCCGCCGCTGGTGCTCCTCCCCGGTCTCGGCGCGGGCGCCGACCTGTCCGTGGCCGTGCCGAGGTCCGCGACGTGGACCGCCAGGCCCGTCGCTACGGGCCAGCGCCGCACGGTGCACCTGATCCACCGGCCGGTGGACATGCCGGTCGGCACGACGATCGCCGAGCTCGCCGGCTGGTACGGCGCCGCGCTGCGAACCCGGTTCGACGGGCCGGTGGACGTCATGGGCACGTCCGCGGGCGGGGTCACCGCGCTCCAGTTGGCGATGGACCATCCGGAGGTCGTGCGCCGGCTGGTCGTCTGCGTCGCCGCGAGCCGGGTGGGCGACCGGGGCAGGCGCGACCTCATGCGGACCGTGGAGCTGGGGCGGCAGGGGCGCGGCAGCGCGTGGCTCGGGAGCGGGCTGGTGGCGCGCGGGCCGCTGCGGCTGCTGGCGTTCGCCGCGTTCGCGCTGGCCGGGCGCACGCCGAGGACGGTCGGCGAGGCCGCGTTCGTCGAAGCGGCTCAGACCTGGGACGTGACCGGGCGACTCGGTGAGATCACCGCGCCGACGCTCGTGATCGCCGGCACCCGCGATCAGCTCATCCCGACCGAGCTCGCAGAGGCCACGGCGGCCGGCATCCCGAACGCGCGGCTCGTCCTGCGCCAGGGCCGAGGGCACCTGACCGCGGCATCGGACCGCGGCGCGACCCGGATGATCAGGGAGTTCCTGACGTCGTGACCGCGCGGCGCCGGCGGATCCTGGTCAGCACCAGCACGCCCGCGACCAGCGGAACCAGCAGGTACGCGCTGCCGAGCACGACCTCCGGCGGCGTCCACTCCAGCTCCGGCTTCTCGCCGGCCGGCCGGTTCGGGTCGGAGGTGCGCATGATCAGCAGCACGCAGCTCGCGAACACCAGCACGACCGTGCCGAGGCCGGACAGCGTGCGGACGCGTGCCCAGCCGTCGGGCAGGCGGTCCGGCAGGCGGGACAGCAGCAGCACGACCAGCGGCACCACCCACACGTAGTGGTGCGACCACGTGACCGGGCTCAGCAGCAGCCCGAAGAACGCCGACACGAGCAGCGCCGGCAGCGCCTGCCCGGCGCGGTGGAACCGGCGGACCAGGTAGACGGCCGGGACGGCGAGCACCGCGCCGACACAGATGGCCGCCGCGAGTGCCCACGGGGCCAGGTCGGTCAGCCGGAGCAGGAGGCCGTTCAGCGACTGGTTGCCGGCCCAGAACGTCGGGCCGGTGCGTTCCGGGTTGGTGACCGCGACGCTCCAGAAGCGGCGGAAGTCGTGCGGGATGATCACGAAGATCAGGGCCTGGAGCAGGGCGAACGTGGCCACGGCGCGGACCGCGTCAGCCCGGCGGCCGATCAGCCACAGGTGCGGCACGAAGATCAGCGGCGTCAGCTTGACCGCCGCGGCGACGCCGACGAGCACGCCGCCGAAATGGCGGGAGCGACCGAGCACCAGCACGTCGACCACGACGAGCGCCATGAGGATCAGGTTGATCTGTCCGAGGAACAACGTGCGCCACACCGGCTCGAGCCCCAGCGCGAGCACGGTCAGCAGCACGGTCGTGCGCGCGGGCGTCAGCCAGGTCGGCCTGGTGGGCAGCACCTGGATGGCGACGCGCACGACGAGCGCGAGCGACAGGACCGACAGCGCGCCGAGCACCCCCCACGACACCTGCGTCGCGAACAGCGCGAGCGGCACGAACAGCAGCGCGCCGGTGGGCGGGTAGGTGAACGGCAGCCGCGCCCACGGCGGTTCGGCGCTGAGGAAGTCGTTGTCGTACAACGGTTCGCCGGTCAGGAGCGCGACCGCGCCGGAACGGTAGACAGCGCTGTCGACGCCCAGCCGCCAGTCGATCAGCCAGCTGATGACCCCGGCCAACACGACACCGGCGGGCACCGCGAACAACGCGACGGTCCACCGGGGTGAGGCGAACAGCCGCCGCAACGACTGGCCGAGCCAATGCTGAGCGGGAACGACGTCATGCACGGCGGAAAGGAAACCACGCCCCCACCACACCCAAACACCCGCGTGTCCAACACTCAAGACACCCGAGTTGAACACTCACGACCGCGAGTCTCCCGTTCAGAACCCGCGAGTCGCCGGTTCAGGACCGCCGAGTTGCCGGTTCGCGAACGGGAGACTCACCGGTCGCGAACGGGAGACTCGCGGGGCTTGAGTGTTCAACTCACCCGTCGTGAACGTTGAACTCACCCGTCGTGAACGTTGAACTCACCCGTCGTGAGCGTTGGACACGCGGGGTCTGAGTGTTGGACACGCGGGTTAGGCGCGGCTTACTTCTTGCAGTAGTTCTCTTGCCGCTTCTTGTGTGGGTGGTAGGCGTTCCAGGCGCAGTGTCGGTTTGCTCGCCGTCTCCAACTGCTGGTCCACCGCGAGACGCTCGGTGATCAGCCAACCCGCGCTCAACGCCCGGTCCCCGAACGACGGGTCCCGCTCGGCGAGCACCACCGCCACCGACGGACCCAGGATGGCGATGCTCTCGCCGCCGTCGAAGATCTCCCGCAGCGCGTCGGCCACCAGGACCATCGCCATCAGCCGCGACCACCCGGTCACCGAGAACAGGTCGAGCGTCACCACGAGCAGCGCATGCGTCTCGGCGGCGCGTGGTCAGGCTGGTCAGGTTCTCCGTGGTCTCCGCGTTGCGCAGCTCTCCGAACGACGCGTCCGCCCAAGCAAGCGCCGCCGCACGCACGAGCACGGTCGGCGCCGCGTTCGGGTCGGTCGCGATGAGCCCGTCGCGGACCTCGACGTTGGTCAGCACCGCGTGCAGCGCCGCCAGGTCGGTGAGCGTCTCGTCCAGCCCGGCACCGGCCTGGGCGCGGGCCCGGCCGAGACTCGACAGGGCACCGGTCAGGTCCCCACATCGGATGGCGGACGCGCACACGGCGTCCACCTCCGGCACGCCCCAGTCGCTCGGGAAGCGCCACCCCGCCGCGATGCTCGCGGTGCGCCAGCGGGCCCGGAGCACCCTGAGTGCGTGACCAGTACCCCCCGCGTCGCCACGGTGCGAGCGCGGATCAGCCTCACGTACTGTCACTGTCGCCCTTCCCTCCGGCCATTCGCGTTCGGAGGAGGAACGTGGGGCGGCGGCGGGCGTGACGCCGTTCGAGCGAAATGCATGGCGAACGGGTTTCGCGTACGGCCATTCCGGTGATCGGATAGTGCCGGTTCGGGGTCGATCCGTCACACTGTCCGCGGGAGGGCGTCTACAAGGTGTCCAGTGGTTAATCGCCTGGATAACCAGGTAGTCGTCAGCGAGTAAGAGGAGGACCGTGGCCACCGTTCCGGCCGACCTACAGGGGCCAAGTGACGCCGAGCTGATCGAGGCCGTCCGCAAGGGCACGGTCTCCGCGTACGGATCGCTGTACGAGCGGCACGTGGCCTCCGCGTACAACCTCGCGCGCCAGCTCTCCCGGTCCCCCGCGGAGGCGGACGACCTCGTGTCCGAGGCGTTCGCCAAGGTGTTGGACACGCTGCGTGCCGGTCGCGGCCCCGACTCAGCCTTCCGCGCGTACCTCTTGACCGCGCTGCGTCACACCGCGTACGACAAGACCCGGCGCGACCGCAAGGTCGAGCTGTCCGACGACGTGTCCACGGTCTCCGGCGTCTCCTCGGAGGCCGTCAGCGAGCAGTTCGACGACACCGCCGTCAAGGGGCTCGAACGCTCGCTCGCCGCGCAGGCGTTCGCCCGGCTGCCCGAGCGCTGGCAGGCCGTCCTGTGGCACACCGAGATCGAGGGTCAGTCGCCCGCCGAGGTCGCGCCCATCTTGGGACTGACGGCCAACGGCGTCTCCGCGCTCGCCTACCGCGCCCGCGAGGGTCTGCGGCAGGCCTACCTGCAGGTGCACCTCGCCGAGACCACCGACCGGCACTGCCGCGCGGCCGCCGAACGGCTCGGCGCGTGGACCCGCGGCGGTCTCGCCAAGCGGGAGAAAGCCCAGGTCGAGGCGCACCTCGACGACTGTTCCCGCTGCCGCGCGCTCGCCGCCGAGCTCGCCGACGTCAACGGCGCCATGCGCGGGTACGTCGCCCCGCTGGTGCTGGGCATCGGCACGGTCGGCTACCTGGCCGCGACGGGCGTGACGAAGCTGGCGACGATCGCCACGGTCGGTGTCGCCAGCGGCGGCGCCGCCGGAGCCGCGGGCGCCGCTGCGGCCGGGCCCCGGCAGTTCCTCGGGGTCGCGGCGTCGAGCGCGGCGCTGGCGGCGGCCATCGCCGTCGGACTCACGTCCGGCGGGCAGAGCCAGGAGATCCCGGTCGCCGCGCCGGTTCCCACACAGCAGCCGCCCGCGCCGAGCCCGCAGCCGCCCGCACCCCAGCCACCCGCGCAGCAACCGCCCGCCCAGCAGCCGCCCGCGCAGCAACCGGAACCGCAGCCGGAACCCGAGCCCGCGCCGCCGAACCGGCCGCAGCGCCCGGCGCCGGCGCTGCTCAACGCCAACGGCCCGGCCACGCCGGTCGCGCTGGTCGCGGGCGGCGCGCCCATGGACCTCCCGCTGACCGTGATGAACTCGGGCGGATCGCTCTCCGAGCCGGTCACGGCCGTGCTCAACCTGCCGGCCGGCGTCACCGCGATCCCGGTCGACGGGTTCGCCGCGCCGCGCCTGCTGTCGTTGAACGGCGCCAAGGCCGGCACCGTCAACTGCCCCGGCGGCACCGGCACGGTGACGTGCACCAATGGCGCCGGGCTCGCGCCAGGCGAGTCGGTCACGCTGCTGTTCCGCCTGGTCGCGGCCGAGGGCAGCAAAGGCGGTCAGGTCACCGGTTCGGTCACCGCCGGCAGCTCGGTGAACGTGAGCGTCTCGGTCAAGGTGACGGTCACGCCGCCCGAGGTCACCGACGCGATCATGCTGTCCGCGGAGGCCGATCTGGTCGGCCTGTTCCCCGGGTTCTGGGTGCACCCGGTCGTCGAGGTGGTGGTGAAGAACACCGGCACCAGCTCGCGGCCGGTGACGCTGCGGCTCGACCAGCCGGGCGCCGTGCGGTGGTCGTCGCAGGAAGTGACGTGTTCGACGGGCGGCGGCACCGATTGTGTGTCCACGGCCGAGTTGGCGCCGGGCGAGAAGCTGAAGATCGTGCTCGAGCTGGACACGGATCCGTGGCCGGTGCACTCGCCGCACCGCCATCAGGTGAGTGTGTCCGCGATGCTCGGGTCGGCGAGCGACAGCGTGCGAGTGACGTTGTGGGAGTGGCTGTGGCCGACCCCGCCGGCGCCGCCGCACGACCCGGCCCCGTCGACCCCGCCGGACTCGTCGACTCCGTCGGCGCCGCCGTCCAGCGAGAACCCGACACACAAGCCACCGATGGCGCCGTCGCCGACGGAACCGCCGACCAAGACGACGACCCCGCCGACTACCGCGCCGACGACCACCGGACCGCCGACGACCACGACACCGCCGGGCCGGTCGGACCAGCCGCCGACGACGACGTCGAACCCGCCGTCGGGTGGGTTGGGTGGCCTGTTGGGGTGGCTGCTCGGCGGTTGATCGCGGCCGCGCTGACACAGGGCGGTCACGCCGGGTGAGCGGCCGTCGTTAGACTCCGCCGCTATGAGCCTGCTCTATCGGGTGCTGCACCGGCTGCCCAAGCCGGTGCGGGACAAGTTGGTCAAGCACAAGGAGCTGCTGAAGTTCGCGGTCGTCGGCCTCGTGTGCTTCGTGGTGACCAACGTCGTCAACTACGGGTTGAAGTTCACGATCCTCAACGACAACCCGGTCACCGCGCTCTCGATCGCGGTCATCATCGCCACGATCGTGTCGTACGTCCTCAACCGTGAGTGGTCATTCCGGACCCGCGGTGGGCGCGAACGCCAGCACGAGGCCGCGCTGTTCTTTCTGATCAGCGGTATCGGGGTGGCGCTCAACTCGGCGCCGCTGTTCGTGTCGCGGTACGTGTTCGGGCTGGAGGTGCCGCACGTCAGCCTGCTCGCGCAGGAGGTCGCGGACTTCGGGAGCGGGATCATCCTCGGCACGTTGATCGCGATGGTGTTCCGCTGGTGGGCGTTCCGGAAGTGGGTCTTCCCGCAGGCTGCGGCCCGTACCCGAATTGTCCGGGTCGGCCGACGCGGGACGCGGCACACGTCCGTGGATGAGGACGACCAGGCGGCGTAGGTCGTCGCGCTCCGTAGACTGCGCTGGTGACTGTTGTCCACTCCGTGCTCGCGCGGGTGCCGGAGCCGCTGCGCGGTGTGCTGCTGAAGCATCGCGAGCTGCTGAAGTTCGCCATCGTGGGCGGCACGACGTTCGTCATCGACAACGGCATCTGGTACCTGCTGAAGCTCACCATCCTCGAGGACAAGCCGGTAACGGCCAAGATCATCGCCATCATCGTGGCGACGATCGTGTCGTACGTGCTCAACCGCGAGTGGTCGTTCCGGACCCGAGGTGGGCGCGAACGCCATCACGAGGCCGCGCTGTTCTTCGTGATCAGCGGCATCGGCGTGGGGCTGAACTCGCTGCCGCTGTACCTCTCGCGGTACGCGTTCCAGTTCGAGGAACCACACGTGACGCGCCTCGTGCAGGAGATAGCGGACTTCGCCAGCGGGTCGATCATCGGCATGCTGCTCGCCATGTTCTTCCGCTTCTGGGCCTTCAAACGGTGGGTCTTCCCCGATGAGCTGGGCCGACCGCGACGCGGCAGCGCGCCAGCGTCGGACGATCCGGCCGAGGAGCTGGGCCACTCGTAGCCGGCGTGGCCTCCGGCCCCCTCGAACCACGCTACGGCACGGCACCGACAGTTTCGGGGCTGCGGCCGTCGCCTGTGGACAACTCAGTGCGTTGTGGACAACCCGACCGCGAGCAGCCGTTCTTGTCGGTGCCCACCGGTAGGCTGGCTTTCGGGGGCCGGAGGCCAATGAGCGCGCGAAGCCAGATCACCGCCGCGACCGATCAGCAGCTCATCGCCCTGCTCGCGACCGGCCGGCCGCTCAGCCACGGCATCGGCGGCCGGTCGATGGAGCTGGACATCGACGGCACGCGGGTGTTCGTGAAGCGGGTGCCGCTGACCGACCGCGAGCTCGCGCACCCGGGATCGACGGCGAACCTGTACGACCTCCCGCTGTGGTACCAGTACGGCATCGGGTCGGCGGGGTTCGGCGCGTGGCGTGAGCTGGCCGCGCACACCATGACGACCGCGTGGGTGCTGGCCGGCGACTACCTCGGGTTTCCGCGGATGTACCACTGGCGGGTGCTGCCGGACTCGCCGCCGGACGGGTTCGCCGACGAGTTCGGGGGCGTCGACGGCGCGGTCGCGCACTGGGACGGTTCGCCGGCGGTGCGGGCGCGGCTGACCGACATCGGCCGGTCGGCGGCCAGCGTGGTGATCTTTCTGGAGCACGTGCCGCACACCCTGGGCGAATGGCTGCGCGACCACGACACGTTCGACTGGGTGGACGAGGCACTCGCCCGCGGGACGACGTTCATGCGTGCCCACCGCTTCGTCCACTTCGACGCCCACTTCGCGAACATCCTCACCGACGGCCGAGCGGTGTACTTCGCCGACTTCGGTTTGGCGCTGAGCGCGAACTTCGAGCTTTCGCGACCCGAGTCGGACTTCCTGACCCTCCACCTGGCGTACGACCGCGCCGTCACGGTCAGCCACCTGCTCCGCTCCCTGCCGAGCGCCGACCGCTACACCGAACTGGCCGCCGCGGTGGACACGTTCCATCGCCGCCTGTTCGAGAACAAGCAGACGCCGTTCCCAGCAGCGGAGATCGAACGGCTGAGCCGGTGAGCCCGAACCCGCTACCCCGAGTGTCGTGATGTCGTATCCTCGACTACTGAGCGCAGCCGAAGCGTGACTGGGGGCCGAGGGGCATGAGTGGAAAGCTACGCAAACAGCTGAGCGACGTCGCGAACACCGGCGCCGGCGAGGGCGGCTTCGCGTTTGACGAGGACACCATGCGTTCGCTGGTGAAGAGCTGGCAAGACCTGGCGGATGACTACGACCAATCGCTGAGAGCGAGTCGTGCCGTTGCGATGGTCGTCGGGCCGGGAGCCGATTTCGCAAGTGAGGCGCAAGCCACAGCGGCAAACAACTCCGGCAAGGCATACCTCGAATATCTGCAACACAATCGGGACTACTGCACCCAACAAAGCGAACTGTTTCAGCAAGCCCTGGACGACTACCTCGGCGTCGAACAGTCCGCCACCGCTGAAATGAACAGGTTCGATTCACAAGGATCGCAGGCAGGGAACTAGCAGTGCGCACACGATCACCGCGGCTCATCGCCGGCATCGCCGGCCTGGCGGTTCTCGCCGGTTGCACCACCACCAGTCCTGGCACTGCGGTGCCGGCGCCAGATGCGACCGGGACCGAGTCCACCTCGAATCCGGCCCCGACATCAGATGAGAACCCTTCGGGTGACGAACTGCCATCCGACGGTGCGCCCAAGGTGGACAACGCCATCGACACCACTCGCTTCCAAGAAGACCCTTGCCTGACCCTCACCTCGCAGCAGGCACAGCAACTCGCCGTTCCGTTCCCGGGTAAACCGGACAGCACTGCGGTCGGCAATGGGTGCCGATGGCGCAACGCCGACACGAACGGCTCGGTAGGAATCAATTTCTTGACCAGGTTCCCCCGAGGCCTTAGCAATATATACAAAGGAGAAAAAGAAGGAAAGTGGGCATTCTTCGAAGAGATAGATCCTATAGCAGGATACCCTGCGGTCGCCTACGACATCGTTGACGATCGGAGCGTTGGTTCGTGCGCTGTGGCAGTCGGCGCTTCTGACGAGATCGTGTTTGACCTGGACCTCCAACTGCCAAAGGCGAATGTTGACCAGGAGGATCCCTGTAAGGCAGTAGCCGACGTGGCCGAGTTGTTTGTGCAGACTATGAAGGCGGGCTGACTGTGACTGGTGAGACGTTCGGCTTCTTTATGACTCCGCAGGAGATTTACGAGAGTCTTACGACTGGGCCTGGTTCCGACATGCTCGACGCGGCTCATGATGTCACCGCGCACGAATGGGCTCGGGAAGACGAGCGTGCTGCGCGGATTCGGCGGCTTGCGGACACCATTCAGCAGGGGTGGCAAGGGAAAGCCAGCGCCGGGTCTTACGGGGCCGCGTTGCCGCTGGCCGAGATCGCATTGGATGGCTCGACCCGGCTGCAGCGGTCGCAGGATCTTCTCAGTCGGCAGAGTGGCTCGTTTCATGATGCGGCCAACAGTGTTCGGCCGATTTCCGCGCCGCCTGAGAATCCTCTTGATGACATGCTTCCGTTTGACACCGATTATGACAAGTCGGTGAAGTCTTATCAGTCGGATGCTCAGCATAATATGGCGGTCTTTGGCGGGTATGACAACGCCAGTCGGTATAACGAGACCAATATGCCGCAGGAGTATCACACCACTGATCGGGGCGGTGCTCCGATTTCTGTGACGCCGCCTGGGGATTATATTGAGGTTGGGGATTCTGGGCCGGAGCCCGGTGATTCCGGGCCTGGTGGGTCTGGGCCTGGTAGTGGCGGGTATCCCGGTGGTGGCGGACCTGGGAGTGGCGGTTTTCCGGGTGGGGGTTATCCCGGGGGCGATACTGGTCCTTCTGGAGTTTCGCCTGTTGGGCCGTTGCCCGGGGGGCAGCAGACCAGCCCCAATGATTATCGGCCGCCTGCTTCCTATCCGCCTGGGTCTTATCCTTCCTATCCACCTGCCGGGCAGCCCTCGCCGGTTGCCGGGGCCGGCGGCTTTGTCGGGGGCGTTCCTGGTGGCGGGTACTCCGGGGGCGGCGGCGGGTTCGGTGG
>Ga0193716_1001879_pt1 | contig 12046 bp, 9 predicted proteins | sample U2c1metaG_FD_145901 | JGI IMG/M metagenome (GOLD analysis project Ga0193716, IMG submission 145901) | Soil microbial communities from a riparian zone of the East river system, Colorado, United States - U2c1 | ecosystem: Environmental > Terrestrial > Soil > Riparian zone | place: USA: East River...
GGGCTGGGTCGGCCAGGCGGTATCGCCCGGGGCGGTGGCGGGCGGCACAGGCTTTTCCTCGATGGGAAACAGGGATTCGCCCGTCTCGCGGTTGAAGACATAGACAAAGCCCGTCTTGTTGGTGCCCGCGACGGCGTCGATCTTCCTGCCCTTGCGCGTGACCGTCACCAGAACCGGGGCGGCGGCGAAATCATTGTCCCATTCGTCGTGATGCACTGTCTGGTAATACCAGCGCAGCTTGCCGGTCTTCGCATCCAGCGCCAGCATGGAGTTGGCGTAGAGATTCTTGCCGGGGCGTTCTCCGCCATAGAAATCATCCGACGCCGATCCGGTGGCGGCGAACACCAGGCCGCGCTTGTCGTCGATCACCAGGCCCGGCCAGGCATTGGCGCCGCCGGCGGTTTTCCAGGCATCGGCGGCCCAGGTCTCGGCATTGGCTTCGCCGGGACGGGGAATGGTGTGGAAGGTCCAGATCAGCTTGCCGGTCGCCGCATCCCAGGCGCGGATGTCGCCGGGCGAGGCGGGGGTCTGCTCGCCCACTTCGCCGGAGGTGAAGAGCATGTTGTGCCACACGCTCACCGGCCCGCGCTGGCTGACATAATTGTCGGCGGGCGCCCCACGCAGATTGTCGTTCAGGTCGATGCGGCCCTTGTCGCCGAAAGCCGGATCGGGCTGGCCGGTCGCCGGATCCAGGGAATAGACAAAGTTGCCCGCCGCGATGATCAGCCGGCTGGTCTTGCCATCCGTCCACCAGCTTTCGCCGCGAACCTTCAACGGCACGCGCGGGCCCGGCGGCGACGGCGGCTCGAAGGTCCATTTCTCCTTGCCGGTGGCGGCGTCCATCGCGATGACTTTGCGCGGACCGATGCCATACAGCACGCCGCCCACCATGATGGGCGTGTTCTGCCATTCGCCCACGGGCCCCAGGTCGTAGCGCCAGGCTTCCTTCAGGCGGCTGACGTTGGATTTGTTGATCTGGGTGAGGGGGGAATAGTGCGTGCCGCCATTATCACCGAAGGGATAGGAAGCATCGCCGTCCGCCGCGCGGGCGAGGGCCGTGGTGGCGAGAAGGGCAAAGGCGATGCCCCAAATGGTTTTGCTGCGCATGATCCCCTCCGCTCTGTTGGCGATTTGTCAGGACTATAACAGCCCGGCTGCAGGCGGACAGCCCCTTGCTGGCGCGGACCGGCGTGACATAGGCTGCGTCTCTTTCCTGGCGCAGTGTGGGGCATGCGACTTGGACTTCTGATCGTGATGGGACTGCTGGTGCTGCCGTTCATGGCGCATGCACAGGGCACCGCACCCCCCTTCCAGCTGACAGTCGGTCAGAACTCTTACGCTGTCGGCGGCGCGGGACCCGCCGCCGGCACCACCACCATTCCCACCGTGCTGGTGCCGGTCACCTTGTCGTTTGAGTCCAAACGGAAGGCGGGCAAGCCGTTTGTGATGGATGCCGCGCCCGATGTGCCGCGCGTGCTGCGTTCGCCCATCTTCACCAACTTTGCCTTCCCCACCGGCGGCAACACCCAATATGCCGACGCCATGCTGCGCACCACCTTCGCCGGAGGCGACAGCTGGCACACCTTGTTGGGCAGGCCGGCGGTCAAACCGGTTCGCATCACCATCCCCGCGGGCTATGGCTATGTGCTGAGCTCCAAAGCGAGCGGCCGCAGCCTGGCAGTGGTGGACATCGTTTTCCTGCAAAAGGAAATCTTCAAGCAGATCCCCAAGCAGCCGGGCGCGCTGGTGATGGCGGTGACCCACAACACCACCTATTACACCCATGGCGACGCCACCGAATGCTGTGCCTGGGGCACGCATGGCGTGGATTCCGCCACCGGCAACAGCTTTGTGCTGGGCTCGTATCTCCAGGCCGCGCCATCCGTTGTCGAGGACCGCGACGTGCAACCGCTGAGCCAGCAGCTGGCGCAGTTCTTCAAGGACCCGCTGTTCGATCCCCTGGTGCATGGGCGCGGTGTCGTCATCCCCGGCAATGTCGTGCCCGGCTGGCTGCGGCCCGCCTGGCAGCCGGCGGGCGACCAGGGGCCGTGCGGCGGCACGAGGATCGGTACCGACCTGTTCCTGCTGGAGCCAGTCAACACCAATCTCAAGAACACACTGCCGGTTTCCAAACCCTTCGTCGCCAAGACGGGCAAGGACGTTTGGCACCTGCAGACCGTGGCGCTGCTGCCCTGGTACACCGGTCCCTTCGACGGCTGGGCCAGCACCTACAGCTTTCCGGACTCACAGGTGTTGACCGAACATGCCCAGCCCTGTCCGGCGACGGAACGCATCGGCGCCCCGCCGCCCAGCCCCAAGGTTACGGCTGTGCAGTCCAAAAACGCGCCCAACGGCCACAAGATGATCGGCTACTGGATCGCCTATGGCCCGCCGGGCATTCACATCCCGCTGCGCGAGGTCTCGCCGCAATGGGACGTCATCATCGTCGCCTTCGCCGTGCCGGACCGCACCGCGCCGGAAGGCACCATGCAGTTCCGCACGCCCGAGGGCATGGACACGGCGCAGTTCAAGGCCGACATCGCGTATATGAAGAGCCAGGGCAAGAAAGTGATCGTGTCGCTGGGCGGTGGCGGGGAGCATTTCACGCTCGATGATCCCAAACGCGTACCCAATTATGTCGCCTCGGTCAGCCGCATCGTCAGCGAATATGGCTTCAACGGCGTGGACATAGACTTTGAAAGCCCGTCGCTCTCCATCGCGCCAGGCGATACCGATTTCCGCCATCCCACCACGCCGTCCATCGTCAACCTGATTTCGGCGCTGCGCCAGTTGCACGACCATTTTGGGCCGGACTTCATCATTTCCCTTGTGCCGGAAGGCACCCAGATCCCTTCCGGCTATCCCAGCTACGGCGGTCAGTTCGGCTCTTACCTGCCGATCGTCCACGGCATTCGCGACATTCTCACTTTCATGGACACGCAGGACTACAACACCCCGCCGCTGCAGGGGCTGGACGGCGAAATCTACCAGCCGGGTTCGGTGGACTATCATGCCGCGGTGACCGAACTGGTGCTGCACGGCTTCGATGTCGGCGGCGATCCGAAAATGCACTTCGCGCCGATCCCGGCGGACAAGATTGCAATCGGTTTTCTCACCGGCGATGCCAATCCCGATACCGTCAGCAAGGCGATGGATTACCTCATCACCGGCAAGGCGCCGGCGGGCACCGAGTACAAGCTGCGCAATCCCAAGGGTTATCCCGGCCTGATCGGCATGATGCTGTGGACGCTGAATTACGACCGCTATGACGGCTATAATTTCTCCAACCTGGTCGGCCCGCAGTTGCACGCCTATCCGCAGCCGGCTAACCCGCCAACGCGTCCCTGAGAGGCGCGAGGAATTCGTCATAGACATGGGCACGGCGAAGCGCGCTTTGGTATAGCGGCTGGCGAACCTGCAACATGCTGGCCGTCCGGACGGGACGGTCGGTGGCGTGGAACGACAGGCAGCGCGCATCCCATTCCAGCCCGCAATAGGCGATGATGCGACGCGCCTGGCCTTCCAGGTCAGCCACCACATCCTCATAGCGCACCTCCAGCATGCGCCCCGGCGGCAGGGCGCTTTGCCAATGCGCCATCAGCTGCTGGTAGCGGCGATAATAGCGCCCCAGCTCCGCCAGGTCGTAGGTGTGGTATTGCTCGGCGGTGAACAGCTTGGAAAAGCACGAGACGCAGGTGTCCACCGGATCGCGCACCGTATGGATGATGCGCGCGTTCGGCAGCGCCAGATGAATCAGGCCGGCAAAGAAGAAGTTGGTCGGCATCTTGTCGGTGATATGCCGCTCGCCGGCCGGCAACTTTGCGAGATAGGCTTCGCCGATCTGCGTCAGCCCCTGCGCATCCAGTCCGGCCACAAAATCGGGATAGGCCTCGCCGCCGGGTCCGCGCGCGGCGTTCACCACATCGCTGAGCGCCGGCAATTCGCCCGCGCCGTGAACCGCGGGATGGCTGGCCAATATCTGCTCCACCAGGGTCGAGCCGGAACGCATCATCCCCAGGATAAAGATCGGCGCGGAAGAGGGGGCGCCGCCGCCCAGCGCCTGCTTTTCGCGCAGGACATCGGCGGTGATGCGGGCCTGGATGCGGTCGAAGAAGGCCATGGTGGCGGGTTCGTCATAAGGCACCAGTGCGCGCTTCAATGCGTTGGCGCTGGCAAGGTGCGCGAAGCTGCGCCGGAAGTCTTTCAGATCGCCGTGAGCCTTGGCCAGGGCGAAATCCAACTGCAGCTTGTCGGTGTCGTTGCGCGCGCTCTCGCGCGCCGCCTGCATTTGCTCAAGCAACTCGGGGAACGCCTCCACCGAATCCGCATAGTCGAGCCAGACATTGGCCATGCCGGGGTCTAGCGCCAGGGCTTGCCGGTAACCGGTGCGCGCTTCTTCCAGTCTGCCCAGATATTGCAGCACGCGAGCGCGATTGCTCAGCGCCAGGGCGAAACCGGGCGTGATCGCCAGCGCCTTGTCATAACTCGCCAGCGCCTCCTCGAAACGGTTCAGGTCGGTCAGCGCGGCGCCGCGCCCGTTCAGCGCGTCGGCAAAAGCGGGCCTGATCGCCAGCGCCTTGTCATAGGCGGCGAGGGCGTCGTCCAGCCGGTCCAGCACGATCAGCACCGCGCCGTAGTTGGACAGGGCCTCGGCGGACTGCGGCTGGATCGCCAGCGCCGCTTCGATCAGGCTTAGCGCTTCGTCGTGCCGGCCCTGCTGGAAGCGCACGGCGCCCAGCATATGACGCGGCACGAAGCGCGACGGGTCGGTTTCCAGGATCTGCAGGTATAGCCGCTCGGCCTCGGCGAGATCGCCTTGCTTGTGAAGCTGGACGGCGCGATCGCACAACGCGTCAGGCGAAGTCATGCGCCCACCGTTTCAGAATCGCGGTTTATCGGCCGGCGCCCGGCGGACGCGGCGCGAAGTTCACCACATCCATATTCGGCCCGGCCTTCGGACCCGGCTTGGCCCAGCGCACCGTGCCTTTGAGGTCCGCCGGATTGGCGGGCGCCTGCGACAGGGTGATGGTGAAGGCCTGGGCATCCTTGGGCGCGATGCGCGGCACCTGCCATTCGGCGAAGCTGCCCTTGGCGTCGGTCTTCACGCCCTTGTAGCCGGCGCCGGTGCCGCCCGTCACCGTGACGCCGGCGGGAACGGCCAGGTCGATGGTGACGCCCTGCGCCACCAGGCCTTTGCCCGGCTCGCCGTTGTTGGTGACGTTCAGCGCATAGGTCGTATCGGCCGACGGCGTCAGCTGCGCCTGCAGGTCCGGACGGAAGCCCAGATCGTCATGCGCCCAGTCGTAGATTTCCTTCAACTGATTTTCACCCAGGCGCAGGGCGTTGAAATTGCCCATGTGCAGGCGCGAACCGGGCCGCCGCGCCTCGAACTTGGGCATGGCTGTGGTGTGGGTATAGACAAGTTCTTTCATTGTCTGGAAATCGACATTACGCCCGCCGAAACTGGCGCGCGGCAGATCGAAGGTGGCGCCATGGCACTGGGCGCAACCCTGGGAGACATAGGCCTGCTGGCCGTGCGGCATTTCGGGGGCGAGCGGCACGCGCCAGGCGCCCGTCTCGCCCGTCTTGGGCAGGCTGGCAAAATAGGCGGTCAGGCCGGCGATCTCCGCATCGCTGATCTGGTCTTCGACAAAGGCGGGCATCACGCCCCACGGCTTGCGCACCGCCTGCTGGAACTGGCTGGCCGACAGGCCGCGCCCGGCCAGGTCGGGACCGAAAGCGCCTTCGCCGGTCTTGCCGTGGCAGTTCTTGCAGAAAAGATTGTTGCTCTCCCACAGCGACTTGGGCGTATCGGGCGTCTGGGCAAGAAGGGGAGACTGAAGCAACGGAAGTAGCGCAAGCGCGGCGACGATTTTTTTCATGGCAGTCCCCCGGGTGATTTGCGGCCCGGCGCCATCCTAGCGGAGGGGGGTGGCTGCGCAAGCAGGTGCCCGGCCTCCAGGCTCAGAATGTCTTGCGCAGTTGCAGATAAAGACGCGGCCGGGTTCGCGTGAAGACATCCTGCACCGAGGTCAGCGGCGCGCTGCCCCGCGAGCCGGCGTAATTGTCCTGCTCCAGTTCGAGACGGTAGGGCGGCGCATTGTCGATCTGCGCCTTCAGGTTCCAGTCCGGCGCCGGATTGTAGATCCAATAGGCCCAGCTGTAGGGCGTATGGATGCCGACATGGCTGACCTGGGCGATGCGCCAGTTATGCGATCCGAACGAGGCCGGCAGGAAGCCAAACCCCCAGGTGGATTTCCAGTCATTGAGGTCCTGGCTGAATTCAAAGCTGAAGCGGCGGTCGTTCTGGCCGGAGATCCGTCGGTTCATCCCGGTGACGGGATCAGCCATGCTGCTGAACTGCCAATAGACGTCCGGCTTCAAGAGTCCATTGTGGATGCCCAGCCAGTCCAGCGGAATGGTGCCGATGAGGCTGATCTTGTTGCTGCTGGCGTGCGCCACATTGCCGGGCGCATCCAGCCCGCCGCCCACCGGAATGTAATCCTGCAGGTCGGTGATCTCCTCGTGCAACAGGCTCAGCACCAGGTCTCCCTTGCCCAGGAAATGCTGCTCGGCGGCGGCTTCGAACTGCAGGCGCTGTTCGGGGCGCAAGTTGGCGTTGCCGGCCGCCACGCCGAACGCGGCGAGATTGCTGGAGGCGACGAAATTGGTGAAATCCAGCTGGCCCACCACCTCTTCCACCCGCAGGCGCAACTGGCTGGGGGCGTCTGGCGCCCAGGAGATGAGGGCGCGCGGCTTGGGGTAGAAAAAGCGGCGCGACAGGTTGGTGTCGCCGCTTTCCGCGATGTTGGAATATTCCAGCCGCACGCCGCTTTCCAGCGACCATTGCGGGCTGATCTTCCAGCTGAGGTTGGTGAAAGCCTCGCCCCGCACTTCGTCGACAAAGACATTGGCATTGGGCAGGGCCACCGCGACGGCGTTGGAGACAAAGCTGGAGTGGCCGTCGAGGAAATTATAGGCCATCTCGCCGCCCGCCTCGATGGTCATGCGCGGCGTCACGCCATAGCGCGCGGTGACGCGGCCGATGCTTTCGCCGGTGTCGCTGCCGCCCAGGAAGATCTCACTGTCGCCCGGCGCCGCGCTGGTGTTGCTGTCGGCTTCATGGCCCAGCCGCTGCAGGACCAAGGTCTCCAGGTTGATCTTGCCCAGCAGCACCTGCCAGTGGCTGCCGAACTCGCCGTTCTGCTTGCGGGCGATGGTGTCGAAACGCGAGCCGCCATGGCCCGAATAGGCAATGCCGCTGGGATAGTCGGTGGTCTGCAGCGAAAGATTGTTGTCCCAGGATCCGCCCAGCAGCGGGGTGGTGATGCCGCCATGGGCGCCCCAGCCCAGCTGCATGATGCCGTAGCTGCGGGCGGTATCATATTGCGGCGTCCCGCCGGGGACGGTGAGGACGCGATAGCCATAGCCGGGGCCATCGTCATACTGGTTGGTGATGCGGGTCAGCGATCCCTCATAGCTCACCGCGCCGCTGGTGCCGTGATATTCGAGCTGTCCGCCCGGCACCCATTCGCCATCCTCGATCAGCGTGTTCTGCAGGGTGAGGATGGTCTGGGCCGCGACCTGCTGGCGGCGCACGATATTGGCGATGACATTCTGGCCTTGCATGTCGATGCCGGGCATGCCGCCGCGGATGATGTCGATATGGTCGACGCTGGCGGCGGGAATGCGCTGCAGGATACTGCCCAGGTCATCGGTCTTGGCGGTGGGCCGTGCGCCGTCGATCAGCACATTGCCGGCGGTGCCCGCAAAGCCGCGCGCGGAAGAGCCGGTGTCGAGGCTGAAGCCGGGCAGGCGCGCCACCATGTCGGCGGCGGTGCCGGGATGGGAGTCGGCGAAGAAGTCGGCGGCATAGGTCGAAACCCCACCTTCCGGCGCGGCCGTCACCGGCCGTGCGAGGCACAAGGTCAGCAATACTGCTCCGAAAACCGTCCCGCGCCGCATGCCCCGCCCTGAGCTGAACGAACCGGGGCAGGATACCCGGCATCGGGCATCACTCAGTGCGGCAAACCGTCCATCAGGCCGCCGGCTGAAGCTCTTGCGCGGCGGCTGGCGAGTCCGTCCGGGCGGCGATGTCATCCCAGCGAATGAGCTCCAGGCGGCCGTCGAGGTGCTCAGTGATCGCCGTGCGCGACTCCACCCAGTCCCCGCAGTTTGTATACAGCACCGGTCCCATCTGCCGGATGGTCGCGTGATGAATGTGACCGCAGACCACCACTTCGGCGCCCTGGCGCCTGGCGTCGGCAACCACGGCCTCTTCAAAGGCGCCGATGAAGCTGACGGCCTGTTTGACCTTCGCCTTGGAGGCGGCGGAGAAGGACCAATAGGGCATACCCAGCGCGCGCCGGGCGATATTGAGATAGCGATTGATGAACATCGCCAGCTCATAGGCCCAGTCGCCCAGATGGGCGAGCCATTTGATGTTGCGCACCACCGTGTCGAACTTGTCGCCGTGGAGGATGAGCGCCTTGCGGCCATCCACCAGCGTGTGAATCGCTTCGCCGGCGATTTCGATGCCGCCGAAATCCTCGCCCAGATAGTCGCGCATGAATTCGTCGTGGTTGCCGGGCACATAAACGATGCGCGTGCCCTTGCGTACCTTGCGCAGCAGTTTCTGCAGCACGACATTGTGCATCGCAGGCCAGTGCCAGACGCTCTTGAGGCGCCAGCCGTCGATGATGTCCCCCACCAGATAGATGGTTTCGGCGTCATAATGCTTGAGCAGGCCGAGCAATTGTTCGGCCTGGCAGCCGCGCGTTCCCAGGTGAATGTCGGACAGGAACAGCGTCTTGACGCGTTCAACGGCTTCCGGATCGCTCAAATCAGTCCACCGCAACTGAGTCCCGCTTTTGTGTGTCTGATTTGGGTTTCGGTTTTATGACGTTCACGGATTATTCCGCTGTTGTTCCTGCTGCGCGGCAACGGCTATCAAGGGCGGCGCAGCGCGGGACATCGGGCAATGGAAATGACCTGGATATCGCTCCTGGGTTCTGTGGCAGGCGTCTGCACCACGGCCGCCTTCCTGCCCCAAGTGATCCGCACATGGCGGACGCGCTCGACCGACGATATCTCGCTGGGCATGTTCGCGCTGATGGTGTTCGGCATCTTCCTGTGGCTGGTCTACGGCATCGTGCGCAGCGACTGGCCGTTGATCATCGCCGACGGCGTGTCCTTGCTGCTGGCCGCCGTCATCCTGTGCCTCAAGCTGCGTTACGGGTGAGGGCGCTGTAACAGGACTGTCACCTTGCTTAACGCGATTGCCGTCACAGCTCCGTCACGGGAGTCGGTTAGGCCGATGCCATTCCATGAATGTGAGGGTGAGTTGACAGCACTTGCGACAGGCACAAGACGCGCGACGGCAGCCAGCCTCGGCAAAGCGGTCCATCGCAGCAGGGCGCTATCGGTGTCCGGGATGCGCGAGCGGCTGTTCACCGCCATGTTCCAGGGCATGGTCTATCCCCAGATCTGGGAAGACCCGGTGGTGGACATGGAGGCGCTGGCCATCCAGCCCGGCGACCATATCGTGGCGATCGCGTCGGGCGGCTGCAATATTCTCAGCTACCTGACGGCCGACCCGGGCCGCATCACCGCGCTGGATCTCAATCATGCCCATATCGCGCTCAACCGGCTGAAGCTTGCGGCGGCGCGCGTGCTGCCGTCGCACTGGCATTTCGCCAATTTTTTCGCGCGGGCCGACCTCAAATCCAATGTCGCGCTGTTCGACGAATATCTCGCCGGCCAGCTCGACGATGAGTCGCTGCGCTATTGGCAAAGCCGCGATGCCTTCGGACGGCGGCGGATCCAGGCCTTTGCGCGGGGCTTCTACCAGACGGGCCTGTTGGGCCGCTTTATCGGCGCCACCCACCTGGTGGGTCGGGTCCTGGGCGTGAATGTGCAGGCCATTGCCGCGGCGCGTTCGGTGGAAGAGCAACAGGCCATTTTCGACAAGACCGTCGCGCCAGTGTTCGATCACTGGCTGCTGCGCTGGCTGCTCAAGCACCCGGCGTCGCTCTATGGCCTGGGCATTCCGCCGGCCCAGTTCGTGGCGCTGGCCGGCGGGCAGAACATGTCCGACGTGCTGCGCCAACGCGTGGAAAAGCTCGCCTGCGGCTTTTCCATGAAAGACAATTATTTCGCACGCCAGGCGTTCGGCCGGGGCTATGGCGTGTCGGAAGGCGGCTCGGTGCCGCCTTATCTTGATGCCAGGAATTTTAACGCGATCCAGGCGCGTTCGGGCCGCGTGGATGTCCGCCACGAATCGATGACCCAGTTCCTGGCGCGCAGCCCAGCTGGCTCGGTGGATGCCTTCGTTCTTCTCGATGCACAGGACTGGATGAGCAGCCAGCAGCTTGACGAACTGTGGCGTGAGATCGGACGGAGCGCCGCGCCGGGCGCGCGCGTCATTTTCCGCACCGCCGCCGACGAGCGTTTGCTGCCGGGACGCATTGCCGACCAAAGCCTGGCGGCCTGGACCTATCACGAAGCGCGCAGCAGGGCGCTGAATGACCGTGACCGGTCCTCCATCTATGGCGGCTTTCACCTCTATACGCGAAACGACGCATGAACCCGGCCGCCGCAAAGATGGACGCCATGTACCGGCTCCAGCGGCATTTCTACGACGTCACGCGCAAGCCCTATCTGCTGGGCCGCGACACCTTGATCCGCGAACTGGCCGTGCCGTCCTCGGGCACCGTCCTGGAAATCGGCTGCGGCACGGCGCGGAACCTGCTGTGCATCGCCAGGCGCTATCCGACGGCCCGCTGCATGGGCATCGACGTGTCATCTGCCATGCTGCAAAGCGCCCGGACCTCCATCAGCCGCGAAGGCGCGGGCGGACGCGTCTGGGTCGAGCTGGCGGACGCCACCGGCTTCGACCCGATGCTGCTGTTCGGCATCGAGCGTTTCGATCGCGTGGTGATTTCCTATGCCTTGTCGATGATTCCCGATTGGAAGGCGGTGCTTGCACACGCCGCCGGCCTGCTCGCCCCGAACGGGTCCCTGCATATCGTGGATTTTGGCGACCAGACGGAACTGCCGCGCTGGTTCCGCGACGCGCTGTTCGCCTGGCTACACTGTTTTTCCGTCTCGCCGCGCCTGGACCTTAGCGATCAGTTGCGCAGCACCACGGAAGCGGCAAACCAGTCCTGCCGCATCCGCAGGCTTTACAAGGGCTATGCCATCCTGGGCGAGTTGCGCGTCGGCCCGTTAATGGCCGGCTGACGCCGCGGGCCGCACATAGGCAAAGTTGCTGGGCGCATTGCTGGGCGCGGAGCCCGCTGTCGGCTGCAGCATCTGGATAACCATGCCGCCCCCATCGCCGCCAGCATTCTGTCCGGCCACGCCGCCGGTGAAGTCCTGGGCGCTCAGCGCCACGCCATCGGAGGTTTCCGCGTCGGCGAGAATGATCAGGCTGGACGGCAGGGGTTCGGCCGCGCTGGCGCGCGCGCTGAACATGGCCCCGGCCAAAACGGCAATAATCAAAATGGAGAAGTGCTGCGATCTCATGATGCCTCCGGTTCGGTTCGGTCTCCGGGGGCAACGGTGACGCAAGGCCGTCTTATTAGGGCAAGCCGCGCGCAGGGCAAACGGGAGATTGCAAACTTGGTAAATATCGCCGGGATCCTAAATCCTGCCGCCCCGGGCCCGGATGGCGGAGGTGACATGCACGGCATCTTCGCGCACCCCCTGCGTCATCCGTCCCATGCCCAGCACCGCCTGCACATCCGCGGAATATTCGCCGGGCAGGGGCGCGCGAACGGAACTCACCGCCAGGGGGTCGATCCAGACGGGCGTGCCGTCCGGGCGGGTGAATTTTGCCGACATGATGGAAGCGCCGTCGGTTCCTCCCGACTTGTCCAGTATCGCGCCCACCCGGGTGACATAGGACTGGGTTTCCGCCGGCAGCGGCTTGCCGCTGGCAAACAGGTCGTCCACCCGCTCCGGCCCGGCGTTGTAGGCTGCGAACATGGCCGGATAGCCGTACTTGCCGCGCAGCCAGCGCAGATAAGCGGCACCGGCCGGGATA
>Ga0193716_1001881_pt1 | contig 12045 bp, 7 predicted proteins | sample U2c1metaG_FD_145901 | JGI IMG/M metagenome (GOLD analysis project Ga0193716, IMG submission 145901) | Soil microbial communities from a riparian zone of the East river system, Colorado, United States - U2c1 | ecosystem: Environmental > Terrestrial > Soil > Riparian zone | place: USA: East River...
GGCCCGCTTCGACACCCTGCAGGCCTACTACTCCATCGCTGGCCGCGATCTCGAGCGCGAAATAGTCCCTCTCCTCGAAGCAGAGAAGACCGGCCTCCTCGTCTGGAGCCCGCTCGCCGGAGGCCTGCTCTCCGGCAAGTTCAGCCGCGAGAACCAAAAGCCCGAAGGCTCCCGCCGCTCCGAGTTCGACTTCCCCATCGTCGACAAGGAGCGCACCTGGAAGATCCTCGACGCCATGGCCCCCATCGCGAAGGCCCACGACTGCAGTCCCGCCCGCGTCTCCCTCGCATGGTTGCTCACGAAGCCCGTCGTCACCTCCGTCATCATCGGAGCCAAGCGCCTCGACCAGCTCCACGACAACATCGCTGCCGTTGAACTCAAACTTACCGAAGACGAGATCAAGCAACTCGACGAGGTAAGCGCTCTGCCGCCCGAGTACCCCGGCTGGATGCTCCCCTTCCAGAACGCCAACCGCCTCCAGCCAGCACCACGTCCGCAGCTGCAGACAAAGGAATAAGACCCTCGTAGCGGAGGTCTTCCAGAATCTCGATGTCGCACACAAGGCTTGTAATTGTGCGGCATCGAGTGATGCGCACGGAAGACCACTGCCGCGCGCCTGCATCTTGGCCAGAAATCGTAATCCTGCAACCTCTCGAATGCGAACCCTCCCGGCAAAAACGGTCTACAATCTCTCCTCAATGAGGAGAGCCGCCCATGAACATCGTCGGAACGGTTGAAAGCCTTTGGCGCTACCCTGTCAAGAGCATGCGCGGTGAACGGCTGGAGAGCGCCTTCGCGGGCTTCTCCGGCATCTACGGCGATCGCATCTACGCCTTTCGCGATGCCGGGGCACCCGCAGGCTTCCCCTATCTCACCGGGCGCGAGCGGGAACAGATGCTCCTGTTCCAACCCCGGTTTCGCAACGCCGAGCGCTCCACGAAACCGGAGAATCAAGACGAGGCTGAAGCGCTCCCACCCGGCGTCACTCCCGTCTACGCCGACCCGGCCGATCTTATGGTTGACGTCGAGACGCCCGATGGCGCATCCCTCTCCATCGACGATCCCGCCCTCATTCACCTGCTGAGCGAGGGGCTCCGCGAGCGTCATCAGCTTCGCCTCACGCGCTCGCAGCGCTCCCTAACCGACTGCCGCCCCGTCTCGCTCTTCTCCACGCAGACTGTGCAGGACCTTGGCAACGAAATGGGAATCACCCTGGACAAGCGCCGATTCCGCGCAAATATCTATCTCGACCTCAGCTCCAACGAAGGCTTTGCCGAAGACCAGTTCGTCGGCCACACCGTCCGCGTCGGCGACAAGGTCGTGCTCGCCATCCTCGACCGCGACCCCCGCTGCAAGATGATCACTCTCGACCCTGACACGGCGGAGCCCAACCCCGAGGTCATGAAGCGCGTCGCCCGTGAGCACGACGGCAAGGCCGGGATCTACGCCGCAGTCCTCACCGAAGGCACCGTCCGCCCCGGAGACGAAATTCGTCTCCTCAACTGAAATCGACGTCGGCGCCCCTCCAAAATCTTGTCAAGACCGTAAGTCACTCAACTCAAGCGTGATCAATAGCTTACATTTGCCGTATTAGTTCCCCGGACAGCTACAATGGAAGTAGATTCGGAAAAAGTTCAGAGCAGCCCCGGCCACATACCGGGGCTATCTCATTTGCAATGAATAATTTACCCGTAAAGTATCTGGAATGAATACTTTGCGCAAAAAAGCATTATGCGCAAACCATTTATTTTCAATACTTTATGACCTAAACGAGGGAGGAAGGGGTACATACGACTGACCATGTCTATTCGCCAACAAATCCGTCCCGTCCTCACGCTGGCCCTCCCTCTCATCGCAGCCGAACTCGGCTGGATGTCGATGGGCATCGTCGACACCATGATGGTCGGACACATGGCCAACCCTGCGCTTGCCATCTCTGCCGCTGCCCTCGGACAGGTCCTCTACAACACCCTCGCCTTCGGCATCGCCGGCATCCTCCTCGGCCTCGACACCTACATCTCCCAGTCCCACGGAGCAGGCCGCTTCGACGAGGCCAACCGCTGGCTCTTTCACGGCCTCATCCTCGCCGCCATCCTTGCAGCCGTGCTCATGAGCATCATCGGCCTCGCCCCTCTGGTCATGATGCGCCTGCCTATCGACCGGCAGATCCTCATCGGAGCCATAGCCTTCCTCCGCGCCCTCAACTGGGGAACCCCAACCCTCTTCCTCTACTTCACCCTGCGCCGCTACCTGCAGGCCTTCAACCACGTCCGCCCCATCGCCTTCGCGCTCGTCACCGCCAACCTCATCAACGTCCTCGGCAACTGGCTCCTCATCTACGGACACTCTTGGGGTCCTATCCAGATCCCCGCCCTCGGCGTCACCGGCGCAGGTCTTGCCACCTCAGCAGCGCGAGTCTACCTCGCCCTCTTCCTCATCGCCGCGATCTGGCGAGTCGAGCACCAGCACAACTACGGCCTCCGCTCCATGCTCCGTCACATCGAGACCTCCCGCCTCCGCCGCCTCACGATCCTGGGCGCTCCCGCCGGAGGCCAGATCTTCGTCGAGATCGCCATCTTTGGTATGGTCACCTTCCTCATCGGAACCATGGGCCCGCTCCCGCTCTCCGGCCATGAGATCGCCCTCAACTGCGCCAGCTTCACCTTCATGGTTCCCTTCGCCATCTCTGCCGCGGCCGCCGTCCGCGTCGGTCAGGCCATAGGACGCAAGGCCCCCGACGAAGCCGCCTCCGCAGGCTGGGCCGCAATCCTCCTCGGAGCCGCCTGTATGGCCACCTTCTCCGCCATCCTCTTCCTCTTTGCACATCCCATCGCCCGCGCCTTCACGCCGGATCGCACCGTCATCGCCGCCACCATCCCGCTCCTCTTCGTAGCCGCGGCCTTCCAGTTCTTCGACGGCCTGCAGATCACGGCAACGGGAGCCCTCCGGGGAGCAGGCAACACCCACGCCGGTCTCATCGTCCAGATCATCGGCTACTGGATCATCGGCCTCCCCATCGGCTACTTCTTCGCCTTCCGTCTCCATCAGGGAGCCGTCGGCCTCTGGCTAGGCCTCTGCGCCGGCCTCATCGTCGCCGGAATCGCTCTCACTACCGTATGGCACCGCACCACCCGGAAGCTGCGAAGAAGTCATCAGGCGAATCTGCAAATGACCAATCCAACTAGCTAGATTGCTGCTGTTGTCGTTGTTGTTTTACGTCGTCATCCTGACCCTGAGCTTGTCGAAGGGGAAGGATCCGAAGGTCTTACCATGTCTTTGCCATTGTTGTTTCGTCGACTGTTTATCTGTTCCTGCCCTTCAGTGGGAGCGCAGGGCTCTACGCCGACCCCGCGATCAACGCCGCCGCCGCCCGCTCCATCACCCCCACCTGCCGCTCCATTCGCCGCATCTGCTGCTCTGCAACGCTCTCAGCATCCCCCACCCCACGTGCTTCATCTTCGATAGGCTCTACACCCTCTCCCTTCACCAGGGCAGCGCTCACACGCTCCAACCGTCCCGCCACGGCCTCCATCCTCTCCACCGCCGGTGCACTCCCCATCCCTACCACCGCCAGCGTAGTTACCGCCCGCGTCAGCCGCCGCAGATAGGTCACAAACGTCAGCGCCTCCTCCCACCGCGCTCCCCGCCCGACCCTCGGCTCCAGCATCAACCGGTCCAGCGTCTCCTCCGCGTCGTTGATCGTCAACCCGCAGCTCCTCCGTGCCGGAGCCAGAACCGTCCGCTCCGCTGCCATCCGTTCACCGGCTCCCGCGCTCCAGAACCGCATCATCGCCCTCACATACTCCGCGTCCGCCGCCGCTCCCCGACCCAGCAGCCGTCCAAACTCGATCTGCTCGCGCTCCGGCCATAGCACCCGCATGGCCAGCACTGCCACCAGGGCGCCTATCACGGTGGTCTCCATCCTCACTCCGGCAAAGTGCCAGTCGCGCAGATGCGGCAGGCTCATCAGCACGAACGTCGGGGTAAGGAAGAAGCAGTACCACGCATAGTCCACCGCATACGTCGCCAGCGTCAGCACCGACGTCACCGTGATGACCGCAATGATCCCGCCTTCGCTATGAACCCCCGCTGCCAGCACCGCCGCCAGCACACCACCGGCAATCGTCCCACCCACCCGCTGCACACTCTTGCGCAGCGTCCCCGATCCATACGGCTGCAACACGATGATCGACGTCATCGCCAGCCAGAACCCATGCTGCAAGTTCATCGCCCGGATCAGCACAACGTCCAGGCCACCAACCACGGCGATCCGCAGCGCATGGCGCATCATGACGGACTCGCGTGTCCAGTTGGCTCGCAGCGCATCCATCCACCTCGCCTTGGCTGTAGGCCCATTGTTCCGGCTGGCCAGCATCGTCCACCGGTCGGCGGCAGCGCGGAACTCGACCCCGCTCCACACCGCCCTCACTGATTCAAACGCGATCTCAACATTCTGCAAAGCATCCCGCTCCTCCGCCACGAGATGCGCCAGCAATGATCCGGCCGGTATCTCCCGGCGATCGAGTACCGTAGGCCGCCCTCGTCCCCGTACATGCTCCAGCGAGTGCGACCCCTCTGGCGCAAAGGACGCCCCGCCATCCCTCGGTCTCTGCCGCAGACTGTCCGCGACCGCACGCTCTGATCCGCTCAACCAGCGCAGGGTATCGGCCAGGGCACGTCGCGAAGCCTCGTCCGTTACGCCCTCGGCCAGCTCGGTCCACCGTATTGTCTCGGCAAACAGCATGTCCGCCGTCTCCAGCAGCACGGTCAGGCTCCGTGCCCGCACCGTCCGCGCCGTGGCCCGCGCTCCTGTCGTTCCTATCGCGTTTCGAGCCGCCTCCATCTGGAGTCGCATCGCCCGTTGAAGCCCATGCATCCGCGACCGCTGCGCCTCCCGCAGCTCTCCATGCGGCATGGCGATCTGCACTCCAGCGGTAAACTTCCCCAATAACGCATAGCACTCTGCCACAGCCAGCCGCGCCGGACGAAACGGATCGACCGGCCACAGGATCAGGCTCAACCCCGCCGCCCACGCTCCGCCCAGCAAAAACGCCGTCGCATTGCCCAGCGCACCCGTCAACGTATGGGTTGAGCTGCCCAGCCCGGCAAAGTAGATCACCAGCACGATCACGCTGGTCGACGCCACCGGCTGCGAGACCACCCGTGCAAACGTAATGGCAAAGCAAAACGCCGCCGTCACGACAACAGCCACCCACAACGTCCCCGCCACGACCGACCCAACAACGCAGGCCACCGCCCCACCGAGCAGCACCGTTGCCATAGTCGCCAGCCGGCTGCGATAGGGCCCGCCGTTATCGACGAGGATCGTCTCGAATCCACCCAGCGCCGCCCATCCCATCGGCTTGCCCAGCATGTGGCACACGACCATCGCCGCAGCCACGGCCACACCCGCGCGAAGCCCCCGCGTCCAATGCAGACTCCGCACAGCCTTGCCCCACCCTGTCAGCAGACGCATCCCCAAAGTGTAGCTGCTAGGTGACCGGCAGCTGCTCCCGCACTCGGGTCTTCGACCGCGTGGTCAACGTCACCGCCGCCGTCAGAATCAGTCCTCCACCCATCCACGCGCTCGGTCCCAGTCGCTCCCCCAGGACGAACACTCCAAGCAGGCTTCCGATCAGCGGCTCCATATTCAGCAACACGCCAGCCTGCGAAGCCGGAACCTGCGTCATCCCCCAGTTCCAAAGCAGCGTAGTCGTCGTCGTGCAGAGCACCCCACTCGCCGCCAGCGCCGCCCATGCCTTCAACGAAACCCCAGCCACCGGTGGCAATCCATACTGCACCGGGACCCACACCATCAGCATCAACGTACCCAACAGCAGCCCATAAGCCGTCACGACAACAGCCGAGTGCCGCTCCATCAACTGCTTGTTCAGCAGAATCCACAACAGCGCAATCACCAGCGACACCACAACTAGCAGGTCGCCCCTCAGCGTAGCCTCTCCCGCACCCGCCCGATGCGTTCCGCCCAAGGCAATCAACGCCGCGCCCGTAGTCGAACCCGCCAACGCAGCCCACCCTATCGCATCCATCCGCTCATGCGCGAACACCGTAGCCCCCACGGCCAGAATCACCGGCATCGTCCCCACCATCAGTGCGGCGTGGCTCACCGTCGTAAGCGAAAGCCCATGAAACTGAAGCAGAAACTGCAGCGGCACACCGAAGAACGAAGCCGCCAGCAGCACCCCCCACTCCCTGCGGTTGAGCCCCGGACGATGCGTTGCCAGCAACGGCACCAGCGCCACCATGGCAAACAGAAACCGGTACAAAACCATATGCGCATAGCCCATCTCAACCAGCGCGATCTTGCCAAAGAAGAAGCCGCACCCCCACAAAGAGCTGGCCACCGCACAGGCCCCAAATCCAAGCATTCGATTCTTTTCCGAAACGTCCATGCTCCCACTCTCGCACAAAACAAAGCGGGTGCAGCCGAAGCCGCACCCGCCCTATCCAGCAACTAGCAGTCTTACCAGACCCGGCAGCTATCCACCGGCACCATGGGCGAGCCCTTCTTGCAGCTGAACGCCGCCGCGAACCCAGGCTGATTCACAATCGCGCCATTCGCCCGGAAGTGATCCGGCGAGTGAGGATCGGTCAGCACCTGTGCCCGCACGCTCTCCGGCCGCGAGTTCTCGCACCAGTTCTGCGCGTAGCCGATGTAGAACCGCTGCGGCGACGTATATCCGTCCACCTTCGCGGAGAGATCGACCTTATTCGCCTTGGCCCGCTCCAGATAAGCCATATAGGCGAGCACGAGACCGCCGTTGTCGGCCGTGTTCTCCCCCAGCGTCAGCTTGCCGTTCACCTTCACGTCGTCGACAGCGGTGAACCCGCCGTACTCCTTCACCAGGCAGTCCGTCTTGGACTCGAACTTCTTCGTATCCTCAGGCGTCCACCAGTCGCTCATGTTGCCCTTCGCGTCGAACTTCTTGCCCTGGTCATCGAAGCCATGCGTCAGCTCATGCCCAATGACCGCGCCGATATGGCCATAGTTCACCGCATCGTCCTGCTTCGGGTCGTAGAACGACGGCTGCAGGATCCCGGCAGGGAAGTTGATGTCATTCATGCTCGGGTCGTAGTAGGCATTCACCGTAGGCGGCGTCATACCCCATTCGCTGTGGTCGACTGGCTTGCCGATCTTCGCCAGCTGCCGGTCATTCTCAAACCCGTTCGCGCGCAGCGTATTACCCAGCGCATCATCCGGCTTGATCTCCAGCTTCGAGTAGTCCCGCCACTTCTCCGGATATCCGATCTTGTTCGCGACCGCGTTCAGCTTCTCCTTCGCCCGCACCTTGGTCTCGGCGGACATCCAGTCGAGCTGGTCGATATCGCGGCCCATCGCCGCTTCGATGTCGTGGACCATCTCCAGCATCTTCGCCTTGCTGTCCCCGGCAAAGTACTGTTCCACATAAACCTTGCCCAGCGCCTCGCCCAGCGCGCCGTTCACCGAGTTCGAGCACCGCTTCCACCGTGCCGCCTGCTCTGGCTGTCCATAGAGCTTGCGGCCATAGAAGTCGAAGTTCTCCGCATCGAACCGCTTCGGCAAACGCCCTGCCGAGGAGGTCAACAGGTGGTAGCGCATATAAGCCTTCAGCGTCGCCAGATCCGTCGACTTGATCTCCTTCACCAGGGCAGGGAAGAACGCAGGATTGGTATTGTTCAGCTCCGTCACCTTCGGAGAGTGGATCGCCTCCTGAAACTCCCCGAACGAAATCCCCGGCAGATCCGCCTCGAACGTCGCAATCGGCTGCAGGTGATAGACCTTCTCCGGATCGCGCCGCTCCGTCACCGGCATCGAAGCCTTCGCCAGCGCCGTCTCGAAGCTCATGATCCCCTTTGCCTCCTCCAGCCCCTTCTCCGGACTGGCTCCCGCCAGAGTCAGCATCTTCCCCACATGGGCGAGATACTGTTGCCGCAGCGTCTCGTCCTTTGCGCCTGTCCGCAGATAGTAGTCCCGCTCCGGCAGCCCCAGACCTGCCTGGTCAGCGAACGCGATCTGCTTGCTGGCGTCTTTGAAGTCCTGCTGCTCGCCATACCCGAAGAACACATCCACGCCCATGCGCTGCAGCTTCCCGATCAACGCCGGCAGTTGCTCCTTGCTCTTCACCGCATCGATCTCGTCGAGCAGCGGCTGTACCGGTGCCATCCCCTTCGCCTCGATCGCGTCCAGGTCCATGCACGCTTTGAAGTAGTCGCCGATCTTCTGCTCGTCCGCAGACCGTCCCGCGCCACCGGCCGCCGCCTTCTCCAGAATCCCGTTCAGCGACTGCGTATTCACGTTGTACAGCGCATAGAACTGGTCCACCCCTGCCTGGTCCGCCGGGATCGGATGGTTCCCCGCAAACTTCCCGCACGCAAACTTGTAGAAGTCGTTGCAGGGATCGACTGTCGCGTCGATCGAAGTCTTATCGAAGCCCGGAATCGGCAGATATACCTCCTTCGGCTTGCTGGCCGTCGTGGCAACCTGTCCCTGCTGGGCTAACCCCATGCTCCACGTGCCCGCTGCAATCAGGGCAACTGCTACGCCAAAGCCAGCTCCACGCCCGAACCGGGCTCTCCTAAATGGTTCTCTCAACATGCCAGCCTCCTATAGATCTATTGACTTCTCATTATCAATTAAGTCATCCTACTAGTTCCTGCATCACCAGCCACAGGCAGACTACTACGAACTGTGAGACGAGGCGTGCATCCATTGGCGAGCCTCGTCCGTCTGTGAAACAGTATTGCTACGCTCTCTTTGAGGGTGTAGATACGTATATGCAGCCATGCCGGTTCCCGCTACCACTCTCGCGACCACTCGGCTCCGCCATTGCTCCAGCCTCCTTGCGCTCTTCTTCCTTCTAGCCTCCTCGCCCCTGCTGGCGCGTGGTCCCGACCCGTCTCTCCGGATCCCTCTGGAACCGCTGGGCTTCCAGCCGCTCTCCACCCAGTTCCTGCTGGCCGGCAGCTCCATGCTCACGCTCCATTATGTAGACGACCAGCACCTGCTCCTCACCTTCAGCGTCCGCCGCCTCATGAAGCGTCTGGTCGACGACCCGCCGGACGATCAAGATCGCCACGTCGATGCTGTCCTCCTCGAGCTTCCCTCGGGCCGGATCCTGGCCCGCACCGAGTGGCGCCTCCACGACCATGGGCAATATCTCTGGAGCCTCGGTCGCGGGCGCTTCCTCCTTCGTATCCGAAATACCCTGACCACCTTTGCCCCTCTCGCGAATCTCTCCGCGGGACAACCCTTCCGCGAGCGCCCTTTCATCGGGACGGATCGTCGCATCGGCGCCGTCATACTCTCGCCCGATGCTGACCTCCTCATCCTTCAGACCACGGAGCGCAAACCGCCGTCCATCCCAACTCCAACCAGCTTCGGCTCTACTTCATCCTCGTCTGCCCCCTCTTCACTCACGCAGGGTGCCAACCCGGCTCCGGACCCCACTCCCGTCCTGATCAGTCTGTTTCGCCTCACCGTTCCACCCGGTCCTGGCGATCAGGTGGGCTTGCGTGCAGCCGGCGTGGCCCGCTCCCGTGTTCCAGGCAGAATCCCCGCCACAGCGGATGGCTACCTCGCGATCATCGACCAGGGCCGCCAGAGCTGGGCCTTCGACTTCAACTCCTACACTGGCAAGACCAAGCAACTCTCTCCGTTTGACTCCACCTGCCGCCCCTCTCCCATGTTCGTCAGTCGCAGCGAATTCATCGCCTTCGGCTGCCATGGGGGCAATTCCATGCAGATCATTGGAGCCTTCAACATGCGCGGCGAGCAGATGTGGGAACAGAGCTTCCTCGAGGCCTACACCGCCCCATCCTTCGTCTACGCTCCCTCCAGCGGGAGATTTGCTCTGAGCCGCATCCTTGGCCGCTCTGACGATAGCGGCTTGGGGTCTCTGTCGCCCGAGCAACTCGGCGGTCAGAGCGTCACCGTCTACCAGACCGATAGCGGCAGGCAGGTCCTCCGCGTGGACTGCAATCCCATCCAGCGCGCAGGTCAGAACTTCACGCTCTCCCCGAACGGCATGAGCCTCGCCATCATCCACGCCGACTCCATCGAGGTCTACAGCCTTCCACCCCTGAGTCCAAAAGAGCAGGCCGCCGTCCAAGAGGCGCAGATGATGGCGCCGGAAGCGAACGATCGCCCCATCCAATTCTCAGCTATCTCCACACCCTCGCCTTCCGCCTCGGAATCCAGCCCCGATTCCGCCCCGGAACCGCCAGTTCCATCTCCGACTCCCGCTCCCGATCAAACCGGCAGCGCCAATCCATCTGCCGCAACGAGCAGTACTTCACCCAGCCCAGCCAAACCCAACCCGAGCGAATCCACGGATAGCGCTCCAGCCCCCGCCCCCAACCCTCCAGCAACCGAAGATCCGGCCCACCCGGAGGAAGATCCAGCCCAGCCGCAGGAAGAGCGCCGCAAACCTCCCACCCTCTACAACTCGCCCTCAGACCCTCCGCCCACGACGAGTCAACCCAAATAACTCCTCGCGCAAGTACCCACCACTGTTTCGCCACAACCCTGTCACTGTCGTCGTCGTCGTTGTCGTTGCTGGTTTTACGTCGTCATCCTGAGCGGAGCGAAGGATCCCGAAGGTCTTGATGCGCCACAACCGCCTGGCCCTTTCCAACCACCAATTCCACCGTCTCGTTGTTGCCCGTTCTTGCCCTTCGGCGGGAGCGCAGGCTTCAGCCCCGTTCCTGCAAGAGGCCTGTCCTCCCTCAACCCACCTAAAAAATCCGTCATTCTGAGCGGAGCGTTTGACAGTCTCACCGTCAAAACGCGCAGTCGAAGAACCCCCGCATTCCGAGGGGAGCGCAGCGACCCGAGTGCCTTCCCCCAATAACCCCAAAGAACACCTCCGAAGACCTGTCAAGCCCCAAACCGACCTAACTCCAAAATCATCAATAACATCCACATGCCTATTAGTTTCCCTCTATCCGTTACACTAGATACAGAATCAAAAAAGGCCCCGGCCTCTTGGCCGGGGCTTTCCCATGAGCACCCTAACTTCAATCAGGAGAGGAATTTAGCGATAACCCTTTTACTTGCACGACTTTGCAGAGACTCGTCCTCTTAACTTGCTGAATATAAACACCTTACGCCCAAGATACCGGGGGGGGGAGGGGTACCCTCAATGAAAGCGCATGGAAAAGGGCCAGCTTCGGTCTCCCGAAAGCCAGCCCTATATCTCGGCTTAGGTTTGAAGCCGCTGAACTAAGCGACCTTCTTTACAGTGACAGCCTTCACACGCGCATTCAAGCGGCTCTTGTAGCGGCTCGCGGTGTTCTTGTGCAGAACGCCCTTCTGAACGCTCTTGTCGAGTACGGAGACGGTCGCGCTGTAGGCCGCGCCGAGCGTCTTTGCATCGCCCTTGACGATCGCCTCACGCAGCGAGCGCAGCGTTCCACGCAGCTTGCTCTTGTTGGCGCGGTTTACCGCGGTCTTGGTCTCGGTCTGACGTGCGCGCTTCAACGAGGAAACATGATTTGCCATAAACTCTCTTCTCTAAACCCGCAGCAATGTGTCGGGGGAAATGGGATGCAGGCTACAGGCCAGCCAAATCACAGCCTGCCGCACTCCCTGCAATGTCTAAGTCTACGGAACTCCTGCCTTCAGGTCAACAATCGTCTGCTGACCCCGGAGAAGCCATCTTCCGGCCATGATCCTGCAGGGATTCCCGCCGGCTTAATCAATTCATCATTTGCCCCTTGACGACCGTCGTCTCAAGTTCTAGTCTGTGCCCAAGATTGGCCACTTCAGCCATCCCGGATCTAGTCCTAGAGCGCATCCCAGGCGCTGTACGCCATCTTCAGGCCAAGAATCCCTTTCGTCCTCTCCCGTGTCTAATAGAACAGCGGTTAACCCAGCTTCCCCTGACGGAGGTCAGCACACTACTTGATCAAAAAATCCCTGGATATCATCCCCGGTATTGAGCCCCTGTATGGGACCCACGACGAAAACCTCCGACTCCTCGAAGACGGACTTCACGTCACGATCGATCTCCGCTCCGATGCCATTCATGTCACCGGTGAGATCGA
>Ga0193716_1001882_pt1 | contig 12037 bp, 7 predicted proteins | sample U2c1metaG_FD_145901 | JGI IMG/M metagenome (GOLD analysis project Ga0193716, IMG submission 145901) | Soil microbial communities from a riparian zone of the East river system, Colorado, United States - U2c1 | ecosystem: Environmental > Terrestrial > Soil > Riparian zone | place: USA: East River...
CGCCATCAGGTCGATGACCGCACGGTAGTCGTCGCCGGTGTAGCAGATGGTGCCCTGGATGCGCCGTTCCCGGAGTACCAGATTGATCAGCGGGGTGGTGAGTGGCTTCTCGTAGATCGCGACACTGATCAGTGGCCGCCGTTCGCCGATGCAGTTCAGTGCCGATTCGATCGCGGGCGCGACCCCTGCGGCATCGAATGCGGCGTCGACCCCGTCTCCGTTGGTGCGATCCGCGATGAGCTCGGGCACGTCGACCGAGGTCGGATCGAGCGTGCGTGCGCCGAGCGCCTCGATCGAATTACGTCTGATGGGTGAGGGTTCGACGACGTCGATCTCGGTCAGGCCCATTCCTCGTAGCGCGAACCACAACCCGATCCCGATGGGGCCTGCGCCGTAGATGAGAGCCTGGCTCTGGTCGCGGACGTCGCCGAGAACGGCGGCGTGGTAGGCCACGGACATCGGTTCGACGAGCGCTCCCATCTCGAGGGGGATGCCGTCGGGCAACGTGTGAATCTGATTGACCGGCACTACGGTGTATTCGGCCATGCCGCCGTCGGCCATCAGGCCGTGGAAGCCCACCGAGGTGCAGAGGTTGTAGTGGCCGCTCTTGCACGGCCGGCAGTGTCCGCATCGGTAGATGGGCTCGATGGCGACCCGGTCGCCTTCGACGACGTCGGTCACCCCCGCCCCGACCTCGGTCACCACGCCCGAGAATTCGTGGCCGATGACCAGCGGCATGGACTTGCCCGTCAAGGGATGTGGCTGATCGGGCGGGATGAAGATCGGCCCGTCGTAGTACTCGTGCAGGTCGGTGCCACAGATGCCATTGCGGCTGACGCGAACCTTCACCTGCCCCTCGGCAGGGGTGGGCTCGGGGACGTCTTCGATCTCTAGCTTGTGGTTTCCGTAGTACACGGCGGCGTGCATGATCTTCTCCTAGGTGACTAGATGATTCGGACGAGCTTCTTGTTGGCGAACTCGTCGAGCCCGAAGCGCCCGAGTTCACGGCCGATGCCGGAGTTCTTCACTCCTCCGAACGGCAGGTCGGGAGCGCTCTTGACGGTGGTGTTGAGACCTACCATGCCGACGTCCAGCCGGTTGGCGACGTCGTCGGCCTGGTCGAGGTCACCGGTGAACACTGCGCTGCCCAGCCCGTATGGTGAGTCGTTGGCCAGCTCGATCGCTTCGTCGACCGAATTGACCTGGTAGAGAACGGCTACCGGTCCGAAGAGCTCCTCGCGGTAGGCGCGCATCTCGGGTGTGACGCCGGTGAGAACGGTCGCGGGGTAGAAGGCACCGGGACCGTCGGGCACCTGACCGCCGAGATGAACCGTGGCGCCCTTGGTCACGGCGTCCTCGACCTGGCCGACCAGATCGGCGCGGGCAGCCAGCGATGCCATCGGTCCCAGCTTGGTGGCCTCGCTCGTCGGATCGCCGAGCCGCCACTGGCCGGCCTTGGCGACGAATCCTTCGAGGAACTCGTCGAAGACCGAGGATTCGACGATCATCCGCTTCGATGACGTGCACACCTGGCCTGCGTTGCCGAACCTGCCCGCCACTGCGGCGGACGTCGCGTTGTCGACATTGGCGCCGGGTAGCACGATGAACGGGTCCGAACCACCGAGTTCCAGCACGGCCTTCTTCATGTGCCGACCGGCGAGCTCACCGACCGCACTGCCGGCCCGCTCGGAGCCGGTCAGTGAAACACCCTGCAGTAAAGGGCTGGCGATCATCGTCGCCACCTGGTCGGTGGTGGCGAAGACGTTCTGGTACACGCCAGCAGGAGCACCCGCGGTGTCGAGCATTTCGGCGAGGCGCAGCGCCTGTTGTGGACAGTTCGCCGCGTGCTTGAGCAGGATGGTGTTGCCCAGCAACAGGTTCGGTGCCACGAAACGTGCAGCTTGGTAGTAGGGGAAGTTCCACGGCATGATCCCGAGCAGCGCACCGATCGGCGCAGTGCGCACGATGGCCTTGCCGGAGCCCGCGATGTCGAGCATCTCGTCGGCCAGTAGATCGGGTCCCTTGGTGGCGTAGTACTCGAAGATCGCCGCCGACAGTTCGATCTCACCTCGTGCCTGGGTGATGGGTTTGCCCATCTCGAGGGTCATCAGGTGGGCCAACTCGGTGACGTTCTGACGGAACAGATCGGCGACCCGCCCGACGACCGCGGCGCGTTCCTTGAGGTCGACGCCACGCCAGACGAGATAGGCCTGGTGGGCCCGCTCGAGTGAACGGTCGGCCTCGGCGTCGGAGATCGTCTCGAAGTCCTGGGTCCGCTCGCCGGTGGCCGGGTTGACGGTGGCGTACTTGCTTGCCATTGTCACGCCTCGGCGAGAACGTCGGCGCTGGAGATGAAGCTTGGGTATCCGGATTCGATTTCGGCCGAGGAGATGGCCCGGAACTCCTTCATCCCTCCCAGATAGAACATCACCGTCCGCTTCTTGCCGGGGATGTTGGCACCGAAGATCCACGACGCGGCGCGCGGGAAGAGCGTCTGGTCGGCGATCTCACCGCACGTGTCGGTCCACGCCGTTTCGACGTCAGGCTTCACGTCGAGCCAGCCGGCATCGGTCCTCGACACGTGCCGGATGGCTTCGGCGATCCACTCGACCTGGGTCTCGATGGTCGGCGGCAGGTTGGTGAAGGGCCCATTCGGGCCGAGGATCATGAACATGTTCGGGAATCCCGTAGTGGCCACTCCGAGATAGCTGGTGGGTCCATCGGCCCAGTGGTCGCTCAGGCCTTGGCCGTTACGGCCTCGGATGTCGACGCGCCTGTAGTTGCCGTCGACGGCATCGAATCCCGTGGCGCAGATCAGCACGTCGAGTTCGTGCAACGTGCCGTCCGAGGTGACGATGCCCTTTTCGGTGACGTGCGTGATCGGGGTTTCCTTCAGGTTCACCATCGAGACGTTGGGCCGGTTGAAGGATTCGTAGAAGCCGGAGTCGCACAGGGGCCGCCGGGCGTGCAGACCGGCGGGCATCAGCCTGCGACGAGTCTCCGGATCCTTGACGATCTCGGTGATCTTGCGGCGGATGAAGCTCGCGGCTTCTTCGTTGGCTTCCTCGTTGGTGGCGATATCGCAGAACGTGCCGAACATGAACCAGAATCCGCCGCCCTTGTTCCAGGCGGCTTCGAAGATGCGTTCCCGCTCCTCGGCGCTCACGCTGAACGTCTCGATCGTGCTTTCCTCGAAACCCATTGCGACGCTGGAATTGTGGACCTGATCCCAGTTGGCGGTGAAGTCGTCGCGATGCGAACGCAGCTCAGCCGGTGTGAGTTCATAGTTTCCGGTCGGAACGCTGTACTGCGGGGTGCGCTGGAACGAGGTGAGGTGTGCGGCGATGGGTGCCGTAGCGGTGATCACCTGATTGCCGGTCGAGCCGTTGCCGATGACGCCGACGCGCTTGCCGGTCAGGTCCAGATCTTCGGGCCAGGCGCCGGTGTGCACGAGACGGCCCTCGAAGTCGTTCATCCCGGGGAAGTCGGGCACGTTGGTGGCCGAGAGCAGCCCGAGCCCGTTGATGAGGAAGCGGCACTCGAAGGTGATGCCACGATCTGTGTGGACGGTCCAGATGCCGGTGAGTTCGTCGAACGACGCGTCCGTCATCGCGGTCTCCAGCGCGATGTGGTCACGCAGGTCGTAGCGGTCCACGACGCCGTTGAGGTACTCAAGGATCTCGGGTTGCCGCACGTACTTCGTCTTCCATGCGGTCTGGGCGTAGAGGTCGCGGTCGAAGGAGTATTGGTAGACGAACCCCTCGGAGTCCGACAGGGCGCCCGGGTACTTGTTCCAGTACCAGGTGCCTCCCACCCCGCCCGCCTTGTCGACCGCCACCGCGTCGAGGCCCAGGTCGTTGCGCAGCTTGTGCAGCATGTAGATGCCACCGAAGCCGGCGCCGACGACGAGTGCGTCGAGTCGGCGGATGGTCTCCGTGCCAGTTGCAACCATGAGAGTGCTCCTTGGTTCGTCAGCACCGGTGTGGTGCAGTTCACTTTCCTGGCACCATGGTGTGTGGAGACACCACTACCTGCGGTGTTCCAATCTGGAACACCGCGCCGACGACGTCCCTACTGCGATTGATACCGCAGACGCAATAGTTCGAGGGGGATTGTGTATTGGAGTTTCCGTGGACTTCGGCGCACAGTGATACGGCGAGGGAGCAGGCGACATGTCCGACGAGGTGCGGCAAGCCCGGCAGGAACTGATCCGTGTTGGCCTACTTGGCGACGTGCGCACCGACGGCGTCGTCCCCGACCTCATCGTCCGGAGCTGGCGACGATCCATCGGCAACAGTGCTGATGGTGCCAACCCGGCTCAGCGCTTCATCGACATCGACACCGACTCCATCCTGTGCCGTGCCGCAGACCCCGTGCTCGACCGGTGGCAGTCACATTTGGCCGACACCGGGACCACGTTGTTCCTCAGCGACCGGGCAGGCGCGATCGTCGCCCGCCGCGCCGGCGACAGCACCGTGCGACGTCGGCTGGACAACGTGCATGCCGCCGAGGGATTCGACTACTCCGAGGATTCGATCGGTACCAATGGCCTCGGCACATCGATGGTGGAGAAGCGGGCCCTGTTCATCGCGGGCAGCCAGCATTACAACGACGCCCTCGCCACGTTGGCCTGCGCGGCGGCGCCGGTGTGTACGCCGTCGGGTTCGGTGATCGGATCGATCTCACTCGGTGGGCCCATCGAGACGGCCAACCCGCTCATGTTGTCGCTGACCCGGGAGATCGGTCAACAGATCGAGGAACGGCTGCGCAGTTCGGCCCGTCCGCAGGATCTGGCACTGGCGATGTCGTTCACGCGTTTCACCAACTCGCAACGTCCGACCGTGGTGATGGACAGCGAGTCGATTCTGGCCAACACCCCGGGTCTGCCGTACATCGGCGTCACCTCTCACCTGATGATCTGGGAACTGCTCAACAGCCATGACTGGACGGCATCGGCCACGCTGCGGTTGCAACCGGACGACACCATGGTGGAGGTGATGGCGCGTCGCGTGGTGGACGGGCCCCGTGTGCACTTCGTCCTGCACTTCGCCGACCTGGACCAGGGGCACCGCCGTACGGTGGAATCTGCGCGACAGTTCGGGATGGGAACCGATGTCGTTGCGCTGCAGTCGAAGCCCATGCGGGCGGTCGCGGTCGTCGCAGGCCCGGGCGGGTCCGGTCGGGCGACCATCGCGGTGTCTCTGCTCGGTGCGTGCGCGACTGGTCATGAGATCGAACAGATCGTCATCGAAGAGGGACGGGCCGTCGCGTGGACCCGCGTTCGCGAATTACTCGGCAGCGGAACCGACGTCCTGCTGCGCCGCGCCGAGAACATCGCCGCGACCGACGGCGACCGGCTGGCCGAACTCCTCGCCGAGCACGAGTCGTCCTCGACTGCGGGGGAGCGCACCAGCGCGCTGCTCGTCACGGCGGATCCCGACCGCTGCGCCGCCTCCGTTCGAAGTGTTCTCGACGGAATCGGTTATGCGGCAGAAGCGCAGCCCCTGGCGGCGACGCCCGAGCGCATCCCCGGACTCGTCAAGCAAGCCCTCGACCGCGTCGATCCCGGCGGTAGGCACACGATGTCGCCGGCTGCGCTTCAGTCCTTCGTGCAGTGGAACTGGCCGGGCAATATGACCGAACTCGTCGAGACGTTGAGGGCCTTGATCACGCAGGTGCCGTCGTCGGTGATCGAGCGCAAGCATCTTCCCCTGCACCTGCAACAGGCGCCTCCACGGCGTCATATGAGTCTGCTCGAATCCGCCGAGCGCGAGGCGATCATCAAGGCGCTCGATGCGGCCTCGGGCAACAAGTCCGAGGCCGCCGAGCTGCTGGGCATGGGCAGGACGACGCTCTATCGGCGGCTGCGTCAGCTCGGCCTGGACTCAGGCGAGAACTCGCTCTGAGCGATCAATCCGATTGCCCAGCTTCATCTTTCAGTGTCAACAGCTCGTGCACGACGGCGCGCAGGGCGGGGCTCTGATCGTCACGTCGCCAGGCCGCGCGTAGATGCACGTCGTTGTCCTCGGAAACCGGCTCCTCCAGTGGAATGAACATCACGTGCGGGTCGGCGACGTTACCCGCCACCGATGCCAGGGTCAGATGGCAACCGACCTGGGAGCTGACCAGTGCGAGGGCCGTCTGGGTGTCGGGGGCAATCTGGACGATGTCTGCGACGAACCCGTTGGCCCGTGCCAGGCGCCGCAACCGATCGGGGAGTACCGAACCCTCGTACGGCGGCAGCGAGACGAAGGCATCGGAGGACAATTGGGAGATCGACAGCCGATGCGCTCCGGCGAGGGCATGCGTGTCGGGTACGGCCACAACCAGCGAATCACGCATGACGACCCTGGCGTCGACCTCGGCGGGGATGACGTCCCAGCGTCCCAACGCGACATCGGTCTCACCGGCGACCAGACGCTTCATCGCCGGCTGCGCGAAGTTCTGACTGGACATCTCCAGCACGATGCCCGGCCGTTGCGAGCCGACCGCTCTCGCCAGTCGCGCCACCAGCCGGTGTGTCGACACGCCTGCGAAGGCGATGCGCACCGTGCCGACCTCCCCGTCATCGGCGGAGGCGACTGCCGCCTTGGCGCGGCGTAGCGCTTCGAGCACTTCCTTGGCCGGTTCCACCAGCGCCTGACCCGACGAGGTCAGCCGGACGGATCGGGTGTTTCGATCGAACAACGTGGTGCCTAGCTCGCGCTCCAACTGCTTGATCGTCCGGCTCAACGGGGGTTGAGCGACGTGTAGGCGCTCGGCGGCACGGCCGAAGTGCAACTCCTCGGCCACCGCCAAGAATGATCGGATCTCGTTGACATCCATGCCGCCCGCCTTTTCATTATTCCTCCAACGGTAATACAGAGCACCATATTAGGTATTGGACTAGCACTAATCCGCCGGACGATAGTGGTCGTATGTACACCGGCAATCAAGACGTCCCCGACGATGTCTTCAGCGACGTGCTCAAGCAGATCTCCGTGTTCGTGCGCGCCAAGGTCATGCCACGTGAACTCGAGATCATGGCCACCGATGCCATCCCGGCGGACCTGCGCGCGCAGGCGGCCGACATGGGATTGTTCGGCTACGCCATTCCCCAGGAGTGGGGCGGGCTGGGGCTGGACCTGGTGCAGGACGCCGAAGTCGCCATGGAACTCGGCTACACGTCCCTTGCTCTTCGATCGATGTTCGGCACCAACAACGGCATCGCCGGCCAGGTGCTAGTCGGGTTTGGTACGGACGAGCAGAAGGCGCGCTGGCTACCCGGCATCGCCTCCGGCGACGTCGTGGCATCGTTCGCGCTGACCGAACCTGGCGCGGGATCCAACCCGGCGGGCCTCAAGACGACCGCGAAGCCCGACGGTGACGGGTGGATCATCAACGGCACCAAGCAGTACATCACCAACGCCACCGAGGCCGGACTGTTCGTCGTCTTCGCCCGCACCGCAACGGCTTCCGAAAGCAGCACCGGCATCGCGGTATTCCTCGTTCCCGCCGACGCCTCGGGCATCACGGTCGGTAGCAAGGACGCCAAGATGGGGCAGGAGGGCTCCCGCACTGCCGACGTCGCGTTCACCGACGTGCGCGTGGGAACGGAGGCCCTCGTCGGCGGTGACGGCGACATCGGCTACCGGGCCGCGATGACATCCCTGGCCCGCGGCCGCATCCACATGGCCGCCCTCGCCGTCGGCAGCGCTCAGCGCGCACTCGACGAATCAGTCGCCTACGCGGCGACGGCGACCCAGGGCGGCACCCCCATCGGAGACTTCCAACTGGTTCAGGCGATGATTGCCGACCAGCAAACCGGCGTGATGGCTGGGCGCGCGCTGGCCCGGGAAGCCGCACGGCTCTACGTCACCGGCGAGGATCGCCGCATCGCGCCGTCGGCCGCCAAGCTGTTCTGTACCGAAATGGCTGGAAGGTCAGCCGATTTGGCGGTCCAGGTGCACGGTGGTGCCGGGTACATGCGGGAGGTCGCCGTCGAACGCATCTATCGCGACGTCCGGCTGATGCGGCTGTACGAGGGCACCAGTGAGATCCAGCGTCTCATCATCGGAGGCGGCCTCGTCCGGCAGGCACAGCGGAGCGCGTCGTGAGCCTGCCGCTCGAGGGCATGACGATCGTCGCGATCGAACAGGCCGTCGCCGCGCCCCTTGCCACCCGCAGCCTCGCCGACCTCGGAGCGAGGGTCATCAAGGTGGAACGCCTCGACGGCGGTGATCTCGCGCGCGGCTACGACCACGTCGTGCACGGCACCGGGGCTCATTTCGTCTGGCTGAACCGCGGCAAGGAATCCTTGGCCGTCGACCTCAAGACCGAACGGGGTCGCAGCATCGTGCGGAGCCTCGTTGACCGCTCCGACGTGTTCCTGCAGAATCTCGCGCCGGGTGCGGCCGAACGGCTGGGCTTCGGCGCCGACGAACTCCGTTCCATACGAAGCGAATTGATCGTGGTCAACATGTCGGGCTTCGGCCGGGGCGGCCCGCTGGAACAGCGCAAGGCCTACGACATGCTGATCCAGGCTGAGGCCGGCCTCATCTCGATCACCGGAACGCCCGACACTCCGGTCAAGACTGGCATCCCAACCTCCGACATCGCCGCAGGCATGTACGCCTCACAAGCCGTCCTCGCCGCGCTCCTGCGACGCTGCCGCACCGGTGAGGGCGCCACCATCGACGTCGCGATGCTCGACGCCACGGTCGAATGGATGGGCCACGCCCTGTACACACAGATGCACACCGGTACCCAGCCACCGCGAATGGGACTGAGCCACAGCGCGATTGCTCCCTATGATTCCTACCCGACGAGCGACGGGGAAATCCTCATCGGCGTGCAGAACGACCGAGGGTGGCGGTCACTGGTCGCCGACGTCTTCGGCGTGCCGGAGTTGGGCGAGGATCCACGGTTCGCCACTAACGTGGCGCGAGTCCGCAACCGCCACGAATGCGACGCCGTGGTCGCCTCGAATACCAAGCGCTGGACTGCCGCCGAACTCGACGTTCGACTGGCGGCGGCCGGCGTACCCGCCGCGCAGGTCAAGTACCTCGACCAGGTGCTCGAACATCCCCAGCTGCGGGAGCGGGACCGCTGGCGCACCATCGGCACCGAGCACGGGCTTACCGAAGCACTGTTGCCGCCGGCGACCTTCGCCGACGTGGAAGCACGCATGGATGACGTGCCCGCACTCGGCCAACACACCCACTCGCTCCTCGTGGAATCCGGACTGGATTCAGCCGCCGTCGACGACGCTCTCTCTGCTGGCGTCGCCCGTCAAGCCGGACAGTTCCAGCCCGTCCCCGCTCGTGAAAGGTCATGAAATGCTTACTGATCGAACCGCAGTCATCACCGGAGGCGCCCAAGGCATCGGATTGGCGATCGCCTCCAGATTCGCTGCCAACGGCGCCCGCATCGTCATCGGAGACCTGGATGAAGCCAAGGCCAAGGAAGCGGCCGCCGCTCTGAACGCCAACGCCATCGGGGTCGGTTGCGACGTTGCATCCGATGCCGATGTGGTGGGTCTGCTCGACGCAGCCACCGCGGCATTCGGGTCGGTGAACGTCATGGTGAACAACGCCGGCATCACTCGAGATGCCACGATGCGCAAGATGACCGAGGAGCAGTTCGACGACGTCATCACCGTTCACCTGCGTGGCTGCTGGAACGGCACCCGCCGCGCAGCGGGGATCATGCGGGAGTCCGGCGGCGGGTCGATCATCAACATGTCGTCGATCTCCGGCAAGGTCGGGTTCGTCGGACAGACCAATTACTCGGCCGCGAAGGCCGGCATCGTCGGGCTGTCCAAGGCCGCGGCCAAAGAGGTTGCCCACCTTGGTGTTCGAGTCAACGTGATCCAGCCGGGTCTGATCCGCACAGCGATGACCGAGGCTATGCCGGCGCACGTGTGGGAGCAGAAGCTCGCCGAGGTTCCCATGGGGCGTGCCGGTGAGCCCGACGAGATCGCCTCCGTCGCATTGTTCTACGCCTCGGACCTGTCCTCGTACATGACGGGTACCGTGGCCGAAGTGACCGGTGGCCGCTACATGTGACCAGCGTCGAGCTGTCGCTACTGCCGTACACGAGGCCGCCGTTGCGTGAATTGCGCTGAACCTGGACGGCCCGCTTGCGGCGGAATGACTCGAGCGAAGCACGGCGTCGGGAGATCGATGCGGTCGAGCAGGTGGCCAGTCCGACGGCGATGGAGTCATGAAGTCGATCGATCTCCAGAGTGGCTCGAGGTGACAATGCAGTAGTGACTCAGTGATCCGTATTGACGCAAACGCTAATTATTTCCGATTTGCTACGACAAGGGTCTGAGTGCGCATACGCTGCGATAACCAGCGCCTATGCTGGTCGTGACGGGATCTCGCCTTTATGATCGTTATTCGCTGGCTGACCGCTGCTGGGCTGGCTCTAGGCGGTGCTGCGTTCTGGTTCGCGGTCACCGACGCCCCGTCGACCATCGCGTTGCCGCCGCTGGATCCGCCGAAGGCGTCTCGATCGGTGCAGCTAGTGAATGTGTCGTTTCCTCTCGTCGACCCGTCGTGCACGGACCCGTTGTGCGTGATGAGCGGCGGCAGCGGCGCGGCGACACCGCCTCTGCTGGCATCTGCGCTGCTGACCACTAATTTCGCTTCGATGGCTGCGGGAACCGATCCATTGGCGGCGTTGATTGCGGTGTTCATCAGCAACGGCACCGCCGAGCATCCCGACGCCGGACTGTTCATCGGCACTGGCTACAGCCCATCGATTGGCTGCGTCGGCGCATCATGCAACGGAGGCCGCGGGGGCCTGCTGATCGGCAACGGCGGAAACGGCGCCAATGCCTCGCTTGCTGGTTCAGCGGGCGGAAACGGCGGGAGCGCAGGACTTTTCGGTAGTGGCGGAGCCGGTGGCAACGGTGCTGCCGGCCTCGCAGGGGCCGACGCGGTAGCGGGCCAGGTCGGTGGTGACGGCGGCGCGGGAGGCGCCGGAGGACGCGGCGGCGCGGGCGGATTGCTGATCGGACCGGGCGGGCAGGGTGGTGCTGGCGCCGCCGGCGGTGCTGGTGGCGCCGGCGCAGCGGGTCCAAATACGTTGGCGGCGAGCGTGTCCGGCACCGATGGCGAGGTTGGCAAGGCTGGCGGCGCCGCAGGCAACGGTGGCGTGGGCGGCAACGCCGGGGCTGGTGGTACCAGGTTATTCGGGGGAGCGGGTGCCGCGGGCGTCAATGGTGACGGCGGTGCGGGAGGCGACGGTGGTTCGGGTGGCCGCGGTGGTGACGGTGCCGATGGCGCCGACCGCGGGACCGGAGCGAACGGCACCACGGCCGGAGCCAACGGGGTCAACGGAGTCGATGGTCAGGCTGGCGGGAGTGGCGGCGCCGGGGGCAGCGGCGGGCAAGCCGGACGGGGCGGCGCCGCTGGGACCGGTGGCAGCGGCGGACAAGTCGGAACGGACGGATCAACCGGCTTCCAAGGCGACGGCGGCAAGGGTGCCAACGGCGGTGACGGCGGAACCGGCGGCAACGGGGCCGATGGTGCCGACCGCGGCAACGGAGCGAACGCCACCATCGCAGGCGCCGGCGGAGTCAACGGCGTCGACGGTCAGTCCGGCGGCAAGGGCGGTGATGGCGGCAACGCCGGACAAGCAGGCAAGGGCGGTGACGGTCGGCAGGCCGGAGCCGACGGCGTGGCAGGAACCAACGGCAGCGGCGGTGACGGCGCCGACGGCGGTGACGGAGGTGACGGCGGTGACGGAGCCAACGGCGCCGACCGCGGCAACGGAGCGAACGCCACCACCGCCGGGGCCAACGGTGTCCAAGGAGTCGATGGTCAGGCTGGCGGGAGTGGCGGCAACGGTGGCGCCGCTGGACTCGCAGGCACGGGCGGAGCTGCAGGCACCGGCGGCACAGGCGGACAAGCGGGCACCGATGGAGCTGCCGGCGCTCAGGGCGACGGCGGCGACGGTGCCAACGGAGGCAAGGGCGGCAACGGCGGCAACGGCGCCACCGGTAGCAGTAGCTCCTTCTCCGGCGGCAAGGGCGGCGACGGCGGCGACG
>Ga0193716_1001883_pt1 | contig 12032 bp, 10 predicted proteins | sample U2c1metaG_FD_145901 | JGI IMG/M metagenome (GOLD analysis project Ga0193716, IMG submission 145901) | Soil microbial communities from a riparian zone of the East river system, Colorado, United States - U2c1 | ecosystem: Environmental > Terrestrial > Soil > Riparian zone | place: USA: East River...
CCGTGGACGGCGGTATAATTGGCGCCTGCCGCCGCGGTGCCGTTGGCGGTGGCGTAACTCACAGCAGCGCCGCCGCTGCCGCCGACCGTACGATTCACGCTGATGGTCACAGAACCCGCCTTTTGCGTTGCCGTATAGGTGGCTGCCGAGAGCGATACGAGGCCGCCACCTTTGTTGCCATAGATCGTCACAGTGGTCTGGCTCTGCGTGCCCAGGGGCGCCCCACTGGCGTCACTCAATCGTATGTAGAATGTTTTCTGTCCGGTGAAGGGTGTGGCGTCGCTGATGGTTACGTTGCAACCCTGGTCCGCTCCGTTGCCGCTCGCCCAGGCGAGGACCTTGTTTATGGCCGTGAAATCCTTCCCCGCGACCGCGGTGTTATTGACCGTGGTGCAACGTACGCTCGCGGCGCCGCTCACTCCGCCCCTCCGATTGACCGCAATCGCCCTGACTCCTAAATTCTGCACGGCGCCCACGGTGCCCCAGGACATCGATATGGTGCCTGTGGCCGCGCTGGCCGCAAATGCCGCGGATCCGGTCAAGCTGATTCCAAAACAAACCAGCAGCGAACCCAAACAGACCAATTCACTGAGCGCCTTGGGAGCCCTTGCGTTGAACTTCATAGCTAGCATTTCCTGATTACTGCGATGTAATCCGTACTGCAGGCAGCAAGCAGGGAAGTTCACGCCAAAAGCTCAATGCCATTGTCGGTAACCCCGCTATCTGCGACTGACAGACCGGAAGCTTTGCGCCCCCGCCTTGCGACGGGTTTGCCCTTGCGGGGCGAAGTAGAATCGACGCCGTAGCGAGCGACACCCTGTCGCCATTAACGAACACCTGCGCTGCACAATCGCGAAACGCGCACACCCCTGCGCGAAAATTGATCGTCGTGACCGGTGCTTGTCAGTGAAATGGATGAAGCCGCGGCAAGGCGTTCGTGCATTCCCTCCGTCGGCGATTGGGGGAAAACGCGGCGCCGACTTTAAAGTTCTTGACCGAAGTCACATTCGCACGGGCTTCGCGGAGTTAGGCATACAGCCTTGGACATGGGTCGGCTATGCTCCGCAAGGAATCGGATGAGATTTGCGGCTTGCTTGGTATTTACGGGGGTTAACTTGGAGTACCCGTGGGGACGCCACATTAGCCGGGTCCGAAAGGACACCGGGTCTGTGCCGGAGTGCCGGAGACATCCTTTACAGCTCATTCCGAGGACATCGCTAACACTTTTGCCTAGAAGGGATTAGGGCACGGGCTCTTGCGCCTTTTGAAAAGCCGCCACGATCAATTCAAGCTGCCAACTCACGCTCGCGGTTCGATTCAAGCGCGTCGAGGAGCCGGTCGGCCCGCACTGGACGGCTGAAAAGGTAGCCTTGACCGTAGCGGCAGCCCAAGGACTGCAACACGGCCACCTGCGCAGGTTCCTCCACACCCTCGGCGAGGCTGATCATGCCGAGATTTGCGATCAGCGCGATGGTCGCGTGTGTCACCGCGAGAACATCCCGGCTCGGAATCAGATCCTTCACGAAGGATCGATCGATCTTGATGGTGTCGAATGGGAGCTCTCGCAGAAGTCCCAACGAGGAGGTCCCCGTGCCAAAGTCGTCCATGGCCAACCGAATGCCGAGGCTGCGCAGCTCGCGCATCAGTTTTAGACAGGCCTCCGGATCACGCATGACCTCACGCTCCGTGACCTCGAGTTGCAGACAGTCGGGTGGCAATTCGACGCTCCTTAGCGTGTCGCGTGTTTGTTCAAGAAACGCGCTGCCAAGCGCCAACTCGGCACGAGAAACATTAACGCCAATGTATTTCGGTGCGCGCTCTGGATCCGTGCGACGCCATTCGACCATTGCCAGACACGCCTCTCTCAAGGCAAATCGACCGACGTCGATTATCAAGTGGGACTCTTCTGCTATAGGGATGAACTCGGAGGGCGAAATAGTGCCCATGATCGGATGGTTCCAACGTACCAGCGCTTCGACGGAGACCATCTGTCCGGAGTCGAGATCGACGATCGGTTGATAGACAAGATGGAGTTCGGAACTGCCGATCGCCTTACGCAGGCTCGTTTCGATCGCCAAGTGGCGTGTCACCTGCGTCTGCATCGCCGCATCGAAGACCACCGCACAGCCCCCGCCGGAGCGCTTGGCGACGTACATTGCCACATCGGCATTGCGCACGATTTCTTCGGCACTGAGCTGACATTGCTCATTGGTGACGATGCCGATACTTGCCGTGGACTGCACTTCGCAACCAAGGATGCTGTAGATCGCCTTCAGCGAATCGAGCAAGCGCGCTGCGACGACGACCGCATCGCCCGGGGTCTTCAGGTCATTGATGAGTACCAGAAATTCATCGCCCCCAAAACGGCCGACCCAGTTGCAAGCCGGATCGCCGCCCACCGAGTCCGTCGCGCGCACGCCGCTGCTTAATCGCGCGGCGATTTGTCGCAATAATTCGTCGCCGGCCGAGTGTCCCAGGGTGTCATTGGTGAATTTGAATCGATCGAAATCTAGAAATAGCACGGCAAATCCGGCCTGCTCGTCGGCGCGTACGCGGTCCACGGCTTTCTGCAGGTGCTCCATAAACTGGGCGCGGTTTGGTAGACCGGTCAGCTTGTCGTGCCGCGCGGCCAAGGCGAGGTCCGCCTCCATAGTCCTGCGCTGGGCTTCGGCCGCGATTGCCGCTTGGACGTCGTTCAGACTGCGCACGCGAATCCGATAGTAGGCCACACCGAAAACCGCGATGAGGATGCAAGCCGGTGACAAGCCCAACAACGCCCATGTCGGAGCCGCCGAAACGCGGGCGGCATACACATGTGCATCCACATCGACCCCGACGGCGCCGATTTGTCCGCCCGCCGCATCGATAATGGGCGCCCAGCCGGTCATGAAGGTGCCCCACTTGTCACTGAAAGGCTCATCGGTTGCTGCGGCAATTCCCACCTTGGTGTCCCTGCCTAACGCCAGCAGCATCGCGGGGTCGCGTTCTTTGTAGATCTCCCAGACGCCGGATTGGTCCTCGACGCCGTTCGCGTTGGCACCCGGAATCGAAGCGTCCAATACGAAATGCACCTTGGAGTGATCCTGTACGACGGTGTAAATATAATGGACGTCCGCGACGGAAGCGTGCATGCGGCGCAGCGGTGCGACGGCACGCTGATAGTCCGTTCCATTGATCTGATCGGGACGACGAATTGTCGTTTGCAGAGCCGGGTCGATCATCGAGGCGGCCGTTTGCGCCAACCCGATGAGATATTGGTGATAGTTGTCGCGGATCGTACTGGTTGATGTAACCCATAAGCCAAAGATGCCGGCGCCGACGACGACGAGTGCAACCGAAGAAAAAACCAGCGCTTCCCCCGAGGCGCGCCAGCGATTGCTTTTTGTTGTGAGGGGAGAGCCTGACGATTGCGAGGATGAGGGTAGCGGTGATTTTTCGTTCATACGCGCAACTGGCCGCCCTCGGGGATCGAGGTGCTCTCATGGAGTATCGGCTCATCCGGCCGTTCTGCGCCTCCCAGACGGGATGAACTTGCTGTTTGCGACGGCGGTCACATCACCAGGGAGATCCCAGGCCGGACAATCATCCATGTCGATCGACGCCGTCGAACATTCGATTCCCGCCATCAAGCCTGCGATCGACCGGGCGCAAATCCTGAAGGCTGCAGCGACCTTGGGGATACTCGGTTCAGGTGCTGATTCCGTACCGCGAATGCTGGCGTTGCTCTGCGACCCGCAAGGCGACGGATCGGAAATCGCATCCCTGATCAGGAGGCAGCCCTCAATGTACGCGCGGGTATTGCGCGTCGCGAATTCGTCCTATTACGGGCACCCTCGTTCAATTACCACAATGGAGCGCGCCTTGCTTATGCTCGGTCGCGACGCAGTGCGCGGCATTGCGGCGGCCACTTGCTTCGATCGCACCATGGCTCGCAGCATGCAGAACAGGGCCGTCGACATGCAGGTCGTAGCGCGCCACAGCTTGACCACGGCGGTAGCAGCCGAAGCTCTCGCGAAAATTGCGCGCCGCCCCATGGTATCGGAGGCCTTCATTGCCGGATTACTGCACAATCTCGGCATAGCCATCCAAGTTCACCTTGACCCACGCGGCATCGATGCAATGGTCGACGCCAATCGCGACGGGCCCGCGTGCGGAATCCGGGTATTGGAATCCAAGCACGCGATCGCGGGACATGAGGAATGCCTTGCCGTCGTGTTTGAGGCGTGGCAAATGCCCGCGTCGCTGGTGGCGGCGGCGGGCAATCACCATGCTCCGATGGATGCCCCGGAGTCTCACCGTGATTTAACTGCACTGGTTAATCTGGGCGCAAATCTGGGACTCGCGATCGGTCCATGCCATTCGCTCGAGCCGGCGCCATTAGAACGCCATTTGCCGGCCATGCTTTGGTTGGGCCTCACAGACGAGCATCTTGATGACGTGGCGGCCCAGCTGCCGGCTCGCGTAGCAGAACTCTGTTCGGCGCTGTTCGACTCTTGAAGGCATCCGATAGGAAGGGATACCTCATGCGAGGTCTGCTGCTGAGACTTGCGGCTTGTTTGGTTATTTACGGGGGTTAAGTAGGAGTACCCGTGGGGACGCCACTTCCTGCGTCTGTCAGAAGAGCTTCGTAAGGTTCTGTAAAGGCAGAAAATCTTACAGGTTCTAAAACTTCCGGCCGATTCCACAGCCGGAAATCCGCAAGTTTGGCATCGCTATATCCGGCGGCGTTTTTAGCGTTCTATATGTCGCTGTCGACGTCCGCTATTCGCTAAGTTCGGTTTTGCCAAATCACGGGGTCACGGCTGCCATGGAAAACGGCCAAAACGACGATACGGTTTGCTTCCGCGCGGAAGTACACGCTAAACGGGAATCGCTTGGCAACGACACGGCGAACATCCTTGTAAACCGCTGTGTAGGTCATGGGCCGCTCAGCGGCGGCGGCCACACATCGTTCGATTTCGGCTATGAATTCGACGCCCAGGTTTTGCCGTTCACTTTCGTACCATGCTGCCGATCCGATGAACTCTGAGCGCGCAGAACGACGAAACGATACCGATAGGCTCATCGCCGGATGCGAGTTAGCGCTGAGTCCTTTACCTCACTCCAAGGGACTACATCATCGGGATGGGCCGCATGCTCCGAAAGCCGCCGGTCGAGTTCAGCCTTCTGGGCTTCTGTCGGACCCGGTACGGCATTTCGCTCGACGATGTTGTCCCAAAGCGCTTCGACCAATTCGATCTGTTCTTCCACAGATAGTTGGCGAACCTGGTCGAATAAAGACGTATTCATTGCGTAATTATAGCGCGCTGCGGCGGCTCGAGGTAACGAGGCAAATGCGGGCTGGCATGGACCCTTTTCAATGGTCTCGCGGCCAGCCCCTTGGGCTACAGTATTCAGCTCGCGGTCACCCCCTCACTCGCCGCAATCGGCGTCGCGTGGGCCTTGGGGATGGGGCTGTTGGGCGGTCTGCTGCCCGCGCTGCGCGCTGCGCGGGTGCCCGTCACCACGGCGCTCCGCGCCGTCTGAAGGTGGCGGCCGTGTGAAGCTGGCCTCCTCGGTCGCCAGCCAACGCCAAGCAGAATGCGCTCGGCGAGCGATCAACTGCTCGGTCTGGTAATCGCTCTGGAATCGCCCGCCGACGCGAAATCCGCCAGGATAACGATTTCACGCTGCCTGATTTGCCTATCCGGCAAATGTTGCAGGGTAAATCATCGCAGTGCGTGTGGATCGGTAAAGGAACTCCCGGTTTTTCAGGAAATCGCGTCGGCGTCGATAGACTACGTTGCTGACAGAATTGCCGTAAAGATCAACGGTTACTCGCTGTTTTGATGCCTGCCGACCTTAGTGCAATTGCCTTTTCAGCTCGGTCAGTTCGCTGTGCGCATGTAAAACGGCATTCGACAATTTGCTGTCGACGCCGGGAATGCCTTTAAGCGCCATCTCGGCGCGTCCGCCGGTTTCTTCAAGATCGTCGACGCAACGAGTAATCTGTTTCTCATCTTGCGATTCCAGAATCGGCCTCGCCTTCTGCGTTTGTTTCTCCATTTGCATGACGCAATCTCTCAAGTTCTGCGGCAGTTTTGGATCGGATCGGCAGGTACTCGCAGCTTCTGCGATGTCACGCTCAATATCTCCGAATCGTTGCTTGATTTCGCTATGTTGCAGCATGGTATATGTCCTTTTCAGCTATTAGCCAATTTGTACGATATTCACGACTAGCCGGCAATATCTGTTCCAACGAAGAATTGACCGATTCGTCATACGGTCAACACGGATTGGATGGACTCAAACAATCAAAGTTCCAATAACGGCGGTCACATTTATGCGTAAACGAAATCGCAGGTGTCCCGTCCGTATCCAAGATCATTGCGTCGCACAAGCAACGTAGTTGAGGCACGTCCTAGCACATGGGTGTCATGACCACGGCGGCGGTAGAGCGAAGCGCCGGATGTTCGATAGCGCGCGAGCGCGGCTAGACCTGGTCCCTATTTCCGTTGTTCACCCACTTTAAGATGTGCGCTTTCGCGGCGCGGTAGCCGGGGATCGGCCGTAATAGGTTCCGGATGCCGCGAGGGATGCTAAGCCAACCCAGATACACAGCGCTTCGTGGGCTCGAGCGCCGAAGGTTCGGGGTACCCGGGCCCATCACAGATTGAAAGGGGGCGTCCGCAATTACCTCTGTATAAACTTGGCAGAGGCGTTCTACAGCATCGTCTAGTCCCACATCGGCGCGTAGTCTTGCGCAGACATGTCCCGCATCGAGCGGGTCATAACGTCGAATCTGCCGCACGACTGATTCCGCACTAAGCGGCGCCGTCAATGCCTGACGGCCAAAGTTCCAAGGTTTGAGGACTTCGTAGTTTTCGGAGCTCACCATTGGACCGACACCGCTGAAGTCGCAGAGCACCACAGCGGCGCCGGTTGCCATGGCCTCCATGGCTGCTTTGGCTTTTGCGAAGACCAAGTCGTACTGCCCCAGATGAGACTCAGGATTGTTAACGACATTTCCTGAGGACTCGCCGATCACATCTAAGGTCAAACCGGTTTTCCGGCAAGCAGCTGCAACGGCTGGAAGGTGAGTGCCCGCGTGCGCATAGTTGCTGAATACCAGAGCCCGCCGTGGGCTTGTCGGCAATCCGTCACGAGCGGCAAACCGCTTTGTGTCCACGAAATTGTGGAGCAGTCGAATGCGCGATGGTGGAACGCCCTCGCGTACGAGTCGGTCGATGCAGAGCTGGCTGACGCCGAAATACCGGCCAATCTGAGGATGAAAGGTAGCTCCATCAACGTAGGCCGTGTGATCGTGGCAAATATATATTGCCGGCACTCCGGGAAAGCGGTTCAAGGCCAGGTCGGTGACGTGCCAATGATGACCGTGTATGACATCGGGAGGCTTGCGAATGCTGCGCAAATTTCGCGTAACCATAATTCCCGCATTCGCGATGTCGCGTGACACCGCGCCAAGTCGTTTGGCATACACGATAGGCACGTGTCCCTTACGTTTCAGCTCGAGGGCCAAGTCCCGCACATACAGGGTCGTGCCCGAACGATGATCGAGGCCTAAATTAGTGATGAGAACGGTCAAGCTCAGGGGAGGAGCACCGGATTGCACCGATTGCGTCATGATGCAAGCAGACTCGCGCCGGCAATATGGCCACGCTTCATTCCGGCGACAGCCCGGACGATCGGCGCGAAATGATCATCATAGCGAATCACATCGGTGTACCGGCCAAGCGCACGCTGCCGCTCTCCGTATACTTCATAAAACGGTGTGCGAATTTCGGGTACGACAGACATTGAGTCGCAGAAGACTTCGCGAACCAGTTCCTCGGTAAAGGCGCGGTCGCCCTGAAGCCGTACCGCAGTCGTGACTTCGTTCGTCAATTCGGCATAAGCGGCCGCGGCCGCTCGTTTGCGCAGTTGGGCGTCGGCGGAAAGTCGGTTCACCGACGCCGAGCAATCGAGCGAGAAATTCGAGAGTTCTGTCAGCGGATATTCGTAGTTGCGTACTAGCGTCCCGAACCTTTGCCGGGCTGAGAGCACGGCAACATTGACGAGCAGCCTGCACAGATCGTGCGTGGGGTTGTAGCCCTCATACGGATCGGCTACCACCATTCGATAGCCGCCCAAGCAAATTATCTCTGTGAGTCGTTCCGCCATGCCAAGAAAGGTTGCCGTGTCCCGCTGGAGCATCGCTCGGTAAATCTGCTGGTCGGTATAGTCACCGAACAGTGATCCAGCGCGTGCCCCGGACTTAACAAGCAACTCGCGAGTCGACTCGATTCTCGAAACGCCGTCATGACCAGATCCGTCGGTCAATACAAGCACATCAGGTTGTGCCTCACTGAGCCACGCAAATAGGCGCAACTCGTGTCCCGGATGGGCGACCACGAGCAGGGGCCGATCCTTGGACCGGTGCCATTCCGACTTTTGCCACTTCACGACCGCAACATGCAGGCGCGTTCGCGCCTTCGTCTGTGCACTAGCACACATAGGCACCATGTAACTCTGGGTCACCTTGAAGTATGCTGTGTAAGGTGCTGCAACTATTCCGATCGCATGGCAATGTCCTCGCCGAGGCGTTGGCTGGTGTGCATGCAACGCGACGCCGTCTGTATCGAAAGCATCGCGCGCCAGACCAGCCCGCCGTATTCGTCGTTGGCTCGCCGCGGTCAGGAACGACTCTGCTGCGATTAATGTTGGATGCGCATCCTCAGCTGGCCATTCCGCCGGAAACCGGATTCATTCCCCACACGTTGAGCTGCATAGGAGGAACGGATACAAATCGGCGGCGGGCGTTTTGCGAAAAATTAATCAATTTTCCCGCTATCGCGCCTGCTTGGTCCGACTTTGGAATTTCGCGACGCGCGCTACTCAACGAATTGGCGGCACTCAGGCCCTTCCATCTGGACGAGGCCATTCGCTGCTTCTATAGGCTCTACGCCGCACGCTTTGGGAAGACTCGATGGGGAGACAAGACTCCGAACTACGGTCTGTATGCGCCCGCGATCCAGCGCATGCTTCCCGAAGCAAGCTTCGTCCACATCATTCGTGATGGCCGCGACGTGGCTTTGTCTCTTCGCAATCTTTGGTTTGCCCCTGGCAAGGACATGAGCAGCCTTGCGCGTCAATGGCGGCGCGATGTCAGCCTCACTCGCAAGCGGTCCGCAGGGTGCCGTTATATTGAAATTCGCTACGAGTCATTAGTCCGCGAGCCGGAGCTTGAACTCCGCAAAATTTGTGAATTCATCCAGCTCAATTACGACCCAGCAATGATGCGCTATTACGAGCGAGCGCCTGCGCGCCTAAGCGAACACGCCGCTCGCGTCCGCATCGATGGGAGGATTCTGGCGACTGCGGAGGCGAGGCTCGCCCAGCAGAGATTGACGATGATTCCTCCGGACACATCTCGCATATCGTCTTGGAAGACGGAAATGCACGAGCAAGAGCGAGCGGAATATGGGGCGGTGGCCGGATCTTTGCTGGCTGCGCTAGGCTATTAGGCGGTGAGCATTTCTACATCGCGGACTGCCGTCTGTGGGTGAGGCGGGCAGCCACCGCCGCCACTTCGGCCAACCAATGCACCGGCTGCAGGATTTCCAGTCCGCCACGTATTACAGACTCGATGACGGCCAATGCCTTCTCGGTATCAGGTTCGCGGGCGGGGTCCTCAAGCAGCCACTTGAGAACCACGCTCGCATCGAGCACGACGATCACGGTCGTTCGGCCGCGCGCGTCCGGCGTACCTCCTCGTTGGTGAAGGATGGCCTGTTCACACGCGCGCTGCTCAATTGGCGGAATAGCCGTTCCCGCCTAATTTGGAGCTGCCGCTCGCGCACGGCCTGCCTGTCCTTCACGGGCCTGGTTGCAAGTCGGTGTTGAACCAGTTGACGAGCCGCGACATCACATCGCCCTGATCAGCGCGCTTGAAGAAGAAATGGCCCTCGTCGGGGTAGACAACGAATTCAGTCTTCACGCCGAGGCGCCGCAGCGCGTTCCAGTATTCGTAGGACTGCGTTATTGGCACCTCCGCATCACGATCGCCGCCGACGATCAGAGTTGGCGCAGTCACGTGCTTAATGAACGTCATGGGAGAGCTGCGCTCGTAGACTTTCGGATCCTCGTACACCGAACTGCCGAAATAGGGCAGCATCCAAGTATCGATGTTGTTCGTGCCGTAATAGCTCAACCAATCCGACAGTCCTGCGCCCGCCACCGCCGCCTTGAAGCGATCGGTTTGGGTCAGTGCCCACATCGTCATGTAGCCGCCGTAGCTCCAGCCCGTGATGCCGACTCGCTGCGGGTCGATCGGGGCGGTCTTCAGCACGGTGTCGAGGCCGTTCAGAATATCGCGCAGGTCGCCGTAGCCGAAGTCCTTGATATTCGCCTCAGTGAATGCCGCGCCCTGGCCGTAGCTGCCGCGTGGATTGGGCATGAACACGTAGTAGCCCTGACTCGCAAGCGCCGCGTCGAACGACTGCGCGCTCGACGGAAAGAGCGGATAATGTGCGTAGGCGGGGCCGCCGTGCGCAACGACGACGAGCGGGTACTTCTTCCCCGGCACGATCGACGGTGGTTCGATCAGCATGCCTTGCACGCTGAAACGGTCGCTCTTCCAGAACAGATTTTTCGCATTCCCCGTGATCGGATGGACGCCGGCGTTGATCTTCGTGATCGGCTTCCACTTGCCGGGCGCTCCCGTCTCAATTTCGGGGGGCGAGGTATAGGATTGCCGGATGACGGCCGAGAAGGCTGCGTCTTTCGACAACGAGATGCCTGCATCGCCCGGTCCAATGCCGAACAGGCTGTTAGCCCAGATCATCTGAGGAGCACGCCAGATCTCGTGCTGCGATTTCGAATCGATATTAATGGCCGCAAGCACTTCTTCTCCGGCGGCAAATTCGGTCACGATCAACTGTTTGCTCGAGCCATTCCAGGTGATGGTATTCACGGAGGCGGGCAGGTTCGGTGTCACGTTGACGGGCGTTCCGCCGCCGCCCGGTATCCAATAAACGTCGCCTCCAGTAATGCCCTCGTCGCTCATGATGCCGCTGATGTACGCGATGCGGGAGCCATCTCCAGACCAGCGCGGCGAGGCGATCTGCAGGCGAGGTTTCAATAGAGTAGTGATGGATCCATTCTGAGCGTCCAGCAGATCGAGTTCGGCAATCCACCAATTGTCATCGCCAGAGCCGCGCGCCGCGGTCACGGCGAAGTGAGTGCCGTCGGGCGACCAATCGTACTCATAGATGTTCAGATCGGCGGGGCCCAGCAGAGTCGGTTCGCCGCCATGGGCAGGCACCACCGCCAGCCGCTGCTCGTACACGGTCGATGACAGTACGCCCGCATCGCGAGTGAGGGGATTGAGAGGCCCCGGCGTTTTCGGCGCGCCTTCCGAGTATAGAAAAGCGATCCGTTTGCCGTCAGGTGACCAGCGCGCGGTGTCGAGCGGCCCGTGCGCGCTGGTGATGGTTTTCGCGTTACGACCGTCAATCGAGGCGATTGCGAGTTGAGTTTGCTCCTGCGCGTCAGTCGTGACAAACACGATCTGCTTACCGTCAGGAGACCAAGCAGCGCCGTGCTCGTCGCACACGGAACCGGGGCAGGCGGTCAATCGAAGCGCGCCGGATCCATCTTTCGCATTGACGATCCAAAGGGCTGATACCTCGATCTCAGCATCGTCACGTTTGCCGCTCACCACGTTTCCGTAGACAAGGTGTTTCCCGTCAGGCGAAATGGCAACTTCGCCGACCGGATGCACTGAGTTCAGCGCCCTCAGCAACTGTGGGATGGACAAAGATTGCGCCGAAGCGGGTTTAACGTGAGCGCAAAGAAGCAGTAGGCCCAGAACGCTGCATGCCTGTATCGATTGTTTTTTCATGGAATTCTTATGGTATCGCCGTGTTGGCTTCATCCCTATTGTCGATGGTCGTAATCAAAATGCAAGACTTAGACTTGCAGCCGCTTGCGACCTGGCCTGATAGTCCGAATTCAGGTCGATTATTCGCGTGCGGCGGTTCTGATCATCGCTT
>Ga0193716_1001884_pt1 | contig 12027 bp, 13 predicted proteins | sample U2c1metaG_FD_145901 | JGI IMG/M metagenome (GOLD analysis project Ga0193716, IMG submission 145901) | Soil microbial communities from a riparian zone of the East river system, Colorado, United States - U2c1 | ecosystem: Environmental > Terrestrial > Soil > Riparian zone | place: USA: East River...
TTTTCTTGAGCTACGGCGACCGCGGCACAAGAAAAGCTCATAAGCTCGAAAGATGATGTGATTAACACAGTCAGCGGCGTATCAAATAAGGTCGCCAGTGATGCCCAAACGCAGGTAAGACGCGCACGTGATGGGCTTAGTTTCTTGCTGGAAGATCAGCCGTTGATTGTTGGGGCTTTGGGAATTGCACTTGGAGCGGCGATTGGAGCCGCGCTCCCGCCAACTGAACAAGAGGATCGGCTGCTGGGCAGCGTGCGGGACCAGACCGTTTCAAAGGTAAAAGAAATCACTCGTGATACATACGACCAGGTACGGGACACCGTAAAGCGCGCCGACGAAGGAGTAAAAGCGGATACCGGACAGCCGGTATCAGAGCCGAGCTCGACGCATTCTTGAGTCCGCCGTCATGGCCCGTAGAGAAATGAATCGAGAAGATGCCGAGGTCCCTGGTTCTCGGTCGCGCAAAAAGCCACTAACTCTCTGGCAGTTTGCGAAAACCGTCGTCATGCAGTGGCTTGAAGATCAACCCTTTCAGTTAGCCTCCTCGTTGTCGTACTACACCCTCTTCTCTCTTGCGCCATTGTTGATCATCGCCATAGCCGTAGCCGGACTGGTTTTTGGGCGCGAGGCCGCACAAAATCAGGTCGTTGAAACTTTACGCGGTATGATTGGTCAGGACAGTGCGCGAGCCGTTCAAGACATGATTCAACATGCAAGTAACCAACCCAAAACCGGTGTGGTTTCAGCGGTTGTCGGCATCGTCGCTTTAATGTTCGGCGCGGGCGGCGTTGTCGGCCAGTTGCAGACATCCCTCGATACGATCTGGGGCGTTGCGCCAAAAACAGGGCAAGGTCTGTGGGGCTTTATCCGCACACGGTTCTTAACATTTGCCATGGTCTTAGCGATTGGTTTTCTTCTTTTGGTGTCGCTTGCAATTACGGCTCTCGTGGCCGGCCTCTCACAGGTGATGGGCAGCTTACTCGGTGGAGCTAAGATTATCGCTCATATACTGGAGCTCGTCGTTTCGTTTGGACTGACCACCGTCCTTTTTGCGATGATATACAAATTTCTTCCCGACGTTAAAATTCAGTGGAAAGATGTCTGGGTCGGCGCGGCGCTTACTGCGATTTTATTTACGATTGGAAAATTTCTAATCGGCCTTTACCTAGGAACCAGCGGAGTTACATCGACGTTCGGGGCCGCCGGATCCCTTATTACAGTGTTGCTTTGGGTTTACTATTCGTCGCTAATATTCTTTCTAGGCGCAGAGTTCACACAGGTTTACGCCGCGCATTACGGATCAGGAGTCGTTCCGGCGAAAAATGCGCAGAGCATTGCCTCCGCGACTGAACAGAGACAAACTCCGCCACCAGAAAAACGCTCAGCATAGTAAGTGCAAACTCCGATCTTTTCCGAAGTGAAAGGAATTTTATGAATCGCCGATATGTCTCATTTGCACTGGTTGGAGTGGTCGTACTCACATTAGTGCTCTATGCCGCCACTGGAATCGGCCAGCAACGGACACCAACACTGTCCGACGCGGTTCAAGAAGCTCAAACTTCAAGACAGGTACAAGTTACTCGCCCGGAACAGCAGCAGACTCAACATGACCGGTCTGATATTTTCAGCGCAACCAGTGCTCCCTCATCGTCACCGGTGTTTGAGACCCAGCCCGACCAGGGAAAAATGCTCGGCTTCGACTTTGCGCGGGACCCATTAGATGCCAAGCGACCCATGCAGCCCGCCGAAGAAATCGTTAAACAGGATACTGCCGACAAACCCAAAGTGACGAGCGCTCAGCGGGAGCTTCTCCAACGCCGTTACGATCTCACACCGAAGGTCGATTCCACGGTCAAAATGTCGCGGGGCAAGCCTTTAGCGATTGGACCCACAGCGCGATTGCAGGGAACGACGTGGCAGAATTTAGCGAAAATGACGCCGCAGGACATTCGCAAGAGTGGACTTTTCCCTTACCCATCGTTGCCGCATCCCAAGCATGCTGCTGGGGGTATGGTGTTCCCGGCGATGCAAATCGAAATGTTTCCGCGCCTGGATCGGTTCGACGTCCAGTTTGATATTCCTGATGCTTTTATCCCCGAATTCCCTCCCGCCATTTTTCTCCAAAATCGGCCCGAACTGGGAGATGTTTCGCGGGGTGAAGTCGTATCCATCAATAATTTCCATCGCTTGTTTAAGGATATTTTAACTCCGGTCCAGCTCGATGGTTTCCGTCTGCTTGTAACCCCGTTTCCGCAAGAAGAATTCAACGCCACCGACGACCGCAAGACATCACAACCGAGCCTCGGCGTGTCTTGTTTCGATTGCCACGTCAATGGCCATACGACAGCGCAGTTTCATCTTAATCCCGATGATCGTCCGCAACACCGACGCTTTCGACTCGACACAGTGAGTCTACGGGGCATGTTCAATCAACAAATCCACGGTTCAAAGCGCAGTCTGCGGTCGGTAGAAGATTTTACCGAGTTCGAACAGCGCACGGCATATTTCAATGGCGATCCGATCAGGGCGATGAAAAAGGGCATAAACATTCTGGATCGGATTGAAGTGAGCCACATGGCACAGCTGCAGAACATGCTCGATTTTCCCCCGGCACCGAAGCTTAACCTATTAGGCAGGCTTGATCCTGCTAAAGCAACCCAAAACGAGCTGCGCGGAGAAGCGCTTTTCTTCGGCCGGGCTCAGTGCGCGACCTGTCACGTACCACCGTTTTATCTCGACAATAAAATGCACGACCTGAAACTCGAGCGGTTTCTCAATGAAACGCCTGACGGACCCATCAAAACATTCACCCTGCGCGGCATCAAAGATAGCCCACCTTACCTTCACGACGGACGGTTGTTGACGCTCGAAGACACGGTCGAGTTTTTCAATCTGGTTCTCGAACTGAAGCTCAATGAGCAGGATAAAAAAGATTTGGTGGCTTTTATGCGACAGCTGTAACGAGCGAGACACAGTAGAAACGGGAGGTTTCCATTGCAAGAAGCATGACTAAGACTCGAGACGCGAAGATTCTGGCAACTGGCACAATAAAACCCTTGTTAATTACCGTATTGAACTGGAGGAAGAAAATGGACGCTTTACAAATTCTTGAACAAGATCACCGAAAAGTGAAGATACTATTTCGAGAGGTAAAGGATGCCAATGACCCCGGCAAGAAAAAGGAACTTTTCGACAAAATTGATGGGGAATTGGAGACTCATACCCATATCGAAGAGACGGTTTTTTATCCCGCAATTGAGAAAAAAGAGGTGTTAAAGGAGATGGTAGCCGAAGCCCTGGAGGAACATCAAGAAGCGAAGGCCCTCATCAAGGAGTTGCAAGACTTAGAAGCCGAAGACGACGAGTTTGATTCTAAATTGGCGGAATTGATTGAGGCCGTGGAACGTCACGTTGAGGAAGAGGAAGGGGAAATGTTTCCAAAAATCCGCGAGGTCTTCGACAAAGGCCAACTTGAGCAGTTGGGCCAAAAGTTGGAATCGGCCAAGACATAGGAACATCGTCGATCGGTCTTAACGGTCGCGCAAGGAACTGCAGTTTTTAGAAGCGATTCCGCTGGTCTCGTGGTTTTGCGCCCATGTAAAAGACCATCTTGTCGCCTGAGAAAAAGGCTGACAAAGCGACATCCATCGTCACGGTCGAGCGGGTATCTTTGCGGTTTTCGCTATTCTTGTTTGGGTCCGACAAGACCAGACAAATTACGATTTAAAACGCGCGACCAACCCGCTGAGTTATGCTCAAAGGCTTCGGTCACGGAGAGCACAAACGTCCCCTGTTCCGGCTGCCATGTAAAGCGCTCGATGCTTATATACGGGTGGCTTATACGGATCACATTGAAAGCATTGGATTCACCCCTGCCGCGTGTCGAAGTGGCGGTTCCCGCCTGCACGACTAGCGCGGAGTGCCCGCGAATTTTATAGCGTGCCGCGCTGTTTCCTGTATGACTTACGTGCAAGTGCCCCGCGAGAAAAAGGTCCGCTCCGCAGCTCGCGAACATTTCCATCGCCATCCGTGCGCGTCCGACAATCTCCCTATCCTCGTAGCCATCCGGTAAATCGAACGGATGGTGAGTCACAATGATCTTCGTGACATGAGCGCTTGGGGGCCAGAGCCGCGTACGTGCGCTCGCAATCTGCTGTTCATTGATGCGGCCACGCTTGAAGGTCAGGGACCGTGCGGTATTGATACCGAGCACGGCGATGGCTTCATCGGCATAGAACGGCTCCAGAGTATTGGTAATATAGCGCCGGTATTTGGCGAGTGGTTGCAGCAAGCGGCTGAAAATATCATATAGCGGCACGTCGTGATTCCCAGGCACAACGATCTGTGGCGTTGGCAGCGAATCCAGAAAGCGGCGCGCTTCTTTAAACTGTTCGGTACGTGCGCGCTGAGTCAAATCGCCTGAAACAACCACGACATCAGGCTTGATCCGCCCGATCAGCTCGCTTAAAGGTGCGACGAGGGCATGAGCAACGCGACCAAAATGAAGGTCAGAGAGATGTACGAGCGTGCGCATGTTCGATTTCTTCCATATCGCTTGATTCACGGCTTTGTGGCACGATCACGCGCAACGCACCAGGACGCACGCGGTAGTGCAGCGGCGTATCCATGGAAGTGACCTCGCCGTCGATGGCGACGTGCAAGCGCTTGCGGTGCGTCTCGATCGAGATGGATTGCGTGCACAGCGCATCGAAATCCTTTGCTTCACGCAGTCGTCCGAACAACGCGCGTAGGGCGAGTCGCAGCAAGCCCAGCCGGCCAGTCCGATGAGGCACATAAACACTAAGCTGCCCGGCGTCCAGGCATCCGCGCACTCCGATATTGAAACCATCCATCTGATATTCATTGTTGCCGATAAAAACGAATGGCGTGCGTCGTATGAGTTCCTGGTCATTTGTGCTCAATCGCACGTTCATGAACGGATAACGCCGGAGCATGGTGAGCGTTGCCCAGCCAAAGGCGGGCCACTTGCGGCGTCCCAACCGTTCCTGTTGCTTTTGGCGGTGAATCACCAGAGTCGGATAAAGACCCAGACTCGAGTTGTTGAGAAAGATGCGCCCATTGACTTCACCCACATCAATTTGAATGGCATGCCCGGCAATAATGTTGTGCGTTGCTGCTTCAAGCTCAAGCGGGATGCTTAAATCTTTGGCGAAGTGATTAAGCGTCCCCAGCGGGAGAACCCCGAGAGCGATGTTCGATCCGACCAGTATCGAGGCGACGGTATTAATAGTGCCGTCACCGCCGCCGGCGACCACCGCGCGGGGCTTTTGCCGCGCGGCATGGCGGGCCGCTTCGAAAATCTCCGTGCCGCTTGAAGTAAGAGTGACACATGCATCGAGTCCGCCGGAGCGAAATATTGCGGTGAGATTATCGGCCACCGTTTTCTTATCAGCGGCACCCGCGGAGATGTTTAGGATGACAGCAATTGGGTTGGGCATCGGTTTCACCTGGTTCGAGAGTATCGTTGGCTTTTGCGACTCACTCTAAGCGAGCAGTCTGCGGTCGGTAGAAGATTTGCCGAATTCGAACAGCGCACGGCATATTTCAATGGCGACCCGATCAGGGCGATGAAAAAAAGGCATAAACATTTGGATCGGATTGAAGTGAGCACAGGCACAGCTACAGAACATGCTCGATTTCCCCCCCGGCACCAAAGTTTAACCTAATGCGTGACCTGCCACATGCACCGTTTTATCTCGACAATGAAATGCACGATCTGAAACTCGAAAGAATAGTCCTCTTTATCTTCACAACGGCACCGTTAACGCTCGGACACGATCGAGTCTTTCTACCTAGTCCTCGGGCTGAAGCTCAATGACCAGGCATAAAAAAGACTTGGTGGCTTTTATGCGACAGCTGTAACGACCGACGCACAGGACAAAGGGCAGATTCATGCTAATAGAGAACCCGAAACAATAAAAATTGCGTACCTTGAACCAAGCAAATTAAAAAACTTTCGTGTCGAAGAGCAAGTTTTTATTCAGGAGTTAAGAAACAACATGAATTTAAGGACATGGTGGCCGAGCTGGCGCGCAACGCGCTCGAGCAAGGCGGTGGCATGGTTCGGCTTGAATCGACAATAACGCCAGCCGCCGCGGTTCCCAGAACAAGCTCGATCACGGCGCGAGCATCGCCAACGTCGAGTTTTACCACCGGCGGCATGAGGACCCGGGCGGAGCCAATCGACTGCTCAATGATTTAGTCGATAGACTCTTGTCCTCGCAGCTGCGTGTGGGTTGCAGTTTCTTTCCGGCGATCGAGCCATTCACCTCGGACCTTACAGGAACGGCAAGTCTCGGTACCAGGAAGGTCTCTGCATGCATAGCAAACAAAGTCCGAAGATTTAAAGTTGCTTCTCCTGTCATCCGGGTGTGTAACACACTCGTGCCCGCATTTGTGGAGTAAAAAGCTATGAGTCCTCATGAGTTTTTTCTCCAGTCGGCGAAAAATTATCATCAACCCAAAAGTAGTTCAACTTGGACAACACAGGTTTTGTGCTCTACTGCGCCGGGCCATTGGCTGCTTTTTGTTCCGGTTCCCGCGGCGCTCATGGTAGCACGATCATCTATCACCCTTTCTTTCATTATATTCTGGCTGATGACAAAGGCAGCCATAGAGTTCAGCCGGAGAGAGGTTCCATTCGCTTGACTGGTTCTTAGCGTCTTCTAATATTGGCTTCTGTCTTAGTTCGGACGAAGGACTCTCACGTTGATCTTTCTTTTGAAATTCAGGATTGTCGTGCTCGAAATCATTGTTTGCTTGGCTCATCGAGATCCCCGCCTTTCTTCAGAATCCCGTCCGATTCTCATTTGGCGCCTCTTGAAATAAACCGCGTGTGCCGCCCGCGATAAATCGGAGAGGCTTCGAACCGGCGTCGGGTCGTCTAGTTGCCGACGCCGAGCTCGCCCGCTACGCTGCGCTCAATGGCTGCCTCCTTTGCAAAACCGCCTAAGCGACTTTCACATCGATCTTTCTCGGTTTTGCCTCTTCCGCCTTTGGTAAGTTCAAAGTCAATACGCCGCGATCGAGCTGAGCTGATATTTTCGACTGATCAACACGTTCGTTCAGTTCAAACTGCCGGAAGAAATTAACCAGCCCATATTCACGGTAAATGGGATCACCCGGCGCGACATGAGCCGCATTCGCGCGTATGGTCAGCAAGTTGTTTTCGACGCGAATGTCCATGCTGTCTCTGGCCACCCCCGGCAAATCCGCCTTCACGATCAGCCCTTCTAGCGTCTCGTAAATGTCCACCGGCGGCGTGACATATTGCTCTTGGCTTCGGGTCTCTTCTCGGCTCGGACTCATTGATTGTTGCGAACGAGTCGCCACGGTTTTTTCTGCCATGGGTCGTGTCCTCCTTTGCGCTACCATTTTCCCTACGCGATTTTTACATTGATTTGTTTGGGTTTTGCCTTTTCCGCTTTCGGTACTGTGACAACCAATAGGCCGTTCTTATATTCCGCCTGCACGCCTGCGTCATCCACTTCCACGGGCAGATCGAAGGTCCTGACAAATTTTCCGCTGGCTCGCTCACTTCTATGAAACGCTTCCGGTTGCACGTCTCCAGTAATGCGGCTCTTTTCCCCTGCCATCGTGAGGCGGTTATGCGTGACACTGATGTTGAATGATTGAGGGTCGACCCCCGGCGTTAAAGCTTCGATGTAGATATGGTCCTTGTCCTCAAGTAAATTGATCAACGGATATCGTCTTGGCCCGGTCCCCGGCAGGAAGGCAACTTGACGCAAAGGGCCCTGGCCAGTGCTAAAACCTTCAAAAGCCTGATCGATTTCTCGTCGAAGACTCGCTAAATCTTCAAAGGGATTCCACTGAGCCATGCTCGTTCACCTCCTGTAATATTTGTTGTAATTGCTTCAGTGAAAAAAAAGATAGCCACGCTGGTGAGGTTGTCAAGGCTGGAAAACGCATTGATCATTTCGGTTGCCAATGGCTAGGGTTCAGGCGCGTATGACAGAACCCATCCCCAGCCGTGCTGAGCCCCTTGCGGCTATCGAGGCGATGAATCGCGACCCAGATGGCGGCGGTTCATGGATTGGGCGCTGGCCCGACAATCAGCACGGGTCTCCGCTGGCTACCGTCGCAAAGTGTTGTGGGGGCGCAGGCCATCTCGGGAAAACAGCCGCCGGCCGCTAGTGGGGCGGCAATCCTCAGTGCCTGCCAGTAGACTCTCGGCCGTCGCCTTTCTTCGACGGGTCAGCGCTGCGCTGGAGTCGCCCCACTCGGGAGGCAGACTTTTGTTTTTAATAATCTTCGAAAAGCTCTTTGATGATTCGGCAGCCCTCGCCCCGGCCCTATTGCTGCCGGGGGAAGAACAAAGCTTTTTGGGTTGAAAACGTGAAACGCACTATTAATAGTACCGCTGGACCTAGGCGGGCAAGCCGAGCATCGCCACCAGAGCGACGACGACCACAATGTAAAACTTGCGTGACTATTCTCTTAACCGCAATCGAAATGGGGCCAATAATTTTTTCGGCTGCCGACCATGCCGAAATCAGGAGCTGGCTGCTAGTGGCATGGGAAGCAAGAAGCAAAACCGCCACTTCATGACGTTTTCCTCGGTAAAGGCGATGTCGCGCGTGCTGTCGCCGAACCGCTGGCAGATTATCCAATCATGATTGGGTAGGAAGCGATGACCCTGCGCGAGATTTCGCGGCGCGCCGATCGCTATGTGCACGGAGTCCATAGCGATCTCATAAACGCAGGAGTTAAAACTTGCAGATATGGCCGTTCGTTTGCCATGGCCAGTGATTTGCCACCTGCTCTACTCCAGCGATCTGCTTGGCCCGTCCAATACCGTATGCGATTCAGATATTAATTGGCCCAAGTTGCTTACCTGGTCGCGTGACTCGACTAAACTCGTTCCCACTTCATCCGCCCCCGCTGACAGCAGAGATTTGCGGGTTGCCTCCAACTCTGCTCTGAGCCCCCAGAGCCCCACGACGATTTTGAGATCAGAGAACTGCGCCCGCAGCCGTTTGCACAAGTAACGAGTATGGGCCAGCCCGCCCGGCTGTACAGCGGCGATAAGGACCATGCCCGCTTGTTTCTCACCTGCCACGACAACCACCTCCGAGGCGAGCTTTTCATCGCCGCTGACTTCGATTTCGTACCTAGTGGATGCAAGTAATTGCTGAAACATCAGGAGAGCCACTTCGTCAAACTCATCGCGCGCCGGGCATCCGAGGATACGCACGTTAGCGCGCCCCGCCGCGTTCTCCTCGTGATCGTTTCCTGAGCCATCCGAGGCGGGAGTAGACGTATGTCGTTGTGACTGGCTCTCAACGATAGCCCGCGTCTCACTGAGGATGAATTGTTCCTGGGCCTCGGTCAATCCGTCCCGTTCGCGGTCCAGCCTAGCAAAATTGAGAGCCGGAACCATAATCTCGTCGTATACCTTATCCAGAGGATTCACCTCGACGTACACTTCTATGATTTGAGCCGCTTCGGCGCGGTCCATTGCCAACAATCTCTGATAGTAAATTATGTTTTTTTCCGCCACGGGTTCGTCGCTCATGAGCACCGCTACGAATTCCATTTGTGGAACGTACTTGCCAAGCACAACCAGACAAACCGTCAGGGGCGTTGCCATCAGCAAGCCAACAGGTCCCCAGAGCCAGGTCCAAAATGCGACTGAAACAAGCAGAGCTACCTGTGAAACGCCGGCGCTGTCGCCGTAAAGCAAAGGTTCTAAGATCATATTGGTAAGGAGTTCCAGGCCGATAAAAAGTCCGGCAACCGCGAGAGGCCAAACCCAGCCTTCGAAGGCCGCTAGAGCCAAGGCACTCGGCATAATCGCTGACACCCATGGCCCGATGTATGGGATAAAGCGCAACACCGCGGCGAGAAAACCCCACAGAGCAGCGTAAGGCAGGCCGATCAGAAAAAGTCCAATGCCGACGGCAATGCCATACCCGGAATTGATGATCGAGTGCATGAGGAGATAACGGCTGATCCGACCGCCGGCGTCCTCCAGCGCCTTGGTAGTGACCGCTATACGCCCGTAACCAATGAGACGGATCAAGCGGTCGCGCAAATCGTCGCGCTCGATGAGCATCATGATTACCAGGATTATGGCCAGGCCGGCGCTGGCGAGCCGCTCCACGAGCGGACCCGCGATTACCGGCACCGGCCAGAAGGTAGAACTCTGCTCAGATTGCACGACGACTTCACGAGCGTGTTTTTGAAGATTGGCGGTCTCATCACCTTTTTCTATTTCGCCCTTGATCTCGTCGACAGTTTTTTGCACCTGCTCGATGCTGCCACCTTTTCCAATGTTACGCAGATCAACCGCCTTCTGCCTGATGTTTTGCTGGTACTGGGGAAGCTCGCTGACAAGAGTCGTAAGTTGCACAGTGACAATCCAGCCTATCACGCCCAAAAAAGAAAAAGCCAAAAACACCACTAGAATGACCGACGGGATTTTTCCTACTCGTAAGCGTTCCAGGGCTTTGACGATAGGACTCAGCAAAAATGTCAGTAGAAGAGAAAAGGCAAACGGAATGAGAACTGATTGTCCAAAATAAAGGATTACGATCGTAAGGACGAACGTGGCGAGAAAAATCACAGGAGATTGCCCGACGATAAGTGGCGCCAAGATGCTATCTGACGCCGACATTTCATCTTTCCGAGATGATAGGGGGTCTTCTGCTTCAACTCGTGGCTCTTTTTTCATCTGCATCCAGAAGTCCGATTGGAAGTGCGTGGCCCTCTCACCGTGACAGCCTACTTAACTCCCGGTTCGGCACTATTCACGCCTCAATAGCGTTTGCTTGTCGTCAACAACGAAAAGAGCAGAATTCACAAAAAGGGCGTGTGCGCTAGTTGCGCTACTTTCTAAACCCTATCCCCGCCTTGACGCTTGTTTAACTGATTTCTGACTGAGTCTACAACCATTCTGCCGGCGGAGCCGGAGATCGCTATCATCATGCTTCGCACCATTCCGCCGATGACGCCGGTATCGCCCTTATTTACTCGCGAAAGGTTGGCCTTCGAGGGCTTGGATTTCAATCCGCGCCCGACAAAGTACCCCATCAGCGTAATCACCGCGAGGATCGGCCATGGGCTGGTCTTGAGATAATATTCCGGATTTAGAGTGGTGTTCTTGGTGGTCTGGATTCTGCGTTCAAGTGTTGCGATCTTGTCGCCGAGCACGTAGCGGGTACTTTCAATATCGCGTCGAAGTTCGTCTAGAGTAAGGTTCATTTGCTCGTCTCCCTTAGTGACCTGAAGCCTTTTGTACAATGTAGCGCACATCTTCCTTAGTGCTACGGAGCGTACCTACGGGCAGCGCTTTCGCGCGCGCGACAGCTTTCTTTCCCGAGACGGCGATGATGACCCCCAATAAAGTATAAGCCAACGCGACAATGCCCAGACTGGACCAGAGGAGCACAGTCGTATACTCAACGAGAAGGAATACCATCATAAGGGAGAAAAGAATCACACCGATCGCCAGGATGAAAGCCGCCGCTGCCAGCATAATTCCAGCCTTGGCAAACTTGGCCATCTCCTGTTTCGTCTCTAACTTAGCCGCCAACAATTCTTTGGAAGAAAGCGTGCACATGTCCTGGACGATGCCTCTCAGCAATTGCAAGATCCCGTCTTCCTTGGGTCTGGTTAAAGGATTAATCGTGACCATGATCAATCAACCTCCGTTAGAGCGTATTCATAATTGTGCCGCAATCGCGGCAAACCGAACCGCCGCGAGAGTCCCGGACAACCGGCGTTGACGGGAATGTGCTTGTATGGAAAATGAGAATTTACTCATCGCTGAGACTTACTCGGTAAACCGCAAATCTTCCCCGCAACTACTATGCCACCGCGCATCCCGGGTTAGCGCACTTTATCAGTGCGCGAATTTTCGAACGTCCTGCAATCAGATACCACAACGCCAGTCTCGACGAGAAACCGAACGAACTGCGGTCGCTACCATACGCTAGTGTCTGCGCTTTTATTCCGCGTCCAATGGCATTTCGATATAAGTCTCGC
>Ga0193716_1001885_pt1 | contig 12017 bp, 6 predicted proteins | sample U2c1metaG_FD_145901 | JGI IMG/M metagenome (GOLD analysis project Ga0193716, IMG submission 145901) | Soil microbial communities from a riparian zone of the East river system, Colorado, United States - U2c1 | ecosystem: Environmental > Terrestrial > Soil > Riparian zone | place: USA: East River...
TACCGCATGCCGGAGATGAACGGCATCGAGTTCCTCGAGCAGGCCATGGACCTGTTCCCGAGGGCCCGGCGCGCACTGCTCACCGCGTACGCCGACACCGACGCGGCCATCCAGGCCATCAACCTGGTCGACGTGGACCACTACCTGCTCAAGCCGTGGGACCCGCCGGAGGAGAAGCTCTACCCGGTGGTCGACGCCCTGATCGAGACGTGGCGCAGCGCCGACGACACCGCCGTCGAGGAGATCAAGATCGTCGGGCACCGCTGGTCGGCGCCGACGTTCGCCGCGCGGGACTTCCTCGCCCGCAACGCCGTGCCGTACCGGTACTACAGCATCGACGAGCCGGAGGGGCAGCGGCTGCTCAAGGCCGCGGAAGCCGACCCGGCCGAGATCCCCGTCGTGATCACCACGGACGGCCGCCCGCTGCTCGCGCCTTCCGACGCCGAGATCGCCGCGGCCGTCGGCCTCGCCGTGAACCCGACGACGGACTTCTACGACCTGATCGTGGTCGGCGGCGGCCCTGCCGGGCTCGGTTCCGCGGTCTACGGGGCGTCGGAGGGGCTGCGCACGGTACTCGTCGAGCGGCAGGCCGCGGGCGGGCAGGCCGGGCAGAGCTCCCGGATCGAGAACTACCTCGGCTTCCCGGACGGGGTGTCCGGCGCGCAGCTCACCGACCGGGCGCGGCGGCAGGCGATCAAGTTCGGCGCCGAGATGCTCGCCGCGCGAGACGTGACGGCACTGGAGATCCAGGGCTCGTCGCGGGTGGTGCGCTTCGGCGACGGCAGCAGCATCGCCGCGCACGCCGTCATCCTCGCCACCGGCGTGTCCTACCGGAGCCTTGACGCGCCCGGCATCGCGGAACTGGGTGGCCGGGGCGTCTTCTACGGCTCCGCGACGACCGAGGCGCCCGAGTGCGCGGGCCGCGACGTCTACATCGTCGGCGGCGCGAACTCGGCCGGTCAGGCCGCCGTGTTCTTCTCCCGGCACGCGCGTACGGTCACGCTCGTCGTCCGGGGCGCCTCGCTCCAGGCGTCGATGTCGCACTACCTGATCCAGCAGCTCGACGCGATCGACAACATCCAGGTGCGCACCGGCACCACCGTCGGGCGCGCCATCGGCGACGAACACCTGGAGCAGCTCCAGCTCGACCCGGTCGACGGCGGGCCGTCGGAGACGGTCGGCGCGAGCCACCTCTTCATCTTCATCGGCGCCGCGCCGCGCACCGAGTGGCTCGACGGGCTCCTGCAACGTGACCAGCGCGGGTTCGTGTGGACGGGTCCGGACCTGCTCGTCGACGGCAACCGCCCGTCCGGCTGGTCGCTCGACCGCGACCCGTACTACCTGGAGTCCAGCGTGCCGGGGGTCTTCGTGGCCGGCGACGTGCGCGCGCAGTCGGTCAAACGCGTCGCGTCCGCCGTCGGTGAGGGCGCCATGGCCGTGACGATATTTGGGGGAGCGGTGACCAGCCTCGAACCGTCCGAGCTCCGCGAGCTGTTCCTGTTCGCGGAGCTGTCCGACGCCCAGCTCGCCTGGATCGCCGCCAACGGCGACGTCATCGACTGTCCACAGGGGACGACGGTGTCGGCGGAGGGCGAGCCCGCGGACTGCTTCCACGTCCTGCTGTCCGGGACGCTCACCATGGTGCGCACGGTGCGCGGCGCCGAGGTCGAGACGATCCGGACCGACCAGCGCGGCGCCTACTCCGGCGCGGTCCAGTTCTACCTCGCCGACCAGATCGCGCAGAACTACCCCGCGACGGTCCGCGCGGTCACCGACTGCCAGTTCCTCGCCCTGCCGGCGCCCGACTTCGCCGCCAAGTTCCGGCAGTGGTTCCCGATGGCTGTGCACCTGCTAGAGGGGCTGTTCGTCGGCGCGCGCAACGCCGACCAGCTCATCGGTCAACGCGAACGACTGCTCGCGCTCGGCAAGCTCACCGCCGGGCTGACCCACGAGCTGAACAACCCGGCGGCGGCCGCGGTCCGGGCCAGCGAGACGTTGCGGGAGCGGTTCGCCGGCATGCGCCACAAGCTGGCGCTGCTCGCGGACGGCACCATCGACGGCGAGCAGCTGCGCAGACTCACCTCGCTGCAGGAGAAGTTCATCGAGCGGATCACCACCGCGGAGCCGCTCACGCCCATCCAGGTGTCCGACCGCGAGGACGAGCTCGGCGACTGGCTCGACGAGCGGGACGTCACCGGCGGCTGGGACCTCGCGCCGGTCTTCGTGGCCGCCGGCATCGGCGTCGGCGACCTCGAGGACCTGGCCAACGCGGTCGACGCCGGCTTCTTCGAGCCGGGGCTGCGCTGGCTCGCGTACACCGTGGAGACCGAGAACCTGCTGCTGGAGATCAAGGACAGCACCGGCCGGATCTCCGCGCTGGTCGGGGCGGCCAAGCAGTACTCGCAGCTCGACCGGACCCCGCACCAGAACGTGGACGTGCACGAGGGACTCGACGCGACGCTGGTCATGCTCGGCGGCAAGTTCGGGCCCGGCGTGCACGTCGTCAAGGAGTACGACCGCACGCTGCCGAAGGTGCCGGCGTACGCGGCGGAGCTGAACCAGGTGTGGACGAACCTGATCGTCAACGCGGTCGACGCCGTCGCGGGCGACGGCACCATCACGATCCGCACCGCCCCCGACGGCGCCAACGTGCTCGTCGAGGTGATCGACACCGGGCCCGGCGTGCCGGCCGAGCTGAAGCGCCGGGTGTTCGAGCCGTTCTTCACGACCAAGGGCGTCGGCGAGGGCACGGGCCTCGGCCTGGACGTCTCGTGGCGCGTGGTGGTCAACCGCCACGGCGGCGACCTGCGAGTGGTCTCGGCGCCGGGCGACACCCACTTCCAGGTGCGGCTGCCGTTGCACGCGCCGGAACCGGCCACGCCGACGGCGTGACCGGCTCCGGGCGCGCGACTAGAAGCCGGAGTTGCCCGAGCCCCGGACCACCTCCATGCCACCTGTGGCGCTCAGTCCGCCGGACGGCGTGCCGGACACCGTCGTGTTGTTGAACGTGGCGCGGCCCGCGGCGTTGATCTCTATGCCGTACGTGCCCGTGCCGTTGATCGTGACCCGGTCGAAGGTCACGTTGTCGATCCTGCGTTGCCAGCTGATGAGGATGCCGGCGTAGGTGCTGTCGCGGATCTCCATGTCGCGGACCGTCACCGGGGCGGTGATGTCCGAGGTGTCCGCGTAGATCCACAGTGCGCCGAACTGCGAGTTCCAGTTCGGTTCGAAGCCGCCGGTGCGGGTCAACGTGTTGCGCTGCACCAGGGTCTCGCCGCTGAACGGCACCGGGTTGAACCGGGTGCTGATGGCGATGCCGGCGGACGCGGTCAGCGTGTCGCTGATGACGTTGTCCTCCGCCCGGTTGCTTTCCCCGCCGTAGATGCCGATCCCGTTGGCCAGCATGGGAATCTGGATCGTGTTGAACCGGTAGCTGCCCCTGGTCACCGGGGCGCCCTCGGAGAACATGGCCAGCGCGTCGTCGCCGGTGTTGCGCACCGTGGTCTGCTGGACGCTGGTGTCCCGCACGTTGGCGTGCAGGTTGACACCGTCGGCGAACGTGTCGCGGATGCGCAGGCCGAGCGCCAGCAGGCCGTCGGTGCCGCTGTCCGGCCACATCCCGACCTTCGTGCGCTCGATCCACACGTTCTGGATCAGTGAGCCGGTGCCGAAGTTGCCCTCGATCGCCGTGTCGAAGTTGCTGTCGTCGCGGTACCGGACGTCACCGTCGATCATCAGGTCGGCGATCGTGACGTTGCCGCCGGTGGCGAAGAACCCACCCTTGCCCGACCGTCCCTTGAGGACGGAGTACCACGGCCCGGCGCCGCGGACGGCCACACCCTGGACGTCCACCCTGGCCGCCATCACGAAGTCGCCCTGCGGCACCCACACGCCGGTGCCGGCCGACCGCGCCGCGTTGATGGCGTCGCGGATCGCCGTCGTGTCGTCGGTGCTGTCGTTCGGGGTGGCGCCGTGCTGGGTGATGTTCACGTACCCGGACGGCATGGCGAGCGCCGCGCCGACCGACTCGGTGTCGATCAGGTCGATGTCGTAGAACGCCGCGTTCGACGACGCGTCCTTCTGCAGCCGCAGCTTCGTGCCGGCCGGCAGCGGGTCGAGCAGCGTCCGCGACTCGCCGAAGAACCGCTGCGCACCGCCATTGCCGGGGTTGTTGTTGTACGGGTAGACCCCGTACACCCAGCTGTACACACTGGACAGTGTCAGGTCGCGGAGCTTGGTGCCGTTGGCGTACAAGGCGATCGGCGCCGTGATCCCCGCGCCGTCCGCGGAGTCCGGAATGGACGCGCGCACGACGAGTGAGTTGGTCGGCTGTGTGAGCGTGAACTCGACGTTCTCGCCCGTGGCGTCGAGCCGCACGCCCTTGCGCCCGGACGCCTCCGCGGCCACGGTGCGGAACGTCGTGCTCGGACCGAAGACCGATCCGTTGGTGGTCGAGGACTCCGCCTCATACTCGGTGTAGGGCACGGTCGCGCCGCGTGCGGCGAGTGCCTTGCCGTTCGACAGGATCACCCGGTCGATCGCCACGTTGCCGCCGCTGCCCGGCGCGCGGGACAGTCCGATGCTGCCAAGACCGGCCGGCAGTGTCACCTGCTGACTCGCGTCGGCCCACCCGCCGCTCGCGTTGAGACTGAGCTGGCCGAGCCGGCTTCCGTTGCCGGACAGGACGAAGCTCTGGTTCTGCGAGGCCGTGTACCGCACGGTGACCGTCTGCTGCGCCCCGGACGCCACGCCGACCGGCACGACGAGCCGCGCGGTGTCGGTCGTGAACCCGGACGCGTAGCCGGTGCCCGAGTAACCGCTGGTGGCGGTGGCTCGTGCCACCCCGCCGGCCAGGAACGCCGTCTCGGCCTCGAAGCACACGTTCGGCGGGGTCGCGCCGCACGTCACCGGGTCGGTGTTCTCCGCGGTGACGTTGAGCCGGTCGAGGTTGACGTTGCCGCTGTCGGTGGTGTCGAAGCGGTAGGCGACGTTCGCGTTGCCGGACGGCAGTGTGACGGTGGCCGAGGCGGTGCCCCAGGTGTCCCACCCGCCGGTCGCCGGCAGCGAGAGCTGCTGGACCCGTTGTGAGCCAACGTAGAGCGACAGCGTCATGGTCGCGCCGGTGCCGTTGGCGTAGCGCAGGTCCAGCCGCTGCGAACCGGGCGCGTTGACCGCGAACGTGACGGCGGCGTTGCCCTTGTTGGCGTCGGTGAACTGCCCGACGTACCCGCTGCCGGAGTACCCGGCGTGCTCTGACTCGACGGCCGCGCCGCCGGTCAGTGCCGCGTTCTCGGCCTCGATGGTCACCGCTGCGCGGGACGCTGCCGTGGTGCCGGGCACGACGCCGAGCATGACGGTCACCGCGGCGAGCGCGGTGATGGCCAGTCTGGCCGTGAGTCGAAACATCGTTGTTTCCTCCGTGTGTGCAGGGATCGGAGTTCGTGCGGTGTCAGCCCTTGACCGCGCCCTCCAGAGCGCCGCTCTTGAGAAAGAGCCGCTGGAAGACCAGGAAGAGCGCAACGGGGATGACGGTCGAGATGGCGAGCGCGGCGAGGAACACGTCGAGCTCGACAAAACGCTGCAGTGCGGGCAACCGCACCGACAGCGGCTGCAGGTCCGGGTCGGGCAGGACCAGCAGCGGCCAGAGGAAGTCCTTCCACGCGGCGATGACCGCGAACACCGACACCACACCGAGGATCGGCCGGGACATCGGCAGCACGACCGACCAGAACAGTCGGTACGAGCCGGCGCCGTCCACCGTGGCCGCCTCGAACACCTCGCGTGGCAGGTTGTCGAAGAACCGTTGCACCAGAAGGATGTTGAACGCGTTCGCGCCGGCCGGCAGCCACACCGCCCAGAATGTGTTGATCAGCTTCGCGTCGACGACCGTGAGGTAGAGCGGCACGAGCAGCACCACGGCCGGCACGAACAGCGTCGCCAGGATGACACCGGTCAGCACCTTCCGGTAACGAGGCCGCAGCACCGACAACGCGTACCCGGCGGTCGTCGCGACCAGTAGCTGCACCAGCCACGCGCCGGCGGCGATCGCGACCGTGTTGAGGAAGTACTTGTCGATCTCCACCCTGGTCCACGCGGTGGCGAGGTTCGCGAAGTCGAAACCGTTGGGCCACAACGACAGCGGTTGACGCAACGTGTCCTGCGTCGGCGTCACCGCGGCCTTGGCCAGCCACAGCATCGGCCCCACGCCGGCGACGAACAGCAACGCCAGCAGCACCACGTGCAGTGTCCGCGCGGTCCGCCGGACCCGAGGCGTGCGCCAGTCCGACTGCGACAGCACGCCCCGACTCACGACGCGCTCCAGGCGCGGGTGACCCGGAAGTAGATCACCGAGAAGATCGCCAGCACGGCGGCGAGCATGATCGACAGTGCGGTCGCGGCGCCGTAGTCGCCGCCGAGGCTGTTGGCGAACGCGTAGTTGTAGATGAGCAACAGGATCGTGGTCGTCGAGTTCGCCGGGCCGCCGCCGGTGAACAGGAACGGTTCCAGGAACACCTGCGCGGTGCCGATGATCTGTAGGATGAACGTGACCAGCAGGACACCACGCAGCCGCGGCAGCGTGACGTGCCAGACCTTGCGCCACACCGAGGCGCCGTCGATCTCCGCCGCCTCGTACAGCTCGGGCGCCACCCCGGTCAGCGCGGCGAGGTAGATGATGACCGTGCCGCCGGCCGCGGCCCACGTCGCCTCGATGACCAGCGCGGGCATGGCGATACCCGCGTCCTGCAGCCACGGCACCGGACCGATGCCGACCGCGCCGAGCAGCGTGTTGAACACGCCGGTGGGGCTCGCGTCGTAGAAGAACTTCCACAGCAGCACGGCCACCACCGGCGGGATCACGACCGGCAGATAGGCGAGTGCGCTGTACACGCCACGGAAGCGGCGCACCTCGCTCATCAGCACGGCCGCCAGCAGCGGTAGCGGATAGCCGAACAGCAGCGCGAGCAGCGCGAACCACAGGGTGTTGCCGACCGCGGTCCACAGCAGTGGGTCCGACAGCACGTCACGGAAGTTGTCCAGCCCGACGAATGTCGCCGCGCTCACCAGGTTCGTCTCCTGGAACGACATGACCACGGCCTGGCCGATCGGCAGCCAGGAGAACAGCGTGAACACGACGAGCATGGGGAGCAGGAAGACAAGCGTGGTGAGCCCGCCGCCGCGCACCCACGTGCGCGGGGTGCGGCGCCTGCGGCGACGGGGTGGCGACGGCCGGGGCGGCGCCGCCGGACGGGTGTCGAGGATCATGCGGTCGGCTCCGCTCAGTTCCGGTCGAGCAGTGCCTGCGCGTCGGCCTCGGCCTTGGCCAGCAGGCTCTTGATGTCGGCGGCGCGGTCGGTGAGCACGGTCTGCACGACCGGGTCGAGCAGCGCGTACACCTCCTGCGTCGACCGGCTCGGCTCGGTGAGCAGCGGCTGGTCGAACATGTTGTCGGTGTAGGGCGTCATCTGCTTGAGCGGCACGTTGACGTACTCGGCCGTCCACTCGAGGGTCTTGTCGTAGGTGGCCTTGTCGAACACCGGCAGCGCGGGGCTGCCGACGGGCGCGTTCGACTCGGCGAGCGTCTTGGCGTCCTGCACGGCGGCGTCGTGGTCGGTGAGCTTCTCCATGTAGTAGAAGTCGATCCACTTCACGGCCGCCGCCTTGGTCGCGTCGTCCGAGTTCGCGCTGACCACCGCGAGCGTGCCACCGCCGAGCACCCCGGCGTTCTTGTCGTCGGTCAGGGGGAGCGCGGTGACGCCGTAGTCCGCCGCCTTGATCCCGTTCTGGGTGACGAGCTGGCCGTAGTTGCCGCCGCCGGAGACGTACATGCCGATCCGGCCCGCGGCGAAGTCCTGGTTGATGGTGCCCCAGTCGTACAGGAAGTTGGCGCCCATGCTGTTGTCCGACCAGCGCATGTCCTTCATGTCCTTGAGGACCGAGGCCATCTCCGGCGTGTCGATGGTGGCCTCCGCCTTGTCGCCCGTGACGCGTTCGGTGCGCCCGCCGTACGCGTAGTCGACCGTGGTGAGGATCCACCCGCCGGTGTTGCCGGACGTCATCTGCGCGTAGCCGGCCTGTCCGGTGCGCTGTGCGATCTGCCGTGCGGCCGTACGGACCTCGTCCCAGGTGGACGGTGGGTCGTTCGGGTCGAGCCCGGCCTGTGTGAACAGCGCGCGGTTGTAGTGCAGCGCCTGACCGTACGCGGCGATCGGCACGGCCCACATCTTCGCCTCCGGCGACATGCCGGCCTCGGCGATGTTCGGGTTGAAGTCCTTGGCGTAGGGCAGTTCCGCGACCTGCGCGCTGATGTCGGCGACCTGCTTGCGTTCGACGAGCCCGCGCCCGTCGGTGAACGGCACGGTGAACACGTTCGGCAGGGTGCCGCCGGCGAGCTGTGCGGTGAACGTCGTCGCCGCCCAGTTGTACTCCTGGACCTCCAGGTCGATCTTCGGGTTGGCCTTCTCGAACTGCTCGACCCGGTCGTTGAACGCGTCGACCGCGCCCTTCTCGAGACCGGGGTCGATCGACACCTTGACCGTCACCCGGCCGTCGTCGCCCGCGTCCGCCGCGGACGAGCACGCGGTCAGCGCGATGGCGACGGTGGCGAAGGTGGCCAGTAACGCGATGGACTTCGAGGACCTCATTGTCACTCCCTTGTGGACTGGGGGATGGTGGCTCAGGCGCGCAGCCAGGCCGCCGTGTCGGTGGGTAGGGTGCCGCCGGTCAGCTCGCCGCTGGCCAGCAGCAGTTCGCCGGCGGGCAGCGGCACGGGTGTGTCGCCGAGGTTGACCACGCAGAGCAGGTCGCCGCGGCGGAACGCGATGGTGGTGTCCGCGCTGTCGAGCCAGTCGAACGACTCGCCGAGCAGGCCCGGCTCCGTGCGCCGCAATACGAGCATCGTGCGGTAGAGCGACAACATCGAGTCGGGGTCGCCGTCCTGCGCCTGCACGGACCGCGCGCCCCAGCCGGCCGGTTGCGGCAGCCACGGTTCGGCGTCGCCGAAGCCGAAAGACGGTCCGGAAGTGTGCCACGGCAACGGCACCCGGCAGCCGTCGCGGCCGGGGTCGACACCTGCTGACCGGAAGTGCATCGGGTCCTGCAGCGCGTCGAGAGGCAGATCCTCGACCTCGGGCAGGCCCAGCTCGTCGCCCTGGTAGATGTACAGCGACCCGGGCAGCGCGCCGGTCAGCAGCGCGGCGGCACGGGCCCGGCGCTGTGCGACCGCGAGGTCGGTCGGCGTGCCGAACCGGCGCGCGGCGAAGCCGAACGAGCTGTCCGCGCGGCCGTACCGGGTCGCGGCCCTCGTCACGTCGTGGTTGGACAGCACCCACGTCGCGGCCGCGCCGACCGGGCGGTGGGCGTCCAATGTGGACCGGATGGCGGCGCGCAGCTCGGCCGGGTCCCACGGGCGCATCATGAAGTCGAAGTTGAACGCGGTGTGCATCTCGTCGGGCCGCAGGTACCGCGCGAACCGTTCCTGGTCGGCGAGCCAGATCTCGCCGACGAGCACCCGCTTCTCGTCGTAGGAGTCGGCGACCGCTCGCCACGACCGGTAGATGTCGTGCAGCTCGTCGCGGTCGAGGAACGGGTGTTCGCCCGGCGTGTGCTCGCCGTCCGCGGCGGGGAACGTGGGGTCCTTGACCGGCATGGTGGCCGAGTCGATCCGCACCCCGGCGACGCCGCGGTCGAACCAGAACCGCAGGACGTCCTCGTGCTCGCGGCGCACGTCCGGGTGGTTCCAGTTCAGGTCCGGCTGCTGCGGCGCGAACAGGTGCAGGTACCACTCGCCGGGGGAGCCGTCGGGGTTCGGCGTCCGCGTCCAGGTGCCGCCGGAGAAGCTCGAGACCCAGTCGGTAGGTGGCTCGTCGCCGTTCTTCCCGCGGCCGGGGTGGAACCAGAACCGTTGCCGCTCGGGAGATCCCGGGCCCGCCGCGAGCGCGGCGCGGAACCACTCGTGCTGGTCGGACACGTGGTTGGGCACGATGTCGACGATCGTGCGGATGCCGAGTGCCGCCGCCTCGGCGATCAACAGCTCCGCCTCGTCGACGGTGCCGAACGCCGGGTCGATCACGCGGTAGTCGGCGACGTCGTAGCCGCCGTCCGCGAGCGGCGAGGCGTACCACGGGGTGAACCAGATCGCGTCGACACCCAGCGCCGCGAGGTAGGGCAGCCGCGACCGCACACCGGCCAGATCGCCGGTGCCGTCGCCGTTCCCGTCGGCGAAGCTGCGCGGGTAGACCTGGTAGATGACGGCGTTGCGCCACCACGCCGAACCGGTCTCGGGCATGGCAAAGACAGGGGAGAACGTGGTACTCACTTTGCTCCTCGCGCAGTTAAATTGGTCGCTTCGCTCCTCCGCTGAGACGCCGTCTTCCCTCGTCGCGTGCGGGGGCTCGTACCTCGCCCTTGCGCACGCTCCTCAGTCCAGACGGCGCCGGCTCTGGCGCTCAGCTCCCAGAGGTTTAGCGCTACACCTGACGTACGGTAAACTCGTCGGAGCGGAGCTGTCAATGCTGCGATGCTGTCGATGGAAGGGGATCCGGCGGGTGCGCGTCACGCTCAAGGACATCGCGGACGAGGCGGGCGTGAGCATCATGACCGTGTCGAACGTGATCAACGGCAACCGGGCACGGGTGTCGCCGGAGACGATCGCGCGGGTGCAGCGGATCGTCACCGAGCGCGGGTACGTGCCGAGCGCGTCCGCACGCAGCCTCGCGGCCCGCGCGTCGCGGCTGATCGGGCTGCTCGTGCCGGCCGCCGACGAGGACAGTCTGACGCTGTCCCCGCACACCGGCGCGATGCTCGGACAGATCGAGCGCGCGTTGCGTAAGCGCGGCTATCACCTGCTGCTAAGGGGAATCGCGGGTCCGGACGAGGTCAGCGAGGCGCTCCAGTCGTGGAGCCTCGACGGTGCGGTACTGCTCGGCTTCCTCGACGAGGAGATCGACGGGCTCAGCGCGGGCGTCGCCGGCAAGGTCGCCATGCTGGCGATCGACAGCTACTCCGAGAACCCCCTCGCCACCGGCGTGCGGTCGGACGACTTCGCGGGCGGCCGTCTCGCCGCGCGGCACCTGCTCGACCAGGGGCACCGCGACATCGTGTTCGCCGGTCCATCCTTTTCGGACGTCGGGGTCGTGCACCAGCGGTTCGAGGGTTTCCGGCAGGCCTTTGTGGACACCGGGGTCCGGTGGGACGACCGTCTCATCGCGACGGTCACCACGACGCACCAGAGCGGTCGCGAGCTGGGTCTGCGGCTGCGGAACGACTTCCCGTCCGCCACCGCGGTGTTCGCGACGGCGGACATCCTCGCGATCGGCGTCATGGCCGGTCTCGCCGAGAGCGGCGCCGCGGTGCCGGCGGACGTGTCGGTCGTCGGCTTCGACGACCTCGACCTCAGCGCCATCGTGACCCCGAAGCTCACCACGGTCGCACAGGACATCCCGACGAAGGCGACAATCGCCGTGGACGTACTACTGGGCGCGATAGAGCAACGAGAACGACCGACCGAACCGATCACACTCGCGGTGAGCCTGAAGACACGGGACTCCACCGCGCCGCCGGGTACTAGCCTGAGTTTCCCCGCTAGCTGACCGACCGACAGCCTTTCCGTTGTGGCGCTTAGCTTTTGGTGCGATCGAACGTATTACCCAGTTCGGCACGCCGGTCTCACCCCGTCGGTGTATCGCCGTCGCTTCGGCCCGACCGCGGCCTAGTTTCGGGATGGTCGCCTCAATCCAGCTCTGGCTCCGCGATCCCGTCGCATGATCAACAGGACGCTTGCGGACAGTGAGGGGGTAGCGGGGAGCGTACTCGGATGGGTGATTGTTGTTGCGGGGTAAGGAAAGTAGCGGGGTCGCTGGTATTCTGAACACATGTACGAAACAGGTCGTGAGTTGCTTACCGGCGGTCAGGGCAATATTTGTCGTGCTGCTCGGGAGACCGCGGAGTTGTTGGATCGGATCGCGCGGTTCGTGTCGTTGGACGCTGCTGGTGATGGGTTCGCGCATGTGGAGGTGGCG
>Ga0193716_1001886_pt1 | contig 12016 bp, 8 predicted proteins | sample U2c1metaG_FD_145901 | JGI IMG/M metagenome (GOLD analysis project Ga0193716, IMG submission 145901) | Soil microbial communities from a riparian zone of the East river system, Colorado, United States - U2c1 | ecosystem: Environmental > Terrestrial > Soil > Riparian zone | place: USA: East River...
GCGGGTCAACCGGTACGGATTCGCCAGATATCCCGCATCGGTGATGACCTGAAGGTTCACATCCGCGATGAGATTCTTGGTGATGATCTGCGACACGCCGGCGCTGTAGGCGCGGGTCAAGGCGTGCCCCAGCCACGTGACGTCGGGCGTATCGGTGCCGCCGTGGTTTTGGCCGATCTTATTCTTGGTGTTCGCGAATCCCAGCGTCACCGTGGTCAAATCGCCGAACATGCTCTGGCTCAGCGAGAAGCTCGCTGTATCCGAGATATAGTCGCGCTCCACGCTCGACATATACGAGGCCGTGTAAGTGGTCTTGTCGTGCAGGTATTCCAGCGTGCCGCTTTTTTGCTTGCGTGTATCTTTGATGACGCTCGCTTGGCTCAAGACATCGACCGAAGCGCCGCTGACCTTGTCGATGAAATAATTGGCTTCGACCGCGAAATTCTCCGTGATTTTCGCGCGCGCCGTTGCGGAATAGCCGGTGATGTCCATGCCGCCGCCGCTGTACTTGCTGTAAAAGACATCCGCCCGATTGTCGGGAAGCACATCTGCGATCGTGCTGCGAACCAGCAGCAAAGCAGCGATCACTGCTGCGCGAGCGAAGGTGTGCTTACGATCCATGCGTGCTCGTCAATTGCAGCCGCAGCCGCCGCCCGCGCCGCCGGTCGCGCCGCGCGATCCTTCTCTGGATTCACGAATGTGGTCCAAATACGCGTTGGAAATGGCGTCGCGGTCCCATGCCATGATCGGATCCGCCAATCGGTCACGCTCGTAGGGCTTTACCCAGGGTTGGATGCTGCAGGCGCTACACAGCAGCAGGGCGCCCGAGAGGGTGGCGAACAGCAGGATTGGTCGGGGCCGCACGAGTTACTCCCGGATGAGTTGACGAATGCGATCTTGATAATCGTTTTCGTCGCCCGGCTTGTAGCCGCGATGAATGTAGCGAATCTGACCTTTGCGGTCGATGATGACGGAACTCGGCATTTCATCCACGTGATAGGCCTTGCTCACTTGGTTCGCAGGATCGAGGAGCACGGGGAAGCTGACCGGCTTGCGCGTCAGCAGTTCCTTGACCGCAGGGGCTTCCTTGTCGACATTGACGCCGATGAGCGTAAATCCCGCCGGTTTGTACTTTTTGTACATCTGATCCAGCAGCGGCATTTCCTGTTGGCACGGTCCGCACCAGGTCGCCCAGAAATTGACCATCACAACCTGGCCTTTGTATGCGCTCAGGCCGCTTGGCTGGCCGCCGAGGCTCGTCAGCGTGAAAGCGGGCGCAGGGCCCGAGGCATCGCTGCTCGCTGCGAACGCCGTCGAGGCGACGACGATCGCCGCCATCGCACAGCGTTTCAATAGTGTTGAAGTCCTAAGCATGATCGTTACTCCTGATCAATAGAAAATGGTCAATCCGATGGTGGCTTCAAGGTTGTCGACATTCTTGGTGCGTCCGGTCAGGCTGGTTTCGAAAATGTGGTCGCGGACGTCCACATGCAGCGCCAGCCAGTCGGTAATCAGAAGCCGCTCACCCACTCCAAAGTTCAGCGAGAACTGGTCCTTATCGGCAAATTTCACGTCGCCCATGCCGACCGTCACGTATAGGGCCGAGTTGAAAGCGCGACCTCGTCCGAGAAAGATCTCGCCGGGAAGTACGTTGTAGCCTACGTCCAAGTCGTAATACGTGAAGCGTCTCCCAGAGTCGCTGAGAACCGTAATATTCGGAAATACGTCCTCGAGACTGGTGGTTCCCGCCTTGGATCTGGCGAGAAACCCTTCCAGAAAAATGTCCTCGGACACGTGGTACGCGGCGCGCACGCCATACAGAGGATTGGTACCAAAGTCCTGGATGCTGAGCGCACCGTAGTAGGCGCCCAATTCGAAATCTTTGGCCTTGATGTGGGGCGTTTTTATGGCGCGCCGGGTGACCTGGGGCTCGACGATCGACGGTTCGCCTTGCGGCTCTTCCGCAACGATTTCGGGCGGAGCCTTGTTGCCGCGGTGGAACCAGCTACAGCCGCAAAGCAGCGTGGCGGCTAGAAGAATACAGCTAAGCCGAATTTCCATTCTTCTAAATCCTTGTACACATTCTGGTTATTGAAGACGACATAGTGGCGCCAATCGACGCGCCACAGGAATCGCCTGGTGATGAATCCGCGTGTGCCCAACGAGACGTACGCCATCTCATTGCTCGTCTGCAGCGGCGCGGGCGGCACTTTGTCCTGCAAATATTGATAAGCGGCGCCAATGCCGGCCGTCGGCGAAAACCACTTCCACTCGGGAATAAAGGTATGCCGCATGCCGATGGATGCTACATAGCGGTTGTCCAGCGTGCCAAAGGCCTGCTGCACGACGAATTCCACATCAAGGCTGGTCGTCAATCCAAAATCGGCATAAGCCGTGACCAGATTCTCGCGGTTGTAGACGCCGTAGCCGGCGCCCAGTTCCCAGCGATGCGAGGCAAAATCAGGGTAGGGCGGTATCGGCGCCGGCTCGCCCGACTCCGCCAGCGTGCGCGCCAGATCGGCGCGCCGCACCCAGCCTTCGTTGCCGCGCAGCGAGCGTACCTTGAACCAGTCGGTGCGGCTGTAGAGCACCGTGACCAGCTCGTCGCGCCCGATGACATAGATGATCGGGAAGCCGCGCCCGGGCCCCGAGCGCATTTCCAGGTACGGATCGGTGACGACCAGCACCAGGTTCTTCGCCGCCGCATTCGCCACACCTACATTTAACGCCTGCACCAACAGCACCAGCGCGAGCAGACGACGCATCAGGTCAGTTCGCTACGGGCGCGACAAACGGATCGTTGAAGAATTGGGCGCCAATATCCAACCATTCGGCGATCAAGCGCAGCTCCGACTTGGACAGGAAATCGGTGTGATCGAGTACTGGGTCATGAAAACTACCATCAAACATCCTAAAGAAAGTTGTCGAACCCGCGGCGCTGCCGGCAGCCATCGGCGGTGCCAATGAGACCGGCACCATGATCGTCGTCGGCAGACCGGTCACCGGGTCCGGAGGTCCGGGCGCGGGCACCAGCAAGTCTTGCAGCACGCCCATATTAAGCGTCTGTGCGTTATGTGCAAACAGCAGTTGCTCATAGGAAGTGACGACGGTGGCGTCGACATTCGATGCGCTGCTGGTCAGGTCGAGCTGACCCTGGGGCACTTGCACCATGGTCATGGCATTCACCGGGTCGTGACACACCGAGCAGGTGGTCGGCGTCATGACGCCGTTGATCGCGTTGGTTCGGGTGGCCTTGTCCCATATGGATTGCAGGAACAGATTGGTTGTAGCGACGCCGGCAAGCGTTACTGCATAGTGGATGGTGCTGCGGCACTGCGCGCTCCAGGTCGCGCAATTCGCGTTGGTTGGCGCCGTCGGCGTGGCATCCGCATAGGTATACGCGAAGGCCGCGTCCGCCTGCGGCGGCGTGGTGTTCACCGTCCAGATGCCATCGTAAATCACGTCCGAGCTCAAGATCTGCGAGCAGGGTGTGGCGGCGCCGTTCGGCGTCGTGCCGTTTGCCGTACAGGTGCTTAGGCTAAGCGTTTGCGCCATGGTTGCGCCGGCGTTGGTCAAGCCGATGGCCGGATTGGTATTCGGGAACGGTGAGCCGGTGGCCGGCGCGCCCGGATTCACGGCAGTCGTCAAGCCGGCGCGGCCATGCGAGGTTTTATTCACCGTGGTATGGCAGCCGTTGCAGGTTTTGGTTTCTCCCGGTATCAGTTGCAGCCAGCTGGTGTGCTGCGCCGTGATTCGCTTGGCGTTGGCATCGACGATGTCGATGGTAAAGGGGACGTTCGCCGGAACTTGGATCTGGACCGATCCGTCCGGTTGTATGGGCGCATAACCCAAAATCTCCCGCATGCCCATACCCGCGGGCCCAAAAGCGGAATTGTTGATCTTGCGAACGGTCTTGCCGGGGATCTCCACCGACTTGACGACACGGATGAAGCGGTAGGGCCGCGTATAAAAGGTTGCTTGGGCAGGATCGGAAACGCCGGCGATGTTGGGCGTTGCGGTGTCGATGCCGTCGACGTCGTACACACTGCTGATATCCAAGAGTCCGACACCCGCAGTGGCCATGGTTGCGGCTTGACCCGGCGCCGGCGCCGCGTCGACCAGGGTCACCGGCGCAGGCTTTCTCGGCTGCAGAATGACCGGCTCGACCACCATCGTGCCCACATCGGCGCTCAAGACCGGACCCAAGGTTCCCTTGTCCAAGTCATAAATCCACAGGGTGTACTGCGGCGGTGCCAAGGTGACGTTCGGACCGGAAGTATTCGAGGCCGTGCAGAGGTTGGTCGCGTTGGGGCTCACGGTGGTATCGAGCACCAGGCAAGGAGACCAGCTCACCAGCATCCGGTTGGTGCCGTCGTAGAGCGGAAACACGGACGCAAATCGGCCGCCCAACGAGGGCATGTCCGCATCCGTCGTGACGCCCATCGTTGTCGCGCTGGTTTGCGCGGTGCCGGCGGCGCCCCCCGGTGTGGCCGGCTGATGGATCTCGACAAAGCCTGCGGCATTGATTTGAACGATGTCCCCGCCCAGCTGGGTTCCGAGGAACGGCCGCACAATGGCGATCAACGTGCCGTTGGCCAGCTCGCGAGCATTCAAGAATTGGATGACGTTGTCATTGGTCCCGGCAATATTGACGCCGGTGGCGTGGCTATTCGCTCCATAGTAGAGCTCCAAACCGGAGCCGTTCGGATTGGCGCGGTACAGACTCACCTGGTCGCCGTTGGTCGTTTCCCAGCGCGAGAAGATGATCTGGCCGTTGCCCAAAACAGACGGTGCGAAATCGTGATTGGTGTTGAAGCTGATCTGGTGCTGATTGGTGCCGTCGCCGTTCATCACATGCAACAAGAATATGGACTGTTGGCGGTTGTCGGTCTGAGCCTGGTACTGCGGACGCCCCTCATCCAGCAGGATGGATTGCGTCGCGAGCTGACGTGACGAGGAGAAGATGATTCTTCCGTCCGGCAGGTAGCGCGCACCCACATCGTGGCCCGCGGTGATGCCATCGTTGGTCAATTGCGTCACCGTCTTGGTCGTCGCGTCGTACTTGTAGATATGCCAGTTCGGCTGCGTGACGTCGGTGTTCGGCTTGTTCTTATTGAGCGGAAGGCGCAGCGAAAATACGATCGCAGTTCCGTCGGGCGACACGTCGAGATCGCGCACGTCGCCCATTCCCTGGGTGATCGATCCGGTGACGTTGACTTCGGCGCCGGCGGCACTGGCCTGATCACGAATGTATAAATCCCCGCCTGTAATAGAGGTGATGAGATCGCGCACATCGACGTCCTTGGTCAGGACCGGGCGCTTGACGTAGGCCAGGGGAAAATTTGTGATTCCGGGAGTCAGTGTTTGACCGCCCGCCACGCCGGGCGCATGGCCGCTCGATGCGCTGCTGCATCCGACGATCCATAGCATCGGTAGCGCCAGCGCAGCGAGTTTGAGCAGACCGTGACGGTGTTCACGCTGTGTGAAAGTGTTCATATGTGGCTACTCATCCCATAGTTTCAGTTCATCGATTTGCCGTCACGCGTGCGGGCGGCATCATTGAACTTAATCGGTCTCATATGTGCATCTTCGTTCGATGTGCATACGCATACTGTTAACGCACTCACAGAAGAACTTCTCTATATCCGTTTCCCTGTGCACGCAGCGCCAGACCGCGCAGAAATCGAGGTCAGGATATAGGTGTGGTCTTAGCCCTCGGTACTGTCGCGAAAAGCCGACGTCGTTCGGATGAGACATTACGGGACACCTAATCTGCTGGGTATATTCGCCGCCAAGTGTAGACCCACAACTCACTCGAGTGGATGTGAAAATGAAGAACGGGATGGAGAAACCAATGATGCAGCCTGCACGCCCTAGAACAGCGACGCGGAATCTTGTTGCTCTTGCGGTACGCGCAACGGTGTGTGCCGGCGCCCTGACGCTGCTCGGCGCAAACGCGCTGGCAGCGAACCCCAACGCCGACCAAGCGACGCGAATTTACAATCGCGTCGCGGGTATACCGCCCACGGCAGCTCAGCTCGCGCAAATGACGGCGACCGATTCGGTGAGCGCCGCGCTGATCGCGACCCAGGATCCTGCCTTCTACAACAACACGATCCGCAACATGGCGGCACCGTGGACCAACCGCGACCAATCGGTGTTCGTGCCCCTCAACGACTACACCGCCACGGTGGTCGGCATGGTGCGCGATGACGTGCCCTTCAATACCTTGCTCAGCGCCGATTTGGTGTACACCGCCGACTCGGCCTCCGGCGTCCCGGCGTATTCATCGTCCAACAACGCCATGTACGATGCGATGGACGCGAACAACGTCGACCTCAAGGCCCATCTGGTATCAACCACGCAGTCGGCAGTGAGCGGGCTCCCGGCAGCCGCGACCGCCGGTGTGATGACCACGCGCGGCGCGGGCAGCGCCTTCTTCATCAACGGCACCAACCGGGCGATGTTCCGCTTCACCGTGATGAATCATCTGTGCAACGACTTGCAGCTGGTCATGGATATCACCCGTCCGCCGGATCGAATTCGCCAGGACGTGACCCGCAGCCCCGGCGGCGCGAGCGTCTTGTTCTTGAACAATTGCATCGGCTGTCACAGCGGCATGGATCCGATGGCGCAAGCCTTCGCTTACTACGACTTCTCGGCCACTGACCCAACCACCACGGATACGACCGGACAGATCGTCTATACCGCCGGTCAAGTGCAGCCGAAGTACCACATCAACAACACCAACTTCCCGCAGGGCTTCAGCACCATGGACGATGCTTGGGAGAACCGTTGGCGCGCGGGTGCGAACTATATATTGGGATGGAGTGCAACGCTTCCGGGCGGCGGCAACGGCGCCAAGTCCCTCGGCCAGGAATTGGAAAGCAGCGCGGCTTTCGCCAGCTGCCAGGTCACCCGCGTGTTCAAGGATGTGTGTTTGCGTGCACCGAACAGCTCGGCCGACTTTGCCCAGGTCAACTCGATGATCTCTTCGTTCAAATCGAATGGCTATAAATTGCGGCAGGTCTTCGCTGAAGGCGCCGCCTACTGCATGGGGACCTGAGCATGAACGTTACACGCATTATCGGCCTGGCAGCGCTCGCGGCGTCGATAGCCTTGAGCGCCTGCAGCGGCGCGGGCGCGCCGACAACGACCAACCCGGCTCCATCGCAGACAGTCCAGGCGGACGCTTACACGGGACCACCGGCTGCGACCGCCGACGTCACCGCATTCCAGGTCAACTTCTGGAACAACGTCCGCGTGCAGAACCGTTGCGGCCAATGCCACAATTCGACATCGCCGGCGCAGATGCCGAATTTTGCGCGCAGCGACGATGTGAACCTTGCTTATGCGCAGGCCAACACAGTGGTGAATCTGGCCACGCCGTCGACCTCGCTCATCGTTACCAAGGTGGCCGGTGGTCATAACTGCTGGCTCGCCGACAGCGGCGCCTGCGGCCAGATCTTGACGACGTGGATCGCGAACTGGGCGGGTGCCTCAGGCGCTGCGTCCGCCACCACGGTGGAGCTGCAAGCGCCGCCGGATCAAACCGTCGGACAGAGCTTGAATTTCCCGGGTGATCCCAGCGGCTTTGCGGCCACAGTTTATCCCATCACCCACGCGAATTGCGTGCGCTGCCATTCCACCACGGCCGACCCGTCCGTTCAGCAGTCGCCCTATCATGCAGATCCTTCACTCGCGATTGCATACCCGGCAGCCATCCCGAAAATCGACTTCACCGGCTGCAGTCCGATGGTCACCGGCAATAGCGACGGCACCAAGACTCCCTTGTCGTGCGGCGTGAACTCACGCCTCTATCAGCGGCTGCTGATCGACAACCACAACTGCTGGACCACTTGTGCGGCCGACGCCGCGACCATGCTGGCGGCAATTCAAAGCTTCGCCGGCATGCTGACGCCGGCCAATATCGATCCCAACCTGGTGGTCAGCAAGGCCTTGACCCTGACGCAAGGCACCATCGCGAGCGGCGCCAGCCGCTACGATGCCGATACCATTGCCAAGTACGAGTTCCAATCGGTCGTCAACAACACGACCTTTGACACCAGCGGCATCGACCCGTCCGCGGATCTGACGATTTCCGGCAATGTCACCCTGGCCGGCGGCTGGGGCATCAATGTCGGCGCCGGCGGCAAGGCGCAGGCGACGACTCAAGCCAGTAAGAAGATATTCAATTTCATTCAGGCAACCGGTGAATTCTCGGTCGAGGCCTGGGTGGCGCCCGCGCTGGTGGCGGCCGACAAGTCCTACATGGTCAGCTATTCCGGCGGCGACACCACCCGCAACTTCACACTGGGCCAGACCAACCAGAACTATGACTTCATGCTGCGTGCCTCCACCACGGCGCTCACCGGGCTGCCGCAATTGCAGACGCCCAACGCGGCCATGGCGCTGCAGGCATCCTTGCAGCACGTCGTGCTCACCTACGACGCCGTCAATGGCCGTCAGATCTACGTCAACGGCGTGAGCGCAGGGCCGCCCGACGCGCAGAAGGGCGGCACGATCTCCAATTGGGACAGCACCTTTGCGCTGGTCCTCGGCAACGAAGTGTCAGGTGATCGATCCTGGCAGGGGTTGATCAAGTTCGTCGCCATCCACAGCCGAGCCATGTCGGCCACGCAGGTCATGCAGAATTTCAACGCCGGTGTGGGCGAGCGCTACTACGAACTGTTCAATGTATCGACCGTAACCGGCGTGCCGCAGGCCTACGTGATGTTCACGGTCAGTCAGTACGACAGCTACGGATATCTGTTCTACCAGCCCACGTTCATTTCGCTGGATAAAACCGCAACGCCGGACAACATTCCTGTGCAGGGAATTCGCATCGGCATCAACGGCACGATCCCGCAGGTGGGACAGGCTTATATTCCGCTCAATACGATGGTGACCGCGGCGAGCTACACGCCGCAGGGTCAAGTGCTGTCGAACATAGGTACGGTCATCGGCTTGCAGAGCGGACCGGCCACCGATCAGTTCTTCCTGACTTTCGACAAGCTGGGCAGTCATACCAACGTGGTCGTCGAGGCGACACCGAGCACGCCGGCACCGGCGCCGGGCCCCATCGTGGCCGACATCGGCGTCAAAACCTTCGCCCAGGTCAACTCGACCCTGTCGGCACTCACCGGCGTGCCGAGCTCGAACGCGAACGTCAACGCGACGTACATGGCGGTGCAGCAGCAGCTGCCGCCGACGCCGACGCTGGAAGGCTTCTCCTCGGCGAACCAGGTGGGCGTCGCGCAGCTGGCCATTCAATACTGCAACGTTGCGGTGAATACGCCCTCCTTGCAGGCGCAACTGTTCGGCGCTCCTTTGAGCGCCAGTCAGTTCACCTCGCAGGGCGGGATCGACTCGGTAACGACGGCGATCGCGAACAAGGTGCTCGGCACCGGACTGCACAGCCAGCCGAACGCATCGACGATTACGACCGAACTCAGCTTGCTGATCGGCAAGCTCTGCACGACCAACTCGTGCACCACGACCCAGGGAACGTACGCTGTGGCCGCCGCAGCCTGCGCAACGGCATTCGGCAGCGCCGATATGTTGATCAATTAAGCAAGACGAATCGAAAGAGGTCTTAAATTATGAGCAAGAAGTCAAAGGCGCTGGGAATACACGATCCGCTGCTGCTGCAGGAGCATCCCCGGCCGCGCACGCGCCGCGAATTCGTCGCACAAAGCTTCATGACGGGAGCTGCGACGGTGATTGCACCGACGCTCGCCGGCATGCTCGCCTATCCGCGCGCTGCGCGGGCGGCACTGTCCTCCGACATTCAAGCGGCGGTCAGCGCCTGCGCCATTACCACCGGCGCCGGTAAAATTCCCTTCATCTGCTTCGATCTGGCGGGCGGGGGCAACATTGCAGGCTCCAACGTGCTGGTCGGCGGTCCGAAAGGGCAGCTCGATTTCTTATCGGTTGCCGGCTATAGCAAGTTGGGTCTGCCCGGATCCATGGTGCCCAGCGCGAGCGCCGCCGGCAGTTTCGTCGACTCGAGTTTTGGTCTGCGCTATCACTCGGACAGCGCCCACTTGCGGGGCATGAAGCTGCGGGCCAGTGCCGCGACGATGGCGGGCACGACCGGCACGGTCATTCCGGCACTGTCGCAGAACGATACCAATACCAATCCGCACAATCCCATGTACGGCATTTATCAGTTCGGCGCTCGCGGCGGCTTGCTCAACCTCATCGGTTCACAGAGTTCACAGTCCGGGGGCAACTCGATGTCGCCGCCGACCATGGTCATCGCCGCGGCGCAGCCCACCAAGGTCTCCAGTTCGCAAGACAGCTCCGGCCTCGTGAGTACGGGGCAGCTCAGCACGCTGTTGCCCAATGCATCGGACGTGACCAACGTATTGGAGTCCATGAAGCGCATCAGCGACGCCAAGTACGCCCAGGTGACGGCTTATACCGACGCCACGCTGAATGCAGCGGCTCTCGGGAATAAGGGAATCCAGGCTTGCGGCTACACCAAGGCCGCCTACATCGTCGATCGGTACAACAGCCCCTCGGCGGTCAATCCGGACGTGGATCCGAATATCGTCGGTGCGAGCGGCATTTTCACGACGGCGGAATACCAAGGCAACTCCGACTTCCGCAAGACCGCGGCGGTCATGAAACTCGTCATTGACGGCAATGCCGCCGCCGGTACCATCCAGATGAGCGGCTTCGATTATCACTCGGGCAACCGAATGGATGGCGAGGCGCGCGATCTGAATCTCGGCAACTGCATCGGCGCGTGCCTGGAATACGCATCGCGGGTCGGCAAGCCGGTCATGATCTATGTTTTCAGCGACGGCTCGCTCGCGAGCAACGGCATGATCGACAGTTCAGTCGGCGGGCGCGGCAAGGGCGTGTGGACGGCCGACAATCAGAACGTCGCGGCTACCTACTTCCTGGTCTTCAATCCCGCGGGTAGGGCCGTTGCGGCACAGGCCGACCCTGAAATGAGCATGCAAATCGGCAGCTTCAACAAGGACGGTTCACAAAACACCTCCAGCAGCCCCGCGGGCAACAACGTGCCCAACTTGGTGCAGATGGTCGTGCTCAACTATATGGCGCTGCACAGTGCGAATGCCATCGCTCAGTGGCCGACTTTGTTCCCAGCACCCAACTTGAACAATACCCTCGGTTCGGGTTCGGCGTTGCAGCCCCTGATTGCGTGGCAGCCGCTCGCCGGACTGGTAAACGGAATGGTCGCGTAGATTCGGCCCAAAGCGAAAGGGTTTGGCGTCGCCGCCGGACCTTTACCGCGCACCCGCGAGCGGTGCGCACATTCCTGTCTCATTCAAGAGACAGATTACTCATTCAATCGGCGGCTTGTAAGGTCTACAAGTATGCGTCGTACGATGCGGCAAGCCGCGCTGACCGCCTTGCTTGCAGTTCGATGAATTTGCACGAATGTGCGCCAAGTCATGCAGAAATCGAGCGAACACGCGGGCGCTGCGTTGACACTGCGGCTCGCATTGTGCGATTTTGCATAAGATCTGATCAGGGCAAACTCGCTGAAAGGCGAGGGCGCAAAGCTTCCGGTACGGGGCCCATTTTAAGAGTGAGGCCTGGCACAGCGGGGTTACCAGCGTGATTGATGTATCGCGACGCTGCGGCGTCAGTTTAAGCGTTGCAGCGCATGCGTAGAGCATTGCGCGTTGCCGGCCTGATTCTCGGCGCCGCGACGGCTGCATCGTCGCTTGCCGCCGTGCCGAGCATCGTCGGCAAGGAAGCACCGGATTTTGTGCTGCGCGGATTGGATGGCCGAAACTTGCGCTTGTCGGAGTTTCGCGGCCAGGTGGTGTTGGTGAATTTTTGGAGTCGCTCGGACGGGAACTCGCGCCAGGAGATGCCGGCGCTCGATCGCATCAACATTACCTACCAGCGCGCCGGTCTCGTGGTCCTCGGCGTGTCGGTGGACGATGACCTGCGGCGATCGAAAGAGTTCGCGGCAGCCATGGGCGTGTCATACCCGATCTTGTTTGATACCGGTACCAAACAAGATCGGGTA
>Ga0193716_1001887_pt1 | contig 12007 bp, 13 predicted proteins | sample U2c1metaG_FD_145901 | JGI IMG/M metagenome (GOLD analysis project Ga0193716, IMG submission 145901) | Soil microbial communities from a riparian zone of the East river system, Colorado, United States - U2c1 | ecosystem: Environmental > Terrestrial > Soil > Riparian zone | place: USA: East River...
TCGGACTTGATGTAAGAAGGGCGAGAGAGACGATGCGGCTTCAGCTTATGTGCTGCGCCCTCTCTAACCTCTCTTCGTCTCAATTTACGAAGGGTCGGATAATGGTTATGGAATAGAGGAAGAGTCTGAAGGAACTAGAAGGTGTAAGATCTGATTCAATATTTGAACTGGAGAAAGTACATAGAGTAGCTACAGTTTATATACTAGAGTATGTGGCGGAGTCCGGGGGAGTCGGAGTTCCGAGTTATATTAATTGTAGCTAAGGTGATGTCAAATTCGGGGAAACATAGAGTGTGAGCATGGTAAGTAATAGCCGGTAGGAATAATTAATATCCGGAGTTCGGAAATGAAGTGCGGATTTGGTTAAGTAATAACTGGTCGGAACGGAAGTTATCTGGAGTCGGAGTTTGACTTGTACGAGGCTGTGAGAGATGGCATGTGGGTAGTTAATCATATGTTAGTCCGTAAGCATAATTAATAATCAAAGGAAATATTCATAATTGTGGTTCGGAATTCCGGGATATAACAGTGACAGGGTTTGCACTTAAAATATAAATTGTTGTCATACATATTACTATACATGGTGTATTCGGATCACATTTTGTCCAGATGTGTACATAACATATAAATACTGCTTATATGTGTACCTATACATACAATACTGCTATCAAGTATAAATTCCCATATAAAGAGTCCCTATATAGTAAAATTCCCGGTGTGTTACCTCAGGAGTTTTGAAATCATCTGGCCGTTGCACGAGTCTCTTTCCTCGCTCCTGGGTCTGTGAATTCCATAATTTCCAGTGTACTGTATTTATATTTTTTCCCTGCCAAATTTCGTATTGTATTCATAGGTAATCACATATACTCAAAATTTAATTGCATGTATTATTATTCTTGGCCAGCCCTAAGACATGTTCTGACAACAATTCGATTTACTGATGGCTGTTAGACCCGGACATATATATCGGGATACTATCTGGAGCCAGAAGCATATAATTAGAGTGTATTAGCTAGGAGATATATTGAGAAATCCAGCTCTCTGATTGGCTGCTTCACACAAACTTCCTTATCCGCTGATATATCAAGCTGCTAATACACTCTAGGTTAGTAGCGGTAGACAGTGGGCGCGTCCAGCGAAACTAACGGCTGTTCCAGCTTACATCGATGGTGACCGGTGACTTATACAGGTGCTGCGGAAGGGCGCTGCGCCCACTCCCGAGGGTCTGATAGGTGGATACCAGTGGGTAGGGCATGGTCTGAAAATTTGTTGTGAACTCCTGCCTCAAAGACGTCAGGTATTCTTGTTTTAATCCAAGGGTGGGAGCAGCAGGTCATCGTTATCACAGATCATTGCTAAAAAGGAATTTTTTATTGATTCTAGGTTTTTGATTGGTTGACAGCTGGGTGCTAAAATGTTTCTAATGACAATACGAAGCGTTCATTTGCACCTTTCCCGGAACGCTCAAGGTTGAATCACTCGGATACAGCCTTGCATACGTCATGATACGCAGCAACTTGAAGCGTACGAGCCACGACGTTGCTCTTCCTATCCTGCAAATAAAGCACTCGAGGGTTTGAAAATGAGTGACTTTTGCAAAGTACGTGTGTGCTTTATGTCTTTTCCTTATGGCGATATATTCATCCACTGCAGGACTGCTTCACAGGCTCTATCCTGCCAGGAAAGGCAAAAGGACAGACTGAGATGATTGGAAACCTTGCAACATACATTGCTGAACCGACTGGAGAAGTTAAGAATGGTGTAGCCGTCATTTACCTGTGCGATGGTTTTGGGTTTGGCCTCATTAATAATAAAATCATCCCTGGTCAATTGGCTGACGCCTTGGGATGTACGGTATATGTGCCGGACTTACTGCAAGGTTGGTTCAACATTGTCATCATTTTATGGGGACCTCTTTGGCTGATAAATGCTTTCCATCTTGTAGGTGATTACCCACCCCTCGATCTGCACGCCATCGATCAGCCAATTTCGCAAAAGTCTCTGTTTCATCGAACGACTCAATACTTGAGCCTCATTTGGAGCTTTCTCTATAAGATTGGCCCAAGGTGGATGATCAGGCACTCTCGCGGAAAAGTACAGCTGCTAGCAGAAGGTCAGTATCTGGCATCTCTTCAACACCCATTCACGGAATATCGAGCTCTGCGTCCGAAAGGGTTTGTAAAGGCTTTAAAAGAAGAGAAGCAGCTGAGCAAGATCGGCGTAATTGGGTAAGCGACTAAAATATCCGGTCTTGTGGCAGATTGCTGAGCTCAGGTTCCTTGCATAGATACTGCATGGGAGGCGTGCAAAGCTGCATCCTCGCGGGCACAGGCCTTGTTGATGTAGCCGTGGTCGCTCATCCTGGTCCTCTAAACAAAGAAGATTTTGAGAAGGTCAACGTACCTGTCTCCTTCATATGTTCGGAAGGTTTGATTTATTATTCTCCAATCGTCCTTCAGGCACACTGACACATTCTATGTTGTAGAGGACATTTGTTTTACACAAAGTGTCAAGAAGATGGCTCAAAATATCATCACCAACAAGGCAGATCTACCCTCAGAATTCAAGACTTACAAGGGCACGACACACGGTAATAGATACTGGCGTTTGTTGGGGCATCAATCACTCACATCGGTTTAAAGGTTTCGCTGCTCGACCGAACATGGGCATCCCAGAGGTCAAAGAAGCCTTCCATGGTGCAATTGACCAAGCTGTTAATTGGTTCAGGTTGCATCTGCTCAATGCCTAGGCGTCGGCTCAAGGCAAGCCGTTTGCGAGAGCCCAAGATACTATCTCGGATTGTTTATCGACCTTTATTGACAATAATTTGACCTTGCCCCACTCGTTGATAATCCACTGCTTAATGTCCTCTTGCCAGAAGGTTTCTCGCCCAATTCAAAATCAAGTCCGAGTCGGACAAGCAGGTCAAAAATTGTCTTCATTGACTCAACATTACAATTTCTCATTTGCACCCGTTGCTTCTAGCACCAAGTCGTCCGATAAGTCTATAAGACATCTGAGCACGCAGTCGTGTACTTTCGAGACTGGTGGCGCCAGGTACTACTATGTGGCGGTTGCCACGTGAGCTGTGACAGAAGTATGTAGACGGAATGCAACTTGAACTTCGTGCAAACTTCGTGTCTCACGACATCCATGATTAGATCTAGGCCTGAGGTGCATTTAAGTAGATATGGCAAAGCAATTCACTTCGTCCTTCGTAGAAATATGTTCACGCCTAATAGCTTTCGATGCAGTTGTTTTGAACCATATCCACCCGGTAAGCCTGCACAGGTTTAGGCGTCAGTTCTTGCCATCGAATTTGGTTTCTTCACTGTCCAGTGTCAAACGGCTTCGGCCTAATGGACCTACTATAGACTTGCCCAGAACACGCGGTGCCAACTCATATACAGTGTTTCTAGAAGGTATTATTATGGCTTGCCCAATCTTAGTTTCATTACTACAGCCTAGGCCAACTATGGTCGGATTCATATATGAGTTTATAGTGTTGGATTTTGTTATCCTGCTTGATACTGACCAAATTCGAGCAGTTTTCTATCTTAGCCATGGTATCCAGTAAACGCCGCTGCTAGGTCCATCGGATGACGCGAATGAATCGTGGACTAGTGTTTAAGAGATATCTAGGCAAACCGTGACAAGGCTCAGAGTCCCAAGCCTCCATCTCTTGCCTATCCTTTGAGTTCGACCGAGCTTGCAAATGTGAGCTAGTATCTGTGCTGCAATTACTATATCTCATCGCAGAATGACTTTTAGGGAATCTGTCGGTGTTGTGTCAGATGATTCACAAGAATGGTTCTCGCGAATCATCGACAGTAGTTCCAGTAAGTGGAATGAAATATATTTGTGCCTGAGAATCAATAACTGAAGGAATTTGGTAGTCAGCGCCCTCGTATTGCTGGTCTACGAATTCCTCCTGACGCTTGATGATGAAGTAGAGCTCATATGGACGTACGCCAGCATGTCCTTCTTTCCCCCCTGTATCCAACTGGGACGTATTTGTCACCGCTTTTCAGGAAGCCAAACAGTTCTTTCATCAAGTGGTTGTTCTTTTTGATGCGTTATTTTGGGTTGATGTCACAAATGTAAGTCCTTCAACCCCATATGCTCTATGGGCACCGATGGATATTGCACTCCGCAGAGGCAACCACCTCCTGTCATTACAGGTAGCTTCTACGGTCCCAGCTACGCTATATTCCTGCAGACTGTGGTATACGTGGCGGCTTGTCGCTTCTCAAATTATGCTTGCTGCCGTGGAAACGACGTTGATCCTGCGAGGTCAGTGGCAGCCATGATCTCAATGACCATGTAATACATCGAAACCCATTATTTGTTGAAAGTGTACGCTCTATACAACAGAAACCGACGCATAGCAATTGTGCTGGCGTTATTGGTTCTCGCTGAGGTCGCAGTCAGTGGTATAAATAGTTATATCAACATACCAAAGTTGCAGTTCAACTCGGTCTGTTTGACGCAGTTGGCCCTGCTTCCCGTCATTCAATTCGGGTTTGTCATTCGATCGCATACCCAAAATTTTACAATTTGATATTGGCCATTAGCATTATAGCACTATGCACTCAGAGCAGCATCTTGTTTCTGACTTTTGCCAAACAAATCTTTGCTGCGCGCACAGGATGGGGAAGGACACCCCTGGTATCTTTAATGATACGCGACGGTGCCTTTGCGTTTGTGGCGATATTCGGCGAGTCCTCGGCTTGTACTAGGGCTACATGCTGATGCTAAATTTGACACATATTCGCCTCTAGGTGTATTGGCAACGACGTTAGCGTTTATGACAATGCCAAGAGGTCTTCTATTTATGCAGTCGTACGTTATTCATGCAGATGTGTGCTCCGATTATTCACAGCGGTGCCACAATAGCTGGTTGTTGACTTTGACGTCCTGTGTAGTGAGCTACATATACCCGTACGCTAATCCATGCCTGACTGATAGTATTATCAATTAGGGATGCAGACTCATAATCAATATGCAACGACTGGTCGTGCCCAAGGCGCAGGATCCATATGCATTCGAATTTACAACAGACCTCACTGAGTTTCGCTCACCTCAAGTCACCACCAGCAGCGATACTCACACTGAAACCAATGCATAAGTTATGCTTTGATAGTATGCAATTGGTTCCCCTCACGGACGGAAACATGAATATTTTGTAATGAGATTTCGGTATTTTGATGCGTCTCTTCAGTATACCTAAGGATATACATTCACTACTACCTTTTTACTCTTGAATTGGCACGAAATCATACGTGGCTCGTGTCAATCAGACGGGGGAAGAAATTAGCTTATCAGATCGACGTGTATTTGTGTATACCCAGTTCTTCGCACTCGAAAAATATTTATCATTGGTTCGAAATTGCTGCGAAATGCAACCTGAATTCCGGCTCCCAAGCAAATACTAATGTACAGTCTATGAGGGTCTAAATGAATCGTAAATAGTCTATGGTTGGAACTGGTCAAAAAGCAATATGCAAAGCTAAACCAAGCCGAAAGTCGGAGCATGATTACCAATTTAAAGAATCAAAGTGACAGTCGCATCCATAATTCAAATGTGGCGGTGTCTATTCAGAGCGGAAGCTTTATTCCCGACTCACATCCCTACAGTAGAAGCCGAATATCCAGGGTCAACTTTGGGGCAAAGGACGTCAAAAGTTTGGAAACTGACCGCCCGAAAAGCTTGCATTTGAGCCAATCCGTCGCAACAAGCGTACGGTTACGGAGAGAGAAAAGGGTACTAAGATATGCGCTGCGCCAGAACAGATATGTTGCTACGCCTCCGCTGGCGAACTGGAGGGAAGCTTCATTCAGTACGCACGGGAGGCTGAAGAGACGAAGTCACTCACGTTGCCGTTGAAGATGGGTAAATCTGCGATAGCTTTATCAGACCCAATATACCTGGAACACATACCGAGATCAGCATGGAAGATTTCGGAGTAAAGGAAAAGTAACGATAACATACGCCAGTGACCCTTGGTGAGAATAATGAAACGGCCTCAATTTCAACTTCTCCAACTGCTTCATCAGACCATCCGCCTCGTTCTTACTTTCTTCAGTCTGCAGAGCAGTTTGCAAAGCAACCAACTGCGATTCAATGGCGTCTTTCTTGGCGAGCTGGGCAAATTGACGGGCGAGGTAGTTGCCTTGTTGTGAGGCTACTTGGGCTGTGGGGGCGTATGATGAAGCTGTGCAGTCGCCAATGGCGAAAATACTGTCGCTTGACCCTGCCATTCTGAGGTGATCTGGCGAATAGGAATGTTGATATTAACACTGATTTTCATGCACGAGTAGATGAAACGTACCATCGACAGTGATGTCACGCTTATTTGTTTGAGTCGTGGGTAATTTGGCCATCAAGTCCCTCGTAATCTGTCTACCGACATTTCCCTAACACAGCCCCAATCAGCCTTCGCATGCACAAGAAAACGGAAGGCCAATCTTGAAACTCACTGCAGCCCAAATAACCATCCCACAAGGAACCTCCACAATACTCTTATCAGGCATTTGCAACATAACGCTATTGTCTTTAACTTCCTTCACCATCGTCTTTGTCAGTATTTCGATCTTGGATTTCTTGAAGGTGGATTCGGTGTAGTCGATGAGTTGCTTGGAGAACATCGGCAGGACGGAGGGGAGGGCTTCGACTAGAGTTATGCGGATTTTGCCAGCAAGTTCTGGGTACCAGCTTTTGAGGTCATCCTAACAGTGGGTGAATCGAAAGTATTATGGGGTATTGTAAGACGAGAGATTAGGTGAGTAGTACCTCAAGGAAATCATGAAGTTCGCCGCTTTAAAATTTTCATTAGCTATTGGAAGGCGATGGGCTCGAGAACGAACCTCAGTTCAATTCCAGTCGGGCCGCCACCCACAACAACCTATGACACACGTCAGGGCCCGAACTCGAATAGAAACAGCCTCGAAACCGACCATGTGAAGTAAACGATCGACCTCCTCCTGAGTCTGGCCGGGGAATGCAGCGGTCTCCACACCTATCAGCCCAGCAAATCCACATTAGCACCCAAATTTAAACGAAACACCGCAAAATAAACCTACAGTCCATAAACTGCCTCTGCATCCTTTCAGCATCGGATAACTCCTTCATGAAGCACGAATGTTCCTTCACACCAGGTATCCCAAATGTCTGCGTCTCCGCGCCGACTGCATAGACGAGATAATCGTAGCCGATTGTGGTTGAGGATACTTTGCCTTTGATCTCTGAGTTATCTGTTTGTGTGCGCGTTATTAATGTAAATGTGGAAATACGAGGAAGGGGTAACTGACCTGAGAATGTGACGGTCTTGTTCACGGGCTATGTGGGTGGTTGATTAGATATAGGTGGAAGCTGGTGAGAGTAGAGCGTACGTCAACTACTTTAGCTTCTGCTTCGATCACTGATACTTGGCGCGTCTTGTGACGCGTGAGGTAGCGTGTGGCTGTACGATTAATTATATCAGGTACGCTCAATGCACAGGATTGATATCGCTCACGTTGGAGGATGGACCGTGGGCTGAGTGTGCCAACTGCTACACTCGGCAATAAAGGCGTGAACAAAAAGTAATTTTTAGGACTGACAACGACCTTTAAACCATTGGTCAGTCCTTATCACTCACTTCCAGTCACTGCGATAAATACTCACGACATTATAGTCAGTCGTATCAAGGGTCTTCAACAAGCTGGTAGCACCCCATCCACTTCCAAGAACAACAATTGTTTTCTTCTCCGGGTCAAAGGGCAGCTGAGCGCCTGGATGACGGTCTTTCTGAGTGACATAGTAGAATGTTCCTGCGCTTGTGATGAGAGTGACGAGTGTGACGCGGCCTAAGATTAGCAGGAATGTTCGCCATCTCGACTGTCCGATGACTGTCTTGGTTGGGAGAGGTGGGGTCTTGGGAATGGGAAAGACAATACAGGTATAGATAACTGGACGAATGAAGGTGTGGAGAACAAACTTACGTCTTTTGGGAGAGTTTCTGTCGTCGATGTGCCGGCCTCGGTAGCCAATGATCTGCGGACGAAATGCGATTGAAACTGTTGTTTGTGTGCCAATAACGACAATGGTCGCGGTCGAGATTGCGCCAATGACCTCGCTACGACTGAGCGCGCTGCATGTCATTCCGTCAGTTCGCTTTACTCGGCCATTAAATCTTGCGGGCTCACCTTGGCAACGAGCAAACTGCATCATTCCCGGCGACAAGATGATTTTGGGGAGAGAAACGAGTGCGTAGTGGGTGCACTTCAAGGGACTTATGACGGCTTGTAAGTTCGTTATCTCCCTTTTTGGGACATGTTGAAGAATGTTTCAAGATGAGTTTCCTTTGTCTTTCCGGCATCGTTCTATCGTTCATTCCTTCCCATGCAATTGGGCTTCCGCCCTCTCCGTGACAACCAATAACTCAAAGCCTCGGAAGAATAAGGGCCAAGTGGCTCGCAATTCGCTTGCAACTTCGGGATTTGCTCGGGTCTGCCATACTTGCATGCGGTCGAACGAAAATAATTTGCATCCAACAATCAACTACATTATTCAAGTGTAGTCGATTAGCTGGCATGATTTCCATGTTGACCAACTCCTGCTGCGGCGCGGTTAATCCAATAGTCAAAGTCCGAATATTCATCACTTGGCTCTGCGGCCGCGGCATTGGTAGATCTGAGGCACCAACTCTCTTGTCGGTGGCGAAAAAGGACCTTCAACAACAGCCTTGTTCGGTTTGGAAGAATCCACCACGCCTGGATCAGGGCCAGTGGAAACCTTCGCGAAATCAGTTCATTCACACGATGTACGTTAATGGCAAATATGTTGGCGGGAGTCGCGAGAGAAATCCGTCGAGACAGGCTTGGACACTGGCGGGCAGAAAATTAGAATGCTGGGCAGGTTTGGTTGATTGATCACCCCAGACCTAGCAATCGGATGATGAAAGCAAGGATGTCCTCTGAATGAATTTTTTTAATAGATTCCCTTTACAGCGGTTGTCTGCGTTCGTTCCCCTCCCTAGTCCTCGCAAATGACCAGCTCCTCCGTTCCTAGATTCCGTCCTCCTGTGCGCCGAACGTTAAGGGTGTTTGACAGCAGCTCGGACTCGGGAAATTATTGCGCGTCATAAGCGTATGTACCTCGTTCGAACGGTGACAAGTGCCTACAAATCTTGATGTATTCGCTCAGAACATTGCAAATATCTACGCACGGACGGCGAAGTACCTTTTTAGATGAGATTGGCATTACTATTAATTATTTAGGTGGTGCCATGTCTTCGACTAGCTGGATATATGCATGACTGACAGGAATGACAAAACCGACGAATGGATCCGTCGACGGTAGACCATTACCGCACACCAAGCTACCCCGCCATTTAATATTTCACCACAGCCATCGTTGATGGCCAGTAGACTTACAGTGGTATGTTTATTTGTTTTGGTTTGTCTAGCTGAGTTATTCCGTGGGGTCGTGACAATCACAGGCGATGAGGGACTGACTACAAACACGAGCCTCCCTTCATATGCACAGCCACCCCACAAACCTCGCGACTTGCACATTGCAACAAAGCTACTGCCACACAAAGGATTCTGGCGACAAATGCATATGGGCACGAACGCGCATGAATAGCAAAGAATGTCCGTAAATGGAGTTACTTTGGGTTAGGAGCGCTGAAACATGCCGGTCAGAGGATTCAGTTTGAATTACCTCCATGGGTCTCCGGAGGAATCGGAGATAGGTTTAGCGGTGTATATGCCACGTGTTGATCGAGGCGTGAATACACGCAGACAGTACTTGACAGACAACAAGTGTAGCAGGCGGGCGATGGTGACAATGAAAAGCGGAATATTTGGTAAAATATCCGCTGGATCCAGGATCATACATTTTGGTCAGTATTATCCAGGGATTTTGATGTCCCTCCGAAATTCCACGGCCCTGAACCATCACCATCATTGATACCAACAACACGTTCATTACGCATCGTGCTTTCCACACGGTGAACCTGCATATAAGCATATGGGGACGATTACAGCCCCGATGCCAACGGCAACAGCTGATGCGCACTAGAGGTTCTCATCGAGACTTGAAGATTAGGGTGATGTATCCGGGATCGATTCTCGAGTTTATACGTCATATTTAGTGAGAGAACTAGAGGACAGCTGTCACAGAACACGCCATGAAGCAACTGCTAGCCTTGACAGAACTTAGGGATGAGAACAAGTTATGATGGAGGCTGAGTTTGAAATTTCTATTGATTGATCGCCGCCGTCTATCTCAATGTGGACTGCTAATCCAGATAAAAGTTATTTGAGACGGACATCTCTGTTATCACCCGCACAATTGCACGATGAATGCGACAGACCTACTCAAAGTGTCCATCCTGGGCAAAGAATCAATTCACTGCGGCTTTCACCTTATCCCATACATTGCACGCACTGTCTTGGACACCCTCCCTTCGTCTACCTATGTCCTCATAACAGATACTCACGTCGCAAGCTTTCATCTGGCGTCTTTCGAATCTGAATTCACTGCTGCGTTATTGAGCTCCACAGCAGAATCCAAACCGCGCTTCCTCAGTTACGTTGTTCCCCCTGGGGAGACTTCGAAGAGCCGCGAAGGCAAAGCCGACATCGAGGATTTCTTGCTATTGAATAGATGTACAAGAGACACTGTAATACTTGCGTTGGGTGGAGGTGTGATTGGTGACTTGGTTGGCTTCGTGGCCGCTACTTTGTGAGCATCCGCTGTTTCTACTTGGACAACCTATTTAACTTTTTGCAGCATGCGAGGCATCCGGTTCTGCCAGGTGCCAACGACGTTACTAGGCATGGTCGATTCTAGTGTTGGTGGGAAGACGGCCATTGATACGCCTCACGGAAAGAACCTCATCGGTGCCTTTTGGCAGCCTGAATACATCTTCATAGACGCTGCTTTTCTTGAGACATTGCCCGCTCGCGAATTCTCAAATGGAATGGCCGAAGTCGTCAAGGTGCCATCCTAAATATATATATATCGGTCTTAATATTGACTACCAGAATTACATCCAGACCGCAGCGATATGGTCCGCTGACGACTTCGCCCTCCTCGAATCCCGTTCCTCCGAAATATTCTCCGCGGTGCAATCCCCGTCCCTCTGTCCTACAGGTCGTTGCCTCTCAACCCGCACTTCTTCCCAAACCCTCTTGCTCTCCATAATTCATGGGTCCATCTCCGTGAAAGCCCACATAGTGACCATAGACGAGCGCGAAACGGGGTTGCGCAACCTCGTCAACTTCGGACACACCATCGGACATGCGATTGAAGCTGTATTGACGCCCAGCATTCTGCATGGAGAGTGTGTTAGCGTGGGCATGATTCTTGAGGCGGAGGTTGCTAGATCGCTGGGGGTCTTCGGACAGGTTGGTGTGGGGAGGTTGACAAGGAGTTTGAAGGCGTATAATTTGCCAGTGTCATTGGAAGATCCGAGGATTAAAAGCGTGCCTGCCGCGAAACTGCTTGGGGTGGAGAAGCTATTGGATATAATGAGGATCGACAAGAAGAATAGCGGGACGGGGAAGAAAATTGTTATTCTTTCGAGTATTGGGGCGACGTATGAACAGAAGGCTACAGTCGTCGCGGACAGCATCATTGCTAAGGTTTTGTCCGAAGCCGCCAAAATCATCCCGGGGATACCGAGCAAGGATCCCGTTCATATGGCTACTCCTGGATCAAAGAGCATCTCGAACCGCGCTTTGGTCCTTGCTGCTCTGGGCAAAGGGACTTGCAGACTAAAAAACCTTCTCCACTCTGACGACACGCAAGTCATGATGAACGCCCTCCTCGAGCTGAAGGTACGCTTATCTCTATATATAATAGATTGTGCTAAGTCATTCACAGGGTGCCAGCTTCGCTTGGGAAGACGGAGGTGAAACCCTAGTCGTTGAAGGCGGCAAGGGCTCTCTCCGAGCTCCCCACAAAGGGAAAGAAATCTACCTCGGAAACGCAGGCACAGCCGCTCGATTCCTCACG
>Ga0193716_1001889_pt1 | contig 12004 bp, 6 predicted proteins | sample U2c1metaG_FD_145901 | JGI IMG/M metagenome (GOLD analysis project Ga0193716, IMG submission 145901) | Soil microbial communities from a riparian zone of the East river system, Colorado, United States - U2c1 | ecosystem: Environmental > Terrestrial > Soil > Riparian zone | place: USA: East River...
CTGGAGGAGCATGTATACCATCGTTGCGGATGAGTTGGGCACGTCGTCTCCCAGGTGGGTTTGTATTCCTGCGGAGATCCTGGGGAAGCTGGCGCCGGAAGAAAGCGAATGGTGCCTGATGAACTTTCAGTACAATAATATTTTCGATAATGCGGCGGCCCGGCTGGACCTGGGCTATCGCTATACTATTTCTTACCGGGAGGGGGTGCGACGTTGTATCCGGCATCTCCTGGACCGCGATATGATAGAGGATCAGGCTCACTATCCATTCTATGACCGGCTGCTGCGGGAATGGAACAATCTAACATTCATTAATTAAATTCTTATGACCGCTGTTAAAGTAGCTTTTAGCTTTTTGTGGCTGTTGGTTTCGGTTAGCGTGTTTTCCCAGGCGGGATGGCAGCATGGCCGTGTTAAGGTAACCCCGGACGGCCATTATCTTGAATATGAAGACGGCACGCCTTTTTTCTGGCTTGGCGACACGGGATGGGAGCTGTTCCACCGACTGAAAAAAGAAGAAGTGGACAAATACCTTCAAAACAGGAAAGATAAGGGCTTCAATGTAATACAAGCCGTGATCCTTGACGAGCAGCCTGACTTCTATGGAGACCGTTCGTTCAATGGCAAGGATCCTTCGAAGCCGGTGGAAAAATATTTTGAGTATGTCGATTGGGTGGTAAAAAAGGCCATGGAAAAAAATATGGTCATGGCATTACTGCCTACCTGGGGGGATAAAGTAACTGCTATCCGCAGCAAATCCCCTGCGCTTTTCAATGAAGCCAACGCCTATGCATATGGCTTATTTCTGGGGAAGCGTTATAAGGATTATCCGAATATTGTTTGGATTGCTGGCGGCGACAACCCTGCTTTTGTTGATAGTGCGGACTGGCGACCGGTCTTCCGGGCCATGATCAAAGGGCTCCGGGAAGGGAGTGAAGGCAGGGAACTGATCACGTATCATCCCTGGGGGGAGAATTCTTCCACGGTATACTGGAAAGACGAAAATACGCTGGACTTTCATATGATGCAGTCGGGGCATCGGACCCATGATCTTCCGGTCTGGGAGTGGATAAGAAGAGACCGGAGTTATACGCCAGCTAAACCCATCCTGGATGGAGAGCCTAATTATGAAGACCATCCGGTGAACTGGGATAAAAAGAATGGCTACTTCAGGGATTATGACGTCCGCAAACAGCTTTACCGGTCCGTGTTTTCCGGCGCCTGCGGAGTGACCTATGGCCATCATTCCATCTGGCAGTTCTATACGGAAATGAATAAGACGCCCTTTGCTTATCCGGACAGGTATTGGACCGATGCGCTTGACAGGCCGGGCGCCTTTCAGGCAGGCTATCTGAAGAGGCTGATGCTGTCGGTTGCTGCGAATGATCGTGTCCCTGATCAGTCCATCATCGCCGACGGGCAGGGAGAAAAAGGAGAATATTGCACGGCTTTCCGGGGGAAGGATAACAGTTATGCCATGGTGTACCTGCCGGTGGGAAAAACGTTGTTATTGCATACCGGATGGCTGCGGGGGAAGTCCGTAAGTGTAAGCTGGTTCAACCCGGCGACGGGCAAGGTGGTGAAGCGATGGGAAGAGGCGAAGGCGGAGCAGCTGTCTTTTACCCCGCCGGGGACGGGCGTTGGGATGGATACCAGCGGGCACAGGGATTGGGTGTTGATATTACAATCCGGGGCGACGGGGTCGACAGCCGGGAACAACACCTTGCGCCTGAATCCTCATAATCCACATTACCTGGAATATAAACAAAAACCAATTATACTAATCACCACGGGCGAGCATTATGGGTTGCTGATCAATCCTGACTTTGACTATGTCGCTTACCTGGATGCCCTTCATAAGCAGGGGATGAACAATACCCGTGTCTTTTCCGGCGCCTATGTGGAACGTAAGAATGATATCGGGTTTATGCAGTATGGTAATACGCTGGCCCCAAAAGAAGGCAGGTTCATCGCACCCTGGAAACGCAGCGACATTCCCGGCTATGCCAATGGTGGCAACAAATTCGATCTCGACCATTGGGATGAGCGATATTTTACCAGGCTGAAAGACCTGGTGCAGCAAGCTGCCAGCCGGGGTATCATGGTTGAGCTAACCTTGTTTGGCAATCAATATAATGACTCCACCTGGTCCTATTCTCCTCTCTATCCGGACAACAACATACAGGAAGTTGGCAGGAAGGGGCCCAAAGCTTTTCTGGGGTTCCAGTCCCTGGCCGACACGGCGCTGGTATCCAGACAGGATGCGATGGTGGTAAAGATCCTGCAAGAGCTGAATGCTTTTGACAATGTGTACTATGAAGTCTCTAATGAACCTTATAATGAAGTGAAGGACTCTTCTGTTGTAGACAAGTGGGACGCCCACCTGGCAAGGCTGATAAGGCAGACAGAGTCCGTCCTGCCTAAAAATCACCTGGTCGCCTCCAATCAGTCGGTGGTAGACAGTAAAGATGTCGACATCGCCAACTATCACTATGTACATATTTCCAATATACCCGATTTCGATTCCCTGTTGCGTCTGAACAAAGTCGTCAGCATGGATGAAACGATGGGACCATTGTATGATGCGGACGTGAATGATGTTCGGGTAGAGGCCTGGGATTTTATCCTTCACGGCGGCGGAGCCTACGACAACCTCAATTGGGAATATACTCCTGATAAACCAAAGGGTACACCCGGCGCGGATACGATAAGGAAATATCTGCAGCACCTGCGGCAGTTTATGAAAGGCTTTGATTTTTTAAAGATGCACAATGCGGCGGATGTCGTCGCAAAGGCGCCGTCGAAAGCCATCATCCGGGTGCTGGCAGAGGCGGGGAAACAATATGCCGTGTATATACATCATAGCAATCCTCACGATATCGTGCCCCCCGCCGGTCAGTTCATCAGTAAGTATGAAGCAGAGACGGCGTCTTTTCGGGACACATTTTCCCTATCGCTGCCGCCAGGAACGTATCAGGCGAGGTGGTATGACCCGGCCAAAGGCAGCTGGGCGGGGTTGGCAGCCTCGTTTACACATGGCGGCGGTCCCCATACTTTTCATAGCCCATTATTTACTACGGATCTTGCATTAAGGCTTACTTTGATGAAAAAGTAATTCCTACTTCCCTTTTTCCACCTTATTAAGCGCCGGGCTATTTTCCCCTTTAAAATTAAACTCCTCAAAAGCCCTCCCCCTCGGAGCTTCAACATTTATATCATCCAGCAAAGCCACCTCTACCCTGATGTCCTCAGCCAGGAAATCCAGCGCATGCCCACCCTTCTTCAGATCATCGGAGAGAAAGTGAAAATGAAAGCCGGCTATATTGATCCCACCCAGCCATGCCGGCATCCTATACCCGATCAACACTCCATGAACCTGTTCATAGTCAAAGAAATGCTGCCTGTCCAATATCGACGACAATGGAGGAAAACTATCCCCCGTAACCGCTGGAAAAGCCCGGGCCCTCACATGATGAAAAAGACCAGAGATCCGAATCGCATACATGCCGTTTTTATTCTGAAGATACTCCGTCAGTCTTTCCAATACGTCTTTCTGCCCGGAAGCGCCGCTTATAATAAAGGAAGTATCCGGCCTGAAGAAACAAACAAACGCCAGCGAAGACCTGAGACTGACCGGCGCAACGATCGTCCGCCCCGTCGCCTTGGTCTGGTAAACAACTCCATTGCTCATTGTCAGTTCGCCATCGACAAGATCCGGCGCTCCAAGCCCAAAATCACCCTCGCGTTTTAATTGCCCGACAGGATATTCACCGGTATAAAGACCATTGACAAACGCATCGGCAATGCCATATTGAAAAAGAATAGTCTTTTTCCTGGTCACCTGCGAAAAGACTGTCATCGATACAAGAGAACTAATGAAAGTAAGTAAAGAGATAAGCCCGCATTTCATATTGAGGAATTTGGGTACAAAATTAACGCCTATAACCACGTTCATCCCAAGGGTATTTATCACCAAAACCGGTCATTAAATCCCTCTTTTGCATAAAAAGGCGCAATTTACGCAACCCGGCGTTTCAGGCCCGTGCAAACCGGTATTCCATAAAACTTAGTTAAATCAGCGCTTCGGGTCGCCTCCCATTTCCGCCCCGGAATCCTTAATATTATTTTAGCATACAGTTACTGTTTAAATCTATTGTGCATGGTGAAAAGATCTACACGACTCGGCATAGCCATTTTCAGTTTAGTGATCGTGGGTTTTGTTGTCGTTCAGTATTGCTGGATAAGATCGTTACAAGACACCAGGCTTCGGGCTTTCAGGATCCGTACATTATCTGCTTTAGCAAGTATACAAGAAAAAATTCCACTCACCGGGTCCTGGAATGAATGGTCAGATACTGCCATCGGTGCCACACTTTTCAAATCGTTTTCATCAATGGGATTGGGTGATATTCATTTTGAATATTCAATCGGCTCGGGTCATAACCGTCTTACATCCCATGGATTCACTCAAAAAATGACAACCGATCCCGAAAATCTTATTTTGTATCGCCCATTGCTGCGGAATGACCAACCTATGCCGCCGGACGTCCTATTGACAATGGTGATACCGGCCTGGAAAAAATTAGCGCTGAAAGGTATGGGGCGGATATTTGCAATGTGTGCACTTCTTACGATAATGGTCATTACGGTATTTTGTTATGCCTTGATCTTGGATAAGCGGAGGGAACAATTATCTGACGATAACAGGACAGATCTTGTTTTGCGTTTGACGCAGGAATTGGAAAATCCGCTCAGTTCGATGTCTGTTGCGCTCGAAGCGTTGGCCAATGACAAAGTGATACACAATTCTGAAAAAAGGCAGTTTTACCAGGAAATTATCAATTCAGAAAGCAAACACATGAGTGAATACGTAAAAAAGATCTTCGAACAACAAAATACCGGAAAAATGTAGTTGAGAGGGTCACTCGGTACGCAATGACTTCACCGGATTGGCCCTTGCCGCCTTCATCGCCTGAAAACCCACGGTAAGCAGCGCTATTCCAATGGCCGCCGCTCCTGCTGCAACAAATATCCAGCCGCTAAGCGCCGTCCGGTATGCAAAGCCCTGCAGCCATCCATGCATAAAGTACCAGGCCAGCGGTGTGGCGATCAACAGGGCGAGGACAATCAGCAGGACGATCTCCTTACAAAGCATGACCATAATACCAGACACAGTGGCCCCTAATACCTTTCGGATGCCGATCTCCCTGGCCCTTCTTTCTGTAGAAAAAATAGCCAGGCCCAGTAGGCCTAAGCAAGAGATAAAAACGGTGATCCCCATCGCCACATTGGTCAACCGCTCGGTCCGAAGATCGTCCGCATACATATTGGCAATGCTCTCGTCCAGGAAAGAATAGCCAAACGGCTTCCCTGGGAACATGGTCTTCCAGTCTTCCTCTATATTGCCCATGAGGGCCTTTAGCTCGCCGGCAGTCATACCCTTCGCGGCGATTTTGACCGCAATGGTGTTCTCACTCCTGGGATCGTGTTTGATGATGACTGACCAGGTCGCCTGGTGAAAAGAACTCTCATAAAAATCGGCCACCACTCCGGCTACGGGATAGGCCTCGCCAGGGCCAACGACCACCTCCCGGCCAATAGCCTTGCTCACATCGGCAAAACCCAATGCATGGGCACAAGTCTCACTGATCAACAGTTCCCTGGTACTGTCGCCCGGAAGCATATTTCGCCCCGCGATCAGCTTCATCCCATAAAAAGGGATGTAGTTTGCATCGCCGTAATGAAGGGATACGTCGATTGGTTTCTCGTCCCTGCCCTTCAGCCCGCCGTTACATGGAGTGTCTGAATTGCGACAAGCCGCCCCTGGCAATGACGTATTTATGTCGCAAAAAAGTCTGGATATCTTAGAATCCGTACAATTCACCTACAGTTTGTTTAGTATAACTTAATATAATGCGTGTTTTGTTTATTATTAGTTAACATTCATGTAATTATGGAGTAATACCAGCAGGATAGATTTGTTCAAAATCTCCTTTCATGCAATCAAAACTCAGAATCTTGCTTAGAGTCCTTACTCTTGCAATCGCAATCGGCTTTCTGCCATTTCTCTCCCGGTCGCAGGAAGCCCTTATAAAAGGCCGGGTCATTGACGCCGCCACCCAAAAAGCCATCGAAGGCGCCAATATTGTGGTTCAAAACACAAAAATCGGTGTAAGCACCGCCGCAGATGGTAGTTTCACAATTCAATCCAGGAAGGGAACCATTCTCGTTGTGAGTTTTACTGGTTATGAGCAAGAGCTGATCACCGTTAAGGGCAATTTTTTGGATATCGCCCTGAATGCATCCTCCCGCGAGATGCAGGATGTGGTAGTTACCGCGCTTGGTATTAAAAAAGAAAAGCGGGCAGTGGGCTACTCGGTTCAGGAAGTAAAGGGTGAGACTATGACACAAGCCCGGGAAACCAACCTGGTGAACGCACTTGCCGGCAAAGTGGCCGGTGTAAACATCACAAATGGTTCCAACAGCATAGGCGGGTCTTCCAGGATTGTCATAAGGGGAGAAACTTCACTGGCAGGAACCAATCAGCCTTTGTTCGTTGTAGATGGTATTCCCATAAACAACAATGTGTCAACGGCCAGGAGCGTGGACTACGGTAATGCCGCAGGTGATATCAACCCGGACGACATTGAAACGGTCTCAGTGCTGAAAGGACCTACCGCAGCAGCCCTATACGGTTCAAGAGCCGGCAACGGCGTGGTGCTGATAACCACCAAAAAAGGAAAGGCTGGCCAGGGCTTAGGCGTTTCAGTTAACTCTACTGCCAGCCTGGAAGCACCGGAAATAATGCAGAAGTATCAAAATTCTTATGGAGCAGGCACCGGCGGTGCATACCATATTGGCGATGGAGGAAGAAGCTGGGGGCCCCCACTTGATGGAAGAGATATGCAAGTGCCCTCAAATAAAGAATACCCGCCTAAGGTCGGAGAGACTGTTAAATGGGTACCCTATCCCAATAACGTCAAGGAGTTCTACCAAACCGGCCATACGCTCACCAATAATGTAGCCATAGCCGGCGGTAACGATAAAGGAAATTTCAGGGTGTCATATACTAACTTAGACCAAACCGGCCTTGTTCCCAATACAAAACAGAAAAGGGATAATGTGGCGCTGAATGCCGGCTACAAAATGACCGATAAACTCACCGTAAACACAGCCGTTGAATATATCGAGACCAACAGTCCAAACAGAACGGTCATCGGTTACGGCAACCAAAGCCCTGTATATACCTGGATCTGGGAAGGCAGACAGGTGCGTACGGACAAGATGCGTGATTATTGGTTCAAAGGATACGAAGGCACAAAGCCTTTTACCTATAATTATAAGTTTAACGATAATCCCTATTTCGGCGCTTACCAAAACCTCAACGGTTTGAAGAAATCCAGATGGGTCGGTAACGTATCGCTCAACTATCAGTTCACACCGGAGTTGAGCCTGATGCTCAGAACAGGTATGGATCAGAGCAATGAAAGACATGATACCCGCCGCTCTGTGGGTACCAACTCTTATCAGCAGGGTATGTACAGCTTAGACGAAATTACCTACCAGGAAAGAAACTCTGACTTTTTGCTGAGTTATCAGAAAGAGCTGAACAGAGATTGGAGCTTTAAAATATCAGCCGGAGGCAACCAGATGCGCCAGAATCAGGGAAGTCTTTCGACTACTGCAGGTCAGTTGAATATACCTGGTTTGTATAACTTAGGTAATTCCGCTATACCGCTGGTTTCTACGCAGGTTGACATGAAATATGCGATCAACAGCTTGTACGGTTATGGCCAGATAATTTACAAAAATGCTATTTTCCTGGACGTGACTTCCAGGAATGACTGGTCCAGTTCTTTGCCGAAGGCTAATAACTCCTATTTCTATCCTTCGGTTTCGCTGAGCGGTGTCTTTACTGATTTCATGCATCTCCCTTCTAACTCCGCGTTAAGCTACGGTAAAGTAAGGGCCAGCTGGGCGCAGGTTGGTAATGACACCCGTCCATACAGTTTAAGAAACGTCTTTGGCTATGGTCAGGCATGGTCGGCTTATCAAACCGTTTCTGAACCTTCTACTATTGCCAATGCAAACCTGCTGCCCGAAATACTGACTACCTATGAGCTGGGTACCGAACTCCGATTCTTTAAAAACAGGGTAGGCGTTGATTTTACGTATTACAATACGACCAGTAAGAATCAGATCATCAACCTGGCGATCGACCCAACTACCGGATACAGCAGCCACTCTGTGAATGCCGGTGAGATAACGAGCCATGGCTTTGAAGTGATGTTGAACATTGTCCCGGTAAAAACCAGGTCGTTTCAATGGGATCTCAACCTGAACTGGGCTGCAAACAGGGCCTATGTGAAAAAATTGGCGGATGGCCTGGACACCTATTCACTACCTAGCACCGAGCTGAATGTCGAGGCAAGGATCGGCGGGAGAATGGGTGACATGTACGGCTCAAAATACATGAGAGACCCCAGCGGCAATATAATTTACCTGAGCGGTCTTCCACGGATGGACCCTACCGAGAGAAAATTGGGTAATTACAACCCGGATTGGACGGCAGGAATATCCAACAGTTTCAACTATAAAGGCATCATTGCAAGTTTCCTGCTTGACTGGCATTATGGCGGCGCATTTTACCCCTATATGTACACACGTGGCAACCAGGCCGGTCAGCTTGTTGAATCGCTGGAGGGCCGCAGGCCTGGCCAGAATGGAATTGTAGGGAAGGGAGTTATGCTTGATCCGGCTGGTAGTGGTAAGTATGTTCCCAACAACGTGAATGTCACTGCCGAGACCTACTGGGGTGGCTACTTCAATGGTGAATCAGGCACATTTAAGGGAACCTGGCTGAAACTGAGAGAAGCCAAGGTAGGATATGCCATCCCCAAAAAATGGCTGAAACGTTTCCCCTTTAAAGATATCTCCGCGCTGTTAGTGGGCAGAAACCTGCTGCTTTGGACCAAGATCCCCCAGGTGGATCCTGATGCTTCTGCTATGTCCGGCGATAGAGTAGTGCCTGGTGCAGAAAATATGTCGCTGCCATCATCCAGAAGCTTTGGTTTTAATCTCAATTTTAAATTCTAGTAGATATATATACGCTATTTATGAAAAAGATACTTTTTCTGTTAATCGTTCTTATCACTGTGGCCATGGCCGGTTGTGATAAGAATTTCCAAGCGATCAACACCAATCCCAATAACCCCGAGGTTGTCAGTCCGAATCTACTGATGGTGAATATCATCAGGGGTACAATCAACGATCTGGTCAACGATGGGTTTTCCAGCGGCAATGTTCTGATGCAGTATATGACCCAGCTTCGTGATCCGGGAATAGACCGGTACAGCCTGGGCTCTACCAGTACATGGGATAATGGCTATGCCGATCTCAGGAATGTGCAGGTACTGTATAATATAGCAGATCAAAGCAAATTGGACAATTATAAGGCTATTGCCAAGATCATGCGCGTCGTTCTTTTTGCCCGTATGACAGACTGTTACGGAGACCTTCCCTACAGCGAGGCTTTGCAGGGTAAAACAGGGGCGAATGGCGGCCCGTCTATTTATCTTCCCAAGTTCGATACTCAACAGGATATTTATGCAGGTTTGATACAAGAGCTGAAGGATGCGAATGGGCTTTTAGACGGGAGCAAAGAGTTGATCCAAAGTGATATCCTGTTTAATGGAGACGTAATGAAATGGAAAAAGTTTGCGAACAGTCTGCGTATGCGATTACTCCTCAGAAGGTCTAATAAGGTGAATCCTTCGGCCGATATGACTGAGATGCTCGCCAGTCCGACTACCTATCCGCTGATGGACGCCGTTACAGATAATGCAGCGTTGAAATATGATATTGCACCCAATCTTTACCCTTTGGCGGGCTCCCGTTCCGGAGACATCCAGTACGTTTGTCTTTCCAAAACATTTGCAGACACATTGAATGCGTGGCAGGATCCCCGTCTACCCCTGTTCTTTCAGCCAACTTCGCAATCTGTTACTGCCGGCAGCCCCAAATATGCCGGTGTACCTAACGGACAACCTGATGCCAGCCTTAGCGGCGCCCTTATTCCCCTATCCTCTCAAATAGGACTCATGTTCTATAAGGATATACAAGTGCCTGTGCCTGCTCAGGGTGTTGTCATGCTGGTGTCCGAGCTGAAATTCATCCTGGCGGAAAGCGTAGTGAAAGGGTATATCACCGGGGATGCAAAAACATATTATGAAGCTGGGATCAAAGCTTCCATGGACTACTACAAGTCAGTATCCGGAGTGAATATTTCCGCAACACCGACCTACCTGAGTCAGCCCGGTGTTGCCTACGACGCCAACAAGGCAATGGTGCAGATAGGTACCCAACGCTGGATCGCAATGTTCTATAATGACTGGCAGGCATGGCATGAATGGAAACGTACGGGTCTTCCTGCGATCACGCCTTCTAAAACGAACTTCAATGGAGACAGGATCCCGGTGAGATTCCTTTACCCTTCCGATGTACAGGTTACGGACAGAGATAATTATACGAACGCCGTGAAGGTACAGGGACCGGATGATATCAACACGAAGATTTGGTGGATGAATTAATTTAAAAAAATATGAACTCATTTAAAAAATATATTTCCATCAGGATACCGGCTGCCGGTATCCTGATGGGTTTTCTGATGACGATGACCGGCAATCCTTTATGTGCCCAGGTAAGGTACAATAACGGACGCAACTTTTCCAGCCGTTCCGAAGCATTGGGTGAACACGGTATGGTTTGCACCAGCCAGCCATTTGCCACGCAGGTTGGACTGGAAATATTAAAGAAGGGTGGAACGGCCATTGATGCTGCAATTGCGGCCAACGCCATGTTAGGGCTGATGGAACCCACCGGTAGCGGTATGGGTGGAGATATTTTCGCGATCGTTTGGGATGCAAAGTCTCAAAAGCTTATCGGCTTGAATGGCAGCGGACGGTCGCCCCAATCATTGACACTTTCCTGGTTCAAAGAACATGGAATGAAAATGATCCCATCCTATGGAGCGCTCTCTGTTTCAGTACCCGGATGTGTAGACGGCTGGTATATGCTGCACGAGCGTTTTGGCAAATTGCCAATGGAACAATTACTCCAGCCGACTATCGATTATGCCGTCAATGGGTTTCCGGTCACGGAAGTCATCGCAAACTCCTGGAAAAACTATGCTAAAATTCTAAACGTATATGCCGGCTATCGAAGAGTGTATATGCCTGGCGGCAGGACACCGGGGATGGCACAAGTATTCAAAAACCCTGGATTGGCGCATACCCTGCAATTGTTAGTTAAGGGCGGAAGGGATGCTTTTTATAAAGGATCCATTGCGGACTCGATTGAAAAAACGGTACACGCCGAGGGCGGTTTTTTATCCCGCTCCGACCTGGCTTCTCATCACGGGCAATGGGTAGATCCTGTCTCCGTCAATTACAGAGGTTACGATATATGGGAATTACCTCCGAACACACATGGAATTGCTGTTCTTGAAATGATGAATATTCTCGAGCAATTCAATATTGCTTCCATGGGATTTGGCAGTGTAGATTATATGCATCATTTTATTGAAGCTAAAAAACTGGTATTTGAAGATCGTGCCCGTTATTATGCAGATCCGGATTTTTACAAAGCGCCTATGCGGGGACTGCTCAGCAAGGAATATGCCGCTCAACGAAGCCGGCTCATTGATCCCAATAAGGCATTGGACAGCCTTTACCCCGGTGACCCCGCAAGGTTCGGGAACACCATCTATTTAACGGTGGCCGACCAATACGGCAATATGGTTTCTTTCATTCAAAGCAATTTTGCAGGAATGGGTTCAGGCATTATCCCGGATGGATGCGGTTTCAGCCTGCAGAACAGGGGGTGCGCATTCAATCTCACCGAAGGTTTGCCGGATTCTTATGCACCGGGAAAACGCCCCTTTCACACCTTAATTCCGGCATTTGTTACAAAAAACAACAAACCGCTGATGAGCTTTGGGGTAATG